>ENA-ORKV01000505-ORKV01000505.1-human-gut-metagenome-genome-assembly--contig:-NODE-505-length-46681-cov-5.922839_pt1 | contig 46681 bp, 38 predicted proteins | sample MGYA00243058_ERZ508805 | MGnify/ENA primary metagenome ERZ508805 (study PRJEB26277, sample SAMN04329770) | human gut metagenome | biome: human-associated habitat | host: Homo sapiens | place: USA...
GCAATCAGATATTCCTGCGCTTGACCAGAGCTGTCGCTACATCTTGTAGCGTGCTGAGTTAAGTCGATAAGCATTTTTAAAAATATCTATTTATACAATTCCAGAGGGAGAAAAGACAACCGCAACAAATGGAATTGCTTTTTGGGCGGGTGGGCGACTTGTAGGTAATCCTTCTTGGTACGTTGGAAATACGCGTGTCGAAGACGCGCGGCGAAAATTTGCATTACGACATCTTATTGTTGTCCAAGCTGACTGTCTTATCGACGATGTGCAGTATGATTGGGCGAAGTTTTTGAATACGGAAAAGGTTAATGATGTCTTTTCTGCAGTGATTCAATATGTACGGGAATACCGCGTCGAATACTACAGGGGAAAAGTTTCTGAAGTTCGTAGTGATGCCATTCGCCGTAATTTGAAGAGAATCGAAACACTGTCTATTCCTGCATTGTACGACCTCAAGGGCTTTTTTGAATATTATCTTGAGCAGAGGCCGGAAGTTGATAATGATGAACTGAGCATAATTATTGATGCACTTGTATCTGTTCTTCAAGCAAGAAATGGTGTTTTCCTGCTACAGAAACTGGCAAATATGGATAGTGCAGATATTGATACCCTAAATGATATCCTGGATGAATGGTCGATTAGTGATATCAAGGATGTGCTTGAGGAAATCGACAACAGGCTAAAAGTTATCAATGCAATAGAACAACTATGCAGTGATCCTACCACCGACGAACTGCATGTACTCCATCCGTTAGTCAGTCAAGCAAAGTGGCTCTTCGGTATCGAGTATGATAATCTGAACTACACTTTCAACCGGCAATTAACAACAGTTATGCAAAGTCTTCTAAAATCACAACGTAAAGAGGATGTTGATATAAATTGGAAAAAGCGTCCTGATCTGGTTATTGGCAGTGGGTTTTCCGTTAGTTCGACTTGCATCGAAGAAGCAGATGCGAACGATGTGTTCTGCATTAGTAAAATCCTGATTATTGAACTGAAAAAGGGCGGATTTACGATTGGCCGGGGCGAAGTGGTACAAGCAGAGGAATATATTGATTCGATCTACCGTGGCAATAAATTGAATTGCAAACCAAAGATTAAAGCATATGTGGTAGGTGATTCAGTATCCCCTGCTATTGGTACACATAAAACGCTCGAAAACTACGGCGAAGTATATGTATATACGTATGCCCAGCTCGTTCAGACGGCATCAAAGCGACTCTTTAATCTAAAGAATAAACTCATAGAGCGCTATCAGGAGATGAATGCAAAAGACTACATTTCTGAGATTCTTAACGAGCCTAAACAAACGGAATTAGTGCTATTATAATTTTTCAAGGGATACTTTCCTACAATTTGCACACATTCAAGGAAAATGGATTTTTAGGATTAATCCAGTTATGTCGAAACTTGCGAACGAAATATTTGATATTTTGAAGCTTTGCTGGTCGTTTTCAGTGGCTGAAAAGCAATATCTAAAGTGGGTAATAATCACATAGTTAATACCCACTTTAGATATCAACTAAGAAATGTTGAATTTAAGGTGGGTATTTTCTTATATTGGCACAAATTGTGAAACGGATAGTTCGAAATTAAAGGGTAAAATGTTAACAAGATTTTATTCGTTTTCATAGATATTTTCCGCAATGTAGAGTACCTACTATAGATATTGGCCTTTTTAGAGGGGGTCAAAGCCCCTTTTACGAGAAATCAAGCTGTACCCTTTTTGGTTTCCTCGGAAAATTCAAAAAGGGCGCTGAATATTTATAGAGTTTTCAGAAAATTATCATATGTGAATCAGCCGGGATTTTTGGGGCGCGGAAGCCCCAAGAATCCCGGCTTTTTTGTTTTGAAAAAGGGCGCTGGCTGTCAGCCCCCGATTCCAGACCGTTCTCCTGTTTCAAGGAGGACGGCTTTTTTTCGTTTTCTCACACAATTATTCCGTGCCTGAAAAAGGGCGCCGGAGGAAATGGAGGTCAAAAGTGAAGAATCCAAACCAAGCAAATCCCAAGTCAAACAGAACCAGACCGGAATACCGTTCCCACACAGGGCCTCCCGCACAGACTGAGAAGCCTGTGTGTACAGCATCCCCACTGTGTGAGGGATGCCCCTTTCCCGGACATGGTTTTCTGTGCCAGGGTGAGGACGGAGAATGTATGCGCACGCGATTGATGAAGCTATCTGAAAAGGAGGAACCCAAATGAATATGCCATTTCTCAGCCGCGGTCAGGTGGAATTCACTCGGAGCTGTTATCCACCCGGCACACGTATTGTGTTGAACAGCATGAATGACCCCTATGCACCGGTAGAATCCGGAATACGAGGCACTGTGCGGTATGTGGACGATGCCGGACAGGTCGGAGTTGCCTGGGACAATGGGCGCAGCCTATCTTGTAGCGTGCTGAGTTAAGTCGATAAGCATTAAAGATTTTAACTGCCTGAAGGGCATGGAGCTCATATGAGACTTGTTTTGTGATTTCTTTCCTTATAAATCACAAAACAGGCAGCGCCTACAGGCAATGCCTTCCTGATTAAAATTAAGATTTTAATCAGGAAATAGTATCAGAGGCGGCTTCTTCTTTTCAATAAATGCCTGTGGCTGTACAAGCAGAAAATCAAATCCCATCATTCTTCCGCCAGATCGGCAATCAACTTGACGTCACTGACTGCCAGGGCAAGCTGAAGCTTGTTTTCCAGCCCGGTTTTTTGCAGCATGTTTGCCACATGGAATTTGACCGTCGACATCTCGCAGCCCATCTCCGCCGCGATGCGCGTGTAAGACAAGCCCCGCATCAGATGCCGCAGAACTTTCAATTCCGTCTTTGTAAATTCCGTGCTTTTTGCCATGCCGATCTCAACCGTCGGAGGCGCGTCCGGGAAGATATGTTCACCCGCCATCGTTTGCCGGACAACATCCATCAAACGTTTCTGCGTAGAGTCCTTATACCACAGGCTGTCGGCCCCGGCCCTCTTTGCCTCGTCCAGAACGGCGCAGTCGATCAGCGAGGTCACAACAATGATTTTGATCTTCGGTTGTATGGCTTTGATCTGACGAACGGCAGTCAGACCGTTCTCGCGGTTCTCCGTCTGCACATCCATCAAAATCAGATCGACAGAGTTTGTCCGGCACACCTCAACCGCCTGCTTTGCACCGGGGAGGGATGCCGTGATCCGGTATCCGTCCTCGGCACGGAAATAGCTTTCCAGCAGACTGCGGATCATGGTCTGGTCTTCAACGATCATCACTCTCATGTACTGCTTCCTCCTGTTCCGGCAGACTGAGCATCAGCTGAAAGCGAGGGCTGCTCCAAACCTCCATTTTGCCGCCTGCTTCTTCTATACGTTGACGCAGCATGGAAAGGCCCCCGCCCTCTGTGATCTTTTCCTTCGGCACCGCGCCGTTGTTGGTCAGGGAGACCTCCGTGCAGTCCGGCTTCTGCAAAAAGAACACATACAATTCTGTGCCATCTGCGTGACGGACACAGTTTGCCGCACATTCGCAGATCGCCAGTGCGCTCAGTGCGCGTATCCACTGCCTTTGCGGCGCATTCCCTGTCATCAGAACGCTGACGCCCAATTCTTCCGCCCGTTTTTTTGCCGTCTCCAGCGGTTCGGATTGCGCCGCTATCTGGCTGGAGCGATAAAGCACGGAAATGGACTGTTCCCACAGCGCCGCGTTTGCGCGAATTTCCTCCGGGTCCGTGTGTTGGAGCAGCACACGGCGCGCCGCGAGAATGCTGTGTCCAATGTCATCGTGCACACGCAGCTTCATCGCCAATGTCTCTTCCTCCCGGATGATCTCCGGCATCTGTACAAGCAGCAGCCGAAGCCGCTCATTCACTTCCGCCAGCTTCGCGTTTTCCGCTTTCAGCTGGTCCTGTTTCCGGATCAGCTCCGTAACGTCCGCGGCAGTGATCTGCGTAAAGCGGACGCCCGCTTTTGTTGTGATCTGCTCCTGCGCAAAGCGCAACGCCGTCCCATCCGGAAAGCGGTAAATCCAAAGGCGCGGGTCCAGACAGCGAACGTTTGCGGGCGGCGAGTGAAGAGCGTTCCGCATCTCCGCAAGGGACTGTATGCCGCCTTTTCGCAGCCAGTTCGCAATGGCAAGCATCCGGCGGTTGATGAGCCGCACCACGCCATTTTTATCGAAGAAGCAGGCAGCGATGGGCAGATTGTCGAAGCTCTCCTTAATCCTGTCCATACGTCTTTACCCCCTTGCTTTTTCCGGTTCCCACGTCAGATATTGCAGTCCGTCCTCGTCCTGCTCCCATTCCAGACCCGGAAACCGTCCGCACAGCCCCCGGAGCGGCTCCGCCGCCGCGACACAGAGAGCAACCTCTACCCGCTTACCGACCTCTATGGAGATCAGCAGCGCACGCAGCGATTCCAGTTCCGTCTCCACAACCGCCTCAAACAGATCGTAGACCTGCGTTGCCTGCTCGACGGTAAGCTGCCCTTCCCCTTTGACAATCGTCTTGCAGTCGGCGCCGGAGACACTGATATTCTCGGAAGATTCATTGAGGCACAGCCGAAGCTCCTGCACGCTGATTGCGCCGCGCTGCACGCCGACAAAAATCAGATTGCTTCTACGCTTGACGTAGGTTCCGATGATGATGACCTGCCCGAGCAGGTGCCTGGCTCTGTCCGGATCCTCCGTCTTTTGCAGTTCAGCAAGAAGATCCCGCAGCATCGCGATCTGCCGGGCGGTTTGCGCTTCCATCATGTCATACAGGCGGTTTTCCTCCGTCAGCTTCAGCCATCTTGCGCGCTGTGCATTCTCCGCTGCCAGAACATCGCCGGTATCACGCAGCTCGTCCCTTGTCAGCTCCAGCTCCTTTCGGATCTGATTCAGCGCGGAGATGTCCTCCTTCCAGAACACCCAGCCGCTGCGCAGCCGGTGCCGCTTCAAAAGCGTATCATCGCCCAGATGGATGGTATCCACCCGCATCTGCCGCAGCTCATTTGGCGGCAAAGCCCCCCGCATGGCAACAGACACATATTGGGAGCAAAATGCCTGATCCGTGATTTGGACAGGCAAACTCGTTGCCTCAAAAAGTTCGTCGTATCCGAGGTTGGACTGGATCAGCCCGCATTGAATGCAGCATTCAAGGATGCTCGCAAAAATCAGGCACTGCGACACCGTCATATCGCCCGCAAGCACCCAGACCCAATAGACTTTTTTAACATACGCGCAAGCATAGGCCAACGAAAGCGCAAGCGGAACCAGCGGCAGCCAGCGAATTCTCCTGCTGCGTGGGATGCGGCAGTTTTTCGCCATCGAAAGAAACGCGAACCCCGCGCACAGGGCCTCCCAACCCATCACAAAGAAATAGCCGCCCTCATACCGATACTCCCGATCCGATAAAACGCCGGACGGGAAGGAAAACACCTGCTGGTGCAGATCATTGGTCAGAACGAGCAAGAGAAGCAGCAGCGTTGGAACATACAGAATCTTGGTCCATCGCGGCAGCCGAAAATCCTCTCCCTTGCCCAGCGATCGGGAAACAAAGACCGACAGCATGGGGATGAACAGCATCGGGAAATAGTAGAAATACCACAGCCAGCGCTCTACATCCGTGTTTTCAATGGAATATTTGATTGAGCGAAGAAGAATCCACAGCACCATCAGCACCGAAATCGCCAGCAGATAGCGCCGTGCCTGCGTCTGCACGATGCGGATCCATAGGAAGTAGCACCACACGCTGAACAAAAACACATAGATCCCGCTTCGCAGGTGGCTGACAGCCGGAGAATGAAAAATATGCCGGCTTGCGTATCGGAGCCACATGGCAAGCGCAATGAGCGCCAACACGCCCAGCGCGTATAAGATGCTTTTTTTTGCCGCCTTGCTCATGCCGCATGCCTCCCAACTGTGCACGTCTGTACTGATAGTATAACATGCGGATAGAAAAAGGCAACACAGTTTTGCGCCCTTTGTTGGAAGAAACGAGTCAGATTATGGCACTTGATACTAGTTTTCAATAAAACGGTTAAAAACCGTTTTATTCGGCTGCTGTTTCAGCAGCCAGCGGCGTAGCCGCAAAAAACGTAAGTCCATACATTTCTCGCCGCCACCGGCGGCCTGCGAAGGATTCGCAGGATAAAATGGTGTTAACCATTTTATCGAGAAATAGTATGAACAAAAAATAATTGCAAACCCTATCCAATCGGCGGGGGCAAAAAGGAGCGATAACGGCTAAAATAATAACGGAAACTGCAAAAGGAGAGAAAGGCGGTGAAGAGCACGGATGCGAAGAATTGTGTTGGATATGAAGGGCGGACTTCTGGCGGAGGCGGTCATGCAATCGCTTTCGGGATGCGACCCGGATTTTCTTGTCTACCTTTCCTCAAAGCCGGAGGAAACGCTTGCCCTGTGCCGGACCTGCCGTGCCAATGTGTTGGTGATGGAGGTCATCCGGCAGGGCATATGGAAGCTGAGCGAACGGCTCAAGCTCTGCAATACTGTAAAGCAGCTCGGTTGGGTCTGCAAGGTTCTGCTTCTGGTGGATGAAAACGCGGACGAACTGCTTGCCTCCGAGGTGCGGCAGGCGGTGAAGGATCAGTTGGCAGACAATTTTATTTATGCGTCGGTATCGCCGACTTACCTCGCCGGTGTGATCGACACGCTTTAGAAAGGAGTGGTTATATTGCAGGTCGTTATACAGAAAATTCCTGAGAATTTGCAGGAATTTGAAATACTCGCCGCCAAAGGGCGGCAGCCGGAGCACATATGCGCGCTGTTCCTGTGTGCGCTGGCACTGTTTGACAGGGACAAAGATGCGGGCACTGCCGCAATGGATATTTTGCGGGGGCCAAGACCCATGACACCGTATGACTGCCAGTTCCTGCGCGACCGGCTGCGTGGAAAAGCCTATCTGCCGCTGGCGTATTTTGAAGGCGCAGCGCCGGAAAACGGTTATCAGCCGCGTATGCCGTACACGCTGAACGTGCTATCAGACCCAAGGCCTCAGGATATAGAGCCGGGCTATATGCGCGTGTTCCTTAAAACGGCGGGCGCGGATTCGCCGCGGCCTATGAAGCTGCGGCAGAAGACCTCGACCGGCCAGTGGTTTTTGTGGGAGTATTCCAGCATTCTCAGCGGAATCCGTATTCCCGCGGCACAAGACCCGTGGGCATAACAATAGTGAGGAAGGAGATTGATACATACATGGGACTGTTCGATAAGAAATATTGCGACATTTGCGGGGAAAAGATCGGCTTGCTTGGCAACCGCAAGCTGGAAAACGGCAATCTCTGCAAAAACTGTGCCAAAAAGCTCTCGCCGTGGTTTTCCGACCGGCGCAATAGCACCGTCGAAGAAATCAAGGCGCAGCTTGCCTACCGGGAAGAAAACCAGGGAAAGGTAGCGGCATTCCACACGACCAGAACACTCGGCACGGACACCAAAGTGCTTCTTGACGAGGACGCGGGAAAATTTATGGTAACAAGAGCAAGAGATCTGCAAGAGGCAAACCCGGATGTTCTGGACTTTGCAGACGTGACCGGCTGTAATCTCGACATTGACGAGAGCCGCTCGGAGCTCATGCGGGAGGATAAGGACGGCAAGGAGGTCAGCTACAACCCGCCGCGCTACGAATACTCCTACGATTTCTACATTACCATTTTCGTCAACAACCCTTACTTTGACGAAATGCGCTTCCGACTCAACTCAAGCTCCGTGGACATCACACCGCCGCCCGCATTGCGTCCGGGCATGGCGGGCGGATACAACCCGGAGACCAATGTTGAGTACCGCAGCTGTAAGAGGCTCGGCGAGGAAATCCGACAGGCGCTGACGCAGGTTCGCAGGGACGTGCGTGAAAAGATCGAGCAGGCCGCCGCACCCAAGACGGCCGTCACCTGCCCCTACTGCGGCGCGACCACCACGCCGGATGCCAGCGGCTGCTGCGAATACTGCGGCAGCGCGATCGGCGGCTGAGCCGGAAGGGGCAAAAGCCCCGGCATGGCTTTCATACTATTTCTCGATAAAATGGTTAACACCATTTTATCCTGCGAATCCTTCGCAGGCCGCCGGTAGCGGCGAGAAATGTATGGACTTACGTTTTTTGCGGCTGCGCCGCTGGCTGCTGAAACAGCAACCGAATAAAACGGTTTTTAACCGTTTTATTAAGGCAACACCGCACAATTGCGTCTGCGAGTCTCAGCCGCCTTTTTGCCCCACTTCTTCAGCTTGAAAAACGAGAAATATAGCGCAGCCGTTGCCAGCGCAAGCTGGCTTACGGATGCGGCATACCCCTTGCGGGTACATACAGTATTCCTTCGTTTTCCAAACTTTGAATTGGGACAAAAATCCTGTCTGAGACTTCTTGCCGAATTGTGCGGTGCTGCCTTAAAAACTAGTATCAGGCGCAGAACCGTCACAAAAAGATCAGGCAGCACACCACACGTCAGACACATACTTGATTTTTGAAAGGAGACAGCACCATGGCAAACTTTACCGACGGCATGAAAGAGGCAGCATTCGCAACCAGTCCCCGTGAATTTGATCTTTCCTATTCCACCACACTGGAAGAGATCATGGAGAAGCTCAATGCCCGCAGGGCGGCGTTCCAGATGCCGTTCCAGATCAAGGGCGGCGTGCCAGGCCAACGCATCTCGTTTGAAAAGGAGCCGAATGTGGACGTCGGTCTCTGGCTTTTCCTGAAGGACGGCACGCATATCCGGATCCAGCCGGTCATCATCGAGGCCAAGATGTCGGTTGGCGGAATGCGCGTTGATAAGAACAGTGCGCTGCGCAAGGGTCTCAAGGGCGCAACGGTCGGCCTTGCAACGGAGCGCGGCGGCTATATCGACACCGTGACCGAAACCGTGAAGAAGATTCTGAACGGCGAGGAGGTAGAGGACTATGTCGCACCGGAGGTCCCGGCCGATACCAAGGACTGGCTGACAACCTTCCTGCTCTGCTTCTTCCTTGGCGGTCTCGGCGTTCATCGCTTCTATGTCGGCAAGATCGGCACGGGCATCCTCTACCTGCTGACGGCTGGCCTGTTCGGCATCGGATATCTTGTTGACTTTATCAAGATTCTCTGCGGCAAGTTTACCGACAAGGACGGAAACGCGATTCGGCGGGAAAAGAAATAAGGAAAGCAAAATGTCTCAGGTATGCACTGTTGTTTTTCTGGAATTATATGTTATTTTCTGTTGATCGGCAGATTTGTGCATCCTTGAAGGATATTGGGAGGGAATTATGAAACAGACGAAGACCAAGCTTCTATGCCTGCTTCTTGCGATGCCGATGCTGCTCAGCAGCCTCACCGCCTGCGGAAAGGATAAGGCGAAAGATTCCAATTTGATCAAGCTCGGCGACTATGAGCTGCTCTACAAGGGCGCGTGCATCATGGAAGATTCGGACGGAAATGACGCAATCGTTCTGACACTGGACTTCACAAACAACGGCAAGGAAAACGCCTCGTATCTCTGGAGTGTCAACGAAACCGTCATGCAGAACGGCACGGAGCTGGAGGTCGCGACAGTCGTTGCCGACTACGAGAGCTATGAAACCGTGATAAACAGCCAGTTCACGGACATCGCGCCGGGTACGACGCTGGAGGTGCAGACGGCCTATGTGCTGCGCGACCCGACCGCTGCGGTGGAGGCGACTTTTGAACAGATCTTCGGCAAGAAAAGCGGCAAGATCACCGTCGACCCCTCCACGCTCAGCCGCGTGGAGACCACGGAGACGGGCATGACGGATGACGGCGGGCTGACCGCCACGACCGGCGACGCGCTGCTCGACTGGTGGAACGGCGCATGGTACGGCTGGTGGAAAATGACCGGTTGCTCGGGTTCTTACGAGAGCATGGAGGGGCAATGGTGGGATGTCTGCGGCGAGATCGCCATTGGCGCAGACTATACGGGTACCATCACACTCTGGGATGAGGACTACACCAGAGCCGACCCCATGGCGCTGGCCTCCGTCAGCCTGAATGAAGCCGGAACCGGCGAGCATGGCACGGTCATGTCCGAGGGCGGCTGGTTCACGGACACGGCACTGGCACATGCGGACTGGATCGTCGATCCCGGCCTTCTGGACTATGACGACCTGATCTGGATCGACGGCGACTACGAAAACGGCGACGACACGTTCCACTACGACATCTATCTGCGCCCCTGGGGACTGTACTGGGATGACATGGACGAGAGCGGCTATCCCTACCGCTATACCGACTGGTACCTGCCGCTGATTGACGCGGGCATGCCCATGCCGGACGCCATCGGGGAAGAGCCGTCGAACGACTTCAATCCGCATGACAGCGCCCCGCTCACCCAGACGGACGCTGCGGCATCCGGCGGAGGCGGCATCGTGACCGAAGAGCAGGTACAGAAGGGCTACGTCTGGATGAACGAGGTCAATAATAATATTTTTGACGCTACTTACGAGGATATTGTTGCCTACTTCGGCGTGGAAGGTCAGTTCGTCAAGGAAGAGTACAGCGACCACATGAAGGCAAATTACCGCTACTACAAATGGATCTCTGCGGATGATGACTCCCATTTCATCTACGTCAATTTCAAGGAAGAGAGTCCGGGCATTTATGAGGTGAGCGGATACAATACGAGCGGCTTCTCCGGCGAGGAGGCCATAGCGAAGTATCTTGACACCGTCAAAGCGGAAGCCGCGGAGGCAAACAAGGCCGCGTCTGCAAACGCCGAGATGAAGGACTTCTCCGTGGAAATCGCCCAGTTTGCAAAAGACGATGTTAAGGTCAAAATCATGACGAAGATCCCGGTATCCGGCTGGTCGTTCGATGACGGAAAGCGCAGCCTGGTGGAAAACGACGATCCCACAGCGTTTGGCGCGGGCGCCATTCAGTTTGAGGTCAGGGCAAAGGTGGAGGATTTCGATTATTACAAGGACAGCTTCGAAAACTACAAGGATATCGAGGACCGCGTGATCGGCGGCATCACCTTCCGCGGCCGCACCTATAAGTACATCGGCTACGAATGGATTCAGTATATCGCGCAGCTTGATGACAGCCGTGCCCTTTCCATCGGCCTTCGCAACTTGGACTGCGTCCCGGGAACGATGCCGGACATCATCCTCAGCAACATGTCATTCAGGTAAGGTCGTCGTCCTCCTGAAAACCATATGAAAACCGGCTCCCGCCCCATTTTGGAGCGGGAGAATCCGGCTTTTCGCAAAAACGGAGGTGGTGCCATGAAACGCAAAGCGCTCCGCATCATGGCAGGTCTGATCGCAGAAAAGCGGATTGCGATCACGCTTGCCAACAGCGACCATGCAGCGGCCGATGTGCGCGTCTTGTACGATTCGGAGGAAAACGTCATAAAGGACACGTACCCGATCTATCATAAGCAGTGAGCCTGCGAACATATCCGAAACACACAATCATACCTGCGCTTGGCGCTGCAAGCTGCCCCTGCGGACTGTAACGCCTGTCCAGGAAACGAGGATTTTTAGATGGCAACACAAGTAACAAATTATCAATGCCCCGCTTGTATGGGGCCTCTCCATTTTACGGGAGAATCCGGCAGATTGGAGTGCGACTACTGCGGTTCGAGCTTCAATACAGCGGAAATTGAGGCGCTCTATGGGAAAAAAGAAGCGAATGCGGCCGAAGCGGAACAGGCTACCGCAGACGACTCCGACTGGGACACCTCCGGTCTGAGCGAGGACTGGGGTGCAGACGCAGGCAGCATAAAAGCGTACTGCTGCCCGTCATGCGGTGCGGAACTGCTCTGCGACGCAACGACGGCAGCCACGTCCTGCCCATACTGCGGAAATCCGTCGGTGATTCCGGGGCAGTTCTCCGGCGTTCTGAAGCCCGACTTTGTGCTTCCCTTCAAGCTGAGCAAGGAGGACGCCATCAAGGCGCTGAAGAAGCATTATCTCAAAAAGCCTCTGCTCCCATCGACCTTCTCCAAAACCAACCATCTGGAGGAAATCAAGGGCGTGTATGTACCCTTCTGGATGTACGACGGCGAGGCCAGCGGAAGCGTCCGGTTCCATGCCACCACGGTACATAAATACACCTCGGGAGATTATGAGATCACGGAGACGAGCCACTACGACGTGCGACGCGCCGGTTCCATTGCCTTTGAAAAAATCCCGGTGGATGCATCCAGCAAAATGCCGGACGATTATATGGACTCCATCGAACCGTACGATTATACAGAGCTAAAGCCGTTTTCCACGGCGTATCTGCCCGGATTTCTGGCGGATAAATATGATGTAAGCGTGGAAGACAGCCGGGATCGGGCGAATCGGCGCTGTGCAGGCTCGCTGGTGAATGCGCTGGAAAAAACCGTGACCGGCTATGCCTCCTGCAATGAAACGGGCCGGAGCATCCAGTTGAAGCGCGGAAAGGTGCATTACGCGCTGCTTCCCGTCTGGATTCTGAACACAAGATGGGAGGACAAGGACTTCCTCTTTGCCATGAACGGACAGACGGGCAAGCTGGTCGGCAACCTGCCGGTCAGCACAAAGCGGGTGATCGGTCTGTTTGCGGCAATCGCGGCGCTGTTTGTTGCTATCAGCGTGACGGCGATTCTGCTTATGGCACGGTAGGAGGGTGAGAACATGAAGAAACGGTTATTATGCCTTCTGCTGGTGCTCGTGACGGCGCTTGCCCTCTGCGTGAGCGCAGCTGCGGCAGTGCAGACGGGAGCGCAGCTGAACTATGTGACGGATGCCGCCGGACTTCTCAGGGAAGGCGAACGTGCGCGGCTGGAGAAAATGGCGGAAGCGGTTTCTCAGAAATACCGTGTCGGCGTTTACATCGTGACGGTGGAGGATTTCCGGGACTATCACGCCGACGGCGTCTACAAGGCAACCTATACCATCTATCATAACTACACCATGGGCGAAGGGCCGAACCGCGACGGGATCATGCTCCTGCTCAGCATGGATGATCGCGACTGGGCAATGTTCTGCTACGGCTCACGCTGCGAGTATGCGTTCAACAGCTACGGGCAGGAGAAGCTGGAAAAGGTCTTCCTCGACAATTTCGGCGAGAACGACTGGTACGGCGGCTTTGAGGATTACGTCAAAGGATGCAGCGTCTATCTGGAAAAGGCTTCCGCAGGAAAGCCCGTCCGGGCGAGCTTGTTCTATCCGCTCCTTATCGTGATCGGTCTTTCCCTGCTGGCAGCAGCCGCGGTCGTCGCCGTGATATGGCAGAAAATGGACACTGTATCAGAAAAAGCAACCGCGAACGCCTACGTCTCCGCGGGACTCCGGCTTACGGAGCAAACAGATCAGTTCACCCATAAGACGACCTCCAGTCGGAAGATCGAGCGCAGCTCTTCCGGTGGGAGCAGCAGCCAAAGCGAGTCCGGCGGCGGAGGCTCCGGTCGGAGCGGAAAATTCTGAGGGCGCGGCCATGAAAGGAATATGCAAACGGGTAGGTACGCTGCTGCTGGCGATTGCTCTGCTGCTTCCCCTGTGCGCCTGTGCGCAAGGGAGACGGCAGGAAGAATCCAATGACCAGAAGGGAAGTGCCGAAGCGGTAACGCTGCCCCCAGGGACGGACAGAGAAGCGCCGGAAACCCAGCCGGCGCAGGATACCCTTTCGCCGGAGGCCGAGACTGCGCTGGGATGGCTGCGAGACCGGATCGACTTTCCGACGACAATGTTTGGCGCGGCATATCTCGGTTATGTCGGCGGGCTGTTTGACGAGGGCTTCGAGGCAGGCTTCCCCGCGTGGCTGTGGGAAACCAATGAGGCAATGCTCCTTGAATACCCCTTCATCGCTGAGATCGACGAGGAGCACATTATCGGCGGTGCGGGGCATCTGTACTGCATCGTGCCGGTCGACGAGGACGCGACGGTTGCGATCAATCGTGTGCAGTGGAACGAAAAAACACAGACCGACGAGGTCACGGAGGTGCTCTACCGGTCAGAGAGCGGCGAGCCGGTGCTGCTCTTTGCGAACTTGGACGGCGTTGCATATGGGGCCGACACCCAGGTCTTCATCACTGACAACAACGGGAATACCTGCGAATGGGAGCCGTCCCTCGACGCGACGAGCCATCTTGCGCCGTGTATATCGGAAGCTGGAGACTATCTTTCGTTTGACTTTACGGAATATGCCTGGTACAACGCCCCGGCTGAGTTTTCCGCGTGGCTTGCCGACGGCTGGAGCGGCATGACCGCGCTCGGTCTTGCCGGATCGCAGCGTGACGGCATGGGCTGGATCACAGAAACCATGGTGGGGGAAACCAACCGCTATGCCTATTTCTCGCTGCGCTTCTATCCTGAGGATGAGACGGGCGGTACGGTCGATCTGAATTGGGTATACGAAGACAGCGACGAATTTGAGGAGATGTGGAGCGGTTTCTGGACGATTCAGACCATTCAGGATGGGCCGAGCTATGTGACGCTCAGCTTGTCGCTTGTGGGCGGTAAAAACTATGGCGTCACGGACGGCCCGATGTATCTGTGTGAGACGTATCCCCTCCTGATCAGCCCGAGCGGCACAGAGCTGCTGGTCGGCGCGGGTGAGAGCGGCATTTGCCTGCCGTTCATGTCGCAAAGCACAACGGCATGTGTGCTGACACAGGCCGTAGGATAGAAGGCGTGCAGGGAGCCAACTGCTTTGAGGTTTGCATTCACAACTTCTGTTCGGTAGCAATCTAGCAAAAGTGCAACAATTTATCCTTTTCAAATTCAAGATGCGGGGGATTTGAGTTGCGCTTTTTCTACGTTTGGAAAAATGTACGGCTTCGGCGCATCATCCCTCAAATTTAGGGAACAAGGCTGTACCTTGTTGGGACACATTCTCTGTGCCCCGCTATCTTTTCAGCCTCTTCCGGATGCGCCGCCCCACCACAACTTCATATCGCCCCATTCTGCCCGCAGCAACCATGCTGCGGGCTTTTCTGCACCTTTAGGGCTTCATTGCCGTTCTCCACCTCTGTGCGTTTGAAATTCCCACATTTCAAATTCACGGAGGTTTTTTATGTATTACAACACGAAGGGCGGAGCGCGGATTCGTGAGTTTCGCATTGCAAAGAACTTCACACAGGATGATCTGGCAGAACATATGAATGTTTCCCACGGCTATATCAGCTTCATCGAGTCCGGGAAGAGAGGCTGCTCGGTTGATGTGCTGATCGCGCTCTCAAACCTGTTTGGCGTATCCATCGACTACATTGTTCTCGGCACCGTCACATATACCGCGCCGGATTCCGCTGCGCTGAAAGCAGATATTCAGGCGTTGATCGGACAGCTTGAGAAATTCAGGGAGCAGCTATAACCGATGTTACTAATGGTAAAGCGAATGCTGAGCATTATGGGCATTGTTGAGCTGCTTCGGGCCGCGAAATGCTGCACTTGGTACAATGTCCTGCTGCTGAGTCTGATTGCGGCCGCAGTCTGTATGAGGAGGCTTCCATATTACACGGAGATCCTTTTATTTGTGTGGGTGCTTGCCATTGTGGCCTTCGCGTTGTTTATGAGCCGCATGAAGGAGATTCATTCCATCGGCTTTTGGGGTATCCTGCCCTGCGCGTTGATGCTTCCCATATTCTTCTACAGCGCGGTGGAAATTCGGCGGTGGCCGCAGGGGCTTGCCGTCCTGATCTTTGTCACGCTGGGCTGCACGGTCAATGACGTGGGGGCGTATTTCGTTGGCAGAGCGGTGGGCACCCATAAGCTGGCGCCCACTATCAGTCCCGGAAAGACGGTGGAAGGCGGGCTGGGCGGCATGGTCAGCTCCGTCATTCTCATGGGCCTGATTGCTTCCCTGTATTCCCAGTGCGCGGGCGTTGAGATGCAATATGGCTGGCTGCTCCTTTACCTGTTTTTGGCTTCCATCGTCGGCCAATTCGGGGATCTGGCGATGTCAACGATCAAACGGACGGTTGGCATCAAGGATTTCAGCAGGGTTCTTCCGGGTCATGGGGGCATTCTGGACAGGTTTGACAGCTTCCTGTTTGCCGCGCCCTTTGCGGTGCTCTACGGCAATATGACCGGCTGCTTCCTGTGACTGATTTAGGGTCTATCTGAAAACCGTCAACACGCCCAAACAGCGGGTCTTTTCCGTCTGCTGTGCACCATTTTCCCTTGCAATACACAAAGTATTCCTGCGGAAAAATGGCTTCATCAGACGAAAAATCCCTCGCTGTTGGTCATATTTCCGGTTTTCAGATAGACCCTAATAGTATAAAGAAAAGGCAGACATCATGGCGGTTTTCCATGTGTCTGCCTTTTTATTATTTTACTGAACGCCGGAGGTTTTGATCGGAATGCAGTGCTGACTTGCGCTTACTTCGCCTGCTCCGCGATCTGCCTGAGCAGGATTTCCTCCGCGTACCCGCAGGCGCGCTCCACGGAGCCGGGCTCGAAGGGGTTGGCCAGATTCGCGTAGCGCAGCGTTTCCAGATAGCTGCGGCTGCCGCCGGTCTTGCAGAGCTTGAGATAGTCCTGCCACGCCGCGTCCCTGTTCTCGGCGTACTTCTTCTTGAACTCCATCGCACCCATGGTGGTGAGGGTGTAGTTGATATAGTAGAAGGGGTAGAGGTAGATGTGCAGCTTGTGATACCAGTAGCCGCCCCGCTCCATGAAAGCGTCGTCCTCATAGCGCCGCCATGGCATATACTTTTCTTCCAGCAGGTGCCACTGATATGTCCGCTCCTTGGGCGTCATCTCGGGATGGGCATAGCAGATGTGCTGGAACTCGTCCACGGCCACGCCGAAGGGGACGAAGGTCAGCGCCTCCTGCAAATGGGCGAAGCGGAACTTGTCCGCCTGATCGCCGAAGAACCACTCGGCATAGGGGTAGGCGAACTGCTCCATGGACATGGAGTGGATCTCCGCGATGTCGGTGGATTCACTGTAAAAGTCTGCGATCGGCTGGCTGCGCATGGCCATGTAGCCCGCGAAGGCGTGACCAAGCTCGTGGGTCAGCACCTGCATGTCGAAAATCGTGTGGTTGAAGCAGGAGAACACGAAGGGCGCCTTCAGGCTGGGCAGGCTCGTCATGTAGCCCGTGGAGGCCTTGCCCGGTTTGTTCTGCAGGTCCATCAGCTCGTGGTCGATCATGAAGTCGATGAATTCGCCGGTTTCCGGGCTGATCTCGTGGTACATCTTCTGGGCGGTCCTGACCATGAAGGCGTCGTCGCCCGCAGGCTCGGCGTTACCGTCCGGGAAGACCATCTTCTCGTCGTACCACATGACATGGTCGATGCCGAGGCGCTTTGCCTGCGCGTCATAGAGCTTCTGGCACAGCGGCACGAGGAATGTGCGCACCTGCTCCCGGAAGGATGCGACCTCCTTTTCGCCGTAGTCCGTGCGTCCCTGCTCCAGATAGCCCACGGGAATGTAGTTTTCATAGCCCAGATTTTTGCCCATCTGGTTGCGGATGCGGATGAGTTCGCTCCAGATCTCCTCCAGACGCGGCTCGTTGTCCTCGTAGAACTTGGAGTACGCCTTGACGGCGGCGGCACGCACCCTGCGGTCGGGATGCTCGAAGTATTTCTGGACGCCGTAAAGGTTCAGGGTCTTGCCGTCGAAGGAAATCTCGGCGGTGGCCATGATCTTCTGATATTCGTTGGTCAGGCGGCTCTCCTGCTGACGCAGCGGGATGTTGGCTTCACAGAACAGCTTCTTCTGCAAGTCCATGGAGACAAAGTATTGCTTGCCGAATTCCCGCTCGATGTCCGCACGGAAGGGGCTGGCCGCGATGGCTTCGCTGAGCGCCACCTCATCGCCGCTGAGCGTGGGCAGTGTGTCCTGTAAATAATTGATCTCCGCTTCATAAAATTCATCCCGCGTGTCCAGCGTGTGGCGGATGTGTGCGATGGAATACTGGGTGAACAGTTCGCAGCTCTCGTGGTCGATCTCAAAAATCAGGCTGCGCAGGGCTTCGTAGCTCTCCGCCTGCCCGACTGCGGCTTTCCATTGGGCGAGTTTTGCCCGGCGCGTCTCCAGATCGGGGCGCTTGTACTCCAGTGTTGAGAATTTGTAATTTTCCATAGTGTTCTTGTCTCCTTACATGATTGATAGGGGGCTAAAATCCTTTTTCGGGAACATTGATTGCCGGCTTTTATCTGCTTCTAAAAAAGCTTGCAGCACATTTTATACATGCCGAAATCCCGGGTCCGCAGAGCCTTTACCAGCGTGCGGTTTCCGGAAACGTCCAGATCGGCGGGGAAGGTGGTGCAGAAAAGATCACAGGTCAGGACGAACACGCTCTCCTGAATGTTTTCCGGGAGGTCCGCGATGCGGTGCTGGTTCAGACGGATTTGCAGCAGAATGTACCGGAAATAGGCGTCGTCCGCCGGAAGCCCCGCCTGGGCGTGCTCTGCCATCAGTTCCTCCGTGATCCAGTAGGTGTCCACGGACTTGGGCTTGCCGTGGGAGGACTTGACAATGCCGGCCTGGTTGATGCGGTAGCCGTAGGCCATATGTCCTGTGACCCAGACGTTTTTGGCATTGGGGAAAATCAGGTAGGAGAGCAGGGAGTCCTCGTACCAGTAGCCCTCGGGGAAGCAGAGGTGTTCAAATAGTGCGCCTCGGTAAACTTTTCCCCAAGGTTGTCCATGCAGTGCGTAAGGGGAGGATATCTTTTGGTCGGATTTGTAGCGGTGCATGATGGCTTTCCCATGGTCATACACGTAATATGCGCCGCCCTCCACCAGATCGCAGTCGTGGGCAAATGCGGTATCCAACAGGGCGTCAATGGCACCGGGCAGAAGAAAATCATCGGAATCAACAAACATAATGTATTTGCCGAAAATTTCCAGAATCCCGGTATTTCTCGCGCCGGAATGTCCCTTGTTCCGCTGGTGAATGACTGTCACCCGCGGGTCGTCGGAGTAGGTGTCCGCGATCGCGGGGGTGGCGTCGGTCGCGCCGTCGTCCACCAGAATGACGCGGTATGTATACTTTGTCTCCTGTGCCAGCACGGAGTCCATGCACTGGGCGAGATAGGCTTCCACATTATAGGCCGGGATCACGATCTGCAAATCGCACTCCGGCTCCAGCAGCCGGTTGTCGGCGGCCGCAATCCCCGTGGGGGGAGGGGAGAAGCCCAGCAGCGTTTCCCGTGCGCTGGCAGAATCCATGGCGGATCTCCGGCTGAAAACCGGCGCGGCTGTGTTCAGGATGCCTTTCAGGGTGCCTTTGATCGCACCTTTCAGCGTCGATGCTGTCATAGTATCACCTCAAAAAATAGTATACTGTTTCCCGGATGGAAAGTCAATATCCCGGCGTCTGGTTGACATTTTCAGCAGAATGCAGTAGAATCTGGGCAAATCGGGAAAAGAGGGAAAGCACATGGTTGGGCTTGGAACGGTCATCAACACCGCCGCGATTCTGGCAGGCGGTGTGTGCGGGGCGTTGTTTGGACGCGTCCTGAGCCAGAGCACGCAGGATACGCTGATGAAGGTCTGCGGTGTGGGCACGCTGTTTATCGCCATTTCCGGCGCCATGGAGGGGATGCTCACGGTGCAGGACGGAAAGATCGTCAGCAGCGGCGCGATGCTGATCATCGGGTGCCTTGCCATCGGCGCTGTGATCGGGGAAGCGCTGAACATTGAGGGCGCGTTTGAGCGGCTGGGGCAGTGGCTGAAGGTCAAAACCGGGAACGCCAAGGACAAGACGTTCGTCAATGCCTTCGTCAGCGCGTCCCTGACCGTCTGCATCGGGGCAATGGCCATCGTCGGCTCCATTCAGGACGGACTGACCGGGGATTATTCCATCCTCGCAACCAAAGCGGTGCTGGACCTGATCATCATAATGGTGATAAGCAGCTCCATGGGAAAAGGCGCGGCATTTTCCGCAATTCCCGTGGCGGTGCTGCAAGGGAGCATGACGGCGCTTGCGGGACTGATGCGGCCGGTCATGACCGAAGGGGCGCTGGCGAACCTGTCGCTGGTGGGAAATGTGCTGATTTTCTGCGTCGGCATCAATCTGGTTTTCGGGAAGAAAGTGAAGGTGGCGAATCTGCTGCCCGCCATTGTGATCGCGGTGGCCGCGGCGTTTCTGCCTGTTTGATGGAGGAAAATATGGCGAACATTCTGGTATCCGGGCTGATCAACACGGAGACGACCGTGCGGGTGCGGCAGTTCCCGGTGAACTATTACCCCATTGATTACCCCTTTTTCGGGGTGAACACCGCCGTGTCCGGCGTGGCGTACAACATTTCCAAAGCACTGAAAACCTTGGGGGACGACGTGACTCTGCTTACCATGACGGGGCGGGACTTCCCGGCGGAATATATCCAGAGCCAGCTTTGCACGGCGGGAATCGGAACGGACTGGGTCAAACCCAGATTGAAGGAGACGCCCAACTCCGTGGTGCTTTACGACGGCGAGGGGAAACGGCAGATCTACTGCGACCTGAAGGACATTCAGGAAACGCCCTACGACTTCCCGGAGGACATTTGCCGGGACGCCGACGTGGTGGCCGCCTGCAACATCAATTTTAATCGCCCGCTGCTGCATCAGGCGAAGACGCTGGGCAAAACCGTGGCCACAGATGTCCATGTGCTTTCGGACATCCACGACGAATTCAACCGGGAATTCATGTCCTGCGCGGATATTCTGTTCCTCAGCGACGAGGGAATTCGTGGAGACTACCGGGATTTTCTGCGGGCGCTGGGGGACACTTACGGAAACCGTATTATCGTTCTCGGCAGGGGAGCCGAGGGCGCGGCCATGTACCTCCGGGAGGAAAGCCGCATTTTCGCCCTGCCCGCCGTGCAGGTGGGGGAAATCGTCAACACCGTGGGCGCGGGGGACGCCCTGTTCAGCGGCTTCCTGCATCATTTTGCGCGGGGATACCGCCCGCTGGATGCGCTGGCACGGGCGCAGGTTTTTGCGTCCGCAAAGATACGTGTCAGCGGTGCGGCCAACGGCTTCCCTGCGGAAGAGGAAATGGAATCGCTCTGCCGGGAGTACACGGGGAGAATGGAATATTACGAGGTATAAAAATCGAGGCAGCACATGAAAGTGCTGCCTCAGTCTTCTTCACTCCAGAACGTGTTCCAGACCCATTTGCAGAATGGTCTTCACATGGTCGTCAGCCAGAGAGTAGAGGATGTTCTTCCCCTCCCGGCGGAATTTGATCAGGTGCATTTGCTTCAGAATCCGAAGCTGGTGGGAAATGGCGCTCTGGCTGACGTCCACAGTCTCCGCAATGTCCGTCACGCACAGCTCCTGTCGGGACAGAAGCGCCAGAATATGCACCCGGGTAGAATCGGCAAAGCCCTTGAATAGCTCCGCAATGGCGTCCATGGTTTCCTTTTCGGGTACTGACTGCATTCAGATCCCTCCTTTTATCCCGTATATTCTAGCCCATTTTTTCAAAAGATGCAACTGTTTTTTCCATAGCGTCTTGCAGCGCTCTGGAAATGGGCAGCATGGTGTCCGCGTCCAGCTTGACCACCCGGCGGTCGTAGGTTATCAGGCCGTTCACTTCATCCTCCACGTCGCTGACCTGGGTGTAGATGGCGGCGCACAGACCCTTTTCCACGGCGGGGACAATGGATTCCCGGTAGAGCGCCGCTACCGCTTCGTTCAGAGCTTCTCTCGTCGGGCAGGCACCGTAGCCGTAGGTCTTGTCGGGGTTGAAAATGTGCCCCTCGACCCGCCATGTTTTCCCGCCGAACTCTGATAGCACCAGCGGGCGAAGACCGTCGCCTGTCAGACGCAGTTTTCCGAAATACTGGTGGCGGCTGTCCACATCGGTGTTCTTTCCACGGAACCAGCCGGAGGTGGCGTCGATAAAGCGGGTAGCGTCCAGCGTGCGGAACCATCCGCAGACGCGGTCGCTGTCGAACTGCCCCCAGCCCTCGTTGAAGATCGTCCAGTAGCAGATGCAGGGGTGGTTTTTCAGCTGGTTCACCGTGTCGGCTGCGCCCTGACGGAAGGCATTGCGGCTTCGTTCGTCCCGGTGAAGGCGCCGGTCGTTCCGCTTCTGAATGCCGACGGTGGGAAGCACGGTGTCCCGGAAATAGCGGTAGCTGCCGTTGTTGACCATGTCCTGCCAGACGATCATGCCCAGCCGGTCGCACTGATAGTAGAATTCCTCCGGCTCGACTTTGATGTGCTTGCGCAGGGTATTGAAGCCGAGACGCTTCATGGCGAGGATATCATCGGCATAGCTTTCCGGGGCGGGGGCAGTGAGCAGCCCCTCCGGCCAGTAGCCCTGATCCAGCAGACCGTGGAAGAAATAAGGTTTGCCGTTGAGACACAGGCGGGGGTATCCCCCCACTTTTTTGATTTCCAGAGACCGGATGGCAAAGTAGGATTCCACCTTATCCTGCGCCGTTTCCACAGTGAAGCGGTAAAGATAGGGGTCATCCGGGCACCAGAAATGGGGATTTTCCGGGGCGATGGTCACTTGCCCGTGTTCCAGCGGGAACTGCCCCAGCTGCTCCACGCTGACTGTACCCTCCAGTGGCGGAACCGTGGAGATCGTCACGGACGCGCCGTGATTTTCAATGTTCAGATTCTCGATATAAGTGCCCGGCACGCTTTCCAGCCACACCGTCTGCCAGATACCGGACACGGGGGTGTACCACATGCCGCCCCGGTTCATCACCTGCTTGCCGTAGGGGAAAGCCTGATCGTGGAGATCGTCGGTGCAGCGGATGACCAGCTCGTTTTCCTCCGCCAGCGCTTCGGTGATGTCCACGCAGAAGGAGGCATAGCCGCCCTCATGGCGGCACAGGTGCTGCCCGTTCACGAACACCTCTGCAATTTGATCGGCAGCGCCGATGTGGAGCAGCACCCGCTTCCGGCGGAAGCCCTCGGGAAGAAGAAAGCGTCGGCGATACCACAATGGCGCGCCTTCTTCAAAATGCCGCCCGATGCCGGAAAGCCGGGACTCCGGGCAGAAGGGCACGGTAATGCGCATATCAAATGTTTCCGGTTTCCCGGATGATACGGCAAAATCCCATTCTCCGTTCAAGTTTATGTAAGAATCCCGGCGCATCTGCGGTCTGGGATAGACCTGCCATGGCGTGCCGGAAAGCGTTTCGCCTCTGGGCGTGGTGAGCGTCTGCAGCATGGACATCCTCCTTTTGCCGTCCGATGGAAGTTTTTCCCGGGCGGAACACTGGAATACAGGGTGTTTTGTTGGATATTCTACTTACTAATCTACCATACCCGGGCAAACGTGTCAAGCGAAGCCGCAGACGGCGGACGGGGAAGCGTTCAAATCGACTTTTTCTATTAAGTTTTTACGAAAACTCTTTGCAAATGAAAAGAAATATGCTATAGTATACTGAGTTTCGTGTGACTATCTGCGCCAAGAACACGGGCGCGCACGTAAGAGTGTATCTGAAAACTGTCAAAACGCCCAATCAGCGGCTCTTTTTGCCCTGTGCCGCGCCATTTTCCCTTGAAATGCAGCAAGCATTCCTGCGGGAAAATGGCTTGCTCAGGACAAAAATCCCTCGCTGCTGGTCATTTCGCCAGTTTTCAGATACACCCTAGAAAGGCAAAAGAGATGCAAGATCTATCGAAAATTTCTGTCGTCCTGCCTTCTTTGGACCCGGACGAGAAGCTGAACGCCGTCATCGACGGCCTGCTGGAATACGGCTTTTCCAACATCATTCTGGTCAACGACGGAAGCAAGCAGGAAAATTTACATTATTTCACGGACGCCGCCGCGGCTCATCCCGAAATTCATCTGCTCCATCATGAGGTGAACCGGGGGAAGGGCGCGGCTTTGAAGACCGCTTTCCGGTGGTTTCTGGACAACTGTCCCGAAGGCGCCGGCGTCGTGACGGTGGACGGCGACAACCAGCACCACCCCGAGGATACCCGGGCGTGCTGCGAGAAGATGCTGGAGACCGGGCACTGCATTCTGGGCTGCCGGGACTTTACGCTGGACCACGTGCCGAATCGCAGCCGGTTCGGCAACCACACCACGTCGCTGGTGTTCAAGACCTTCGTGGGCATGACCATTTCCGACACCCAGACCGGCCTGCGGGCGCTGCCCCGGGAGGCAGTGGAGGAGCTGGTGGACGTGGCGGGGGACCGGTTTGAGTACGAGACCAATATGCTTCTGGCGTTCAAGGAAAAGGCCATCCCCTTCGAGGAGAACAAGATCCGCACCGTGTACATTGAGGAGAACAAAAGCTCCCATTTCCGCACCTTTGTGGATTCCTGGCGGATATACAAGCTGATTCTGGCGCATTTCTTCCGGTATACGGTGAATTCCATCGTCTGCGCCGCAGTGGACACCGGCCTGTTCACCCTGTTTACCGCTCTGCTTAAAAAGGCGCTGGAGGGCTTCGCCCTCACCGCCGCGGCAGGCGCGGGCGCAAGAGTGATCTCGTCTCTGCTGAACTTCTTCCTCAATAAGAAGCTGGTGTTCAGGACCAACACGGACACCGGTAAGACCTTACTTCGCTACTACTGCCTGGCGGTCCCCCAGATGCTGCTGCAAATTCTGCTGACCGACGGCGCGTATGTGCTTTTCCACGTAAAGCCCACCGGCGTGCTGCACACGCTGATTTACGTGGTCGTGATGATTCTGCTTTACATCATCGGCTATATGATTCAGCAGCGCTGGGTGTTCGCGCCCCAGAAACAAAATGAACCCGAGGTTGAGAAAAAATGAGCAAACGAAACACAATGCCCGATTATGATCCCGTTCCTTCCCAGCGGGGCGGGGCTTCCAGACCGCCCAAGAAGAAAAAGAAGAAGGGCAGCGGCCTGTTCGGCCGGATCGTCCGGCGGTTTTTCCTGGTGCTGTTCACCGTGATCGCCCTGATTCTGGTGGCGGCGTGTCTGGCGGCGAACCTGATCTTCAATGGCCCGTCCCCCGCAGCCCGGGATATTTTGACCATGACGCTGCTGGAGCCCAGCGGAACCAAGTGGATTCCCGGCCTGTTCATGGACGCACAGACCCTGGATTCCATCCGCGCACGGGACGACTCCAACCTGAAGGACGAGTTCTCCAACGCGTCGGAAATCGTCATCAACAAGGACACGGCGATTTCTGCCGGCACCGACGAGTGGGCAAATTCCCCCGACGGTATCCGCTTTGAATCCCACTCCGGCGACACCTATAACGCCCATATCATGATCGTCCGTGACCCCAGCAAGGTCTACCTGGGTACCTCTACGGAGAATTTCTCCACCTCCATTCCCGGCACCCGCATCGACGACCAGATCGAGACCGACGGCGCCATTGCCGGTGTCAACGCAGGCGCGTTCTTTGACAACGGTACCTCTGATCCTGCTGTCGGCTCTGTGCCGGAGGGACTGGTTTACTCCAAGGGCGTCTGCAAGTGGACGACCGGCTCTCCCCCCAACGGCATCAAGGGCTTCGCGGGCTTCAACAAGGACAACATCCTTGTGGTCGCGCAAGATAATCTGAGCAAGGCTCAGGCGGAGGAGCTGAACATCCGGGATGGCTGCTGCTTCGGCCCCGTCCTCATCATGAACGGGGAAATCAACCAGGAAGCCTACAACTCCAACTCCGGCTGGAATCCCCGTACCGCCGTCGGCCAGCGGAAGGACGGCGCCGTGGTGTTCGTGTGCATTGACGGCCGTCAGGCCGGTTCCGCAGGCGGCACCTATAAGGACGTCATCGACATCATGATCGAGTACGGCGTCGTGAACGCCTGCAACATGGACGGCGGCTCGTCCAGTATCATGGTCTACCGGGATACCTACGGCCTGTTTGGCGAAGCCGGTACCGTGCAGGTGATCAACAGCTATTCCCTGCTGCAGGAGCGCCCCAGAAAGATGCCGACCTTCTGGATGGTCGCGCCGTAAGGAAGTGAGGGAAACCATGTATCAAGGAAAATTCGATTCTAAAAATAAAAAGACCGCGGTGGATGTTTCCCAGCTGGTCGCCCAGCGCAACAGCGCACCTTCCCAGGAGCAGCCCCAGCGCCAGCCGGTGCGGGAAAATCCGCCGAGAACCAACCCTGCCCGGACGCAGCAGCCTACCAGACAGCAGAATGTACGGCAGAGCCAGCCGACCCGGCAGCCCAGCGGAAAGCGGCCGCCCGTGACGCAGACCGTGCCGGAAAAGCACCGCAAAGGCCCCCGGCTGGGCGGCGTGATTTTCTACACCCTGTATTTCATGTTCATTCTGGTGTTCTTTGTGGCCACGTTCTTTGGCCTTCAGTGGCTTCAGGGCTGGCTGACGGATTACCAGGCCGCCCAGCCTACCACCAAGAGCCAGGAGGTCTTTGACCAGCTGTTTTCTCACCCCGACTGGGGCGCGCTGTATGACGCCGCCGGGATAGAGGACACCCCCTACGAGGGCAAGGAACAGTTCGTCGCCTATATGGAAAACAAGGTGGGCGATTCGGCGCTGACCTTCAAGGAGACCTCTGCGGGACTTTCCGGCGATAAGAAGTATCTTGTCCTCCTGGGGGACGAGAAGATTGCCTCCTTCACCCTGTCCGGTCAGACGACCGCCATCACCGACATTCCCGACTGGGAGCTGGGCGGCGTTGAACTGTTCTTCGACCGGAGCGAGACCTTCTATATCAAGAATACCGACGGCCACACTGTCGAGGTTAACGGTGTGCCTCTGGACGACAGCCACGTGATTCAGATCGCCACCACTGCGGCGGCGGAGCGGCTGCCCATCGGCATCACCGGCGTGAGCATCTGCACCCAGGAAATTTCCGACCTGATGGCCACCCCCACCGTCACGATCTTTGACGAGTCGGGCAATCCCATGGAGGTCAGCTACGACGCCGGGACCCATACCTTTACCGAGCAGACCCAGGCCAACACCATCTCCGACGACGAGAGGGAAGCGGCGCTGAACGCGGCGAAGACCTACTGCCTGTTCATGATCGAGAAGGCATCCAAGGCGGACATTGCCAAGTATTTCGACACCTCCTCTGAGGCATACAGCGTCATCACCAACCTGAGCGGCAACCTGTGGATGCAGGGCAATAACGGCTACCGCTTCACCAAGGAAGAGGTTTCCGATTACGCCCGCTACAGCGACGATCTGTTCTCCGCCCGTGTGTCGCTGACCCTGAACGTCACTCGTAAAGACGGCACCACCAAGGACTTCGGGTATGACTCGACTCTGTTCTTCCGGAAGCAGGACACCGGCAAGTGGCTGGTCTATGACGCCACCAACGCGGACGTCAATGCGCCGGTGGGCAAGGTGCGCCTGACCTTCATGAACGGCGATACCGTCCTGAGCAGCGAGTTTGTCAAGACCGACGCTACGGAGCTGGATACCCCGCTGGTCTCCGCCCCCGAGGGCAAGGTATTCATCGGTTGGTATCGTATCGACAAGTATGACAACGGCACCACCTACACCATGGTCTTTGACCCGGATGAAAACGGCCATGTTGCCATCCCCAACGGCACCACGCTGGAGCCGATGACGCTGTACGCTCTGTTCGAGACGCCGTCCGGCACCGACGCGACGGAAGGAGGCTAATATGCTGGCATTACTGAACCAACTGGCGGTCAGCTTTGACCTGCCGATTCTGGACTGGATTCAGGCGCACTTGCAGTGCGGCTTTCTGGATGCCGTCATGCCCATCGTGACCCTGTTCGGGGAGGGCGGCATCTTCTGGATCGCATGGGCGGTACTGATGCTGGTATTCCCCAAGACGAGAAAAACCGGCATCGCCATGGGCATCGCCCTTGTAATGGGTGTGCTGATCTGTAACGTGACGCTGAAACCCCTTGTGGCGCGGCCGCGACCGTATGATTTTCAGTATGAGAATTTCGGAATTACCATCAAGCTGCTGATCGACGCTCAGCACGATTACTCCTTCCCGTCGGGACATACCATCGCCTCCTTTGAGGCGGCGATACCGCTGATGATCTACGACAAGCGGATGGGCATTCCTGCCATGGTGATCGCCGTGCTGGTCACGTTCTCCCGGCTGTACCTGTACGTCCACTACCCGACCGACGTGATCTTCTCCATCATCGTCGGAACCGCCTTTGCCTTCATCGGAAACGCGCTGGCAGAAAAAATTGCCCAGCGCCTTCCCGCACCGGCGAAAGGAAAATACGAGAACTGAGCTTTTTGGAAGCATACCCGGACTGGGTATGCTTCCTTTCCCTTTTCGCCCTTGCAAGCGGCGAAAAAAACAGATATAATGACAAAAAAGGGGGCGGGATGATGGAATTAAGGATCGCGGTCTGCGACGACGCAGAGGAAGATCGGACGTATGTTTCCGGTCTGGTAAAGGATTGGGCGGCGCAGGCCGGGCATCAGGCGGAAATTACCGCCTTTTCCTCCGCCGAGAGCTTCCTGTTCCGGTACGCGGAGGACAAGAACTGGGACATTCTGCTGCTGGACATCGAAATGGGCGCTATGGACGGCGTGAGCCTTGCCAAACGGGTGCGCAAAGACAACGAGGCGGTGCAGATCGTCTTCGTCACCGGGTATTCCGACTATATCGCCGAGGGCTACGAGGTGGCGGCGCTGCACTATCTGATGAAGCCCGTCAGCCGGGAAAAGCTGTTCGCGGTGCTGAACCGGGCGCTGGAAAAGCGGAAGCGGGAGGAACGGTGTCTGAATCTGGAGCTGGGCGGCGAAATGGTACGGATTCCCTTTTATGACATCCGGTATCTGGACGTGCGGCAGAATTATGTGACGATTCATGCAAAGGCGGAGTACACCGTCAAGCGGAGCCTGAACGAGTTTGAAAAGGAACTGGACGACCGGTTCTTCCGCGCGGGCAGGAGCCTGATCATCAACCTGAAGTACATCCGGCGCGTCACGAAAACGGAGGTCAGCCTGTCGGACGGCACGCTGCTGCCCCTGCCAAGGGGCGCTTACGAACCCTTGAACCGGGCGATCATCAAGCACACATAGGAGATTGGCTATGTCTTTCTTTTCCAAACAAATCGACAAGCGCATTGCGGCCTATCAGCGGGAGCTGATCGAGACCCACTACCGGGAAGTGGAAAATATGTACCGGCAGATTCGGGGCTGGCGGCATGACTACCGCAACCACATCCAGATGATGAAGGTACTGGCGGCCAATGGGGACATGGACGCCCTGAAAGTCTACTTGGACGAGCTGGACACGGATCTCAATACCGTGGACACCGTGGTGAAAACCGGCAACCCCATGGCCGACGCCATTCTCAACAGCAAAATTTCCCTTGCGCGTTCCCGGAACATCCCGACGCAGGTGGACGCCCACATCCCGGTGAAGCTGAAAATGTCGGAGCTGGACTTGTGCTGCATCATCGGCAACCTGTTCGATAACGCCATGGAGGCAAGCATGGCCTTGCCGGAGGAAAAGCGGATGATCCGGGTGTACATGGACATGAAGGGGACGCAGCTCTATATTTCCTTCACCAACTTCACCGCCGCGAAGAAGCTGAACAAAGTGGGCAAGGGCTTCAAAACCTCCAAGGGGGAGGGGCACGGCTTCGGGCTGGTGCGGATAGACGACATCGTGTCCCGCTACGACGGCTACCTGAGCCGCAACAGCGAAGATGGAGCATTCACCACGGAAATCCTCATCCCGCAGGTCTGATACTATTTCCTGATTAAAATCTTTGATTTTAATCAGGAAGGCATCGCCTGATGGCGCTGCCGGTTTTGTGATTTATAAGGAAAGAAATCACAAAACAAGTCTCATATGAACTCCATGCCCTTCAGGCAATTAAAATCTTTTTTAAAGATTTTAATTGAAGTTCAGTATGAAGAAACCCCAAAAATGCAGTTCGTCACCCAAAATAAGCAATTCGTCCCCAGAATCTTCCGGGGACGTCTTTTTGTGATAGAGTATGCTCACGAGGTGAGGCAAAATGAAAGACAAAATAAAGCCAAAATACAACGCCGCCCAGAACGTGGGATGGATGGTGAAGATCGCATGGAAGGTCAGAAAGCGGGTTCTGTTTATCTGCGTCGCCATGGCGGCGCTGGAAGTGCTGTACAACCTGACGCAGCTGTACGTTGCGCCGGAGATATTAAGCTGCGTAGAGCGCCACGCCCCCGTGGGCGAGCTGCTGGGCACCATCGGGTTTTTTACACTGGCGCTGTTTCTGACCATGGGTCTGAAGGAATATTTGCGGGAGATCTCCATGTACCCCCGGGTGGATGTGCGCTCCGGCATCGTCGGCATGATCGCCAGAAAATGCAATATGACCTCTTTTCCCAATACGCTGGACGTGAAGTTCATCAAGCTCAAGGAAAAGGCGCACCACAGTGTGCAGGGCAACAATGAAGCGGCGGAAAACATTTGGAGAACCCTGACGGTGCTGCTGCAGAACGTGGGCGGTTTCCTGGTGTACCTTGCCATCCTGTCCAGCCTGAACTGGGTGCTGCTGGTGGTGATTGCTGCGACCTGCGTGGTGGGATTTCTGGTGTCCCGGTATTCCAGCAACTGGATTTTCCGGCACCGGGATGAGGAAGAGACGTTTTACGCGAAGAAGTCCTACATCCGGAAAAAAGCGGAATCCGTGGAGCTGGCGAAGGATATTCGCATTTTTGGCCTGCAAAACTGGCTGAACGAACTGCTTGACCGCATTCACAACGTATATCTGGACTTCCGGCTTCGCTGCGAGAAGATCAAGCTGCTGGCGGATGTCACCGAAGCGCTGCTCACCATGGCGCGGAACGGCATTGCCTACGCGTACCTCCTCCATCTGGCGCTTCGGGATTCTCTGAGTGTGCCGGAGTTTATCCTGTATTTTACTGCGGTGTCCACCTTCACTACATGGGTCATGGGCATTTTGCAGGCGGCGGAGAAGCTGCATGAGGAAAGCCTCGACCTTTCTCAGGTGCGGGAATTTCTGGAATATCCGGAGCCGTTCCGGTTCGAGGGTGGGACGGCGATTCCCAAGGCGGATGCCTACGAACTGAAGCTGGAGCATGTGTCCTTCCGCTATCCCGGCGCGGAGGAGGATACCATCCACGATCTTGACCTGACGGTTCGCCCCGGAGAAAAGCTGGCCATCGTGGGACTGAACGGCGCGGGCAAGACCACCCTTGTAAAGCTTTTGTGCGGCCTGTTCGATCCCACCGAGGGGCGGGTGCTGCTGAACGGCGTGGATGTAAGGGACTTTAACCGCCGGGAATACTACGGGCTGTTCAGCGCCGTATTTCAGGAATTCTCCATTCTGGACGTGACCGTGGCGGAGAATATTGCCCAGACCAATGAGAATATCGACACGAAAAAGCTCTGGGACTGCATCGAAAAGGCGGGCTTGACGGAGACCATTCAGAAGCTGCCCAAGGGGTTGGACACCCACGTGGGCAGGCAGGTCTATCTGGACGGCGTGCTGTTCTCCGGCGGCCAGACCCAGCGGCTGATGCTGGCGCGGGCGCTGTACAAGGACGGCGCTATCCTGCTGCTGGACGAACCCACTGCCGCCCTCGACCCTCTGGCGGAAAACGACATCTATCAGAAGTACAAGGACATGACGGCGGGGAAGACCTCTCTGTTCATCTCCCACCGGCTGGCCTCCACGCGGTTCTGTGACCGCATCATCTTCGTGGCGGACGGCCATATCACCGAGGAAGGTACTCACGATCAGCTGCTGGCCCGGGGCGGGGCGTATGCCAAGCTCTTTGAAGTCCAGAGCCGCTATTATCAGGAAGGGAAGGCGTTCTGATTATGAAAAAGAAAATGAGTTTCAGGCACGCTCTGTCCGTTCATTTCCGTGCGGCAAAGGCGCTGCACGGAGTCAGCCGCAGATTTTTCCCGGCGGCGACGCTGTATACCGTCGTGGGCGCAATTCTGCCCTATGTGACGGTGTTCTTCTCCGCCCAGATCCTGAAGGAGCTGGCGCTGCTCCGCAGACCGGATGTGCTTCGGAATTGGGTCATCGCCGGGGTGCTGTGTACCGGACTGTGCGCCGTCGCGAAGGCGGTGCTGTTTCAGCGGACGGAGACCATGCTGGACGATCTGTACGGCAGAAAAGAGACTCTGTTTTGCCGGAAGTTCTTCTCAATGGATTATGCGGACGTGGACAAGCAGGAGACCCGCGACCTGCGGGCGCAGATCGCCCAGAACGAGAACTGGTCAAGCTTTGGCCTGATGCAGGTTCCGGAGATTTATGAGCGCACACTGAAAAGCCTCATCGGCATTTTAAGCGGCATTGCGCTGACGGTTACGCTGTTCACCTCCCCGGTGCCGGAATCCGCCGGGAAGCTGACCGCTTTGAACAATCCTCTGTTCATTCTGATTCTGGCAGGCGTCATGATCCTGATCAGCATTCTGGCGGGGAGGCTTGAGGAAAAGGCCACCTCCTACTGGAGCTGTGTGGCGGAGGAAGCGACTTTGAGTAACCGCGTATTCTCATTCTTCGGTTTTATCGGCGAACACAAGGGACGGGGCGCGGACATCCGGATGTATAACCAGCAGAATCTGGTGACGTTTTACTGGAACGGCGACTCGGCCTTTGGCGCCACCGGGAAAATCGGGAAGCTTGCGCTGGGACCCATAGGCGGTTATTCCGCGCTGGGTACAGGGGTCGTGGCGCTGATCACCGGCTTTGTCTACGTGTTCACCTGCCTGAAGGCGTGGGGCGGCGCGTTTGACGTGGGCAGCGTGACCCAGTATGTGGGCGCGGCCACCGCCATGGCAGACAGCATTTTCAAGCTGACCGCACAGCTCGGCAATCTGAAAACCAACGCGGGTTATCTGGACGCCACTTTCCGGTTTCTGGATATCCCCAATTCCATGTATCAGGGCAGCCTGACCACGGAAAAGCGCTCTGACCGGCAGTACGAGGTGGAGTTCCGCAACGTGTCTTTCCGCTACCCCGGCCGGGTGGATTGGGCGCTGAAAAATGTGTCCATGAAGTTCAAGGTCGGCAAGCGGCTGGCAATCGTTGGCGAAAACGGCAGCGGCAAGACCACCTTTATTAAGCTTTTGTGCCGCCTGTACGACCCGCAGGAGGGAGAAATTCTCCTGAATGGCATCGACATCCGCAAGTATAACTATCAGGACTATATGCAGATTTTCTCCGTGGTGTTTCAGGACTTCCAGCTCCTGTCCCAGCCGTTGGGAGAAAATGTGGCGGGCAGCGCCAAGTACGACCGGGCGCGGGCGACGAAAGCCCTTATGGACGCGGGCTTCGGCAACCGGCTGGCGGCCATGCCCAAGGGGCTGGACACCATGCTCTACAAGGACTTCGCCGAGGACGGCGTGGAGATTTCCGGCGGCGAGGCGCAGAAGATCGCCATTGCCCGGGCACTTTACAAGGACGCGCCCTTCATCATTCTGGACGAACCCACCGCTGCCCTTGACCCCATTGCCGAGGCGGAGATCTACGAGAAGTTCAACGCCATTTCCGGCGACCGCACGGCCATCTACATCAGCCACCGGCTGTCGTCCTGCCGGTTCTGCGACGAAATTGCCGTGTTCAGCGGCGGTCAGGTGATCCAGCAGGGAACCCATCAGGCGCTTCTGGCGCAGGAGTCGGGAAAATACGCCCAGCTCTGGCACGCGCAGGCGCAGTATTACACGAAGCAGACCCCGGACGCTGACGGTGCGGAGAATTGACATATCTGCCAAAAAGGAAACAGGCCGTTTATGCTTTTGGGAGATTTTAAGCGTCACTTCCCGGGCAGGCGTTGCAAAAATGAAGGACATGGTGTAAAATAACCGGATAGACAAACGATTCTGAAAGGCGGGCGTCAGCCCGCCTTTTCATCTTGCTTTCAGGAGGAACCCCAAATGGCAAAATACATCATGGCGCTGGACGCCGGCACCACGTCCAACCGCTGCATCCTGTTCAACGAGCAGGGAGAAATGTGTTCCGTCGCTCAGAAGGAATTCACCCAGTATTTCCCCCAGCCCGGCTGGGTGGAGCACGACGCCAACGAGATCTGGTCTACTCAGATAGAGGTCGCCCAGCGGGCTATGGCGAACATCGGGGCGACCGCCGCCGACATTGCCGCCATCGGCATCACCAACCAGCGGGAGACCACCATCGTCTGGGACAGGAAAACCGGAGAGCCGGTGTGCCGCGCCATCGTCTGGCAGTGCCGCCGCACCAGTGCGTATTGCGACGAGCTGAAGGAAAAAGGACTGGTGGAGGAATTCCGGGGCAAGACCGGTCTGGTCATCGACGCCTATTTTTCCGGCACCAAGCTGCGCTGGATTCTGGAGAACGTGCCGGGCGTCCGGGCGCGGGCGGAGCGGGGCGAGCTGCTGTTCGGCACCGTAGAGACGTGGCTGATCTGGAAGCTCACCGGCGGCAAAGCCCATGTGACAGACTATTCCAACGCTTCCCGCACCATGCTGTTCAACATCAATACCCTGCGCTGGGACGATGAAATTCTCGCGGAGCTGGACATTCCGAAGTGTATGCTCCCGGAGGTCAAGCCCAGCAGCTGCATTTACGGCGAGGCGCTGGCACAGTATTTTGGCGCGCCCATCCCCATCGCGGGGGCGGCGGGAGACCAGCAGGCGGCGCTGTTCGGTCAGACCTGCTTCCGGCCCGGAGAAGCCAAAAACACCTACGGCACCGGCTGCTTTATGCTGATGAATACCGGCGAAAAGCCCGTGTTCAGCGAAAACGGGCTGGTCACGACGATTGCATGGGGCTTGAACGGACAGGTAACCTATGCGCTGGAAGGCTCGATTTTTGTGGCGGGGGCGGCGATTCAGTGGCTGCGGGACGAGATGCGGCTCATTGATTCCTCCCCCGACTCGGAGTACATGGCGACCAAGGTGCCCGATACCAACGGCTGCTACGTCGTCCCGGCGTTCACCGGTCTGGGCGCACCCCATTGGGATCAGTACGCCCGGGGAATCATCGTGGGACTGACCCGGGGCGTCAACAAATATCACATCATCCGCGCGACCCTGGACAGCCTGTGCTACCAGACCAATGACGTTCTGCGAGCCATGGAGGCCGATTCCGGCATCCGTCTGGCAGCGCTGAAGGTGGACGGCGGCGCATGCGCCAACAATTATCTCATGCAGACGCAGGCGGATATTATCAACGCGCCGGTGCAGCGCCCCCGTTGTGTGGAGACTACCGCCATGGGCGCGGCGTACCTGGCCGGGCTTGCGGTGGGGTACTGGGCAAGCAAGGAAGACGTGGTGAAAAACTGGGCGATTGACCGCACCTTCGCGCCGAACATCGGGGCAGAGGAGCGGGAAAAGCGCATTCGCGGCTGGAACAGGGCGGTCAAATGCGCCTATGGCTGGGCGAAGGATTAGGGTATGGAACTGGAATCGATAACGGGAGCCGCCGTGAAGGAAAAGCCCGTCCCGCCCTTTTTCCGGGAGCTGATGCGCCGGGGCTGTCTGGACGCCGGGGAGATACGCGCCGCGTCCGACGGATTTTACGCGGCGGCAAAATCCCTTGCGGATATCCTGGTGGGGCAGGGCATTACGACCTTTCCCAACGATCGGGACGAGCTGCGGGACTGCGACAAATTTTTCGATGACTGGTACTGCTACGCCGTTCCCCGAAAGGGCGGGTACGTCTACAGCCTGTTCAAGCTGAGAGAGCAGGAGTTTGATGCCAAGAACGGCCTGATCGCGGACGGGGATACCCCCGGCGTGACCGTTTCCTTTATCGCTTTTGACACGGACGTGCTGGCGCAGTGCCTTTCGGAGCCGACCATGGCAAACCGCAAAAGGCTGAATCAGGAAATAAACCGGGTCGTGGCGGCGCGGGGGCAGAGGCACGACAAGACGCTGAAAGCCTATTTTCTCAGCCCAAAGGCGGAGGGACCATACCTGATTGCGGAATTGTACGTCCGGCACATCGCGTCCTTCGCGGGAGACGGCTGCATCGACGTCCCCGAACACTACGCGGAAATTTACAGGAAAAGCGCAGCCGCCGGCTTCCATGGCTGGGCGGGGAGAATTCCCCGCTTCCTTGAGGAAAACAACAAGGCCGCAGGCCATACGGTCTGCGACCATGAGAAAATCTACATCCAGAATCCGGACAGCCTGTCCGTCTACGAAAAACGGGCGATTCTGGCGACCCACGCGGCGAACGTCTCCATTCATTCCTTCGCCGCCGAGGTGCGCTTTCACGCCCGGTTTCTGACCTGGTATGCCAGATTGCCCATCCCGTTTCTGGGAAAATCGGCTTATGACAGCGCCGTCCGCGCCGACATGACCATCGACGACACGGAGTTCGACGCGCCTGCCCCCTTCTACCGCATGAACGGCCGATGGGTGAGGGCGCAGCGGAAATACCATAAGGAATACGAATGAAAAAGGCCATCCGCCCCGGTTTTGGGACGGATGGTCTTTTGCTTTGGAGGAAGGTGAAATTACTGCGCTGCGGGGACGGGGAGCTTTGTATCGCCGGGGAGAAGGACGTAATCTGCCTGGTCAAGATCAATGGGCTTCTCAAGGCACTGATTCAGAATGTCTACCCGGCTCCCGTCCTTCAGTACGACACAGGCTATGGTGCGATCGAAGCAGAAGAAGTCCGCATAGGTATTTTCGCCCGTGTCTGCCGTCAGGGAAATGCTCTGGCTGCGGAGCTTCATGGAGGTGACCGGAAATGCTTCCAGACAGTCAGTTCCATCCGCACGCCAGCCGGTGCTGGCTTTCAGGGTGATGGGTTCGGACAGCAGCTCAATCTCCCGATAATTGGTGCAGCTCTCGTCAATGGTGATGGAAAAGTGCCAGTCGCCCTCCGTAAGTACACGGGAGGTTGGACGCCATTGATCCACGTACAGGTCGGTAATGTCCAGATCCCATGCGGCGCCAAGCTCGAGGGGACGCAGGCCGTCCAGAAAGGGATCAGTAAATTCTGCTACCAGATCTTTGGTATTCGCAAGACCGTCGTCGTCTGTCACATCGTTAAAATCTCCGTTGATACCGTTGGAATCTCTGCCGGGTGTGCGGAAGAACGTTCTGCCGGTACTGATATTCAGACTTTCAATGTCCACATCCTCCGGGGCGGTGATGCCGACGACGATCCGCGCCGCGTAGCCGTCGGTCTTCACGGATTTCAGTTTCAGGGTGTAGCCGTTCTGGGTCGCTTCCTGGGGCGGCGCGGCTTGCGCATCCACATCGGCCTGGGTGGGGATGTTCGGCTGAATGGCAAAGTCCAGAGCGTCGGCCACCATGTCCAGCTGCGCATCTGTCATGTGCAGATATTCGGCGGAAACCACACCGGCATCCTCGCTGAGAAGTTCCGGGTTCGCGTCCAGCCATACGGTCATCAACGCGTCTCCCCGGTCACAGATGATATAGCCCCGCTCCTGACTGGGAGAGGTCAGAATCAGTACGGTGTTCCCGGCGGAGGTGGTGTAGTTCCGCTCCACCCAGTCGCCGCTGTCCTCCAACGTGAAATAGTCCCGGCTGAAGGTGTCCTGCCGGTTCCAGTAGAGTGCGCCGCTGGTGTAGGTCACTTCATAGCCCTGATCTTCCGGGAAGGCGAAGCGCAGCAGAACGAAGAAGTTCCCGCTATCACGGCAAAAGCCCTGATCGACATCAATGCTGACGTCCTGACTGTTCCGCACGAACCGTTCCACGCCCAGCGCGTCGCACAGATTCCGGGTGGTGCGAAATGTCAGCGGCTGTCCCTCCGGTTTTAAGCCGTATTGTTCCGCCAGCTCCTGCGCCTTGGCGTTTATGGCATCGTCGTAGCCTGTCCAATCGCCGCTTGCGGATGCGCGCGCCCTGAGTTCCGTCTCGTAGGCATAGAAATCCGCGCACGCCTTGTAGGCGTTGGAGCCTTTCAGACCGGCCATGCTCAGGGTGGTGGTGTCAACGGTGTGGGGGTCTTTCACGTAAACCCCGTCTACCAGTGAATAGTCCCGCTGGTCGGTGCCGCTGCTGATTTTCACATGCTCCATTTTCAGCACATACACCGCCGCGCACCCCACCAGAAGCAGCAGAAGGGCGATTACCGCCGCCAGCAGAAAGGGTCTGCGGATGCGGTGGGCTTTGCCGCGGCCGCCGGAGACGGTTTCCGTCTCCGCTTCTTCAATGTACTTCCGGCTGATGTAGCTCAGCCCCAAAAAGATTTCCTGTCCGTTCATACGTAAATTCCCTCCTGTTCCAGAAATAAGCGGAGCTTCTCTTTTGTCCGGCTCAGCTGCATTTTGACCTTGCTTTCTGTCATGCCGTATCGGGCGGCGATCTCGGGGACGGAGTCCACGTACCAGTACCGCCGCAGGAAAATCAGGCGACTGTCTTTTGGCAGACTTTCCAGAAATAAGTCCAGCAGCCTGCCCAGCTCCTTTGCCTCCATTTGCCGCTCGTGGACGGCGTCGGGGATGCAGTTTTCCATCTCCTCGGTGAGGGGAACGACCTGGGCGCGGCGTTTGGCGGCCTGCTTCCAGTCCACGCGGTTCAGGGAGAGGTGACGGCAGATCGAGGCCAGAAACGCAAAGAAATACTTGGGTCGCCGGGGCGGGATGCTTTTCCAGACTTCGACGTAGGTGTCGTTAACGCTTTCCTCGGCGTCCTCCCGGTTTTGCAGGATGTTCTTTGCCAGTGTGTGCAGCCGTTTGCCATAGGCTGTGTCCGTTTCCCTTATGGCGTCCTCGTCCCGGGCAAAATACAGGTCGAGGATTTTTGCGTCTTCCATTTGAGGGTCACTTCCTTTCTTTTTGTCCTTCACCCTGATAATAAGTTTTTACCACACAAACGTCACATTTTGGGGAAAAAATTTTTTTTCGGAACAGGAAAAAGCCGCCCGGCGGGGCGGCTTTTTATACTATGGAACCTCTGAATAAATCGTCTTCGGCTGGCGGCGCTTACCAGGCGGAGGGCTTCAGATCGCCTACATAGACCACGTCCCGAATCTCGATAACGACGTCCGTGGGGTCGCCCGGGTTTGTCGTGACCGTGGTGATGTTATCCGGCGCGTAGGCAGTGGCACGCCCTTTGTCCCGATTCGGGTCGTGATGATAACCCGCCGGCGGATTTTCGGTGGGGGTATGGCCGTTATCGCCCTGCTCCACGAATTCCGTACCCTCCGGGGTCTTGTTCTCGAAGCGGATGTTCTTGACGATGTCCTTTCCGTCGGGATCCGAGGAAAGACGGATGGTGGGGAACATCTTAGCCGCTTCTTCGCTGTGCCCCGCCACGTTTATTGAGGTATCACTGTGCGCAGCGTTCGTGGTCTTCTCGGCGGCATCCAGTGCTTTGTAGGTCGTTCCGGGGGTGAGCGAAGTATGGTTTTCGTCCCTAATATCAAAGCTCAGCGCACTGCTGGGATCTTCACTATCCAGCGTCAGATAATAGCTCACGCCGTTGTCAAGATCCTCCTGGCTGTAGGCAACGCCAATGAGGAAGGTCGAAACCGTGACCCGGCGAAGGGGAGGCTGCTCCTGATTGTCTCCCGGAGCGGCCGAATCGACCGGATAGGACGTGGCGCCGAAATAGTACACGTGAACCGTTGTTACCGAGGGGCGTGGGATGGTGGAATCCTCGTAGGGATCCAGATGGCTCGCGCCCTTTGCTTCAACCGCCACCTCGCCGTCACCGGCTGCGGGAGCGGCGTCAGTGCTGTCCTTCGCCGCAAAGCCCGCAATGCGGATGATGAGCTTTCCTTCCCCGGCGTTTGCCAGCGTAAAGGAATCGTTCAGCGAGACCCCGACACCGGCGGTGCTGAGGAACTGGGCGAGGGCTTCCTCCTTGCCCGGGGCTTTCAGCTGCCCGTTTTCGATTTGCAGATCGGACACGGCCAGACCCAGCGTCTGGAGCGCGTCGCCGTTTTCCCGCACCAGCTTGGCGGCGGCAAGGTCTTCCAGACGGACATAGACACGGCCATTTTCCAGCTTGGGCGCGTAGGCGACGCCCTCAAGGGTAATGGCTTCTTCGGTCAGCCCATGGGCGTCCACAGACGCGGGGTTCGGCAGGCCGTGGCCATAGCGAACCCATTCCACAGGCAATTCGTTTTCCTCCGCAAAGGCAGCCATCGGGAGGATGAGCAGCAGAAGACAGCACATCAGCAGTCTTCTCAAGTGGGTTTTCATGTGTTATCCTTCCTTTCCTTCCCCGTGGGGGATTGATGTAAGACCATTATACAGGAAGCGGCGGCGGAAAGCAAGAAGAAAATGGTATATATACCATTTCTTAAGAAATAAAGAATGTCTCCCCTGAAAAAGGGGAGACATTCGGGGATGGTTTTCTCAGCACTTGACCTGCTCGCCGACCCGGCAGTACACGAGATACCCCGCCGCAGCGGCGACGGACAGGGCGTAAACCACCGCAATCAGGACAAAGGGCAGCTTGACGTGGATGGCGTACAGGAATCCCGCCAGCAGGGAACCGATGATGCTGCCGAGGGATTTGGTCGCGTTATAAAAGCCCATGACCAGATTCTTTTGAGCGGGGTCTGCCCGCGTGGCCACCATGTCCTGCAAAACGGGGACGCTGACGGAATACCCGGCGTACAGCGCGATGCCGCAGGAGAGGAAAACGGAAATCTGCGGCGCGAAGACAGTCCCCAGCGAGGCCAGCGTGCAGACGGCCACCAGCACCACCGTGGATTTTCCGGTGTCGGCCTTGCGGATGATCCACAGGCACAGCGTCATGTTGAACAGGAAGGAGATGAAGCCCACCACGGCCTTGATGATGCCGTTATAGGCGGAGGTCAGCCCCAGCTGGTCTTTCAGGTAATAGTTGAACACCTGATCGAAGCAGGTATTTCCCAGATTGATGAGAATATTCACCAGAAACAGAAGGACAAAGGCGGTATTCATGAAATATTTGCCGTCCCGGAAGGCGTCGAAGGGGTTGCTTTTGGCGGCCAGCTCTTTAATGGACACCTTTTCGGTGCGCTCCGCGTCCGGCACACAGCACAGCCGGAACATGATGCCGCAGACGAACAAAGTAGCTGCTTGCAGCAGGAAGGTGGCGCGGATGGAAAATTCCCCAACCACGCCGCCGATCAGGTAGCCGAAGGCGCCGAACACCGAATGGAGGGTAGCGCTGTAGGTCAGGTATTTTGCCATATCCTCCGGCCTTGCCACGTTGACCACATAGGTCAGCATGCTGACGAACACGCCGCCGATGAACACGCCTGCCAGAAGCCGCACAAAGAGAATGCCCGCCTGGGTGGTGGAATAGGCGAACCCCAGCTGCGCCAGCGCGTAGCCGACGCAGCAGATGAGCAGAGACTCCCGGGAGGAAATGAACCGGTTGATATTGCCCCAGGAGGGGGACAGGGCGAAATTGGCGATCATCATGACCGCCAGCATCAGCCCGAACATATAGTCCGGCAGACCCAGCTCCTGAATGATGGTGGGCGTTACAGGGTGCGCGAAATTGGACGCAAGGTGGAACAGCGCCATGGCCACGAAAAACAGAAGAAAGCGGGTTTTATATTTCATAAATACGGCCCCAATCGGTCATTCCAGCGTGATGGTCATTTCATTGCGGTAGGTTTCGCCTGCGGGCAGGTGGATCATGTGCGCCTGCTTGGCGAAGTCCTCCACGAAGGCGCTGTGAGAAGGGAGACTCACCCATGGCTCAATGCAGACGTAGGGGGCATCGGTTTTGGGCGCGTGCCACAATCCGACGAAGGGCATGTCCGGGAAGGACACCGTGACGCTGCGGGAAGACTTGCTGGAGCGCAGGGTCAATTCGCGGCTGACATTGCCCAGCACTACGGCGTCCAGATCGAACAGCGCATGGGTCAGGGGGATCGTGCGGCCGTTTTTCAGAGGATAGGGAGATTTGGTGCCGGCAAGCCGGTAATTGGCGGGGTCCATATCCACCCGCACGGGCTGGCAAGGCTCGGCAAAGTCCAGCTCCCAGTCCTCGAAGGAACCCTCGCCGTTCAGGGGAACATTGAAGCCGGGGTGCCCGCCGATGCCGAAGTACATCTCCCGGGAATCCCGGTTTTCCACCAGACAGGTCTTGCGGATCTGATTTCCACGGAGAGTGTAGCATACGTGGAAGGTAAAATGGAAGGGGTACATGGAAAGGGTCTTCTCGTTGCTTCTCAGGGTGAAGCGGATGGAAGAGTCGGTTTGTTCGGTCACGGCGAAGTCCGTGCCGATGCAGAAGCCGTGGATGGTCATGGGGTAGGTCTTCCCGTCCAGCAGGTACTGCCCGTCGGTCAGGCGGCCGACGTAGGGGAACAGGTTGGCGTCCCGCCGCGCCCAGTATCTGGCGTTGCCCTGCCAGAGGTATTCGGCGCCGTCCTTGACGATGCTGTGCAGAACGGCACCGCAGGCGTCGAGGGCTACGGTCAGGGTGTCGTTGTGAAGGGTGTACAGGTTCATAAGATGTCCTCCTGAAAAGTGATGGGATTTGTGTAACCAGTATAGCGTGAAAGGCTGCACTTTGCAAGATTTTGTGAAAAGTATGAAAAAATGCGTAAGAAAGGTATATGTGGGTCGGCGGCATTTTTGATTATACTGTAGGCAGGAAACAAAATAACAGGAGGGAATGGAATGAAAAAATGGAACGTGGCCATCATCGGACTGGGGTTTGTGGGAAAGCTCCATTATGACGCTCTGCGGCGGCTGCCCAATGTCCATGTGCGCACCATCGTGGTACACAAGGCACAGGACATTCCGCTGGTGAAGGAAAACTATGACGCGGACGTGGTGACGGACTACTGGCAGGAGGCTGTGGCGGACCCGCAGATTCAGGTGATCCATAACTGCACGCCCAACGCCCTCCATGACGAGATCAATCTGGCGGCCATCGGGGCGGGGAAGCACCTGTACGCGGAAAAGCCCATGAGCCTGACCACCGCCGGGGCGGAGGAAGTGCTGGCGGCGGCAAAGGCCGCCGGAATTGCCCATGCCATCAATTACCAGTGCCGGATGAACGGCGCGGTGCTGGAAATGCGGGCACGGCTTCAGCGGGGACAGGCAGGCCGGCCGCTGTACGTGGGAGGACAGTATTTGCAGGAGTCCGTAGCGCGGAAGACCGACTACACCCCCCGTCGGATTCCGGAGACCTCGCCCGCCCGTGCGCTGCTGGACATTGGCGTACACTGGGCGGATACGGCAGGCTTTGTGATGGGCTGCCCCATTTCCAAGGTGTACGCGAAAATGTACACCCACCATCCCATCCGTATTGACCCGGAAACGGGGCGGGAGATCGTGGTGCGCAGCGACGACACCACCTCCGTCATGGTGGAGTTTGCCGACGGTACCCCCGGCAGCGCCCTGTTCTCCAAATGTATGCTGGGACACAAGAACGACCTGCGGGTTTCCGTCAGTGGGGATGAAAAGGAGTTTGCGTGGCACATGGAGCAATGCGACCGGCTCTGGGTAGGCCAGCGGGAGCGGGGCAACGAGAGCGTCTATGTGGACAGGAACACGGCTCTGCCCGAGGTACACCCCTACATTCATCTCCCCGCCGGACATACCCCCGGCTGGATGGACGCGCTTACGAATGCCATGCAGGCGTTCTATGACTCCCTGAACGGGGAAGCCTATGCCAAAGAGAAAGTGCCCTATGCCACCTTTGAAGACGGCGTTATGGGCAATCGGTTCGTGGACGCCTGTCTGGAATCCGCACGTCAGGAGCGCTGGATTTCTCTATGATTCGTGCATTCGATAAAGGAAAGTGTAGATTGCATATATTGCAAAACGGCGAAAACACAGCTACAATAAAAACAGCAAATGGGCAATATGCTCAAAAATAAATTTTGGGAGGTTACAATATGGCAGACTACCGCACGATTCCCGCCGCTGAGCTGGGCAAGGGCAGCAACATCAAGGTTGAGCTGTGTGAGACAGAGGTGGACCTTTATTGGAAAATGGCGATTGAGGTTCTGGAGCTGATTCAGGAGAACAACGCCAAGGGCGAAAAGACCGTTATGATCGTTCCCTATGGCCCTCTTGGCCCCTACGCCCGGCTGGTGGAGCTGATCAACAAGCACCGGGTCAGCCTGAAGAACTGCTGGTTCATCAACATGGACGAATATCTGGATGAGAACAAGCAGTATCTGCCCAAGACCGACCCGCTGTCTTTCCGCGGCGGCATGGACCGGATCTTCTACGGTCTGGTAGACCCCGAGCTGCTCATGCCGGAGGAGCAGAGAATTTTCCCCGAGCCGGGCAACGAAGGCCGCATCTGGGAGACCATCCAGAAGCTGGGCAAGCTGGATATGTGCTGGGGCGGCGTCGGCATCACGGGACATATCGCCTTCAATGAGCCGCCGGAACCCGGTGAGGCGTGCACGGACGAGGAATTCCTCCAGCGCCCCACCCGTGTGCTGAAGCTGGCACGGGAGACCAAGACCATCAACGCGTTCATGAACGCGGGCGCCGATCTGGACGCCATTCCCGACTGGTGCATCACCGTCGGCATGAAGGAAATTTTCCATGCCCGGAAGGTTCGTATGTGCCTGCCCCGTGACTGGAATGCCGCCATGCTGCGCAAGGCGCTCCACGGCCCCGTCAGCTGCAAGGTGCCCGTGTCCCTGTTCCAGAATCACGGCGACGCCAAGATCTACGCCATCGCGCTGGCCGCTACCACGCCCGTGATCCCGGAGATCCGCGTCTACAATAAGTAATATACATAAAAATATGGCAGGGCGCTATCCGGTGCCCTGCCACTTTTCAAAGGAAGCTCTGGTTCAATCGGCGAGAGCCGGCGAAAAAGATCTGCTGTTCAGCCGAAGACGATTGATTCAGAGGTTCCCAAAGGGAGAATGGCTATGAACAAAATCTGGATCGGCAACGGCCAGCTGGTCTTGCCGGACAAAATCGTCCCCGGCGGCTCCGTGCTGCTGGAGGGAAAGAAGATCGCGGCCGTCAACGTGCCCTGTCCGCCGGATGCCCGGCGGGTGGATGTGGACGGAAGCTATATTATGGCGGGCTTCGTGGATATCCACGTTCACGGCGGCGGCGACTCGGACTTTATGGATGAGGACGCTTCGGCGTTCCCAACCATTGCGAAAGCCCACTGCGCCCACGGCACCACCGCCCTGTGCCCCACCACCATGACCTGCGCGGATTCATTGCTGGAAAAGACCATCGACCTGTTTCTGGAAGCGGACAAGGAGCCGGAAAACGGTGCGGAGCTGCTGGGACTGCATCTGGAGGGCCCCTATTTCTCCGCTGCCTCCAAGGGCGCACAGCCCATTGGGGAGCAGCGTATCCCTGAGCGGGAGGATCTGGAGCGGATACTGCGGCGGGCGAAGGGAAGCATCCTGCGCTGGGACGCCGCGCCGGAGCTGCCGAACATGGAGCTGTTTGCCAAAGTCATGGCAGAGAACGGGGTGCTTGCCTCTCTGGCGCACAGTGCGGCGACCGCGCCGGAGGCATTGCGGGCCTTTGACTGGGGATTTTCCCATGTGACGCATTTCTACAATGCCTGTACGACGTTCCACAAGAAGAACGGTCTGGTTTATTCCGGCATTGTGGAGGCGACCTACCTGCGCGACGATGTGACCATTGAACTCATCGGCGACGGACGCCACATTCCACGGGAGTCCATGCTGCTGGCACTGCGCATCAAGGGCGCGGATTCCATCGCTCTGATCACGGACGCCATGCGGGCGGCCGGCGTAAACTGCGAGAAGTCCGTGCTGGGCGCCAGAACCACCGGCGTACCCGTGGTCATCCGGGACGACGTGGCGCAGCTGCCAGACCTCAGCTCTTACGCGGGCAGCATTGCTACCATGGACCGGTGCCTGCGCACGGCACATGTGCAGTACGGAATTCCTCTGCCGGAGGTCAGCAGAATGCTCTCCCTGACACCGGCGAGACTCTGCGGCGTTTCCGACCGCAAGGGTTCGCTGGAAAAGGGGAAGGACGGGGACGTGGTCGTGCTGTCCGGGGATTTCCAGGTGCAGCAGGTATACGCCCGGGGCGATCGGTGCGTATTTGAGACGTGAAGAACCTTTATATATTATCCATTGTATAAGATGCTGAAAAGAATAAGTTCTATATAGGGAATCGTAGGTAATGTTGATTGCAATTGTGGACGATTTGCTCTATACTATGGCCATAGCAGGTAAGCAGATTGTGAAATTTGCTGTAGTCGCGCAACTGCTAATCAATCAAACTGAGGAGGAACACAAATGAAAAAAATGTTCGCACTGCTTCTGGTGGCCATCATGGCGCTGAGCATGGTCGCCTGTGGCGCAGATAAGACTGCAACCACCGAAGCCCCCAAGACTGACGCTCCCGCTGCTCCCGCTGCCACTCAGGCGGAGACGACCGTGTCCGACGAGCCTGTGACCATCCACTGCCTGCACTACATGGTCGAGGGCAACAAGTCCGCCGGCCTTGAGAAGATCCAGGCCGCGTTCTCCGAGAAGTACCCCAACGTTACTTTTGAAAACAGCGCATACTCCCAGGGCACTGACTACTTTGCACAGCTGCAGACCGCGATCGCTTCCGGCGATATGCCCGAGATCATGATGGGCAACCCCGGCCTGTACACCGACCTGATCGAGGGCGGCTACGTCATGGACCTGACCGGCAACGCCGTTATCGAAGGACTGGGCCTGACCCAGGCCGACATGGGCGACGTGTCCTACCAGGGCAAGTGGTACGCTTTCCCCGTGGACTTCAAGACCTGGGGCGTTTACTACAACAAGGACATCTTTGCTGAGCTGAATCTGGAAGTTCCCACCACCCAGACCGAGCTGCTGGAAGTCTGCAAGGCTTTGAAGGCCGGCGGCTATGATCCTTGGGCACAGTGGTATGCCGACGGCGCCTCCGTTGATATCGAAATGCGTCCTGTCGTCTGGACGGAAGCAATCCAGAACGGTGACAACGATATGTTCGAGAAGCTGATGAGCGGCGAGAAGAAGGTTGCTGACTATCCCTACTTCGCCAAGGGCCTGGAAGCCTGGGGCGCTCGTATGGGCGACTGGGCGCGCAATGACGCCACCTCCAACAAGCAGTCCGACGCCA
>ENA-ORKV01000509-ORKV01000509.1-human-gut-metagenome-genome-assembly--contig:-NODE-509-length-46544-cov-9.820475_pt1 | contig 46544 bp, 39 predicted proteins | sample MGYA00243058_ERZ508805 | MGnify/ENA primary metagenome ERZ508805 (study PRJEB26277, sample SAMN04329770) | human gut metagenome | biome: human-associated habitat | host: Homo sapiens | place: USA...
TACTTAAAATTATTATTTACATATAATTTTAATATTATTCAAAAGTTTTTCTAGCATTATCTTTGCAATGTTAATACGAATATATTTAAAAGTTCTGCAAATTCTTTAGGTTTATAATTTTTTCTCAAATATAATCACCTCAGATATATTATATCATATTTGATTATATTTAAGTATGTTTTTGATAACTATATAAAACCTCCTTAAAACTTAAACACTTTCAATATTTTATCACATTTTTTTACATTAAACAATTTATTTTAAATCCACTTAGCTTTTTAACATTATATACTCTATTTAATTTATATTTTATTAAAATTAAAGTTGTTTTTTTAACTATATAAAAATCCTATTATTTATAAAATAAAGAAGCTATTTCATAAATATAAGTTTATGCTAGCTTCTTTTCCCCTAATTATTTATAAGTATTTTTATGGCTGTTTGTGTGAGTTATTCTATCTTTTCTTTCATTATACTTTCCTGGTCCAAATCTTTCATCTAAACTTAAATATCCAGTTACTCTTGATATTCCTTGTATATCCATACCACCACACTTAGGACATTTTATTTCACTACCATGAAGACTTTCTCCACAATTTTTACAATATCTTATATGGAAGTTAACACCCATATATCCTATATTGGTATTTGTAAAAGCATAGTCTATTATGTCTTTTATAATATCTGCTGTTGGATTATCATCAACTTCTATATAACTTATATGTCCTCCATTGCATAACTTATGATATGGAGCTTCTATATCTATTTTCCTCTTTATTGATATAGGATATCCTACTGGAACATGATAACTATTTGTATAATATTCCTTATCAGTAACTCCCTTTATAATTCCAAAGGTTTTTTGGTCTTTTTTTATAAATTTACCTGAAAGTCCTTCTGCTGGTGTTGCATAAGCACTCCAATTTAAGTGAGTTTCCTCTGTAAATTCATCAACCTTTTCTCTTAAATATGTAATTATTCTTAAACCTAATTCTCTTGATTCTTCACTTTCTCCATGATGCTTTCCTGTTAAAGCAACTAAAGTTTCTGCAAGACCAATAAATCCTATTCCCCAAGTACCTTGTTTTAAAATTGGCTCTATAGAATCTTCTTGATCTAGATTTTCTGCCCCTTTCATTAAATGTTGCCCAACAACAAAAGGTAAATCCTTAACTCTTAAATTCTTTAATACACTATATCTATGAAGCAAAGATTCCTTTGCTAAATGAATTTTTTCTTCAAATAGCTTAAAAAATAATTCTATATTTCCCTTTGATTGTATTCCTATTCTAGGAAGATTTATTGTTACAGGAGCTATATTTCCTCTTCCCTTACAGCCTGGTTCTCCATTTATATTTTTCATAAGATAAGTTCTACATCCCATGGTAGCAGGCATATATCCTTTATCATAATATTCTTTATTAAAATCAGCATCTATATTCATAAATGTTGGGTTCATTCTCTTTGCTGCAACTCTACATGCTAATTTATATAAATAATTGTATGGCGCAGCCTCTTCTCTATTTACACCAGATTTAACTCTAAATATTATATTAGGGAAAATAGGTTGTTCTCCTTTTCCAAGTCCTTTTTCATACTCTAATAAAAATATTTCGCAAAGTAGTGCTGCATCTTTGTTTTTAGGTATTCCTAAATTTATTGAGCTAAATGGTACCTGTGAACCTGCTCTTGAATGCATTGTATTAAGATTATAAATAACCCCTTGCATTGCTTGATGAACTCTACTTATAAGTTTCTTTTCAACTAATTCATCTATTTTACTATCTTCTATTCCTAAATCTAAAAGCTCTTTTCTTATTTCTTGTCTAGTAGGCTCTATAAAGATTGACATATCATTATCAAAATCAGGATGTGATTGACCTCCAAACATATCATTTTGAGTTGACTGAAGAAGTATACAAGAAAGTTCTGCAGCTGTTTCTATTCTTTTTGGAATATTTATTGTTCCATAGCCTGTATTAAATCCATTTTCTAAAACTTCTCTTGTTGGTATATGAAGACAATTTGTTGTTAAATTATAACTATCTAAATCATGATAATATAAATCTCCTACTTCATGAAGTTTAGCTAAATACTTAGGCATGGTAGCTAAGTTATGCCATTTATTTGATTCAGAAGCTATTCTTAAAAGCTTTGAGCTAAAATTATTTCCAACATTAGCATTATCTCTATCAGTTTCAACACCAATTTTTTCAATTGTTTGCATTAAATCAGATTTTATATCTCTAATTTTTGTTCTTTCAATTCTATAACTTGAATATGCATTTGCAATATCTTTATAGGATTCATCAACTAATGCTTTTTCAACTAAATTTTGAATTTCTTCAACATCTATTTTTTCTTTTTCTATGCTTATAATTGACCCAACTACTCTTTGAACAGTTTCAGAAACCTGACTTCCTTCAAGGTCTGAACCAACATCTGTAGCTGCCCCTTTAATAGCTTGAGCTATCTTTCCTCTATCAAATTCTACTTCTCTTCCATCCCTCTTTACAACATATAGCATTAAAACACCCTCTTAAACACAATATCTAGTATAATCACTAAATTATTATACTTTATTCTATTACTTATATCAATTATTCATTTTTTTAATTTATAGGTATTTTTATATCTAAATTTTATTTATGTCTATTTTTCTCTTTATATCTACTCATTTTAAATTTGACTTATTTTTATATACTGCTATTGAATAATCATATCAGTTCTGATATATTAAAACTATATCAATAGTGATATGATTTTAATAGTATCAATTCTGATATAGATTTATAATATATTTATTTTTTGGAGGTATAAAATGCAAAAAATAGCTATTTTAACAGATAGTGCATCTGATTTAGATATTGAAATAATGGAAAAATATAATATAAAATTTGCTCCATTTAGGATAATATATTCAACTGGAGAATATGAAGATAAAGTAACAATTCATGCTGATGAGGTTTATAGCAGATTAAAAGAAGAAATGCCTAAAACTTCACTTCCTAGTGCTGAAAGAATAAATAGCATATTAAATACTTTAGAAGAAGAAGGATACACTCATGTTATCTCTATAAATATATCTTCTGAACTTTCTGGTACTGGAAATTCCATAAGATTAATTTTAGAAGACCATCCAAAACTTACTTCTTTTGTTTATGATTCAAAAACTCTTACTATTGCTGAAGGTTATATTGCTCTTCAAGCTGCAATAATGGTTAAGGAAGGAAAAAGCTTTGAAGAAATAATTAATATACTTCCTACTTTAAGAAAAAAATCTCATGTATATTTTACTTTAAATACATTGGAATATCTAAAAAAAGGTGGTAGAATTGGAAGGGTAAGTGGTACAATAGGAGAGCTTCTCAACTTAAAGCCAATAATATTAGTAGATGATGATGGTATTTATACCACTGTTGCTAAAGTAAGGGGAAGAAAACAATCCTTATCTAAGCTTACTGGAATTATAAAAGACTATTTATCTAAGGGTAAATGTAACATATGGATTATGCATGGAGATGCCTTTGAAGAAGGTAAAGAATTTTTTGAATCAATAAAACAACTTGATAATATAAATGAAATACATTTTTCTTATATAGGACCTGCACTTGGAGTTCATACTGGACCTGGATTAATAGGAGCATTTATATACGAGGTTTAAGTTATTATGAGTGATCTTAATCTTATGAGTAAAGAAGAGATTAAAGCTGAAGAAAAAAGATTATATGAAGAATATAAAGCTAAACTTTCTGAGCTAAAAAAAGTTCAAAAAGAAAAGGAATCTGTTGGGCAAATTTTTACTAAAGGCCTACTACCTATATATATTCTTCACATTTTAAGTATAGAACCATCTAATGGAAGTGATATATCAAAAAAAATTGGTGAAAGAACTAATGGTTTGTGGATTCCAAGTACAGGTGGTATATATCCTTTATTAAAAAAATTTGAAAAACAAGGTCTTATTATAGGTGAATGGGATAATCCTAAAAAAAAGTTTCAAAAAATTTATAAACTTACAAAAGAAGGTATGATAGATTTTGAAGAAAAAAAGAAACTTTTAAAACCTAAAATAGAAGAGTCTTTAATGGTTTTTAAAATAATATATAGTGATATTTATTAACAAAATGTATATATTTTTTAATTATGGCCATCCTAAAAATTAGGATGGTGATAATTATGAAAGGATTATTAATTGATAAAAATGATTTTGAAGGATTTGTATCTTTACAAGATGGTTTAATTATATCAGTTCCTTTATCTTCAATTAGTAAAGATACTATTGGAAGTACTGTAGATTTTTTATATAGTTATTCAAATCATAAATCTCCTAATAATAACTTTGTTAATTTTTTCTAAACATTTCATATATAAAAAACCTCAGAAATTTCTGAGGTTTTTTATTATTCTACTTCAATTGCATTTACTGGGCAACTATCTGCAGCTTCTTGTGCTGCTCCTTCACAGTTTTTAGGAACTTCTTCTTGAAAAGCTTCTGCCTTTCCATCATCACCCATTCGAAAAACTTCTTCACATATACTAGGACATAATCCACAAGCTATACATGTATCTTTATCTACTTTAGCTTTCACTTAAATCTCTCCTTTGTTATTAAAATACATTACTTAGTATTCCAATAAAAAAAGATTTTATTCTAAGTATTAATATAAGCCTTCAAATATTAGCGAAAATAGTGGACTGTCTATTACATAATCTTCAGCTTTTCCCTTTTCTAAAGCTTCTGTAAACTCTAAGTCTATTGGTAATTCTCCAATTAAAGGAACACCTAAATATTCTGCATGTTCTTCTGCAGATTTCTTACTAAATACAGGTAGCTTGTTGCCACAATCTGTACAAGTTATGTATGACATATTTTCTACTACCCCTTTAATTTTTACTCCTATCTTTTGAGCCATTATCACAACCTTTTTAACAATCATTGATACCATATCTTGTGGAGTTGATACAATTATTAATTCTTTTATTGGGAACTGTTGCATAACTGTTAAAGCAATATCTCCTGTTCCTGGAGGCATATCAATTAGTAAATAATCTAAATCCCCCCAAACAGTATCTGTGTATAATTGTTGAAGTACTCCTGTTATAACTGGTCCTCTCCATATTAAAGGTTCATCCTCAACCTTAGTAACTAAATTCATTGACATAACCTTAATACCACTTTCAGTTTCTACTGGTTCAAATTTAACTGTATTTTCATCTACAGGCATCATTCTTGCTCTCTTTTCATTTATTCCAAAAAATCTAGGCATAGAAGGTCCTGTTATATCTCCATCTAATACTCCTACTGAATATCCCTTTTTTCTTAACATAGAAGCTACTATTCCTGTTATTGTAGATTTTCCAACTCCACCTTTACCACTAATAACTCCTATAATATTTTTAACATTGCCATACTTAGGTAATATCTTTAAACTTATATTACTTGATGGGCATGTATTTGTGCCTTGAGATGCACAAGATTCTTTACTTGGACAATTTGAACAATCACTCATTTTTTAATATCTCCTTATAACTTTACCAATTTTCTGGTTTAGTATTTACTTTACCTATATCAATATTCCAACCTTTACTTTCATATAGGGCAGATACATAATAGGTTTCATAAATTTTATTTTTCTTATCGTCTACTGTAATTGTAGTTTTAAATATTTTACTGCTATATCCTCTATTTTTTACAGTTATAACAGTATCAAAATCATCACTATTATTTTCAACTAAAGTTGTTTTTGGCAATATTTTATCTATATCTTTTTTAAATTGTTCTAAATCTGTTGAAAACATATATTTTAAACAATCTACATCACCAGCAATATTCACTCCAACTTTATTATCTTCCTTTAAATCATCTTTTTTTGCTTCAAGAACATCTAATATACACTTATAATATACATCTTCAAAATCTCTTGGCTTTCTTACAAAAGATAAGTTATTTATAATAGTATCATCTAAATTTTTTGATATAAGATATGCTTTTTCATCATCATAAAAATTTCCTGTATCACTATCACTAGCACTTACAACATATTTATATGACTTAGCTTCTTCTCCAATATATATATCAAAAATATAATCAGCATCTAATGTACTTTTAGATTCCTTTACCTTTCCTGAAGACACTATATCATATATGTTATTTATTGCATTTTTATCAGTTACTACAAACCTAAAACCTGCATCTCTTGTGCTTTGTATTACTATCTGACTAACCTTGTTTTCTTTTATATATTCAAAATCTTTATTTTTTAATCCAAGTTTAACCATACCATTATCTACAAGTTCACATCCTGAAAATAAAGTAGATATTATTATAACCAAAGTAATAAGTAATATTTTACTCTTCTTCATTTACATTGACTCCTTTCTAAACTTATGAATATTAAATACTAAAATTCCTATAATCAATGTAAATATAGCTATAAATTGTGATGTGGAAAGTACACCTACATTACCTCTTGGGTCATTTCTTAAAAACTCAATAATAAATCTTCCTATGCTATATATAATAACATATAATCCAAAAGTTTTACCCTTATCTTTTTTCTTCTTAAGATACCATAATAAAAATATTCCTAATGCAAAATCAAAAATAGATGAATAAATTTGTGTTGGATGAAGATGTATTCCTGTTGGTGCTAGTGAATTAACACCTCTTGGAAATACTATTGATAATGGGAAATTTGTTTCTGCTCCATAACAACATCCTGCTAAAAGGCATCCCATTCGTCCAAATCCCTGAGCTATTGCTACAGCTGGAACTAAACAATCTAAAACTTCAAGTGAGCTCCACTTTTTCTTTTTACAATATAAAAATACTGTTAATGCTCCTAAAATAATAGCACCATAAATAACAAATCCATTTCCAAATTCAAGTAATATAGATGGGTCATTAATTATATCTTCAATTTCTGTTATTATAAATAATAATTTTCCACCTATAACTCCCATAATTACAGTTAATATTATTAGGTTAAATATTTTATCTTCATTATAACCCCTTTTTCCTGCATTTTTGGTAAATATGTATGCTGCACATATTATTCCTATTGCAATCATTAAGCCATAACCATAAATGTGGAATCCAAATATATTAAATAACTCTGGCCTCATATTCCCTCCTATTTTTATGTTTTTATAGTATATTAGGAGACGCTTAAATAGCCTCTCCTAACATAACTAAATTATAATACTTTCATATGTTATTAGCAAATCTTTATTATCTCATTGGAATAACTACAGTAGATTTTTGGTAGTCATAAAACATAAGCCAACATCCAATTTCTTTATTTTTAATCCAAGTTACAAATCCTGTTTTTCCTGCATAAGGTTGTTCATCTACTTCTTTAGTTCCAGGAACACCATAAACTATATAATCAACATTACCATATTGATTATATTTATATCCAAGCATAAAATAACCATACTTTTTTATATAAGGATAATAGTTTATCATTGGATAATATACTATGTTGTACTTATTATAATCTGATATATCACACATATCATCAATGGAATTAATTTTTACCTTATACCACTTACAATATTTTATTTCATTAAATTCACCAACAACTTCTTCAAATCCACTTGTTACTTGTGTGAAAAATTGCCCTAAAGCTCCATTTAGTTTAAATGTCTTGTTACTTTTTCTATAACCTTCTAAATTTAAGTTTCTATTTTCTTCTAAGTTATATTCTATAGTTTCTTTAGGTTCTTCCTCTTCTTCTTCATAGTCAAAATTTTCTTTTTTTCTTTCTTCAATTTTTCTTTCATAGTCTTCAAAGGTAATAGGGATTTCTCCTCTAATAAGGCAAGGGTCTTGAAAATCTATATCCTCTTTTCTTTCACATTTTTCCTCATTACATTTACAATTAGGACATTCTTTTTCTTCCTCTTTGCCTTTATCTTTATGGTGATATTTTTCTTCCTTTTCACATTCTATTTCTTTATGTTGGTGCTTTTCACACTTAGGACATTCTACCTTCTCAGCTTTTTCTTCCTTATGCTCACATTTTACCTCATTAGAATTACGCTTTTCTTCTTTATGGTCTTTGCATTCTTTCTCTTTATGTGGTTCCACTTCTTCAAGGGCTTCTTCATTACGTTTTTTGCAAGGTTCTTCTTTGCTATCATTTTTACAAGGCTTTTCTTTTTTATCCTCATATTTTTTACAATCACAATTGCTTTCTTCTTTTTTCTTAGATTCTTTTTTTTCACAGTCCTTCTCTTCTATCTTAACTGCTTTTTTTTCTTCCACTTTAGCTTCTTTTTTCTCTTTTTCACTAATCATCTTATTAGCATCATCACATTTTATAATTTTTACATTTTTCCATCCACTACAATCAGATTCACCATTTATAAAACCATACATTAAAAAACTAGGTTTACCATCTTTATATTTATATATTCCTGCACCTGATATCTTATCATAAGAGAAATTTAGCCCTGCAATATCATTAATATAATAATCTTTATATGCTTCTCCTTTACCTAATTCATCTACCTTTAAGGAGCCTAGGTCTACTATTTTTTTCATATCTTTTTTATAGCAGATAAGTACCATGAAATATTCATTATCACTTTTTAAATTTTGAGTATAAAATGATATTTTGCATTTATCACTTTTAGCTTCTATCTTTGCATATCCAGATAGAGGCTTTTCTCCATCTTTTAAGTGCTCCTTTTCATCCTCCTGTAGTATTATAAAGTTTCTATACAATTTGTTATTATGTGACAAGCTCCTATTCCTCCACACATAGATTATTTCAATAAATTATATGCATATGTGTGAATATTATTCTCTAATTACTTTATATTATATATTTCATCAGCTAACTTAGCGAACTCTTCAAGACTAAGTGTTTCCCCTCTTCTCTTTGGGTCAATACCAGCCTTTTCAAAAGCTAATTCTAAATTTTCTTTAGGAAGTCCTAAAAATTTAATTCCATTCCACAATGTTTTTCTTCTCATATTAAAAGAATTTCTTATAATATCAAACATTAATTTTTCATCTTTTACATTAACTCTTGGTTCACTTAACTTATCAAGTCTTATAACAATAGAATCAACTTTAGGTCTTGGAATAAAACAACTTGGTGCTACTCTTCTTACAATTTTAGTATTGCAATAATATTGAACCATAAGAGATAAAGCTCCATATTCTTTACAATTAGGTTCTGCATCTATTCTTTCTGCAACTTCTTTTTGAATCATTATTGTTAATGATTTAAATTTATAATCTTCTTTTAAAAGTCTAGCTATAATAGGAGTTGTTACATAGTAAGGTAAATTAGCTACAAGTTTAACACTTTTTTCTTCTCCTATTATTTCATTAAAATCAACTTTTAAAGCATCATTATGTATTAATTTAAAATTAGGCTCTTCTCCTAATTCAGTTTGTAAAATTGGAATTAAATCATTATCTAATTCTATAGAAACTACCTTTTTAGCCTTGCATAAAAGCTTAGCTGTAAGAGAGCCTACTCCAGGTCCTATTTCTATTACTAAATCTTCACCCTTTACCTCTGCCCCTTCTACTATATCAGTAAGAACAGATTCATCTATTAAAAAGTTTTGCCCTAAACTCTTTGAAAATTTAAAATTATACTTCCTTATTAATTCTTGGGTATTATAATTTTTTATATCCATTAATTATTCTCCTAATTCCTCTGTTATTTTATTTATAGCTTTTATAAATTCTTCCTTACTTATACCATAATTATTTAATCTTGAAAGAGTTTGTGCTGCATTTCCATAACCTATTCCAAGTTCTTTTCCTAAAATAATTCTTCTTTTTTTAGAATCTGGTTGACCTGCTAGTTTAAAATGGTATAAATCTTGCATATTATAAAAATCATTTTTTTCTTCTAAAGTAATTTTAGCATTTTCTAAAGCCTTAATTATAACTTCTGGAGTTGCATTTTCCACACCAATATCTCCATCTTTTAACCCATCTTCTTGTGCTATATAAGCATGCTTTATTCCCTTTACTCTTTTAGAAATAATACTTCTAATTTTTTCTCCAGCGAAATCTGGGTCAGTCAAAACTATAACACCTTTTCTTTTTTGAGCTTCTTTTATTCTTGCTATTACCTTTGCATTTATTCCAAATCCACCAACAGCTATCATTTCAGCATCTACAGCTTTTTTAACTGCTGCTATGTCATCTCTTCCCTCTACCACTATAACTTCCTTTATCAAAATAATACTTCCTTTCCTTAAATTTAGTTATTATTTATTATATCAAACTTTCTAAAGAAGTGTGAAATTATTACTCTTTATTATTAAGCTTAACAAGTTATATTTAATTTAATACCCAATATAACTTCAAAAAAAAAAAAAAAATAGCCCTTGCACTTTTTAGTACAATGACTATTTTAGTTTATTTATATATAACTGCTTATTGAATTATTCTATATAAATCATATTACCATTCACCAGGATATGCTATAACAACAATTTCTTTATTTCTTCTACCCCAGTTTACACATTCTTGATGTGTATCAAAATATAAATCTATTACATTTCCTTTAACAGCTCCGCCAATATCTGCAGCTACAGCGTAACCATAATCCTCAACCCAAACTTTACTTCCTAAAGGAATAACTGTTGGATCAACAGCTATTGTACTTATGCCATTTGGATCTCTTTTTAAACTTCTTCCTGAGTAAGTTCTATCTGAACTACTACTTGCGGTATAAGCAGTTGCACTTGCAGTAAATTTCTTCTTGCCATAAATATCTCCGCCTCTGTTAACAACACCATCCATTGTTCCCATTGCTATTATTTCACTTTGTGCTTCTTTTATAACCTTAGCCGCAATTTGTTCTCTTTCAACCTCTACGCCATCATGTTTTACAACTTCATAAGTTACTTCTTGTTCTCCATTGATACCTTCTTGTTTTACAACATCTGGCTGTATTGAATATCTTGTATTATCTTCTATAATTTCTGTTGAATATTTTATTTCTTGCTTTTCTACTACTTTTTCTACTTCTACATCTGTTATTTTTACTTCCATGCCATCTTCAATTTTTGATGATAAAGCAGGTTCAACTATATCTTGTTCTTTATAATCTATTCCTGATTCTTTTAGTTCATCCTTTTCTGCTTCAAGCATGTCCTCAACTGTATCCTCAGCTGTTAATAGCTCTTTTTGCTCTTGACCTGCCATTACAACTTTTACTTGTACAGCTCTTTTAATTTCAATTTTTTGATTTTCTGTTACTTCGGTATCTAATGATGGTTCAATCTTGTCTTTTTCTAACACTTCTATTCCCTTATCATCCAGTGCCTCTTTAACAGTCCCTTTGTATGTGACAAATGTTTCTTCTTTTCCGTCTATACTTATAATTACTGTTTTTCTCATATTAACAATCAAAACAGTGGATATGATAATTGCTGCTATTATCATCCCGCTTATTATTTTTGCCTTAGGACCGTTAGAAAAACTCTTTTTTAATTTTTTAAAGTTTTCTATCATAGTATTTCCCTCCTTTGGCAAGAGCAACAAGGTCATTATACACTAGACTTATTTAATTTGTCAAACCTATTTCCTATTAATGTAAAAATACACCCTATAAATTAACAATTTTATTTAATAATTTTTAATTAAATTAAAGTGTTTTTATTGAAATCGATTGTTAAAATTAATTTTTTTGTTATTTTATTTATATTTTAATTTTTTTTATTTCCCAAAACCTTTTTAAAAATCTATTTTATTTTAAATAAATTTTGCAAGTTTTCATTCACTTTTAAGTTAAATTCTTTAGGATTAATTTCTTTTATCTCTGAAATTTTTTCTATTACATATTTAATGTAACTTGATTTATTTCTTTTTCCTCTATTAGGTTCAGGAGCCATGTAAGGGCAATCAGTTTCCACTAATAATCTTTCAACAGGTACTTCTTTTACTACTTTTACAACCTTTTTAGCATTTTTAAAGGTTACAACTCCTGTTACTCCAATATAATATCCTAACTTTAAACATTCCTTTGCAAACTCTACACTTCCTGAAAAACAATGTACAACACCTTTAACATTAGGAAATTCCTTAATTATATTTAAAGTGTCTTCATGAGCGTCCCTATCATGTATTATTACAGGAAGATTAAGCTCTTCTGCCAATTTCATATGTTTTCTAAAGACATCTTTTTGAATTTCTTTATCTGGATTTTCATCCCAATAATAATCAAGCCCTATTTCTCCTATTGCTTTAACTTTAGGATTTTTTTTAATAATATCTTTAAATTCATCAAGCATTTCATCTTTAAATTCATCAGCATTTTCTGGATGAATTCCTACTGCCCCATAAATAAAGTCATATGTATTAATTAATTCACAAGTTTTTGCAATACTTTCATATGAAGAGGAGCAATTCATTATACCAATTACTCCTTCATTTTTAAGTTCTTCAAGAACTTCTTTTCTATCATTATCAAACTCTTCATCATCATAATGAGCATGACTATCAAAAATTTTATATTCTGTGTTCATGTATAATCACTTCCTAAATTAATTTTTATTTATATTATACACTAACACAAAACTTTTATATATTTTTTAATTTTTTAAAATGTTTCTCATTATCTTCTACTATTTTTTCAATTTCTCTTTTTATATTAGGCTCTAAATCCTCATGCTCTGCAATAAATTTATTTCCTTGCTCAATTCCCATATTCATTGCTTTTATTGCATAGTCTAATACTTTTTCATCAGAATCCACAACCATAAGCTTTATTTCTTCCCAAGCCTCTCCAAGCATTCCTATAAAACCTAAAGTATCTGTAGCATCTCCACCTAACAATTCTATTCTATGGGTTATAGCCTCTTCATGTCTTTTAAAAGATTCCACTATAATTCTTAGCTCATTTTTTAGTTTTTCATCCTGAGCCTTTTCTAAATAATCCTTAAAAGTAGCACCCCCCATATGAACTCCTCTAAGAAATTTATTTAAATCATCAATCAATTTTTGGTTTTCCAATTTTATCACCTCAAATTTAGTATCCTTTTATTTGAGGATTTTATTCATATTTTTAACCAAACTAATATTATCTAACTATACTTCCTGTTGGTAAATCTCCAGGATTAACAACTGATAATATGCTATCATCATCTGTTGAAGCTGCAAGTATCATACCTTGAGATAGTTCTCCTCTTAATTTAACAGGTTTTAAATTAGCAACTAAAACTACATTCTTTCCTATTAAATCTTCTGGTTTATAGAATTTTGATATTCCTGATACAACCTGTCTTTCTTCTCCACCTAAATCTACTTTTAATTTTAAAAGTTTCTTAGCTCCCTTAACTGGTTCGCAATCTTTAACTTTTACTACTCTTAAATCTAGTTTTTCAAAATCTTCTATAGTTATTTCTTCTTTAATTGGAGTAATTGGCTTTTTAATAGCTGCTTTTTGAGCTTCTGATATAGCTTCTAATTCCTTAAGCTTTTCATCAACATCAATTCTTGGGAATAAATTATTTCCCTTTACTACTTTAGTTCCAGCAACTGTTCCATCAAAAGATGATAATGAAGCCCAATCAGTTTTAGAAGCATTTATTTGCTTATTTATTTTTTCTGATGTATCTGGTAAGAATGATGATAATAAAATTGATGATATTCTTAAAGATTCTATTAAGTTATATAAAACAGTTCCTAATCTTTCTTTCTTTTCTTCATCCTTTGCTAATATCCAAGGTGTTGTTTCATCTATATATTTATTAGCTCTTCCTATAAGAGCAAATACATGTTCAATAGCTTCTGGTATATTTAACTTTTCTACTGAGGCTTCAACCTTACTTGGAGTAGCTAATGCTAGGTTTATAAGTTCATCATCTATAGCTTCTTTTGCAGTTGGACTTGGAATTATTCCTCCAAAATATTTTTCAACCATTGCAACTGTTCTTGATAATAAGTTTCCTAAATCATTACAAAGGTCTGAGTTTATTTTATTTATGAATATTTCATTGTTAAATAATCCATCTGAACCAAATGGAATTTCTTTTAATAAATAATATCTAACAGGGTCTACTCCAAAGCTGTTAACTAAAGTTACAGGGTCTACTACATTTCCTTTAGACTTAGACATCTTTCCACCATCAACTAAAAGCCATCCATGACCAAATACCTTCTTTGGTAGAGGTAAATCTAAAGCCATTAACATAATTGGCCAATAAATAGTGTGGAATCTTAATATATCCTTACCTATTAAATGAACATCTGCAGGCCAGTATTTTTCAAACTTTTCTGTATTATCACTTCCATAGCCTAAAGCAGTTATATAGTTTGTTAAAGCATCTATCCATACATACACAACATGCTTTGTATCAAAGGTTACTGGAATTCCCCAGTCAAAGCTTGTTCTTGAAACACAAAGGTCTTGAAGTCCTGGTTTTAAGAAATTATTTATCATTTCATTTTTTCTTGATTCTGGTTGAATAAAATCTGGATGGTCTTCTATATACTTTATAAGTTTATCTGCATATTTACTCATTTTGAAGAAATATGCTTCTTCCTTAGACTTTTCTACTGGTCTTCCACAGTCTGGGCACTTTCCATCTACTAATTGAGTTTCTGTCCAGAAAGATTCACAAGGGGTACAATACATTCCTTCATATGAACTTTTATAAATATCTCCTTGGTCATAAAGCTTTTTAAATATCTTTTGAACAGCTTCTACATGATACTCATCTGTTGTTCTTATAAATTTGTCATAACTTATGTTCATCATCTTCCAAAGGTCTTTTATTCCAGCTACAACTTCATCAACATGCTCCTTTGGAGTTATATTTTTTTCTTCTGCTATTCTTTGTATTTTTTGACCATGTTCATCTGTTCCTGTTAAAAACATTACATCATAGCCAGTTAATCTTTTAAATCTAGCTATTGCATCTGCTGCAACAGTTGTATAGGTATTTCCTATATGTAGTTTTGTTGATGGATAATAAATTGGTGTTGTTATATAGAATGTTTTTTTACACTCATTACACATTACTTTTTCCTCCTCTAAATAAGAAATAATTTATAAAAAAAATCTCTATATAAGCACTATTATTGCCTATATAGAGACGTAATAAACTAATTATTTACGTGTTACCACTCTATTTTATTTCTGCTTCACAACAGAAACCTTATTAAGTGACTACCATCACTATTCAATATAACGGTTGATTCCGTAATCTCCTAACAAAAAAATTTTTGCTTAAAGATTCTGCTCCAAGACCATCTTCATAAGACTTTCTGCCACAAGCTTTCACCATATACTTGCTCTCTTTAGACCATTTTTCTTATTACTCTTCTCTTCTTTGCATTTAATTTCATGATAAATCAAAAATTTTTACATGTCAATTTATTTTTTATCTTATTCTATTTATGTTTTACATTAATTTATTTTATTGGTTTTTATATGTTAGTTTTGATATAATTTGATTAATTTGTTATAATATATAAGCAAAAGTAGGGATTTCATTTTTCATATAGGAGGGTGGGAATTTATTATGAAAAAGAAAGTAACTTTTAGTGATATAGCCAAATATACAAATTTTTCAAAAACAACTATTTCAAGATACTTTAATAATCCTCAATCTTTAACTGAGGAAACTAAAAATAAAATTAAAGAAGCATTAACTATATTAGATTATAAAGAAAATAAGGTTGCAAAGTGTTTAGCAAATGGAAAAACTGAAATAATTGGAGTTATAGTTCCTAATTTATTTTTAGATTATTATTCAAAAATTTTAAATGACATAATTAATACATATCCTAAAAACAAATATAAATTTTTAGTTTTTTTAGGACATAGTGATCCTAAACAAGAAATGAATTACATAAAAGAGCTTATGGCTTATCAAATTGAAGGATTAATTATTTTAACTCATTCAATTTCATCTGAAACATTAAGAGATTTAGATATTCCTATAGTTGGCATAGAACGTGAAGATAAGTATATCTCTAGTGTTAATAGTAATAACTATTCTGGGAGCTATGAAGCTGTAAATTTATTAGTTGAAAATAAATGTGATGAACTTTTTCATATTAATAACTTACCTAATGAAAAAATTGCAGCTTATGACCGTATAAAGGCCTTTGAAAATGTTTGTAATGAAAATAACAAAGAACCTCATTTTTATTTTAGAGATTTTAATGAGTCCTATGATGATACATATAAAGAACTTTTTAATATCTATAAAGAAATAGAAAGTAACTTTCCAAATTGCAAAAAAGGTATCTTTTTAAGTAATGATATTTATGCAAATATATTTTTAAATATACTTGTACTTAATAATAAAAAAACCCCTGAAGAATATGAAGTTATAGGATTTGATAATTCTCCTATATCTAGTCAATCTATTATTCCTATAACTACTGTTGGACAAGACTTAAATTTAATTGTTGATAATGCTATGAGTGTACTTATTAAGCAAATTAACTCTAGAAAAGAAAAAATATCTTGTGATATTGAACATGTAAATATTGAAACTAAGCTTATAAAAAGAAAAACAACATTATAAATATTTTACTATTTAAAAAATAGCTTTTGCAATTTTATGTTATGCAAAAGCTATTTTTAATTTATTCATTTTTACTATCTACTGGTTTCCCTATAAAATATGTACTTAAAATTACTGAGAATATTGCTATAGGAAGAACTATGTATATTGGTACTCCAAACCCTGCTGGAATATATCCAAATATTATTGTTAATATTCCTATAAATAAAGAATACCACATTTGGGTTTTAACATGTTCTATATGGCTACAACCAGCTCCCATTGAAGATAATATAGTTGTATCTGATATAGGGGAACAATGGTCTCCAAAAATTGCTCCAGTAAGTACTGCACTTGTACTTACAATAACATAAGACATTGCTGGATTTACAGCATAGGATAATGGTATTGCTAAAGGCATTAATATTGTCATTGTTCCATAGGCTGTTCCTGTTGAAAATGAAATAACAGCACCAAAAACAAATATAATACTTGGAAGTAAAAAAGCTGGTACTGAGTTAGATAATTTTGATACTAAAAAATCTGCTGTTCCTAAATCTCCTATAACTCCACCTAAGGACCAAGCAAGTATTAATATAACTCCTGTTATTAATAACCCTTTCATTCCATCAATCCATACATCAATTGCTTCTGAAATGGTGAAAATTTTCTTAAAAACACCTAAGGCTATAGCAACTATACTTGCAAGTAATGCTGATTGAAATAATGCAATAGAAGCATTTGCATTACTAAAAGCCTCTCTAATTGCTCTAAAAGAAAATAATGATTCATTAAATATTTGTTTAAGAGATTCATTATCTCCTGCCATTATGCTAGTATAACCACTATAATAGAAACTAATTAAAGCTCCTATAACAAGTGTTCCAATTGGAATTATTGCATTCCAAATACTAAGCTTAACACCTTCTTTAACTGCCATTTCCTCTTTTATTTTTTCATCTAGATTTATGTCTTGTAATATTTGCTCTCCTCTTCTAGCCTTAACTTCTGCTTTTCTCATTGGTCCAAAATCTCTTAATGTAGCTATTGTAACTATTACAAAAACTATTATCAAAATATTATAAAATCTATAAGGTATAGTTTGAAGAAATACTCCAAATCCATCTGCTTTCATACCTATTTTTTGAAACCCATCATTTATAAGTGATACCTCAAGACCTATCCAAGTTGATATTATAGCAAGCCCTGCAACAGGTGCTGCTGTAGCGTCTATTATAAACGCTAATCTTTCTCTTGATACTTTCATCTTATCTGCTACTGGCTTCATTATAGGTCCAACTATTAGTGCATTTGCATAATCATCAAAGAATACTATTATACCTAATATCCAAGTTACAAATTGAGCACTTCTTGGAGTTTTTGCTTTCTTTGCTAATTCTTCTGCTACTGCTTTAGCTCCACCCATTTTAGAAATAAGCTCTATTACTCCTCCAATTACTAACACCTGAAGGATAATTCCTGCATTCCATGGGTCTGAAAGTGAATTAAGTGCTCTTTGCACAAAATCTAAGAAAGAATGTATTAAAGCACCTAAAAAATTATACTCAGTAAGCTGAGTCATAAAACATCCAGTAAGTGTTCCTATAAACAATGATATTACAACATTTTTAGTTATAAATGCTAAAATAATTGCAACAAGTGGAGGTATTAAAGTAAACCACTTAAACCTTTCTGCATTTGAAATTACTTCTGTACTTTCTGCTGCATATACCATAGTTGAAGAAAGCATTAATACTATAAAAGTTATTAATACTATTAAAAACTTTTTATTTTTCATTTGTTTTCTCCTATATTTCTATCTTTAATCATTAGTGTAAATTTGTAAATTTATTATACAAGCAAGGGTAGATTTTATCAAGTATTTTCACTTTTTCTTAGATTTATCTTTATTATTTTTTCCCATACCAATAAGTATTATAATTGCAATTATAAAAGAAATTCCATATCCTATAATTCCTATTATAGAAAGCCCATTATATGTTGGTTGAACTTTATTACTTATTATAAGAGAAGAGGCTACTAAAAGAGCTGCTACAATAAGTCCACCTGTTAGTCTATTTACCATTGAATCAAGATTTGACATTATCTTTTCTACATCTGATATTTTAAAATTAATATTTGCATTATCATTATTTATTTTTGTTAATAATTCTAATGTTTTTGAAGGTATTCTCATTGTATCTCTTGCAAATTTGTATGTGGATATAACCAATTCTTCTTTATTTAATTCTTTTAAAATAGCTAGCTTATTTTTAGATTTAACAAACCCAATTACCACAGAGATAATCTCAAGTTCTGGGTCTACTTCTGCTACAACTCCTTCTAAAATAACAAGACCTCTTATTAATGCAGTTAACTCACTTGGTAATTGAATATTGTTTCTTTTTACTATTTCAAATATCTCTTGAAGAAGAACTCCAATTTTTATATTTTTTAAACTAGCTGTTAAATATGTATCAACTAAATAAGATATATCTTCATATAAATTTCCCTTATTTATTTTTCCTTTTTTAATTCCAACAGCTAATATAAATTCTATTATTTTTTCTTTATCTTTAGTTGCTAATGCAATCATAGCCTCATTAAGCCATGATTTCATATTTTCATTTAAAATTCCTACAATTCCAAAATCTATAAAGCATATTTTTCCATTATATATTAGTAAATTTCCTGGATGAGGGTCTCCATGAAAAAATCCATCTTCAAAAACTTGCTTACAATATGCTAAGGCTAATTTTCTTGCCACATCTTTATTATCATATCCTTCTTTTTCAATCATCTTAACATCATTTATTTTAAAACCTTCTATTTTTTCCATAACTAATGTTTTCTTACTTAAAAACTCTTCAATTATATCTGGTGCATATACTGAAAGTATATTTTTATTTAATTCTTTAAATTTTAAAACATTTCTTCCCTCTATAGAAAAATCAAGTTCTTGTTTTGTTGAAACTTCAATTTGATCTAATACTTCTAGTGGGTCTACTATTGTTAAATTTATTTTGGTAAAGCGTAAAATCCTTTTTAATATAGCTATATCCATTCTCATAGTTTCAGCAATATTAGTTCTTTGAATTTTTACTACTACTTTTCTACCATCAAAAAGAATAGCTTCATATACTTGAGCCATTGAAGCAGATGCTATAGGTTTTTCATTAAAATATTTAAAGCTATCTTCTAAATTCTTCCCAATACTTTCTTTAAATACTTCTTTTATTGAAGATATATCTTCAGTAGGTACAGAATCTTGTAATTTTATAAGTTCATCTATATACTCTTTTGGAAGAATATCATTTCTTGTACTAAGTATCTGTCCAATCTTTACAAAGGTAGGACCTAATTCTTCAATAGCTTTTCTAAAATTACTTGGAGAATTTTTATTATTATTAATTGTACTATCTACCACATATCCAAAACCATATTTTGCAAATACCTTAACAATTTCTTCAAATCTCTCTCTAGATTTCTTTCTCAAATTTCTCACCTCCACTAATAAAAATTCATTTTAATCTCTATTTATTAGTTTTTTTCATAAACTCTTCAATATCTTCTACAGTTTTTATCATATCCTTTGTTAAAACCTGAACTCCATCTGAAGTAATAAGAACATCATCTTCAATTCTTATTCCTATAGATTCTTCTTCTATATAAATTCCTGGTTCTACTGTCCATACCATTCCTTCTTTAAAAATTGTATTTCTATCTTTATTACTTATATCATGAGTATCTAAACCTAAGCTATGACCAATACTATGCCAATAGTATTTTGAAACTTCCTTTTTATCTTTTATAAGTCCAAGATTTATACATTCCTCTGCAATCCACTCAGTTGCCATCTTATTAAGTTCTTTATATTCAAGCCCTGGCTTTATTGTTTTTATAACCCTTTCATTAACTCTTAAAACAGCATTATAAACTTCCTTTTGCCTTTCTGAGAAAACTCCATTTACAGGGAATGTTCTAGTTATATCAGCATTATAATAATTATTTTGTGCTCCTAAGTCAAAAAGTATTAAATCACCATCTTTTATTTCAGAATTATTATCTACATAATGAAGTATTGTAGCATTTTTTCCTGCTGCTGCTATAGTTTTGAAAGCATAATCTTTAATTCCATTACTTCTACACACAAATTCATAATAAGCTTCTAGCTCATATTCTTTCATACCAGCCTTAGCATTTTTCATAAGACTTTCTACACCTTTTATTGTAATTTCTATAGCCTTCTTCATTTCTTTAATTTCTTCCTCTGATTTTACCATTCTAAGAGGAATTATTTTAGGAAAAATATTTTTTATTCTTACAAATGGATATCTTTTCTTTACCTCTTCACTAAAATTTTCTCCTATTGTTTCAAGTTCATAAAAACTATCTCTTTCCATATCTAAATATAAATTAATTTCTTCTGATTCTGAAAATACTCTATTTAAATATTCCTTAAAGTTTCCTAAATAATCAATATTTTTAACAGCTGAAATTTCTTCTGCTTCATTACTTCTTATACTTTTTCCTACCCAACGTTCTCTTTCTTCATCTATTTCTTTTATAAATAATCTTTCATTTACAATACCTTTTATCTTTGAAAGAATAAGTATTGGTCCTTCTTCATTAATTCCTGTAAAATAATAAAAATTTCTATTTGGAGTAAATGGATAATTTTCATCTCCACTTTTTTTAGGAGCATTTCCTGCAAACAATACTATTATTGAATTATCTTCTATTTCTTCTATTAATTTTTGTCTATTATTTTTAAAAAACTCTTTATTCATATTTACACACCCTTTAAGTTTTTTTTACTTTTCATCTTAATCCTATACTAAAGTAATTTTATTATATCCAATTTGCATATTTTTTTCACCATTTAGAAAATTTATTTAGAATTTGTTAAGTAATATAAATTTATAATATTGCACTAAATAATTAGTAGTGATAGGATAATTATATAATTTATACATTAAGGAGATTCTATTTATGAAAGAAAATAATCTAAAAATAGCTCAACAAGATATAGATGATGCTTTAAAAACAGTAGAAGATTTAGAAAACTTTTTAAACACAGATGAGGTTACTGAAAAAGTTATAAAAGAAAAATTTCTTGCATTAAATGATAAGGTAAAAAAGCTTGAAGATATTTTAATATCTGAAGGAATTCTATAATATCTATAATTTAACAAATCGTATAATTTTCTATCATAAGTTTCTTATATGGTAAAAAAAATGAGGTGTTGTATTAGTAGTTTTTAACTGCTAATACAACACCTCATTTTGCAAATATTAAAATTACAAATTCACTTTTGGATATTAAGAAAAATAATTTTAAAATTAAAGGAACTTACAATAATATTATAAGTATAAATAAATTTTAACTTATTTTTCGTTCTTCCTTTGCCTTATATAATTGTGCATAAGCACCGTTTAACATCATTAATTCCTTATGAGTTCCTTGTTCAATAATTTCTCCTTTATCCATTACATAGATAACATCTGAATCAATTATTGTAGATAACCTATGGGCAATTACAATTCTTGTACAACCAATGTGCTCAAAATAATTTGATACTTTCATTTCATTTACTGAATCCAAAGAGCTTGTTGCTTCATCTAATATTATTATCTTAGGATTATTTAATATAGCTCTTGCTAATGCTATTCTTTGTCTCTGACCTCCTGATAAATTTAACCCCATATCAGATACTAAAGTATGATATCCCATAGGCATTGTTTCAATCTCATCTGCTATTTGTGCTATACTTGCTGCTCTTTTAACATCGTCAATTGAAATATCCATATTATTCATCTTTATATTCTCTAATATAGACTTGTTAAATAAACATATATCTTGTGGCACAACTCCAAGCTGTCTTCTTATTGATTGCTTATTTAATTCCTTAAAATTAATATCATCAAAGTATATATCTCCACTAGATGGTTCATATAATCCTAATAATATTTTACTTAATGTACTTTTACCTGAACCTGATGCACCTACTATTGCAACCTTTTCACCTTTCTTTATATGCATATTAATGTTTTTTATTACTGGCTCTGAAGAATTAGTATATGCAAAACTCACATTTTTTAATTTAATATCTCCTGTAACTTTTAAATCTTTTGGTTCTTCTGGATTGCTTTCTATATCCATATCAGTTATATCTTTTAATCTTTCTAAGTAAGAAGTTGATAATAAAAAGTTGTTCCATGTTTGAAATATAGACACTCCTGAAGAAAAAAATGTATTAGCTAATGAATAGAATGCTATAACTTCACCAACACTAACATTCCCTATGAAAAATTGATATATTCCAAATGTTAATATTACAAATGGATTTATACTTTGTGTCAATGAAATTATTGAAGTATATACATTTAACAACTTTGATCTATAACTATATTTATCTAGTGAATTTTCATATTTTTCATTCCAATTCTTATAAACTTCTTGTTCTATTCCAGTTGTCTTTATTCCTAATATAGAATAAACTGTTTCAACCTGCACCGATTGAAGCTTTGTACTTTCAACAATCTCATATTGATTAGCTTCCATCATTCTTGGTCTCATATATAATATGAATATTCCTGTAAGTGTTAATAATCCTAGTGACAATAATGTAAGCGGAATTGACTTTTGAGCCATGTAGCATAATATAAACAATAATGCTCCTATATTTAGTATTCCTTGCAGTACTTGTTCTGACATTATATCTCTTATTACATGCAAACTATTAAGCCTAAATAATAAATCTCCATTTGATCTAACTTCAAAATATTTATATGGAAGCTTAAGTAATTTTCCTATTGTACTTTTATTTAAGAACCTATCTAATCCTACTTGAAGTTCAATCAAATCATTACCTCTTATTAATGTAAATGCTCCATATACTAATATCACCAAAGAAACTCCTAAAACATATTTTTTTAACAATTCTGGATTATTAGCTAGAGCAACATCATCAATTAAGTATTGTACTAATATTGGAATTGATATACTAGCCAAGTAAGTAATAATTGATAAAATAAGAACCTTTCCAAATAATAACTTATTCTCAATCAAATTTTTTAGTACTGGTTTCCATGTGCTCTGCTTCTCTCTATTAGGTATAAAACTTTCTGTAGGTTGTATAGTTAGTACTATTCTAGAAAATTCTTTATCAAAATATTCTTGATGTATCTTTCTTCTTCCGAAAGCAGGATCTACTATTATATAATTATTTCCTACTATCTCTTCTAGTACAACAAAATGCTCATTATTCCAAAAAATAATTGCTGGAAGTGGAAGCTTACTTAAGTTATTCATACTTGTTTGATATACATGAGTTTCAAATCCTCTTTCTTTTAAGTATCCACTCATCTGAGAAATCTTAAGTCCATCTCTTCCCGCATCAAGAAATTCCCTTAATTGAGCTAATTGTTCATTACTCTTATAATATCTAAGTATCATAGCCGTACAACACAATCCACATTCTGTTTGTTGCATCTGCTCAATATAAGGTACCTTTCTTTTATGGTCTATCTTCATGAAGCAATCCCTCCTTTACTTAATAAATCAATAGCTAGTACTGATGGTAATTTCGGATTAATTTGTCTTAAAATTCCATAACCTATACCAGATATACCAGTCATAAAACTTACCATCCCCAAAGTTCCATAAAGTCCATATTTAATTCCATCACATTCTATATATTCTAAAAAGTCATTGAATAAATTCTTGCATGTTTCCTTAAGTTCAATATCATTAATAGTTTCTGATATAGTTTTTAATATATCTATATTTCCTATTATTCCATGACATAGACTGTGATTATTACTTCTATCAAATCCATTCTGAATGAATTGCTCTAAAGCTTCTGTTACTTTACTCTTTACTAATTTTCTATCCTCTTTTCTCATATATTCCATCATCTTTACTCTAGCCAATAGAATTCCTGGTGCTCCATGACACCAATAATTTAATGCTTCTTTATTATTATTTCTTAAATCAATCCAATTTTTGATATCCTCTCTATATAATAAATCCTCTCTACTTATTAGCTCTATTGCCAAGTTATAATATTTTTCATTTTTTAATACACTTCCTGCCATTAATAATGCTAAAGCAAAACCACTATACCCATGAGAAAATCCTGAAAGATATTCTCCTTCTTTTTCGTTTGCTAAACGACTATATAAATACTTTGAGTATTTATCTGCTATATATAGAGCAGATTCATCTTGAGTCTCATTATATAAATTTATAGTTAAAACAATTATTCCTGCAGCACCACCTATAATATCTATACTTTCTTCATCACTTATCTCATATGCTTTTAATCTATTTAAATAAATACTATATTTCTCATAATATTCTACCTTGTCACTCATTTGACTAAGGTTATAATATAGATATATTAATGAGCCAATTCCTGAGAATACTGATGCTGGCATAGTAACATTGTTATTATTAAGGTTTAATTCTTCTAAACCATTTAAAGTAGCCTCTGCTAGCTCTATATATTTATTTTCTTTTAATTCTATCCCTAATAAATATAAGAATAAGACTAATCCACTTCCATCATATAATGAATAATTTATTGGACCTATTAAGACTCTTTCTCCATGATTATTTAGATGTGGGAAAGTACATGCAGTACCTTCTAGATTAAAAATTGCTCTCTTATAGATATAATCTCCTATGCTTCTTAATGATTTTCTTATTTCATTTTTATCAATACCAATTATCTTTTCTCCTTCTTCAAAATCATTATAAAAAATATCCTTCTTAGTAGTAATTAATGAATTTCTTATATATGAAATCTGTTTTCTCATCTCAATTGAATTCATTGATTTCACTCTACTTATAACTATATCCTTAGTTATTGTTCTAAAATAATTATCAATAACCTTTTCATTATTCACATATAAACTCTTGCTTGAATAATCAGAACCAAAATATGGTATATCGTCACACATTAAATTCTCGACTTCATAATTAGTCTTTAATAACTTTATTTCATTATTATTAAACATCCTAGATTCACATTCATATAATAAAGAAAATAATTTTCTTCTATCTTCAAAACTCTTTAAATATTTAGGATGATATGATGCTTGTAGATACTTGCTATAGATATGTGTTGGTCTTAATACTTGCCTATAAACTCCTTTAGATAAATATTTATTTAATATCTCTATAAATTCATTTTTATTTTTTGATATCAATTCATATGTTTCCATAAAGCCTTGTTCTATATTGTTATCATACTTAAATATATCTAGACTTTCTCCATTAATTGTTATCATGTTATTATTTTCTGTTGATACTATAAAGTCTTGCTCAAACCTTATATTATCAGTACCAGCATCAACTAACTTCAAGTATGTTATCTTCTCTGATCTTCTTCCTGCTTTTCCAGATAAACCACTTAAGTCTATATCTATTGTTGAATATTCTAAATTCTGTGGTAATAAATAAGTTCCCAATACCGAGTTATTTATTTCTGTAAAATATGATAATAATAAGCTATCATTAAGCCCTTCTGTATTATCGTTTGTAATTAATGTTTCTAAATCTATCAAAATTGGATTATCTTTAGCTGCTATAATATTTTCTGAATGAATATCTCCCGTCTTTAATATATTTAATATAGCTAAAATTATACCTATCTTATAAAAATATACTTCTGCATCTCTTTCATTAGCACATTCTTCTCTTTTGACAAACTTCTGCCATCCATATTCTTTTTTACTTATTACCTTTACATTATAAATTTCTGTAAGCAATGTATTCTTTGAATTTAAATAATTATAGATTCCATTAAGTCCTTCATCTGGATAAAGACTATGAGGTTTATATACAAGCCTCTCTCCTTTATCAAAGTTAAATATCATTACACTCTTTCCACCATTATGTGTATCACCACTATTTAATGTTATACTTTCAAGTGTATCTAATTTATTACTAAATTCATCTCTAATCTCTTCTATATCTACACATAGATTATTAACTGCCTCTTCTATAAGATTGCACATTGATGTTATTCTTTGAAAAATCAAATATCCTAACACTTCATATTTATTTAATATATCTTTTATGTTACTGAATTTCTTAAAAGATTCATCATATAAATCATATCTTGTTTTAGATGTATCTCCTGATAATTGACCTTTATTCTTCTTATCATAAAATTCTGTAATTAATGTCTTTAAAGATATTTCTATTAGCCCTTCTTTAGCAGAGCAAATTATACTATCTATTATTAAGTCTTCATCAATATAAAATTTTGATTTATTTCTAATACCTTCTAATAGTTCTCGGTTTTTCTTCTCTATATAATTTAAAAATGGGTTATAAAAATTATCAAAAACTCCTTGTTTTAAACAATAATTTTTTGAAAAATTCTCAGTTATTATATTATTTATAAATTCTTTGTACTTAGATTCACTCAAATTCTCCAGCTCCTTAGAAATTTTATCTTAAATCTTTTTTGTTAATTGTTATTGTTGATGCTATAAGAAAAATAAACCCAAATACTATTATTGATATTACTGCCATAAACTGTACATTATGATATGATGTTAGTGAATCAGCAGAATAAAATGGAATGTAATTAAATATCTTTTCTAATTTTGCATATCTACTAGTAAACATATTTATTACATTTGGTGCTATCCAAAATGCTACAAAATTCATAACAATAGTAGATGTTGTATTTAAATTTATAACTGCAACTAATACTGCAAAAGAGCTAACTACGAATGCATAAACTACAAAAGTATATACTTCTGTCCAAATATCTTTCAATGCAATATTAATAGACATTGCTTCACCTAAAAATATCTTGAATCCTATCAGTATTATTGAGCCAATTACTGCTATTATTAAAGATAATAAAACTATACTTAATACTTTACTTACTACTATTTCTGTTCTCGATCTTTTACTTGTGAAAATTTGAGTAGACGTTTTTAATTGAAATTCATCTGCTAATGACTTAGCCGCAAAAATTATTAACACCAAGTTAGATATACATCCATAAAAACTAAAAACATGCTTACTATTAAATGATTGTGGTGCTGCTTTAGCTTGTAATCCTATACTTACTGCAAATGCTATTGCAATTAATATTCCAATATATATTCCTTTATTCTTAAATATCTTCTTCAATTCAAGAAAGGATAATTTGATCATCTTCATTATTGTTCCTCCTTTTTTAATTAACCTCTTTTATTAACTAAATACTTTATATCCTCATTAAGAAACCATTTTCCTGATTCTATGGAATTCCCTACGGCCATAACTTGATTCATTTGTTCCTCACTTAACTCAACAAGAATATCCTCTTCATATTTCTTTTCTATTTCCCTTTTTCTACCTAATAAACTCTTTAATCCTTTCATTTTTTCTCCTCCTAATTTGCTTAATTTTTAATTAACACTCTTTTATGTTTCAATTATATTTTTAATTTAATATCTATTTACATTTTTGTACTTATTAATTATATAAATATAATTTTTGTATTTATTATTTTATAATAATCAAAAAATATATCATTTTTGATTATTAGTAATAATTAGCTTATTTAAATTATTTTATTTTCATCAATTATGTCTAAGAAGGTATCTTCTAAAGATTGTTTTTCCTGATATAATCCAGTAAATTTAATATTGTTAGATGTTAATAGATCTACAATTTCATCAGCTAATTCTTTATTAATACTTACAGATATTTGATCTTTTCTAGCATCTACAACCTTTATTTTATTATCTAAAAATACTCTCTTAGTATTAATTACATCATTTGTCTTGACTGTTACTATAACATTATCATATTTTGTAGACTTATTTATATCTAATAAATCTATTACTTTACCATGTTTAATAATAATTGCTCTATCACATAACTTCTCTAGTTCAGATAATATATGACTAGAAATCAACACTGTTATTTCTTTTTTTATTACTATATCTTTAATGTATGCTCTTAGCTCATGTATTCCTGCTGGATCTAATCCATTAGTTGGTTCGTCTAATATAAGTAACTTAGGTTCTCTTAATAATGCAGCTGCTATTCCTAGCCTCTGTCTCATACCTAATGAATAACCCTTTACCTTTTTATTTAAAGCTTCTTTAAGTCCTAGTAATTCTATTGTTTCCATAACTTTTTCAGTACTTACATCATTTAATTCTGCTAGATATTTTAAATTTTCATAACCAGTCATATATGGATAAAATGAAGGTGTTTCTATAACACAACCTATAGAAGTATTATCAATTAAGTTAACTTCCCCATTATATTGTTTAGTTAATCCAACAATTATTCTCATCAATGTTGTTTTACCTGCTCCATTAGGACCTATAAGACCAACTATCTCTCCTTTATTCAATGAGAATGAAACATTATCCAATGCTTTATAATCCTTATATTCTTTTGATATATTCTTTAATTCTAAAATTTTTTTCATAGTTAATTCCTCCTAATATATTTATTAAAACCATAATATCTCAGGTACTTTCTCATTATCTATTTCCTTAAGTAATCCATATCCAAAGCATCCTAGCCCTATCATCAATCCCATTGATTCGGTACCACAAAAAACACCTTTGTTCCATCTAACACTTAAGACCTTATTAAATAATTCAGCAAATGTAGCATCACATTTTTCATAAAGTTCTTTATTATCTAATACCCTTGCTACATATCTAATAATTGAAAGATTACCCAAATCGCCATGACAGAAACATGGATTATTACCTATACCCTTATTTATAGTTGTATCTAGTGCAATTTTGATTTCTTCATCTATAAATTCATCATTATATCCATTTTCCTTAAGAATAATTCTACTTAATAAAATGCCTGGTGCTCCATGACACCATGCTACACTACACCTTTTATTATTAACACTAGAATACCAATTTTTATTTTCTTTTGAATATAAGACCCTTTCATAATTTAAAGCTTCTTTTACTAATTCTAAAATTTCCTCATCTTCTATGACCTTATATAATTTAATCAAATAACTTATTATTCCTGCATTTCCATGAGCAAATCCTGTACACGGCTCATATACTCCACCTGAACCCCACCCAATAGAATTGCCAAAAAATTCAACTTTATTGTTTTTAAGATGCTGTAAACATAACTTACAGATATCAAGAGTAATATTCTTTAATTGATAATCCTCTGTATCATTATAGATTGACAACATCACTCCTATTGCTCCACCAACTCCGCTTATTACATCAAGATTTTTATCATGATATACTAATTTTGATAATATTGGAAGATTATCTTTCAATATATTTAAATATCTTCTATTTTTTGTTATCTTATAAATCTGATATATAACATAAAAGTATCCAGATACTCCATTATACGGTCCTATTAAAAATGGATACTTAGGATTTAAAACTTCAATTTCATGAATAGCGCTCTCTAATGCTTCTAATGCTGCTTTAATATACTTATCATCACCCAATTCATATCCTAAATATGCTAAGAATAATGCTATACCAGCATTTCCCTCATACAAACTATTTCCTACAGGGGCTAATGCCCAATTACACTCATCTCTTCCAATAAGTACAGTACCTATCCATGTTCTATCAAATCTTCCATCATAATAACCTTCTATACTTTTATCTAATATATAATCTCCAATATTCTCTGCTAGATTAAGAATCTTGTCTCTATCAATCTTGTTTTCATGTACTTTAGATGAAAATTTAATATTAGTATCATCCTTATCTCCATTAGTAGTTTTTGCTAAAAAAGACATATCAATAAAATGTAATTGTCTCTTCTTATCATCATCACCAAAGTTGTCAATTTTATTTAATACCTTTTCTAAGGGTACTCCATCTAATTTTATATCTATCTTATTTCCTTTAGAATTTATTATCTCATTTGAATCTATATAAGAATAGAAATATGGTACATCTCCTTGTAAGATATCATCAATTTCTGAACTAACAACATTTAGAAATTCCTTATCAACATTTACACCAAGTCTATGAAGTAATATATATCTATGCATCTCACTTCTCATAAAGTCAGGATGATAGCTTGTATGAATAAGTTGTCCATATATATAAGTTGGTCTCAAGATAAATCTATTCTTCATACCACTGAAGATATTTCTTATTGTCATTTCACTCTCAATTTTATTATCCACTATAACTTCATAGCCATCTGAAAATCCTCTCTTTATCTCTTCTACATAATCTTCAGACTTCACTACATTTCCATTTACCTTAGGATTGTTACTCTGCACCTCAATAAATCCATCAACTTTCTCTATTTTTATCTCATCAGTATTTTCATTAACAACTTTAAATGCTTTAAATGGAGCAAGTTGATTTTCTTCACCTCCAAAAGCACTTACATCTACATACTTAGATGATTCTGTTTCAAAAGGATTTGATATCTTTTGTGGCAAAAATCCAATTGAATATACAGAAGAGTCTATTATCTTTTGAGCCACTTCTATAGATTTAAAAAACTTTTTATCTATTAAAGTAATATCTGAATGAAATAATGCTTCTAAGTCAATTACTATAGGTTCTAAACCTCTTGCAATAATATTCTCATGATGAATATCTTTGGCATTTAAAGAATATAATGCAGCTAGAAGCTTTCCTGTTTTATAATAAAAATTTTTCACCTCTTCTAAACTCATACATTCATCATGTTTTACGAATTCACAAAATCCATAATCTTCATAACTAATTAATTTCATAGTATATAGATCATAATTTCTATCATTAGATTTACTATTTAAGAATTCTAAATATTTATTAAACCCTAATTCTAATTCCATTGTTCTAGGCTTGTATACAATTTTGCTATCATCACTAAAAGTTATGATAGAAACTGTCTTTCCCTTATTATGACTATCTCCTAACCCTAAAGATATGTTTTTTATTTTTATATCATTATCTGTATCTAAAATCTCAGATTTTATTCTATATATATTTTCCTCTACCCTACTTATTATTGTACATATAAACTGAAAATCCCATCTACATCTTAAGAGCAATAAATTACTTAAATGGTTATATTCATCATATACTGTTCTTAAATAATTATTATCTTTTAATAAATAATCAATATAATAATTAAATCTTTCTTCACTAGTACTGCCTTTTAGTAGTCCATTTATTCTTGCACAATTAACTTCTAAAACAAGTGTCCTCTGTGAGAATTCTAATAGATTCAAATATTCATTTTCTAAAAAACAAAATAAGAATTCATCTTTATCCTCAATAAAAGTTGATGACTCTATCATATTATTTAATTCATTGAAATAATAATTTAAGAATGGTACAAAAAAATTTATAAAAGGAGTTTTTCTTTTCAACCTCTCAACTAACTTGCACAATCTAGCTGATATCTCAACTGTAAATAATTTCTTATATTCTTCTTCATTTATCTTATTTGAATAACTTAAAATGAAAGCTTCAACTTCCTTTTCTTTAATGCTAGATACATCTTCTAAAAGTTTATCTAGCTCATCCATTAAATCGAATTCTCTAAAAAGAGTAAGCCAATATTCTTTTATATCAAGATAAGTAATTTCGCAATTCTGATTTTCCAATATTTTCCCCTCCTCTCCTTTTCTAAAAAAAATATATCACTTCATTTCTTAAATTTATCACATTTATAAATTTAAGTCTTTTTACTATCATTAAAGTCAATATTGAATTATTTAAAATGCAATAATTATTTAAAAAACATCATTTTTTACTTATTAGATAAAAACAATTAAAGATAAACTAAAATATAAGTATAAAAATATTAATTTTTTTAAAGGAGGTGATTACTATGGATATAGCAATAATAGGAGCCATAATAGCTGCAAGTATAATTTCTTATAACCTTTTTGTAAAAAAAGAAAGGAAATCGAAGTAAAAAAATATATTATAATATAACTATAAGTTATTTTTTTATTAAATATTTAAAATATAAAAGGAGCTGTCATAATAGCAATTAAAAAATTGCTATTATGACAGCTCCTTTTATATTTTATTTTCTCTCATTAACTGTAATCTCTTGAAAAAACAATTTATTTTTTATAAATGTATCTAGAGTTACATTTCTATACTTGTTTAAAATTTCTTTTAGGTTACTTAGTCCAATTCCTCTGTTTTCTCCCTTAGTTGAAAATCCTTGCTTAAACAACATAGATATTGAAGGAATTTCTCCAGAAAAACTATTAGATACAACTATAATAACAGATTGATTTTTCTTGATTAATCCTAAATATATTTTTTTTTCCTCACTAGATAATGCAGCTTCAATTGCATTATCCATAATAATTCCTATAGATCTAACCAATTCTACAATGTCTATATTTATCTCATCTATAGGTTCACTTATATCAATAAAAGTATCTAACCCTAATTCCTGAGCTTTTATTATCTTACTAGATAATAATCCCTTAACTTCAGGTAAATGTACATTCTTCAATAAACCTAACTTATAATCATTATTATTCATCTTTTGATTTAATGGCTGTATTTTTTCATTGAAATACTTTTTCAGACCACACATATCATTATCTTCTATGAAGCTATACATAGAAGATAATATATTAGTATAGTCATGTCTAAACTTACGCATATCAGTATATAATACTTCTACTTTAGCAGTATATTCTTCTAAACTCTCATACTGTATCCTTTGCTTTTCTATCTTGTTTTCTTTTGCAAATACATAAGCTAATATTCCTATTATAACAAACATTATTACTATATAAAAAATAGCAAGCAGTCCTTCTGCTGTTTCAAAATTACTACTATCTCCATCAAATATGCATAAAGTTAATAAAACACCTGATATTATTACTATTAAATATATCACTAATAGAAAATTTGATCTTGATACTTTCTTTGAATTTAAAGATTCTAACTTATACTTATAAAATAGATTTCCTATAAAATAACTTATTATAACTGCTATTAAAGACTCTACTAATTCAAATAGAAATGTAACTCTTCCATAAGCATTTAATGGGTAGCCTAAATAATCCACTCCTATTTTGAACATTATACAAGAAACTCCTAGATAGATAATAAAAGCTAATGCTTGTATAAAAAAACTTTTTAATATTTTATGAGTTTTTAGATAAATAAATATAATAGGCAAAATATAAAAAGATATTTGTGCTATATCCTTATTAATAAAAAACAGTACAAAAAATATTGAAAGGATACATATTAACATTCTTATGTATTCTTTTACTGTAAATCTAGGTATAACTAAACTATATATTATTATGGTCATAAATATAAGCATCATAGTACACGCAAAAAACAAATTAACAGAGTTACTCATTATGACACCACCTAAATATAATATCAATGATATTATATACAATTTATTAATAATAATAAAGTAAATTTTTTATTTGGTGTAAAAATTTCTCAAAAATTTTATATTATTTTATTCATAATTTAAATAATTATTATAATTTTCATTCATAATTCTATAAGTTATTGGAATAACACTTATCATCTGAAATAGATAAACAACTGTTGTTAACTTGAATATAATATTACTACTTAATAATATATTAATAATAATTATTGTTACAACAACTATTCCAGATCTTATTTGTAATGCTTTTCTTTTGTCAACTCCTAATATAGGTCTCTTCTCAGTATCTGCTGGTGAGTATTTTACTATAATACTTCCTAATATTAATAGAAATACCAAACATATTTCATTACTTAATGATATTCTATCGGCAAAAAAACTCCCACCTAGATAAAATCCTAAAGATGTCATAGTACATGAAATACTGCTTTTCATATGAAGTCCACTAGAAAAAAATCTTATTAGTAAAAATAGTATAGCCATAATAAATACTTTTTTAGTCAAATTTAGCATCATACTTGTAACTAATAAAAGACAAGATTTTGTTATCAATGAACTAATAAGATATAATCCTAAATATATGTATTCTTTATCATATTCATCCATACTACCATATCTAACTAAACTTTTACTAACATTTAATGCAATTATTTCATTTAAATCTATTATCTTAAATCTATTATTATACATTTTTTACTTCATCTTTTTTTCTATTTAATAGTTTATTACTTATTTTAGGTTCATAGAAAAATATTGTTTGACTATAGCCATCTTCTACATGATTTATACCTAAGTTTTTAACTTCTCTTATAATATTCTTCATTATTTTTTCTCCATTTAATTTCATTTTCATAAATCTTCAACCACCTATCTTTAATATTTTTTATTTCTATAATTTAATTATAAATCTTTTTTTTCTTTATTTATTATAATGTAACACTTTATTTTCTATTAGTAAAAATCATATGAATAAGATAATTAAAAATAAAATTCGTGCAATTTTTTATAATAATTGCTTATTATATTCCTTTTATGGTAATATATTATCATATTGATAATATATTAACAATTTTTTTTGCTAAACTAATATCTCTTCTATAGATAAGGAGATATTATACACTCAATAAAATTAACATATATAGGAGGCTGTTTACTGTAAAATACTATAAAAATATAATAAAAAAGGAGGGAGTTGTCAGTTCTATAAAAATATAAATGTTTAATTTAACTTGTTTTATTGTATAATAAGATTAGCTATTGTGAATCCCATACATTACGAAAGTGATGTAGTCATAGAGTAAAATCTTGAGGATGTTAGTGTTAATATAAACCTCATTTCGTTGATGTGCGAAAACCAAGCAAAGCAAGTAATATAGGAAGTTTCAACTAAAAAGAAAACCTATATATGTATGATGCGTTGTATTCGAATTTACGCCTTTGGAAAAGCAGAGAACCAAAATCTATTATTTTGTGTGAATCGCTTTCAGCTTTAGCTAGTGTCATATCAAACTAAAGTAGCCTATGTTTATCAAGACAAAATAGGACACATTGAACAATGAATTAAACAAGATTTATAGATTATTGGCAACGATACAAAATGTTAAAGGCTTTTTTATGTGAAGATAATAAAAACCAGAGAGAGAAGCTTACAAAGATAATTGAAGATATTATTCTTATAGAAAATTATGATATTGACTTAGCTCTTTCCACATCAGATCCTTATGAACTAATTTATAATATAAAAGAAACTTCAAATACTGGTATATACTTCTTAGATGTAGATCTTCATAGTGATATCAATGGAATACAATTGGCTGAAAAGATTCGTAAGTATGATCCTAGAGGTTTCATTATATTCATAACTACTCATGCTGAAATGAGTTATCTTACATTTATCTACAAAGTTGAAGCAATGGATTATATAATAAAGGATAATTATAATAATATAAAGCAAAGAATTAGTGAGTGTATAAATAATGCTCATAATAAATACAGAACAAAATCTTCAGAATTACAAAAGATTTTCTCTATAAAAGTTGAAGATAAAATAATTAATATTGATTATAATGATATCTTATTTTTTGAAACGTCTTCAACCATTCATAAAGTTGTTCTTCATTCATTGAATAGACAAGTTGAATTTTATAGCAAAATGAAAGAAGTAGAGAATTCATTAGATGAAAGATTCATTAGATGTCATAATTCATTTATAATAAACAAAGATAAAATAAAAGAGCTAGATAAAAAAAATCGTATTGCATATATGATCAATGGAGAAAAATGCCTTATATCTACCAGAGGTATAAAAAACCTGTTTAGTTAAACAAAAAAGAAGATATAGCAGTATAAAAACTATATCTTCTTTCTTATGTTGTTCAAATTTATAACATTAATTATTAATTAAACTCTTTATAAGCCTTGTAGATGCTAAGCAAGCTTCTCCATTCTTCATATATATCATACGTTTACTTTTATCTATTTCTTTAATATTATTTTTATTAATTAAGTAAGATCTGTGACATCTACAAAATCTATTATCTAACTTCTCTTCAATGTCCTTCATGTTACCATAAAACTCTACATTTCGCTCTACTCCATGTAATATTATCTTGTGTATTGTAGGTGATGTTTCAAAGAATAATATCTCATCATATTCAACACTTATAATTTTATCTTGTATTCTTAATGTAAAATTCTTCTGAAGTTCTGTTGTTTTAGCTATATATTTTTTACTAGCATTCATTATACATTTGTGTATTCTTTCTCTTATATTTTCATAAGTATCTTTAATTATATAATCCATGGCCTCTACCTTATATATAAATGTTAAATAACTCATCTCTGCATGAGTTGTAACAAAAACTATAAATCCTCTTGGATCATACTCTCTTATCTTTTCTGCTAGCTTTATTCCATTAATTTTATTCTTTAAATCAACATCTAAAAAATATATTCCACTCACTTTATTCTCATTCAAATGCTTTAATAATTCATTTGGATTACTAGTAGACAATTCAATCTTCATGTCATAATTCTCTATTATTATTACATTGTTTATTATTTTCTCTATGTTATTTCTTTCTATATCATCATCTTCACATATATATATTTTTAACATTGCCCTACCCCCTATTTTAGATTTTTTCTATAAATAGTATAGCAAGCAATTAAATATATCTTTTTTATTTATAAATTTTTTTAAAACTTATATAATTATTGTATATTTCATTTAACTATTTTATAAAAATTGATATTTTATTGATAATTATTGAAATTATAATATAATATTAGTTACCTTATTTATACACCTCTCATTAATTATTTTTAATGCTATCTTAATAAGATTTTCTGTATTGTAAATATTGTTTAATATTAAGTTATAATGATTAAAATATTTTTTCATTATAGAATCTAACTTATTGTATGGACTTATCTTATTAATTATAAACATAATCAATAAAATATTTTCATCATGTACCTCATTATTATTAAAATAAGTAATCACTGGATTCAATGTTTGAATTAATGATTGATAATAATACTTATTCTTAGAAATAAAATATGTGTATGATAGAATCAATCCTAAATAGATATTATCTAATATTGTAGGCTTAATTACTTTATTGTCATTTTCCATCCACATTAATTCCATCCCATTATCCCCAATACCTATAATGCCATCTTGTATATACACATCCAAAACTTTACAATAACTTTCAATAGACTCTATTTCACCACATAAGTAATTAGCTTCTTCATTTCCTACTTCTACTAATGAACCAAACCTTATATCTAATAATTTTAATTGCCTATTAAGATCTTTTACATTAAGCTTATTTATGTTATTAATCAGTACATAATAGCATTCATCTCTTTTCTCTAAATATTTAATCCATCTAATTTTATAGTTTATACACTCATTATATGACTTTTTAAACCCGGCTTTTATATAAGATAATTGTTCGTTATTAATTCTCTCAACATTTTTAGGTAAGAACTTTATGTTATATACTGACTTTGATATCATATCCTTTATTATATTTTCTGCTGTTATATCCTTAATATGACTCTTTGTATCATTTACATTTTTTAGTTCAATATATATATTATTATCAAAATATTTTATATCATTTATATTGAGATGATTATTAGTTAGATATAATATCATTAAAAACTTCCCAAATTCAAGAAATAAATTGTTATTCATATTAGTACTATTAGAGTCATATTCCATTGTGAACTTAATATCTTCATTATTTTTATTATTATCAATTAAAAATAACAATTGTTCTATCTTCTTCACTATTTCTCATCTCCTTATCTAATTAGTTACAATAATATCATATAACTATCTATATTTTTAAAATTAATAATAAATGCTGCTATTTTAATAAAAAAATCATAGGATAATTTAATATCCTATGATTTTTATGCGGTTAACATTATAATGTTTGCCACTTAATATTATAATTTTTTTACTAACATTTTGAAGAACATTTAGTAGTTGGACAAAAAGCTGCAGATACAGCTATAGTTAAAGGAATTGTAACAGTTGGAGTTCCAGCGCCATTAGCATCTTTAGCCTCAGTAACTTCTATTAATTCATCTTCTTTTATCATTCCTGTTGGATCAAATTCTTTATTCATAATAAATACCTCCTAAAGTATAAAAATTAATTACAATTTGGTTGACATTCTTTAGTTATAGTGCAATATTTACCTTTATTGCCAAGATAGCTACTAATTGCAGCTAATATACCTGCACCTGCAAGAGTGTTTAAATCTTGTTCATCTAATTCAGCAATAGCATCACCAGATGGGTTTTCTGCAATATTAGCAATCTTCTTTCTTAAAACTGGGTCCTTTAATAAATCGTTATACATTTTGTTTCCTCCTTAAATTTCAATTATTAAAAAGTGTTTTTTTATCACTTGATGATCTTATTATAATTGGAGCTTGTACAAAAAACGTATAAAAGTAATCAAAGATTTACATTAAGTAGTAAATGAACAATATATAATTAATATATTACAAAAAATACATAATTTATGCAGAAATAAAATTGAACTAATATATGAAAAATAAATAAAAAAACATATAAAAAAAGTGTGAAATTATTACTCATATTTTTTGTCTTTCTCACAATAAGTCAACATAAAGTAATAATTCACACTTTTTATTCTCAAAATTTTATTCTTTAGGATAGTTAGCTATTAATGCTACTTACTTAGTACTTTCTCTTTTTATTAGCTCATAGTTTAAAACGTAATTAGGGTTATCTAATTCTTTTTTGTTAAGTATTTTTATTAACATTCTTACTGCAACAGAACCCATATCATAACTTGGTTGAGATATAGTTGTTAATTTTGGATAGAATATTGAGCCCATTACATTGTTGTCAAAACCTATTACACTAACATCTTCTGGTACTTTAATACCTTTTTCTCTTAGTGCATTTATTGCTCCCATAGCAATTTCATCTGAAGCACATACTATTCCATCAAAGCTCTTGTTATTTTCTGTAAACCTTTGTATTGCTTGGTAACCTGTTTTAACAGTTAAGTTTTTAAAATAACATAAATCTTCATCTGCTTCTAAGCCTGAATCTTTAAGAGCATTTACAAATCCTGTGTATCTTTCTCCCCACGCATTCATATTTTCTTCATTTACACCTATAAATGCTAAGTTCTTTAATCCTGAGTTTATTAAATATTTTGTTCCTTCATATGAAGCTTTTATATTATCAATTGTTACACTAGGTAGCTTTCCATCTTTATCCTTAGTTTCTACTAATATAGTTTTTAGGTCTAATTCATTAATTAAGTCAAGTATCTCTTCATTAAGAGAACTACTTATATAAATTACTCCATCAACCATTTTTTCCTTTAGCACTCTTAGATACTCTTTTTCCTTTTCAACATCAAAGTCTGAGTTACATAATATTATGTTATAATCATAAATATTTGTTACATCTTCAGCTCCTCTAACAATGTCTGGATAAAATTGACTTGCTATGTCTGGTATTAATATTCCAATAGTACTTGTTCTTTGAGTTTTTAAACTTCTTGCAACTATATTAGGTCTATAACCTAATTTTTTTATAGCATCTAAAACTTTCTTTTTTGTATCTTCATTTACAACATCTATGTCATTTAATACTCTTGATACAGTTGCAATTGATACTCCTGCCTCTTTTGCCACATCTTTTATAGAAGTTGCCATATCATATCCCTCCTGTTAATCGTTCTCGTTCATTTATATAATTATACCTATATATTTTTACAAAAACAAGGATATTTCAAAATAACATAAAAAATTAAATAAGTTAAAGAGATTAGCAAAAGCTAATCTCCTAAAAACTACTTATTTATTTCAACATCTAACTTCAACTTTTCACCATTTATTACAGTTTCAGTATAGCCTCTTTCTGCACCTATAATTATTTCTACTGTTAAAGTATCTTTCTTTATTGTATCTTTAAACTTTTCTATAACTGATATTAACATATCATTATCTGCTACATATAAGTTTATTTTATCTGCAACTTCAAAACCTTTTTCTTTTCTCATATTTTGAATCTTAGATATTATTTCTCTTAAGTGACCTTCTTCTCTTAATTCATCAGTTATATGAGTATCAAGAACTACACCAATTTCTCCTTCACCTGCAAAAGCATATCCATCTATTCCTTGCATTGTTACAAGAAGATTTTCTGAATTTAATTCTATTTCAGTTCCATTTGCATTTATAGTTTCAGTTCCACCACTCTTAATCTTTTGAGCTAATTCCATTTGATTCTTAGCTGCAATTTCTTTTCTTATTACAGGAATCATCTTACCATAAGCTTTTCCTAGTACTGGTAAGTTAGGTTTTATCTCAAAGTTAACATGTTGTGATAAATCTGCTCCAAAATCAACTTCTTTTATATTTAATTCATCTTTTATGATGTCTCCATAATATTTTGGAAGTGAATCTGTTGAAACAAGCATCTTAGAAAGTGGCTGTCTATTCTTTATGTTAGCTCCATTTCTTGCACTTCTTCCAAGCTTAACAATTGTATAAGCTAAATCCATTTCCTTTTCTAAGTTCTTATCTATAGCTGCTTCACAAACTTTTGGCCAGTGACATAAGTGTATACTTTCTTCAGCATTTTTATCTAATGAAACTACTAAGTTTTGATAAATTTCTTCTGTTATAAATGGTACAAATGGTGCTGCAACTTTTGCTAAAGTAACTAATGTGTTATATAAAGTTACATAAGCTCCAATTTTATCTTCTGTAAGAGTTTCAGACCAATATCTAGCTCTGTTTCTTCTTACATACCAGTTAGATAATTCATCAGTAAAGTTTTCAATAGCTAAGGCTGCATTTGTTATATCATAAGAATTTAACTTATCATCAACATCTTTAACTAATGTATTTAACTTAGACATTATCCACTTATCCATTACATTTTCTGATTTAAAATCTTTATATTCTAATGGATTAAATTTATCTAATTCTGCATAAAGTACATAGAATGAATATACATTCCATAAAGTGCTTAAGAACTTTCTTTGAGAATCTGCAACATCTTCAACTGAGAATCTAGTTGGAAGCCATGGAGCACTTGCAGTATAGAAATGCCATCTTGTAGCATCTGCACCAACACTTCCAAGTACATCAAATGGGTCTACTACATTTCCCTTATGCTTTGACATCTTTAAGCCTTTTTTATCAAGAACGTGACCTAAAACTATACAATTTTCAAAAGATGCTTTATCAAATATAGCTGTTGAAATTGCAAGTAAAGTATAGAACCATCCTCTAGTTTGGTCAACAGCTTCTGATATAAATTGAGCTGGATAATTCTTTTCAAATAATTCCTTATTTTCAAATGGGTAATGTAATTGAGCAAATGGCATTGAGCCTGAATCAAACCAACAGTCAATAACTTCTTTAGCTCTCTTCATAGGCTTTCCACATTTAGGACACTTTAAATATACATTATCTATATAAGGTTTATGTAATTCTATATCATCTGGTACGTCTATTCCTTTTTCTTTTAATTCTGCTATACTTCCAATACATTCTTGGTGTCCGCATTCACAAGACCATACAGGAAGTGGTGTTCCCCAGTATCTATCTCTTGAAATACCCCAGTCAATAACATTTTCTAAGAACTTTCCGAATCTTCCTGTTCTTATGTTATCTGGATACCAATGAATTTTGTTGTTGTTTTCTATAAGCTTATCTCTTAAAGTAGTCATAGCAACAAACCAGCTTTCTTTTGGATAGTAAAGAAGTGGTGTATCACATCTCCAACAATGAGGATATGAGTGCATATGTCTTTCTTTCTTAAATAACTTATTATTTTCTTCTAACCAGTTACAAATGCTTTCATCACATTTTTTAACAAACTTTCCTGCCCAAGGAGTAACTTCATCTACAAATTTACCTTCTTTATCAACTAAATTTACAAATGTTATTCCATTTTTCTTTGCAACAAGGCTATCATCTTCACCATAAGCTGGTGCTATATGAACTATTCCTGTACCATCTGTTAAAGTAACATAATCACCATGAATAACTTCAAAAGCCTTTCCTTCAACCTTTGCAAATGGCATTAATTGCTCATATTTAACTCCTAAAAGTTCTTCTCCCTTAAATTCTTTTACTATTTCATATTCTTCACCAAGAACTTTATCAGCTAAATCTTTTGCTAATATATAAACTTCTTCTCCAACCTTTGCTTCTATATATGTATAAGCTTTATTTACACATAATGCTAAGTTTGAAGGTAAAGTCCATGGAGTTGTTGTCCATGCTAATATATATTTATTTTCTTCTCCTGCTACTTTGAATTTTGCAATACAAGTTAAATCACTTACATCTTTATATCCTTGAGCAACTTCATGGGAAGAAAGTGCAGTTCCACATCTTGGACAGTAAGGCATTACTTTATGTCCTTCATAAAGAAGACCTTTATCCCACATTTGTTTTAAAGCCCACCATACTGATTCTATATAATCATTATGATAAGTTACATAAGGATTCTCCATATCTACCCAATATCCTATTTGGTTAGTCATCTTTTCCCACATAGAAACATAAGTAAATACGCTTGATTTACATTCCTTAACAAACTTTTCAACACCATAATCTTCTATTTGTTGTTTACCTGAAATTCCAAGTTTCTTTTCTATTTCAAGCTCTACTGGAAGTCCGTGAGTATCCCATCCAGCTTTTCTTATAACTTTATATCCCTTCATAACTTTATATCTTGGGATTATATCTTTCATAACTCTTGTTAAGATATGACCTACATGAGGCTTTCCATTTGCTGTTGGAGGACCATCATAGAAAGTAAAATATTCACCATCTTGGTTCATATCAAAGTTCTTTTTAATAACATTTCTTTCTTGCCAAAGGTTTGCTATATCTTTTTCCATACCAACAAAACCATTTGATAATTCAACCTTTTTGTACATTTAAGTAACTCCTTTCATGTTTCTATAAAATAAAAAAACTTCATCCGCTAAGGACGAAGTTAAAATTCGTTATACCACCTATTGCAATACACATAACAAATGTGTTAAATTTCAAGTACAAACATACTCTATCCTTTAACGCAGGCCAACGTGATAACTTACTAAAAACATTTTTCAGTCTCAAACTCCTAGGTGATTTTCATTAAAATTCTCTATAACTTCACACCAACCAGTTACTCTCTTTAAGAAGAAATTTTAACTACTTTTCCTAATCATAGTCTCTGCTTTCCATTATATATTATTTATTAAATATTTGTCAATTCTTGATTTGTTATTCAAAACAAATAAATTTTTATTTCTATTTCTTTAAAACACAAAAAATACTATTAACTCTTTAAAATTCTTTATTTATTATCAATTATCACCACAAAATTCAATTTGTATTCAAGTGTTATACTAAAAGTATAAAAGATAAATAAATCTATTGAAAGAAGGCTTTTATTATGTCAGAACTAGCATTTAAGGTTGAAGAAAAATTAGTAAACGAGAAGGCTAAAGCTATAAGAAAGAAAGGTCAAACCCCTGGAGTTATTTATGGTGAATTTTTAGACAATCCTATTTCAATTAAAATTGCTAACACTCAATTGCCTAAAATACTTAAAACTCATTTAACAAGTTCAGTGGTTCCACTAGAAGTAAATAATGATGTTAAAAATTGTGTTATTAAAGATATACAAAAAGATGTATATGGAAAAATCATTCATGTTGATTTCCAATATGTAAAAGCAAATGAAGTTATTAAACTTAAAGTTCCAGTAACTTTTGAAGGACAAGGTGCTTTAGAAACTAATAGATTAGTATTAGAGACTTTTGCTTCAGAAATAGAAGTCCAAGGAGCTGTTGAAAAACTTCCAGAAAAAATAGAAATTGATGTTTCAAATAAGAAATTTGAAGACAAAATTTTAGCAAAAGATATTACACTTCCTGAAGGAGTTCATTTAGTTACAGCTGAAGATACATTACTTGCTCTTGTTGCAGGAACAGAAAGTGAACCAGAAGAAGAAGAAACAGACGAAAAAACTGAATAATTACAAGACTTTTGAAAAAGGCTGTTACACAAGAAGTACAATAACATTTAGTAAAATGCTATAAATTCTTAATGCAACAGCCTTTATAATTTTAACTTTGTTTATTAAAATATTAGTTTCCTTATTTTATGAAGGCACGACTTTGAGCCTGTCGACGGAGTGACCGAATAACATAAGGGAACTAATATTTTTGAAACAAACTTAAGAATTTATATCTGTTTAGTTAAAAGCCTTATAAATAGCCTTTATTCCCTTTTCAAAATCATCATTTTCTATTCCAACAAGAATGTTCATTTCTGATGAACCTTGGTCTATCATTCTTACATTTACATCAGCTTCTGACAATGCTGTAAATACAGTAGCTGCTACTCCCTTCTTTCTAGCCATCCCCTTACCAACAGTAGCTATTAATGCCATGTTTGGATGTACTATTACAGAATCAGGATTGCAAGTTCTCTTTATTTCTTCAACTATTTTTTCTCTCTTATTCTTTAATTCACTATCAGAGATAACTACACATACTGAATCTATTCCTGAAGGCATATTTTCAAAAGAAACTCCATTCATTTCTAATACTCCAAGAACCTTTCTACAGAATCCCATTTCTGAGTTCATCATAGCTTTTTCTATTGATATTACTGTAAAGTCCTTTTTACCAGCTATACCTGTTAATACCTTTGTTTCATCATCCTTAGTTTCAGATACTATAAATGTACCCTTATCTTCTGGTTTATTTGTATTTTTTATGTTTATTGGAATTCCACTTTCTCTAACTGGGAAGATAGCATCTTCATGAAGTACAGAAGCTCCCATGTAAGAAAGTTCTCTTAATTCCTTATATGTAATTTCATCTATTGCTTTAGGATTTTCTACAATTCTTGGGTCTGCCATTAAGAAACCAGATACATCTGTCCAGTTTTCATATAAATCTGCATTTATACTTGCTGCAACTAATGCTCCAGTTACATCTGAACCACCTCTTGAGAAAGTAACTATATTTCCATCTTTATCTGCTCCATAAAATCCTGGTATTACTGCTTTTTCTACATTCTTTAATTTTTCACTTAATGCTACCTTTGTTGCTTCCATATCTAATGAACCATCATTAGTAAATACAATAACATCTTTAGCATCAACAAAATCATATCCTAAATAAGCTGCTAATATTAAACCATTTAAGTATTCTCCTCTACTAGCTGCATAATCTTTTGAAGCCCCATTTTCAAGATTTTTCTTTACTTCATCTAGATACTTTTCAATTTCAAAATTTAATCCTAATTCTTTAACTATTCCTGTATATCTATCATAAATATACTTAAATACATCTTCAAATGATATTCCTATTTCTACATGTGATTGACACATATATAATAAATCAGTTATTTTAGTATCTTTCTTGTCCCTCTTTCCTGGTGCTGATGGTACAACATACTTTCTTGCCTCATCTGCCATTATAATTTTCTTTACTTTTTCAAATTGTCCAGCACTTGCTAATGAACTTCCACCGAACTTAGTTACTACTGTTTTCATTTTTTTGCCGTTGCATAAAACTTATAAAAAGTTATAACTATATAAATTTTACTTTGTTTCCTTCTTCATAAAGCTCTATTTTGAAATAGTAAATTACTATATCTACTCTAGTTTGGTGTAGCTCTCAAAAGGCTTAAATTCGGGTACAACGCACCCTATATAAATTTTAGTAATTTCTCAAAATTCACCTATACTAATTTATAATTTGCAAGATTTATTGAAGCATTTAAATCTCTATCTATTTTATTTCCACATTTATTGCATATATATGTTCTTTCTTTTAGTTTTAAATCTTTCTTTATATTGCTACAACAAGAACATTTCTTTGAACTAGGATAAAATCTATCTACCTGAATAAATTTTATACCATTAAATTTTCCATAACTATTCTATATGGCTTTAATTTTATTATATTATTTTTAGCTTGTTATCAACTCCTTACACTAATTCATTATAATTTAATGAATTTAAAATTCAACAAGAAATGATAACCAAGAAATTATATACTTTCCTTACTAACTTGAAATTACTATTATTTAATTTTTATATACTTATAACTTTCTACAAGTTTTATGCCATT
>ENA-ORKV01000518-ORKV01000518.1-human-gut-metagenome-genome-assembly--contig:-NODE-518-length-45977-cov-7.079390_pt1 | contig 45977 bp, 41 predicted proteins | sample MGYA00243058_ERZ508805 | MGnify/ENA primary metagenome ERZ508805 (study PRJEB26277, sample SAMN04329770) | human gut metagenome | biome: human-associated habitat | host: Homo sapiens | place: USA...
CTTATTCTTGTTTTAAATGTTACTGCTGTTTGAACTTTTTGTGGTGATACTTTATCTGACTCAAATCCTTCTATTTTCAAATTGCTACCTATATCTATATATTTTTTAGATTCTACAGCTGAAGCTATTGCTTTTGCTATTTTAGTTTGATATATATCATTACTTGTTTTTGAAGAATCTGATGAATTTGTAATAAACCCACATTCTATTAATATTGCTGGCATTTTTGAATTTCTTAATACACTAAAATTGCCATCCTTTATACCTCTATTATAAGTTCCAATAGCTGAAACTATATTATCACATGTTAATTTTGCAAGTTCTTTTGATTTTGAAAGTTTATCACTATTTTGAGTTGGAAATCCACTATCTGGTTTTGAAGTTGTATAATATACTTCTGTTCCATTAGCAGTTGTACTAGTAAAAGAATTTTGGTGAATACTTATAAATAAATCTGCATTTAATTTATTGGCAAATTTTGATCTATCTTCTAAAGAGACTGTGGTATCTGTTGTTCTTATCATATTAACAGAGTATCCCAAATTCTCTAATTCCCTTTGTGTCTTTAATGCTATACTTAAATTAATATCTTTTTCTATTTTAGATAAATAACTTGCTCCAGGGTCTGTGCCTCCATGACCTGCATCTATAACTATCAGTTTACTTTTGCTATATTTTAATAATGAATTATACAAATCCATTATTTTATTTCCATAGCTTGGATCACTTGCCCAAGATGAACTTAAATCCTGAACTGTCTTTGCATTTCCAAAAATATAAGAAAAATGTCTTGGATCTGTAGTAACCATTCTTGGATATCCATCTGCACCTGCATATAATGCTAAATGATCAAGATGTGCATTTACTCCATCATCCCAACTATTAAACCTTTGATGTGCATTTTTATCTGTGTCGCTTCCACCTGAATTGCTTTTTAAACCACAAGGATTCTTATAACTTGCATCAAGAACTCCTCCAAAATTTCCATAACCAGTTTCTAATGCAGATTGCACATATGCTATAGCGGGGTTTACATTTCCATGTGAATTATAATACTTCCAATATAAATCAGCTAAACTTATAAATGTGCTTGTAGCATTTCTATCTCGTGCCCATTCTTTTGCTTCCTCTGCTGTTATTTTGGTTGTTGATATTATATTTAAGTTATTTTCAACAGCTTGTACATTTATACTTGCTAAAAATACTAGAAACAATGAAAATATCAAGGAAAAACAAGATACTTTCTTAAATGATTTCATTATCTCACCCCATTTATTATAATCCACTACATTATACTATCTATTTCTTTTCAATTCAATGTTATTTATTCTTAAATTTAAAACAATAATATAAAATAATTTTTCCCATAAAACAGAAATTATCATAGTGTTTTTATCTAATTAAATGTAAATTTAATATTTTTTCTTACTATTCCTCCTGAATTATCCTTTATTCCTACCCAAATATCATAAATTCCTTTTGTTTTTGGGGCTATTGTTATACTATCTGATGTACTCCAATCTTTTATTAATGCATACTTTTCATTTAAATATCTATAATATTTATATTCTAATGCTCCTTCTCCTGTTCCTTTTGTTGTAAATTTTACTTTTGTCTGTACCTTTTGTGGTGAAGTTTTATCTGCTTTAAAACTTTCTATTTTTAGATTATCAATAAATATAAATTTAATATTTTTTCTTACTATATTTCCTTTACTATCCCTTACTCCCACATAAATATCATAAGTTCCTGATTTTTGAGGTGCTATTGTTATACTATTTGATGTACTCCAATCCTTTATTAATGCATATTTTCCTTTTAGATGCCTATAATATTTATATTCTAATATCCCTTCTTCTGTTCCTTTTGCTGTTGCTTTTGTAGTAAGATTTACTGCTGTTTTTATTTTTTGAGGTGAAGTTTTATCTGCTTTAAAACTTTCTATTGTTATTGGTATTTCAATTTCTTTAAATGGAATTGATTTTTCTTTTGCATAATTTTCAGCATATGAATTTTTATAACCACTTATAGTTAAATTAATACAATTGTTGAATGCATATCTTTCTATACTTTTTACTGAATTTGGAATTGTTATATTGGTCAATTTTGCACAAGAGGCAAATGCACTATACCCTATGCTTTTTACTGAATTTGGTACTTCTATGTTTTCTAAACTATTACAATAATAGAATGTTCCATCTTCTATCCTTGTTAATGCATTTGATATTATTACATTTTTTAACTTTAGGCATCCGTTAAAGGCATACTCCCCTATATTTTTTACTGAATTTGGAATTGTTATATCTGTTAAATTAATACAATTGTCAAATACATTTCTTCCTATATTTTCTACGGAATTTGGAATGATTATATTTCTTAAATATATATTATTTTTAAATGCACCTATTCCTATGTTCTTTACTGAATTTGGAATACTATATATATTTTTTGTTTTACCTTCAGGATAATATATTAAGCTAGTCTTATCTTTACTTAATAATACTCCATTTTCATCCATAAAGGTTTTATTATTTTCATTTACTTCTATATTTTTTAAACATCTACATCTCCAAAATGCTGTATCGCCTATACTAGTCACTGAACTTGGTATTTTTATATTTTCCAAATAAACACACTCTGCAAATGTATAATTTCCTATGCTTATGACTGAATTTGGTATTATTACATCTGTTAAATCAAGAGACTCAAATGCACAATCCGCTATCCTTGTTACGCTTTTTCCATCAATTTCACTTGGAATTTCTATTTTTCTATCTGTACCATTATAATAACTAATTGTTATTTCATTCCCATTTATAAAATACCCTAAAATTCCGTAAGGTGTCTTAAACTTCAAAATTTCATTAGCTAAAACATTATTAACTTTTACACCTGAAAATAAAATTACTCCTACCATTATTGTCATTAAGTAAGACAATATTTTTTTTAAATTTTTCATTTTAACTACCCCCTATAAAAAAATAGATTTTGTTAAGTTAATATTTTACCCTACTTGTAGTATAAACTAAATTTCTATATATTTCAATATTTTTGTAAATAATATTATATATTCCTACTTTTTCATATAAACTAAATAAAAATTAAAAGAAGTTTATCACAAGCTAATTAAAGCTATAATAAACTTCTTTTAATTTTTATTTAGTTTGTAACACTTTGATTTTTAGGTTGTACTGCTTCCTTTGGCTTTGGAAGTTCTATAATTTTTTCTTCATCATTTAGCTTTTTAAATGCAACTGATAGCATTAGCTTTATTCTGTTTAATTGGTTTACTTCTGAAGCTCCTGGGTCATAGTCTACTGCTACTATATTTGCTTTAGGGTATTTTTCTTTTAATGGCTTCATCATACCTTTTCCTGTTACATGGTTTGGAAGGCAAGCAAATGGTTGCATACATATTATATTGTCTGTTCCACTTTCTATAAGTTCAACCATTTCTGCTGTTAAGAACCATCCTTCTCCACATTGGTTTCCTATTGAAAGTATTGGTTCTGCCATTTTTGCTAATTCTTTAATATGTTTTGGTGCATGGAAGTGTTTTGACTTTTCAAGTTCTTTCTTCATTGTCTTTCTAAACATCTCCATAAGACTTATTGCAAACATATTTATGTCTCTATTCTTTTTACTAGCTTCCCCTAAATATCTATATTTAAATTCTGCATCATAACATGAATAGAAGAAAAAGTCCATTAAATCTGGCATAACAGCCTCTCCACCTTCTCTTTCAATAATTTTTACAACATCATTATTTGCTGTTGGGTGGAATTTAACTAATATTTCTCCAACTAAACCAACCTTTGGTTTTACAATATCTTTTCTTTCTAATTCATCAAATTCTTTTATTATTCCTCTTATATTCTTTTTAAATTCGTTAAGCTTTCCATTTTTAGAATTTTCTTTAGCTTTTTTATTCCATTTTTCATATAATGCATCAGCTGAATCTTCTACTTTTTCATATGGTCTTGTTGCATATAAAACTCTCATAAATAAGTCTCCATAAACAAGAGCCATAAGTGCTTTCTTTAATAATCCTACACTTAACTTAAAACCTGGTTGTTTTTCAAGTCCTACTGCATTTAATGATATTATTGGAATTTTTGAAAGTCCTGCTTCTTTAAATGCCTTTTTTAAGAATGCAACATAGTTTGTAGCTCTACAGCCTCCACCTGTTTGAGTTATTATAACTGAGGTATTATCTAAATCATATTTTCCTGATTTTAATCCATGTATAATTTGTCCTACAACTATTATTGATGGATAACAAGCATCATTATTTACATACTTTAATCCCTCTTCAACAGCTTCCATATCTATAGATGGAAGAACCTCCATATCATATCCACAAGATTTTACTGCCTCTTCTATAATTTCAAAATGTATTGGTGACATTTGAGGAGCTAATATTTTATGTTTCTTTCTCATTTCCTTTGTAAAGGTAGCATTTTTATATTCTATATTTTCTCCCTTAGGAATATATCCATTTCTTTCTCTTTCATCTATAGCAGCTTTTAATGACCTTATTCTTATTTTTGCTGCACCTAAGTTATTTCCTTCATCTATCTTTAAGCAAGTATATATTTTACCTTTTGATGCCATTATTTCTGCCACTTGGTCAGTAGTAACTGCATCTAGTCCACATCCAAAGGAATTAAGTTGGATAAGCTCTAAATTATCACTTTCTGCTACATAATAAGCTGCTCTATATAACCTTGAATGATACATCCATTGGTCTACAACTCTTAAAGTTGTTTCTAACTTTCCTAAATGAGCTATACTATCCTCTGTTAAAACTGCCATATCAAAAGAATTTATAATATCTGGTATACCATGATTTATTTCAGGGTCTATATGATATGGTCTTCCAGCAAGGACAATTCCTTTCTTTCCAGTTTTCTTTAAATAATCTAAAACTTCTTGTCCTTTATCTCTTAAATCTTTATCAAAGGCTTCTCTTTCTTTATAAGCTTTTTCTACTGCAATTTTAGCTTCTTCAAGACTTATATTAAAATCTTTAAATTCAGTAACTATTCTTGAAGGAAGTCCTTCTCTGTCATTTAATGAAAAGAATGGTTCTATAAGTTTAATACTTTTATCTTTAAACACATCCATATTAGTTCTTATAACCTCTGGATAAGAAGTTACCATAGGACAATTATAATGGTTTCCTGCATCTTTAAATTCTATTCTTTCATAAGATATACAAGGATAGAAAATTGTTTTAATTCCTTTATTTATAAGTGACATTATATGTCCATGAGCAATTTTAGCAGGATAACAAGCAGATTCTGATGGAATTGTTTCTATTCCAAGTTCATAAACCTTTTTACTTGATACAGGAGACAATTCAACTCTAAATCCTAACTCTGTAAGTAATGTAAACCAAAATGGATAATTTTCATACATATTTAAAACTCTAGGAATACCTATTGTTCCTCTTTTAGCCTTATCCTTATCTAATGGCTTATAAGAAAATAGTCTTTTAAATTTATACTTATAAAGATTTGGAACATCATCTCTCTTCTTTTCAATTCCAAGACCTCTTTCACATCTGTTACCTGAAATAAATTCCTCATCTGTTGAGAATTTATTTATTGTTAAAAGACAATTATTTCCACATCTTCCACATCTTCTAAAGTCTGTTGACATTTCAAAGCTATCTATCTTATCCTTTGGAAGCATTGAAGATTCTTCTCCTTCTACATATCTTTCCTTTGAGATAAGGGCAGCTCCAAAAGCACCCATAAGACCTGCAATATCTGGTCTTACAGCTTGTCTACCTGAAATATTTTCAAAGCTTCTTAAAACTGCATCATTATAAAAAGTTCCACCTTGAACAATTATCTTTTCTCCCATTGCCTTTGGGTCTCTTATTTTTATAACCTTAAATAAAGCATTTTTTATTACAGAATAAGAAAGTCCAGCAGAAATATCAGAAACTTCAGCACCTTCTTTTTGTGCTTGTTTAACCTTTGAGTTCATAAATACTGTACATCTTGAACCTAAGTCAACTGGTGATTTTGATTTTAAAGCTTCTTTTGCAAAATCTTTAACTTCCATATTTAAAGATTTTGCAAAACTTTCTATAAAAGAACCACAACCTGATGAACAAGCTTCATTTAAAAGAATAGAATCTATAACTCCATTTTTTATTCTAAGACATTTCATATCTTGTCCACCAATATCTAATATAAAATCTACTCCAGGAAGGAAATATTCTGAAGCTTTATAGTGGGCTATAGTTTCAATTTCTCCTAAATCTACATGAAGAGCTGCTTTTATTAAGGCTTCTCCATATCCAGTAACAGTAGATTTTGCTATTTTAACTCCTTCTGGAAGTTTTGAATAAAGGTCTTTTAATATTTCTATAACTTTTTTTAATGGATTTCCTTTATTACTTCCATAATAATCATAAACAATTTCTCTATTTTCATTTACAGCAACTACCTTAGTTGTAGTTGAACCTGCATCTATTCCTAAAAATATATTTCCTTTATATCCTTCTAAAGAACCTCTTTTAGCCTTTGCCTTTTCATGTCTTTCTCTAAAAGTTTTAAGTTCTTCTTCATTTTCAAATAAAGGTTTAAGTCTTTCTACTTCATCATCTTTTATATTTACTATATTTTTAACTTTCTCTGCCAAATCTTTTAGACTTACTGCTTTAAAATCCCTTGATAAAAGAGCTGCACCCATTGCAACAAATAATTGAGGGTCCTTTGGAAAAATTATTTCATCCTCTGTAAGATTAAGTGTTTCTATAAATCTATTTCTAAGTTCTGATAAGAAATATAAAGGACCTCCTAAAAATGCAACATTTCCTCTTATTGGCTTACCACAAGCAAGTCCACTTATTGTTTGATTAACAACAGCTTGGAAAATTGAAGCTGCTATATCTTCTGTTTTTGCACCTTCATTTATTAAGGGCTGAACATCAGTTTTAGCAAAAACTCCACATCTTGAAGCTATAGGGTAAATAACCTTATGTTTTTTAGCAAGTTCATTTAATCCCATAGCATCAGTATTTAAAAGTGTTGCCATCTGGTCTATAAACGCCCCAGTACCTCCAGCACAAGACCCATTCATTCTTTGTTCAATTCCGCCTTTAAAATATGTTATCTTAGCATCTTCTCCTCCAAGTTCTATAGCTACATCTGTTCTTGGAATTACTTCCTCAACAGTTTTAGTACAAGCTATAACCTCTTGAACAAAATCAACATTTAACCACTTAGAAACAGAAAGACCACCAGAACCTGTAACAGCTATTGTAAGCTCTACATCTCCCATAGTCTCATAAGTTTCTTTTATTAATTGAATAATTGTACTTCTAATATCTGAAAAATGTCTTCTATATTCAGAATAAACTTTGTTATCTTGGTCATCAATTACTACTACCTTTACAGTAGTTGAACCAACATCCAACCCCATATTATACTTTTTCATCTTCACACCTACTCAATAAAAATTCAAGTTATGTAATTATAACATATAATTAAAATAAATCCTAGTAATAACAATTATTATTAGAAAATAAATTTTCTATACTAATATTATTATAGGAATTTATACAAATTAATCCTTAACAAATTATACCTCATATATGTATAAAAAATCAAATTCTTGTTAATAATCTAAATAAGAGTTAAAAAATATAAAAAAAGAAGAGTGATTTAATATGAGTTATTTTAGTGAAGCAAATAAATATTACAATTCAAAAGAATATAAAAAAGCAATATCCTACTATAGAAAATCTATTGCTGATAAAGAAAATGAAGCTTGTTCCTACTACAATGCAGGAGTTTGCTTTATTAAGCTAAAAGATTATAACAATGCAATTCCTATGCTTAAAGTTGCTATAAGTTATCAAAGAGAAAGTAAATATTATTTTAACTTAGCCTATTGTTATGCAATGTTAAATGAAAATAAAAAAGCCCTACTAAATTTTAACTTAGCTTGGGCCATAAATAATAATGATGAAGACTGCAAAAAAGCAATGAATCTTATCTTAAAAAAAGCTACAGCAGAAAACTAACTTCTCTGCTATAGCAATTTTTACTTTCTAGCTTTTTCTACTTTTAGCTTTTTGCCCTTTATTGTCATGTTTTTTAAAGCATTTAAAGCTAAAGCTCCCTTTCCATTTAAAATTTCTACATAAGAGCCTAAATCTTGTATTTCAATTATTCCTATATCCTCTGAAACTATTCCTTCTATATTAGATATTGCTCCAACAAAATCTACTGCTCTAAGTTTTTTCTTTTTCCCACCATTAAAATATAATTTTGTTATTTCCTTATTTATCTTTAAAGCCTTATCTTTTTTTCTTTTAGGTGCCTTTTTTAATATTTCATCTGAAATACCCTCTATTTTATTAAGGCTATTTATATTTCCTTCAGGAATTTTAAAACCTGTATAACTTTCTATTTCTTCTAAATATTTATCTTCATAAAAGGTTACAAAAGAAATAGCCTTTCCTTTTTCTTTATTCCTTCCTGTTCTTCCTATTCTATGAACATAAGCTTCCTTCTCTACTGGTATATCTAAATTTATTACATGGGTTATACCTTCTACATCAATTCCCCTTGAAGCAACATCTGTAGCTACTAAAATTCTAAATTCTCCTCTTTTAAAACTGTCCATAGTAAAAGTTCTATCTTTTTGAAGCATTCCACCATGAATTTTATTAACAGAATAGCCTTCCTTTTTTAATCTTTCAAAGGCTAAATCTACATTCTCCTTTGTTCTGCAAAAAACTACTGCTGTTTCTGGAAGCTCTTTTTTTAAAAGCTTAACAAGATAATCAAGCTTTTCTTCTCCTTTAACTTTATAAAATAAATGCTCTATTCTATCTGTAATAAGATTTTCCTTTTCTATTTCTATATTTACAGGTCTTTTCATATATTTTGAACATAAATTTCTTATTTCAATTGGAAGAGTAGCAGAAAATACACTAGTGATTCTTTTTTTAGGAATTCTTCTAAAAACCCCTTCAACTTGCCCAATAAACCCCATATTAAGCATTTCATCTGCTTCATCTATAACTAAATATTTAAGATTTTTTGTATTAAAAGTCCCCCTATCTATATGGTCTAAAACCCTTCCTGGAGTTCCTATAACAATATGAGTTTTTCCTTTAAGAGATTTTTCCTGCTCCTTAAAAGGTGCCTTTCCATAAATACATACACCTTTAATTCTTTTAAACCTACCTATATTTTTAACATCTTCACCAATTTGCATAGCAAGTTCCCTAGTTGGAGTTAAAATAAGTACTTGAGGGTCATTTTCTTCCCATTTTACTCTTTCACATAAAGGAATAACAAAAGCAGCTGTTTTTCCAGTTCCAGTTTGAGCCTTTGCTATAATGTCTTTATTTAAAAGCATTTCAGGAATAACCCTTTCTTGAACCTTAGTTGCATTTATATAATCTAAATCTTTAAGTGACTTTAAAATATCCTCACTTAAGTTAAATTTATTAAACTTCATTGACTTTTTTCTCCCAACAATTTATTTTCATTGGTATTTTAACACAACAATATAATAATGCAATATATTTAAACTTTGATTACGTTTTCAAATAAAAAAACGTCCTTTCAGACGCCCCTAACTTCCATAAATTATACAATTTTTAATGCTAAAACTAATTCTATAATTCTTTTTTGTAATACTACTAAAATTTTAGGTTTCATAAAAATCTTTTTAAAACTATCTAACTCTAACCCCAGCTTCTTCATCTGAAACAGGTATTAAAATAGTTGATAAAAGACCATGCTTCTTTAATGCATAAAAATAAATATCATTTCCAACCTTACAATTAAGATTCTTATTTTTTTCTATTTTATACTTATTTCCATTGTAATCTTGTCCTATAAAATAATTTCCCCATTCTCTTTTTATCATACATCTATAAGTGTTAATCATAAAAATCCTCCTTATATCAGTTAACATTATTTTCTATGTGTTTTGTAGACTTCCTCTCAATATATATATTTTAACATTTTTCAATAATTTTTCAAGAGATTTTTATAAAAATTTTAATCTTATGAACTTATTCATAATTTTCTATGAATTAATAATGTATATATATCCTTTTTATGACTTTATAATAAAATAAGGTTTTTTAATAACTAATTTTCAAAATAATAATGCAAGAAAATGTTTTTTATGAATTATAGATTCCTATCATATCTTCTTTTAAAATAGTATCTTCTTCTATATCAACTAAAGCTTTTTTTCCTATTATTTGATATGCTTTTTTAGGAGAAATTCCTACTCCAGGACGTTTAAAAACAAGCATATCAGAAGTTATGAGTGTTCCTGCTTTTATTTTTTTAGCAGATACAATAGATCTTCTTGCATTTTTTCTTGAAATATTTTCTGATTCTAAACATTTTACTTCATAACTTCCCCTTATTTTCTCAATAAAACTTATTCCTGAAATAATTTTTTTTACATCACTAGGATCCATTGCATGATAATGATCATTTCCTTTTAAAGTTTTATCTAATGTAAAATGTTTTTCAATAACCAAAGCACCTAAATTATATGCAGTTTTTATTACATCTACACACTCATCTGGTTTAGTATGGTCTGAATAACCTATTATTAAATCACTAAATTCTTTCTTTAGACTTACTATTTTATTTAAGTTTGCATGCTCATAAGGTGTTGGATATTCTAATACACAATGAAGAAGTACTATTTTTTGGTTATTATAATTTCTTATAGTTGTAACTGCTTCCTTTATTTCGTCTAAATCAGATGCACCAACTGACAATAAAATAGGTTTATTCTTTTTTGCTTGATATTCTATAAAAGGAATATTAGACAAATCAGATGATGATATTTTATAAATATTCATAAGTGAATCTAAATAATCTGCTGAATTAAAATCAAAAGCAGTAGATAAAAATTCTACTTCTATTTCCTCACAATAATCATGAAGTTCTTTATATTCATCATAACCAAATGAATCAAATTTTTTAAATAACTCATATTGAGAAGTTGTGCTTTCTTCCTTTGTATCCCAATATGAAGGGGAATTTTTTGAAGCTAACTTTTCTGCCTTATATGTTTGAAATTTCACAGCATGAACCCCTGATTCTTTTGCACTTTTTATCATCATTTTTGCTGCATTCATAAGTGAAATATTGTATTTTTTTGCAATATCATAATAATTTACTCCTATTTCTGCAACTAAAACAAACTTATTTTTTTCTATTCTATCTAAAATCACACTTTTCATAGCACTTCTCCTAATATTATCTTTTTTACCCTATCAATTCCATCTTTTAATTTATGCTTTTTCATAAGTGAATACATCTCTTTTCTTATTTCAGGCGTATTAATAAGCCACAAAATAGTATTATTTAATGTTTCATCACTTACCTCACTGCCTAATCCTAAATTTAAAAATCCATTTGACATATTTGCAAAACCATGTAGCATCTCTCTTTTATTTTGTGCTAAAACAATAGATGGCACCCCCATATGTGCAAGCTCAAATACTGTCCTTCCTTGTGATGTTATTGCCATATCTGCATATGCCATATAATCGCTTACTCTTTTTGCATCTTTAATAACAAAAATATTGTTTTCAATATCTTCATATATTCCATTTTTATCTGCATCATAAGCAGTTCCTATTATAAAAGTAAACCTTATATCCTTGATATTATGAATTTTTTTTGCTAAATTATATATTCTAACTGTAAAATTAGAAGGATCTGCCCCTCCAAATATAATTAATATATTCTTTACTTCATTAGAAAATCTTGAAGTATTTCTTACTAAAAATTCATCTCTCAGGCATATATATTTTTCACCACTATAGATATTTCCACCCACAGAGCCAGAATTATACAATGCATTTATAACTGCATCAGCTTTTTCTGATCCTTTACCTAAATCTTCAAAAGTAATTACTCTATCTGCAAATTTTTTCAATTCAATTATATATTCTTTTTCTGTATCTAAGCAATCATTAACTATAATATCTGGCTTATAATCTTTTAGGATCATAAAAAATTCTTCATCATTTTTTATTGTCTTATATGGAAGATTACTCTCCTTAATCTTTTCTACCCCTTCTGTATACTCTTCTTTTGTAACTATAAGAATATCTTGTCCTGTTAAGCTGTAGATAAGAGTAAGAATTCTATATATATGTCCCATTCCAAGTTTTCTATATCCATCTGCCCTAAAGACAATTTTTTTCTTTCTTAATTCACTTTCACATACAACCCAATCCTGTACACTATCAATATCTATACTCTCATTTTCAGGCATTTCATATACTGATACCTTATTTCCTATTCTGCTATTCTTCTTTACACATTCTCTTTTTGAAATTAAAAATGCTCCTGTTTCTAAATAGTTCGGTGGTAACATTTGTCTGTTAAGTCTTTCTTTATAACAGGGAAAAAATCCCGATTCATTTTTACTCCATGATAAATGTGGTTTATTAACAGCACTTATCATTGTATCCATATCACTATTTAAAAATTCCTTCAATGCTTCTTCTAAAGTTCTTTCTTTAAGTAATGGCGACGTTGCTTGAAGAGTAATTACAACATCATATTCTTTATTTTTAAGTAATTCCATTTTTTCTACTGCATCATAAATTACAGGATCTAATGTTACTGCATCTTCTGATAAGGACTTGTCCCTTTTTATAACATCACAGCCAAAACTTTCAGCCACCCCAATTATTTCATTATCATCAGAAGTTACAACAACATCATCTATGTAACTACACCTTTTCCCATTATCTATAGAATAAAAGATTAATGGTTTTCCATTCATAAGTCTTATATTTTTTCTTGGAATTCCCTTGGAACCTCCACGTGCTGGAATTACAGCTAAAATATTCATAATTCTATCCCTCTTTAATATCTTTCCTAAAATTTATTTTACTTTAAGGACTTTAAGCAAATGTTTATTGATGATTAACTGCCCATTCCATTCCAAGGCATATCTTCTCATCACAATAATCAATTGCTTGAATAGCTGTTGAAAATGCTGTTACAGTCCTCTTAATTTTTAATCCTGAAATAAAATTTAAAATTTCTAATGGTATATATTTCTCTTTTATAACCACACACCCTTTAAAATATTTCTCATAATTCAAAGTATCTCTTGGATGAGGTTTTATTATAACTTTTCCTATTGAATAGTTTTGTACTATATCCTCATAAATTCTTATTTGTTTTTCTTCACTATCTACTAGTTTATCAAAAAATAATGGCTGAGTAATTACTAAGGTTGAATTTCCCTTAATCTCTTTAATTATATCATCTTTTGGAAGAAATATTTTTAATATTAATTCTTTCTGTTCCTCCGTAAGCCTTTCAAATAGCTCTTTTCTTGGAACTTCAATAAATTTATTTTTTACTGGAAGATCAATACCCATTTTATCATTTATTTCTATACTTTGTACGTATTTTGAACTTCCAAATGAATATAATCCCAATCCAAATAATTTTTTTATTCTTACATATCTTCCAAAATAGAATCTGTGAACCTTATGAATTTGTTTATAACAGTCCAATCCATCTTCTATTATTCTATATTTTTTTTTAGCCATCTGAAGATACGCCCCTACTATACTATTATCATTAAAAATATATATATTTCTATCATCTAAACATGTAAAATCATATTTTTTTCTCAACCTCTTTAACCCATCTTTATATTTTCTTATAGGATTATTTGCTATAATACACATATCAGAAAATTCACTATCATCACAATCAAATAATATTATTTTATTAAATATCTTTAATTCTTCCATCCTATGAATAAAATACATACTATTAGGTAATGTTTTATATATTAAAATATCATTTTTTTCTCCATTTACAATACCCTTTATTATTGAAATTAATAAATGATATACTGTATGACATATATAAATATTTTTCATTTTTTACTCCTACATTAACAAAAACTATATAAACACATTTTTAATCTTAGCTTTAGACTAAGCTTTCTATTAAACAAAATATATAATATATACTTTTTATATATCTTTCTATATGCTTTTATAAATTCTTGATTTACTTTCTCATCCTTTAACTGTATAACACATCTTTTTTGAAAACCATGTAAAATAATTCCTAGTATACATACTTTTTTCTGTTCATTTATTTTACATTGTTTTTTAAAATAATCTACATTCTCATTTATTATATAAATAAGATCTTTATTTATTTTATATTTGCTCTTTCCCATGATACTTTCTTCTCTTATTGTATAATAATACAGGCTTTTTGTAGTATATGCCACTTTTGAAGTATTTAAAATAATTCTTGGAATAAGATAAAAATCTTCATAAATCTGATTTTCTTTAAATCTAAAATTATTAAACACTCTTCTTTTATATAATTTTCCCCAAGCCATCCAAAAAAATTTTCCTTCAAAAAACATTTTGTGAAATTTTTCAATATTGTCATAAATATATTCTGCATTTTCTTCTTTATCATTAGCTTCTTCTTTATCATTATTTATATATTTATAATTACAAATAGATATTTCCACATTATTTTTATAACATAATGAATATAATTCTTGTAAAATTGTTGTTTCTACAAAATCATCACTATCAAGAAACATTATATATTCACCATTTGCACAATCTAACCCCATATTTCTTGCTGAACTCAAGCCCCCATTTTCTTTGTGTATAACTTTTATTCTTTTATCTATTTTTTCATATTTGTCACACAGAACACCACTTTTGTCTGTTGAACCATCATCAACTAAAATTATTTCTAAATTTTTATATGATTGATTTATTACACTATATATGCATTTTTCAATATAATTTTCCACATTATAGACTGGTATAATTACACTAATTAATTCCTCCATTATTATCCTCTCATCTTTTTTTTAATTTTTTTAAAATACTTTTTAAAACTTTTTTTTCATCAGTTCTTAACAAAATTTTTGTATACAATAAAAAACATATTATAGAACATATTATACAGTTCAATGCATACTGTATCCATGTATATGGCACAAATATTTTATTAATTATATATCCTATTCCTATTGAGATTAATACTGAAAATATATTTCTAAATATAATTGGATAAAATGTATTCCATCTACATTTTAAGACCTTTGAAACATATACTGGAGTTACTGTTAAATTTCTTATTGTAACAATTATAGTACTTGTTCCTGCAATTGCTATAAGTCCAAGACTAGTTGTTTTTAACAAAATAAAAACAATAATCACATTAAGAATTCCACTTAATATAGCTATAATTGAATTAAATTTAACCTTATTAGCAGCTGCTAATACATTATTAAATATATTCATACTGGCAGAAATAAACATTCCTATTGTAGATACAATAACTAGTATTTTTAAATAATTAAAATCATATTCTCCTTTTAACCATAATTTATAAAATACATCACAAGAAGTTATAAATATTCCTATTGGAATACTAGTAAAGAAACATATTATCATTATTGATGATTCTATACTCTTTATTAATTTCTTTTTATCACTCTTAGCATAATCTATTGTTATCTGCGGTACAAAAACTGATACTATTGATGAGCTAAAATTATTCAGGAAATTAGGTACTGCTTTTACTATTGATAAAAGCCCCATAGAAGCTGCATCTATAAAAATATTTGAAATTAATAAATCAACTCCTGTCATAAGAATTGCATTTAAACTTCCTATAGCATTCCATATCCCTGCACTAATCAATTCCTTCACACACTTTAACTTAAAATATATCTTGTTTATATTTATCTCTGGAAGAAGTTTCTTTGAATAATGAATATCACTTATTGTTGAAAAAATTGCACATAAGAAGGCTGCTAATCCTATATACCATACTGATGCTTTAAAAAAGCAGAAAGATATACATATTATAATAAATCTTAGTATGTTAGTTGTTAAGCTTATCCTTGCGGTAATATCAAGCCTATTCTTAGCAAATTGTGCTACCCCAAAAACAGCTGTGATTATTCCAATAATAAAATTTGTAAATACAAATATCCATAGTAATTTTACATCACCTAAAATGTTTTTAGGCACATTTACTAATTTATCTAGAAATAAAATTATAAAAATGCTAGGAATAAGCATCAATACAGAAAGAAAAATATCTGCAAATAAAGTTGAAGTAAAATAATAATTAGCTCCTTCAATATCATTTTTATATAATCTTATTGTAATAAACCTGCTTGCCATTGAATTTAATGCAATAACTACAAGCTGTGCATAGCTTACAAAATCATTAGCAAGTCCTACAAATCCATAGGCCTCTTTACCAACAGTATTTAAAATGTATGGAGTTAAAAAGAAGCTTATCCCCATATTTACCAAAAAAGAAACTAAAGTTGACATCATATTTATAGTTAATCTTTTTTTATCCATACTTCTCCTTTCAAATATCTTTTTTAAGACTGTTTTTAATTATATAGATTTTTTACACATACTTATTCTTTCTATAGTTTTATAAATATTAGGATTAATTATGAAGGTTGTATAAATCACTCTCAGCTTCAAGCTCCATTTAAAAGAAAAAATATTTTTAATATAAATATTTCTTGCTTTCTTCAGCATTTCTTTCAAGGTTTTCTTATCTCCTTCATAGCTTTCTTTATATTTAAAATAACATCTTATAATTACACCATAATATTCGGTTAAAGTTTTTTTATATAATTCTTTATCCTTAACTATGTTTTTTATATAATTAGCTCTTTCTTCAAAAGCCTGTAATATATCAAGTCTTTTCTTATTGAATTTTGAATTTGTTATACTTTTATTTTGTTGTCTGTAATAAACCAACTTTTCATTTAAGTAACAAATTCTATTAGCTTTAAAGAGCAACTTATATGTTATAAACTCATCTTCATGAACCTTTCCAGCAGGATATCTTATATTGTTAAACAATTCTATATTATAAAGCTTGTTCCATGCAATTATCATAGATACACCTAACTTGTCATCATAAATTTTATTTAAAGCTTCATAATTACTATATTCTTTATATTCTATATCTTCTTTTTGAATTTGATTCTTTTCATCATAAGCCATAAAATAATTACATAACACAATATCTGAGTCACTTTTTTCAGCAAGATTAATTAACTTTTCAAGCATTGACTTTTCAATCCAATCATCACTGTCAATAAAGCCTATGTATTTTCCACTAGCTATATCTATTCCTGCATTTCTAGCTGAACTTAGCCCTCCATTTTCTTTGTGAATTACTTTAATTCTACTATCTTGTTTAATGTATTCATCACATATTTCTTTTGAACTATCTGTGGAGCCGTCATCTACCAATATTATTTCTAGTTTTTTATAGGTTTGATTTATTATGCTGTCAATACATTTTTTTAAGTACTTTTCCACATTGTATACTGGAACTACTACACTTATTAATTTATCCATATACAGCTCCCCTTAACTTCTTACTTTTTAACATTCTTGTAACTGATATAAAAAATACACCTAATGTATAGTTTATATTAATTACTCTGCTTATTAATCTTTTATTGACAGGTACTTTTTTCATATATTCCCTGCACAAATCATTTTTCTTTATATCAATATTTTTTTGCTTCCATATATAAAATAATTTTTTATGATATTCATCTATACTAAGATTGGTTAGTAATAGCATTGCCAGATAACAATCTATAAACCATAAAAACTCTACTTTTTCTTTAAATTCATTATATATTTTTTGTTTTCTTAATATATTCTCAATACAATTTAATGATCCTTCAATATCTAATAATTTTGCAGAAGATTTATTCATAGTACTTTGATTTCTCTGATAATAATAGTAATATATTCCTTCATGCATAGCAACTTTAGGCTTATAAACTGCCATTAGAACATTAGCTGCTAAATCTTCTCCCATACTGCCATCATATAATTCTCCAAAATTAATACTATCTAAATATTCTTTCTTAATAAACTTATTCCATAAAGTATGACATATTTTTTCTTCCAATATAAGATTTAAAAAATCATATCCTTTTATATTTTCATAGTAATTATCAATATGTTTAACAATATTATTTTCATTATAATAAATATAATAATTATAGCATACAATATCTGAGTTTTCCTTTCCTGCAAATATGTACATATCCTCTGCTAAAGCTTTATCAATCCAGTCATCTCCATCTATAAATACTACATATTCCCCTGTAGCATTAAAAAAGCCTGTTTTTCTAGCTGCATTTGCCCCCATATTTTTTTGAGATAGAATTTTCACTCTATCATCTGCTTTTGAAATGTTTTTAACCTTATCTAAAGTTCCATCTGTAGAACCATCATTTACAACTATTACTTCTATTTCCTTTAATGTCTGCCCTAAAATGCTAGTTAAACATTTTTCTATATAATTCTCAATATTATAAGCTATTACTATAAAACTTATTTTTACATTCAAAATTCTCACCCTTTAAATACATATTACAATAAATAATCAAGTATATATTTCCATTTATTAATTATACTTTCAAGACTAAACTTTTGGGTATCATCTAAAGAATGTTCTGAAAAGCTTTTTCTTAAGCTTTCATCTTCCATAAGCATAGAAAGCTTTTCTTCCATCTCTTTTAAATCAAAAGCTTTAATTAGATATCCATTTTTATTATTAATGATACATTCCTTAGGTCCTGTTTTTATATCAAAGCTTACCATTGGCATTTGATAAACCTTACCTTCTAATAAAGTCATTGGCAGCCCTTCATATCTTGAGGTAAGAACTAAAATGCTGCTCTTTTTGTAATATTCGTCAATATTTTTTACATTGCCTTTAAATGTAAGCCTGTTTTTTAAATTTAATTCTTCTGTTCTATGGTCTAAGGCTTTTCTTTCCTCTCCCTCTCCAAGAACAATCCAGGTCCAATCTGGATGTTTATTTAAAACCTTATCTGCTATATCAACAAGCATATCAAAACCCTTCTGCTTTGTTAACCTTCCAACACTTAATAGGGTCTTAGATTTTAAATCACAGCATTTAATATTATTAAGGCCAAGTATTGGATTGTTTATAGCCTCTATGTGGTTTTTTATTTTTATATTGCTTTTATAATATTCCTTATCTTCCTCTGTTAAGGTTATAATGGCATCTGAAAATCTTCCTGAAAGGATTCTTATATATTTTCTATAAGGTATCCTGGAGTAATGATAAAAATTATAATGCTCCCAGGAAATAACCTTTATCTTAGTAAAGGCCTTTACTATTAGTGAAAATATATCTAATATTCCATCTATATCTACAATAATATCTATATTTTTATCTTTAACAAATTTCAACAATCTATAAGAAATAGGAACTATATTTGCCATAGCTTTTACTGGCTTTTCGTAAAGCTTAAATCTTTCTATTGATTGGTTTATTTCATAAGCAGGGCCTGGATTTTTTTCATATAGACTTAAAAAACATATATTGTACTCTTCTGATAATTTAGAAGCTATAATTGTAGATACTCTTTCTGTTCCACCTTTTCCTGTAATGTCTGCTATAAAAAAGCATATCCTTTTCATTTTTTATATTTATACTCCTCTAATTTTATGTTCTAATTTAAGAGCTGCTGCACCTATTGAATAATTAAAATCAAATATTTTTTTCATTATTCTTCTATTTATTTTAAGCATCTTAAGATATTCTTTACAATACTTATTATCTTTTATATTAATTTTCTTGTCTTTCCATGTTTCATACATTTTTTTATGATATTCATCCACATTAATCATAGAATTTACAACATGGTACATATAACAATGTCTAAACCACAATGCCTCCATTTCTTCCTTGTATTTTTCATAAAGATTATTTTTTTTAAGAAGCTTCTCAATATATTCTAAGGCTGTTATTATTTCTAGTAATTTTTTTGAAGACTTATTTGTTGTACTTGTATCTCTTTGATAATAATAATAATATACCCCCTCTGTCATAATAGCTTTAGGCTCTTTAATTCCTAAAGTAATATTAGTAACTAAATCCTCACCCATACTTACTTTGCATATATCATAGAAAGAGGATTTTTCTATAAAGGCTCTTTTTATAAATTTAATAACTAAATTATGCTTTATTTTTTGTCTTAATATTAATTCTAAATATTTATATGAGGCTATATTTTCATATATCCTGTCCTTTTGATATAAAACCTTTCCATTATTATATATTAAAGAATATTCATAACAAACAATGTCTGAATTACTTTCTTTTCCTAATGAATATAGCTTTTCTGCTAAATCTTCACTAACCCAGTCATCTCCATCTATAAAAACCACATATTCTCCTGATGCATTTTTAAGACCCGTTTTTCTAGCTTCAATAATTCCTTTATTTTCTTGTGAAATATATTTTATTCTAGAATCTGAACAGCTTAATTTTTTTATAATTGATAACGTAGAATCTTTAGAACCATCATCTACTACTATTATTTCAATTTCTTTTAAGCTCTGGTTCATTATACTTCTTAAACATTTTTCTATATAATTTTCTATATTATAAGCAGCTATTAAAAAACTAACCTTAACCATATTTTCACCCACAAAAACTCATATTTTTTATATTAAATATTTTAAAAGCTATAAAAACTTTTTCTTCCAATACCTATAAAGTACATAACCAAAAGGCAGTTCAAGAGTTAATAAAAATTTTTGTACTGCTCCTTTATATATTTCCTTAAGAGTTCTTTCTGCAAAGAAGGAATAGGATGAATAAAGAAGATTGTTTTTTATTCTAAGCTTTAAGCACATATCCTTCTGCATAAGAACCTGGGCTCCTTTTATTCCTCCTAAAGGATTTTCTATTCTTAGCTTTCTTCCTGCCATTGTAAGACCATCTTCAAGGTATTCTGCTATATAAAGGACTTTGTTTATATATACCAGGTCATATTTTCTTGATACTTCTATCCATAAAACATGTTCTCCTACATATTTTTCATTTTCATATTTAGGAAACTTATTTTTTCTAAATATTTCTGTCCTTAAAATTTTTAGTTTTTCTCCCCATACACCACCTTTATTATATTCTTTTACATGATTAGATATAAATTCATCCTTTTCAAATTTTCTTCCCATAAGATTACCATTTTTCCATGCTTTAAGGTATACAAGTCCTGCTATACCTGTATTGTTTCTATATTTTTCCCAATCTCTTTTCACTTCTTCTATGGCTTCCTTAGGAATATAATCATCCGAGTCTACAATGAAAAATAACTCTCCTTCTGCCATATCACATCCAACATTTATTGCAATATGTTTTCCTTCATTTTCTTTTTTTAAATATTTTATAGGAATAATTTTTTCTTTTATAAAGCCTTGAACTACTTCCTTTGTATTATCTTTTGAGCCATCATCTACTATAATCCATTCAAAATCTTTATCACTTTGCTCTTTTAAACTTTCATATAGACTTTTTAAAAGTCTAGCCCTATTATAGGTAGGAGTAAAAATCGTTACCAGATATTTATAGTTCATTGTAAATTTCCTCCATAATAGTATTTACTTTTTTTCTATCAAAATCCTTTATTTTCTCTAAATTAAAGTTTCCCATTTCTTCTCTTAAAACTTTGTTTTCTATAAGTTCTTGTATTTTAATTGAATATTCATCAATATCATAAGATTTTAAAAGATATCCACCCTTTTTGTCTTCTATTAAATCCTTATTTCCTCTAATATCAGAACATATTACAGGAAGTCCTGAAGCCATTGCTTCCATTAATGCTACAGGTAAGCCTTCTTGTTTAGATGGAAAACAAAATATATCTGAAGCTTTTAATATTTCTTTAACATCTTGCCTATATCCTAAAAATTCTACCTTTTCTTGAAGATTTAATTCCTTTGAAAGTTTTATAAGTTCTTCCTTTTTTGCACCTTGTCCACATATTATATACTTAAAATTGCCTTTAACTTTTTCTAAAGCTTTTAAAATAACCTTATGATTTTTTCTATTACTAAGTTCCCCTACAGATACTAAAACCACTTCATCTTTTATATTAAATTCATTTAAAATTTTTCTATTTTTCTTTATATCCTTTATTTTTTTTGTGTCTATCCCTATGCCTGGAACATACTTAACTTCCTTTGCTTTAAAATTTTTAGCTCTTTTATAATCTTCTTTATTTATTGTAATAAGACAATCTGTATACCTTGAACAAAATTTCTCTATTGGATAAAATATAATCCAATTTTTTATTGGTGCTCCTTTAAAAAAGTGAAATCCATGGGCAGTGTATATAAGTTTTCCTCCTTTTTTTCTAAAGTCTTTAAAAGCAAATCTTGCAAGTACCCCACCTATTGGGGAATGACAATGAAGAATATCATAATTATTTTCACTACATACTTTTTTTATTTTCTTATATGAAGAAATCATTTCTTTTATAGCTGTTATTTTTCTTGGAATTGGAACATTATACACCTTTATACCCATATTTTCTAATTCTTCTTTAAATTCTTTTGTTCTTTCATCTGATGTAGTATTTCCAAAAGAAAAGTTTGCAAGTACATGAACTTCATATCCTAAACTTTTAAGTATTTTTATATTTTCCATATTAAACTGGTCTATCATAGATGCTACTGAGCTTAGCATTAATGCTTTCTTCATTTAGTTCTCCTTATTTTACCCCTTAAAATTAAATACTTTTTACTCTTTATCTTTTATAGTATATATTAAATCTACTTTTTTATTTATTTCATCACTTGGATAAATATTATCTGACAAAAGTTTTATGGAATTTTCTTCTATAAATAAATTTTTAAATGTTATTTTATTTATTTCATATAAAGCTTTCATTAAAAATCTAGGAATAATTATAACTCTTTTTTTATTTCTTTCAATTAAAAGTTCTCTATAAGTATAAGGTTTTTTATCACTTATGTTATAGGTATTTTTTCCATCTTTATTTTTTAATAAATAATCTATAACAAGGTATATATTTTTTATATTACATAAGCTTACTTTTTTAAATCCATTTCCTACTGTATAGCCTAAGCCTTTAATTTCTGTTCTTTTTCTTATATTTCTATCAAAATCTTTAGAATATACTGAAGCTAATCTTAAAATGCTATAGTCTCCCTTTAAATTTTCTCTTATATAGCTTTCTGAAAGCTTTTTAGATACTGCATAAGGAGTTTTAGGACTAATAGTTTCATATTCTCTATATTCACTAATACTAAAGCGTTCTCCATAAACAGAAATTGTACTTAAAAATATAAAGGATTTCAATTTTAAAAATTTATTGCACATATCTACTAAATTTTTTGTACCATCATAATTAATTTTTATAAATCTTTCTCTTGAAAGGTCATCCCCTTTATTATGGGCTAAAGCTGCACAATGTATAACTACTTCTATATCAGAATTTTCCTTAAAAACTTTTTCAATACTTTCCATATTTGTAATATCACAGGAATAATATTTATTACAGCCATTATAACTTTCTTTTTTACCAATTCCTACAATAAAAAAGCCTTCATTTCTTAATTTTTCACATAAATATGAACCTATTATTCCATATACACCTGTTATTAAAATTTTCATAAATTAACTTACCCCTTCTTTTATTCCCTCTTTTTTTATTACTTTAAAAAATGTAAGCCATAATATTTTTATATCAAACCAAAAGCTTTGTTTTTCTAAATATTCCTTATCAAGCCTTACCTTTTCTTCTAAGGAAATTTCATCTCTTCCATTAATTTGTGCCCAGCCTGTAAGTCCTGGAACTAAAATATTTATTCCTTCTTTATTTCTCATTTCCTTTAAATCATATTGATTATAAAGAGCTGGTCTTGGTCCTACAAGGCTCATTTCCCCTTTTAATATATTAAAAAGTTGTGGAAGTTCATCTAAACTTGTCTTTCTTAAAAATTTTCCTATAGGAGTTATGTACTTTTCTGGATTTTTTAATAAATGAGTTGCAACATCTGGAGTATCTGTTCTCATTGTTCTAAACTTATAAATATAAAATTCCTTATTAAGTCTTCCTATTCTTTTTTGTTTAAAAAATACACTTCCCTTTGAAGTAAGCTTTATTATAATTGAAATAATTAATATTAAAGGTGATAAGATAATAAGAAATATACCACTAACTAAAATATCAAAAATCCTTTTCATTTTCTCTCCCTCTTTTTAAATCTTATAAAATTAAATAAGCATAGCTTATCTACTATGCTTATAATACCATATTTTTCATTAAACTTTGTTACTATTATATTAAAATATACTAATAAAAAACATAATTTCTTAATTATTTTGCTCTTTTTATTCCTTATCATATGCTACTTCTGTTAAAGCTTCTTTTTCTGATATTTCCTTATTGAAAACTTTATTTTTATCTTTATTAGAATAAATATCTCCAATATAAGTAGGTACAACTTCCTTTAACTTTTCTTTAGTTTTTACTATATCTCCTGTAGAAGACACTTTTATAAGTTCTTTAATATTTTCTTTAACTTCATTAAGATTAAAACTTCCTGGTCTTGCTACAAATATTTTATTATGGGCTGTTTTTGTTAAACCTTCTTCATTCATAAGAAGTTCTTCATAAAGTTTTTCTCCTGGTCTTAATCCTGTTATTTTTATTTTTATGTCTTTATCTGGAACAAGGCCTGAAAGTTTTATTAAGTTTACTGCTAAGTCATAAATTTTTACAGGTTTACCCATATCTAAAATAAATATTTCTCCACCTTTTGCATAAGCACCAGCTTGTAAAACAAGTTGAGCAGCTTCTGGAATAGTCATAAAATATCTTGTTATTTCTTTATGAGTTAAGGTTATTGGTCCTCCTTTTTTAATTTGTTTTTTAAATAAAGGTACAACTGAACCATTAGAGCCTAAAACATTTCCAAACCTTACTGCAACAAATTCTGTTTTACTTTCTTTATTTATTGATTGAATTATCATTTCACATATTCTTTTTGAAGCACCCATAATATTTGTTGGATTTACAGCCTTATCTGTAGATATAAGAACAAATCTTTCAACATTAAATTCACTTGAAACTTCTGCTGTATTTAATGTTCCTAAATTATTATTTTTAAAAGCTTCACAAGGACTTTCCTCCATTAATGGTACATGTTTATGAGCTGCTGCATGGAAAACAACATTAGGTTTATATTTACTAAATATTTCTCTAAGTCTTTCTCTATCTCTTACAGAGGCTATTAATGTTATAAGATTTAAATCTTTATAATTACTTAAAAGTTCATTTTGAATATCATAAGCATTATTTTCATATATATCTACTATTATTAAGGTTTTAGGATTAAACTTAACAATTTGTCTGCAAAGTTCTGAACCAATAGAGCCTCCTCCTCCAGTTACTAATACAACCTTTTCTTTTATGTATTCTGAAATTCCTTCATAATCTAACTTTATTGATTCTCTTCCTAAAAGGTCTTCAACTTTAACATCTCTTATTTGCCTTATTATACCTGTAGTATCTTCAAGTTTAGATACATTTGGCATAACCTTTACCTTTGCACCACTTTCTTTACATATATCTATTATATTTCTAAAATCATCACTATCAATATTTGAAATTGCAATTATTATTTCTTTAATTCCTCTTTCTTCTACAATTTTAGGAATATCATTTCTATTTCCTAATACCTTTACTCCACTTATATTTAACCCAATCTTTTTTTTATTATCATCTACAAAGGCAACTACTCTTTTATCATATTTACTATCTTTTCTAAATTCTCTTTCTATAAAAGCACCTGTTTCTCCAGCCCCTACAACAAGTACCTTTTTATATGTATTAATAGGTGAATTTAAATAAATTAAAGTTCTTCTTATTTCCCTCCAACCTATTCTTATTCCATTACAAAAAAGTATTATAAGTATACAAGCCATTATTGTAACCATAAGAGGTACTCTAGGACTTTGAGGAATTGAAATAAAAAAGGTAACTATTCCAACTAATAAAGTTCCTTTAAGACCATTCATAAATTCCTCTACACTATCCATAATCCAAAGGCTTTTATATTGTTTTAAAATAAAAAACACCATTAAATATAAAAAAGTAAAAAATGTTATTTTATCAAGATAGCTAATAAATACATCTATCATTTCCTTCATAGAAATATTTCTAAATTTAAATCTAAATATAATTGCTATAAAATAAGAGGTTAAAATTAAAATTCCATCTATAATGAACATTATTATCCCTTTTAACTTTTCATTTTTAATCATAAATCTTTCTCTCTTTTACTTAATCCATTATTTTTTTTAACAACCCCATTATACTATTAAAAAATATAATAATAAAGATAAGCATAATAAATTCTCCATAAATTACAATTTTCTATAAAGTAATTGTAATTTATGAAGAATAATGTTAATCTTAATTTTTTACTATTTAGTTGTTTTTCCCTTTAAAGATGTTATACATAAAGTTATAAAAGAAGATATCATAATAAAAAATGTTCCCTTATTAGAATTATTATCTCCTGTATTAACTGCATTTTTAGAATTTGAAGAAGAAGTTTTTTTTATTGACTCAGTTTTAATTGAAATATTTGTTTCATTTTCACTATTGTTAGGATTTTTTTTATTATAGCTATTTACTTCATTGCTATTTTCATTTTTTTGTTCTGCTTTATTTTCTATTTCCCTTACTTCTAATTGTTTTTCTTCTTCATTTAATAGCACTTCTTCATTATCTTCTTCTTTTGAAGTACTATTTAAGTTACTAAAAGGAATAAATTTTATATTCATTTCTTTACAATATTTAGCTATATATGAATCTTGTTCTCCAAATACAACTAAATTATCTAATCCATCAAAAGCTGCTTGAATTTGCATTACTGATTTTGGAACTACTATTGTATTTAAAGATGTACAATTTTCAAAAGCTCCTACAGATATTTTTTCAACACCTTTAGGTATTTCTAAACTTTCAAGGGATACACATTGTTCAAAAGAAGCTGGTTCTATTTCCTTTAATTCTAAAGAAAGATTAACATTTTTTAAATTAGTGCAGTTATAAAAAGCAGAATATCCTAAATACTCTACAGTATTTGGAATTGAAATATCAGTTAAGTTAGTACAACTTGAAAATCCATTATTTCCTATAGATTTAACCCCTTCAGGAATAAGAATTTTTTCTATATTTTTGCATCCATTAAAAGCATAATCATATATAGTTGTTGTATCATTATTAATTTGGACTTCCTTTTCTTTTAATCCTGCAGGACAACACATTAATATACTTTTATACTTACTATATAAAATTTCATTTTCACTTGAATAATTTTCATTATTTTCACTAACATTTATTTCTTCTAAATTTTCACACCAATTAAAGGCAGATTCCCCTATTTCCACTACAGAATCTGGAATATTAATACTTTTAATAGATGAACATTCTGAAAAAGCAAACTCATCTATCTCTTTTAATGTATTTGGCAAGTCTAAATTTTCTAATAGCTTACAAGATGAAAAAGCTAAGCTTTCTATACTTAAAAGCCCTTTAGAAAATTCTACTGTTTTTAAAGAGGTACATCCATTAAAAGCAGATTTTTTTATAGTTGTAACACTAGAAGGAATACCTACTTTTTCTATCTTTTTATTTTCTTTAAAAGCTTCTTCTCCTATTTCTGTTACTGGGATTTCATTTATTTTTTCAGGAATAATAACTTCACTATTTTCCCCTATATATTTTTTTATAACTACAAACTTATCATAAATCTTTACTTCAAAATCATCATAATTTTCTATTGTAGATCCTATTTCATCATTATTTGAATGTGATTCTTCCTTAACAACTGTTTCTGCTGCTTTTACTATTTTTGCATCTTCAATTGCCCCTAAAAATCCTGTTGTTACTGCACACATAGTAATTAAAGCAACTGCTCTTTTCTTTATAGACATATTTTTGCCCCCTTAAAAATATTTTCCCTATTTTTATTTTACTCTTATTTGTAAACTTTTTCAATCATAGTAATATTTTTTTAATATTTATTTAAATAAATATATAATAAAAAGTCATCAAAAATTAATCTAGATGACTTTTACTTTGTTAAAATATTATCTTCAAATCCCTTTAAATCTATATTTCCATCTTTGAGAATTTCTTTTATTGTATTTTCAGTTGAAGTAGATATATTATTATCTTTAATAGATACTGCATTATCTTTAATGTTTACTAAAACATTCTTTTTGTATAATCGTTCATCTTTTTCATTTATAATATAATTTATATTTATAACTCCATTTTGTCTATAAATAATATTTTCTAAAGTAATTGATTTATTTTCAGGAAATTTTCTTTCTATTTCTTTTTTTATTTCATCAAGAACACTTTGTCCATTTTCATACTTTATAAACTCTTCATTAGATATTTCTTTGCTTTCATATTCTTTATAGCCATTTTCCCAATATAAATAATAAGTATTTAAAGCATTTCCACTCCATGCAACTGGTTCTTGTATATTAGCTACTACTTCATGATTTGGTAATATAAAACTTAAATCCCCCTCTTTATCTTGAGAAATATATCCAGATGTAGTTTCTAAAACTTCCTCTGGTTTATCATTTTTTACTCCCCATAAAGTAGTACTTACTTCATTATTATCACTAAAAGTAGGAAACTGAAAGTGAATATTATATTCATTTTTTATTACTGAAGGAGAATATTTTTTAGTTGATTTATCAGAAACTTTTTCTACAATATCATCATTTGCAAACCATATAGACCCTTCAAAATCTTCTCCACTGATTTTACCAACAACTGCAAAAGCTTCATAATCATTGTCATTTTCGTAATCTCCAAAGAAAATATCAAAAACAGAATCATTTTCACTTTTAAAATTTACAGCTTTAGAGATTTTCTCTTTAATATTACTCTTTTTCTTTTCAACAATTATATCATTATTCTTTTTATATATATCATTTATAGCTTCCCTTGCAGCACTAAATTTTTTTTCATTTATTAATTTTTCAACTTCTGAAATACTGCTATCTAAAAAAGATAATTTTAAATCTTTTAGCTTTTTAAGACTATTAGTTAATTCTTCAGTATATTCAGTTGAAATTTCATTTATAAAGCTTTCAAATTCTTTTTCTAAAGAATTAAAAGATGAATACTCTTTATTTTTAATAGCTTCTTCTGCTTTTAGTAAAAGTTTATCATATTCATCATTTTTCTCTGAAAAATAATTATCATAAATTCCTTTGCAGTCTTTTACAAAATTCTTAAATTCATCTATCTTTTTTGTTTTTGCATTATAATTGCCTGCTACAGCTGCAATAAATAAAACTATAATAATACCTAATATGGTAAATATAACATCTTTAATTTTCATTAGTTATCCTCCAGATTATAAAATCTTTAAGCTTTCAATTTTATATTATACTATACATAACTAATATTTTCTATTTTATTTAAGTAATATTAAGATTTTCTTTAAACTTTTCCTTATTTTTTATCATAATAATTCTATTACAATATTTTAAAATAGATTTTCTATGGGTAATAACAATACAAGTTGGTCTATTTTTAAGGTTAATTATATTTTTTATAACCTCTAATTCTGTATTCATATCTAAAGCTGATGTTGCTTCATCTAAAATCATAAATTGTGAATTTTTAATTAAAGCCCTTGCAATAGCTATTCTTTGAGCTTGTCCTTCTGATAAACCATAGCCTCCCTCTCCTATTTTTGTATTTATTCCATCTCTTAAAGAATTAACAAATTTTAATGCACAAGCATTTTTTAGAGCTTTTTCAATTTCTTCATAAGTTGCATTTTCCTTTCCTACTTTTAAATTTTCTAATATGCTTCCACTAAATAATGTATTTCCTTGAGGAATATATGAAATTATATTTCTTGTAGTTTTAGAAACCTTTACTTTATTTTTATATTCATCAAAAAATTCTATTGTTCCATTATCTTGTTTTAAAAAAGATAAAACAAGATGTATTAATGTTGTTTTTCCAATTCCAGACTCACCCATAATAGCTACCATCTCTCCTGGATTAACAGTAAAATTAAAATTATTTAGTATTTTCTTTTCTCCATAAGAAAAATCTAAATCTTTAATTTTTAATCCTACTGCTCCTTTTAAAGCTAAGGATAAAATTTCTTCTTCTTTTTCTAAATTATCAATTTCTATAATTCTTTTTGAAGATGCTAATATTGAAATTGTTTTAGGAATAATACTTGCAAGAGATACAATAGGTCTTTGAACTTGAGATACAAGAGAAAGAAAAGCTGTCATTGTGCCATAGGTTATACTATTTTGAGATAATTTTATTGCTCCTAAAATAAAAGCAAATAAATATCCAAAAGAAAAGGCAAAACCCATAAAAAAGTTTGCTATAACAGCTATTTTATTTTTTTTCATAATTAAAAAAAGACGTTCTTCTCTAAGTTTTGTAAGCTTTTTCTTACTTTCTTCTTCATAAGAAAAAGCTTTTACTACATTTATTTTTGATATATTTTCTTGAAGAAAACTTCTATATTTTGATTCTGATTTTTGCACTTTTTCTTGAAGGTTTTTAAGTTTTTTTCCAAATAATATACTTATAATTGCTGTAAAAGGTCCTAAAACTATAGCAAAAATAGCTAAAGAACTATCATAATGCATAAGAAGAATAAAGGCTGATATAAATTGTACAATTAAAGAAATAATAAAAGCTGATATAGAAAAAATTCCATCACTTACATTATTAATATCACTTGTAAGTCTAGTTAAAAGGTCTTCACTATGATATTTTTTTACTAAATCCCATCTTGAAGACATAACACATTCATATATATTAGTTCTAAATCCAAAGGAAAACTTTTCTGTTAAGTAACTAGTAAAAATTGAAGATACTGCTGAAAAAATTAAGGATAAAACACTTAATATTATTACAAGACTTATACTTAAATACATATTACTTGAAAAAGAAGATGCCATATCTACTACATATTTATTAGCTGAAGAGGAAAATACTCCTATAAGAGTTATAAATATATTTAAAAATATTATAAAGAAAATTTCCTTTTTATAAGGTGCACACTTGTTTATAAGAAATTTAAAGTATTTTCTATTGTTTTTTCTATTTTTATATAACTTTTTTATTTTGTTAATCATAAAATTTTATCTCCTTAAAGCCTTAATTAAACTTAAGCTTTCTTTTTATATGATGCATTTTATAGCGATATGGTCTTAGTTTCATCCATATAAAAATTATAAATTTATAAATAATATTACTACATTTTATTTCAATTCCTTTTCTTTCTATCTTTTTTACATAAGCAATTACCTGGTCTTTTCTTACAACCTCAGTCCATCCTTGAGCATCCCCATTCATAATAAAACCTTTATTTTCAATTATTTTATAAACTCTATGAAGAACATATTCACCTGTATCTCTTCTTATAAAAACAATATCTCCCCTTTTTAAAGTATGCTTTTCTATACTTTTAAGATAAACATAATCCCTTTTATCTTTAAGAACAGGGGACATACTATTTCCACTAACTAAAAGCTTAAACTCTCCATCATTTTTTATAGCTTCCTTAATAATTGGAACTAAATCTAATCCTTTAAATTCTTTTACTTTCATGTAAAAATCCCCTTTCTTTAATATCTTTTAAAATAAAAGCCTACCCTTTTAGGCAGGCATTATTATATTTATAAAATATTATAAATTCTAATTTATACACAATTAAAATAATGTATTTTTTACAACCTCTACAGCTTCTTTATCTATCTTACATGTTAATAAGTATATAGGAAGCTTTTTTAAAACTACATTCAAAGTTTTCATAACTAAATTAACAAGATTTTTATCCCAATAAGGATAATAAACATGAGTATTAAAAAGTGAAAATTTTTCTAAACCCTCTAATTTTCTTATTTTATTTTCCTTTCCTTGCTTTAAAATAACAATTCCCTTTAAAGGTACTTTCTTATTTTTTATAATATTTGAAGAACCACTCCAAGGAGAACCATAAACCATTATGTTTTCCTTAAAATCTCTTATAAAAGCCTTATCTCCATTTATGATTTCTGCCTTTTCATACTCTCTCCAAAGCTGTGCTTGAGTAGATTTTCCTACTCCACTTGAAGCTGTAAAAATAATTCCTTGATTTTTATACTCAATAACTGAACCATGCAAAATAAACCCATTGTTTTTTGATAAAATTCCCTGAAGTAAATTTAATAAATAACTTTCTTCAATGTGAAAATGCATATTCCTAGTTGCACAGATGGTGGCTTTGCACCAATCTGTACTACTTGAAATAAGTGCAGTTTTACAATAATCTGCCCAGATATAATTTTTTTCTTTACCTAGCACATAATTAAAATTAGATACACTTATAGGAACAGATTCTTTAGGAAATTCTATTTTCTTTACCTTATCTACATTTATTTCCATATCATAAGCTTTATCCTCTTTTACAAAGGGTAAAAGTCTTTCCTTAATACTAGAATCCATTCCATTTAAAGCATAGTGAATTAAAATATCACATATACTTAAGTTATAACTTTTTTTCATATTAGCTATTTCCAGGGTTTTCTGCTAATTCCCAACATGGTGGTTCCTTTCCACCATTTAATGGAGTATCATCACATGGGAAAGCTCCATTAGTATAAACCCACTTGTTGCATACTGCAATACTTTCTTCTACTTTAATGTCAAAGAGTTTAGCCATTGGTTTTGAATAATTTTTCATAATTGTTTCCTCCTTCTTCTAAATACTGAATTGAATATTTTTTATATAAAGCTTTCGCTTTATTGCATATATAATCACAGGTTTCTTCTGGTGAACCTGTTTCTGCTTCAAGAGAGCCTGGACATGTTCTACAAAAAGCTGCATACTTACAGTTTTTACATTTCTCTGGTTTTTTTATCTTGTCCATTTTTTCTTGAAGTTTTGTCCAAGCTTCCATAAAGGAAGTTTCAAATGGATTTGTATAAATTTTATTCATAAATCCACACATAGTCATTTTTCCACTCCAAGAAATCCAGCAAGAACGATTATGACATCTACAAACATCTGTTGGTTTTTCATATATATCAATTAACTTATAAACTCTCTTTACTTCTCTATCTCCATACATATTTTCTGCAACATCTTCACTTGTTAATCTTGTATGCTCTGCATCTGTTGAAGCTCCTCTAACAGACTTTGAAACAAAACCTGTTACATCAATTCTTAAATTTTCTTTTTTGGCAAATTCCCTTACTAAAGGCTCATCTTTAAAATTATCTTTAATACAAGTCATTGCTAAAGTTAATGGTAATTTATATTTTTTTAATAAACTTATAGAATTTAAAACTTTATCATATCCATTTTTTATACCAGTTACCCTTTCATAAGTTTCATTAGAAGCTCCATACATTGTTATTCTTATTCTCATAGGAGGCTTTTTACTTAACCATTTTGCAAAATCCTCTGTTACTAAATACCCATTTGTATATATAGTTAGTAAAAATCCCATCTTAGAAAGTTCTTCATATATTTCTCTAAAATCTTTTCTTGTAAGAACCTCTCCTCCTGTTAATAATATAAATAATGTTCCTTTTTCTTTAAGTTCTTTAGCAAGGCTTATCCACTCTTCTTTTGTTCTAAGACGCCCTTGAATTTTCATTTCTTCAGGTTTTAAATGAACATAACACATTTTACAATTAAAATTACATAAAGGAGTAAGCTCAAAGGTTGCTGTATCTGGCAAAATATTTTTTTTTGCTTTTTCTTGAATAAACTCTCTATAATCATCCCAAGTTTTTATATTATCTAAATCATTAGTCATGAAGCCACCCCTTTTCTCTTAAATAGTAAAGGTACTCTTTTATATCCTCCTTTGCTATTTCCTCTGAAAGGTTATATTCTTTTATTATTGAAGCTATAAGCTCCTGCTCTGAAGTATCTTTTTCTAATAGCTTCCATAAAAAAGCTCCTGTTTCATTTAATCCTATAACTCCATGTACTTCTTTAGTTCTTTCCCCTACTGGAACTGCCATATAAGAATCTAACATTTCCCTTAATATAAACCCTTCTTTTACTTTCAAATTAATCCCTCCTTAGTTATCTTTTTTTCTTAATTTTAACTTTATTTACTTTTATTGTCAATAGAAACGTAAAAAAAATTATAATCCCATCTTTCTATAAATATAATAAACCCCTTCTGCTTCCTGTTTTATCTTTGATTTATTATTTATTTTATATAAAGTTTCCTTCCTTCTTTTTGTACAAAGTCTAAAAAGTCTATTAATCCAAGCTATTGGATATAAAAAGCTATAATTTTCTAAATAATAAAACTCATTAGCTAAAACCTTTGTATCTGGAAAAATCATGGAAAAATTAGTGCTTTTCTTTTTAGGATTTTCTTTTTCTCTTCTATAACGATTTAACATATCGTTTTCAATAGTTTTTCCAAATGTACCACTATTTAATACATATCTAGTTATATTTTCAAAAAACTCCTCTTCTAAAGGCAATTCTTCTTCATTAATTTTTACATTAAACCAACAAGAGCATAAAGAAAAAGTGTTTTTAGTAAACTTTTCAAGGTCTAACTTTTTAATTTCATTCCAAAAATAATTAAAGTTAAGCTTATTTTTATAATGCTTTAAATAAAAAGCTATATCTAAAAACATTCTTACTCCACAGCCCTCATTATAAAAATGCTTTGCCATATGAGCAATTAAAAATATAAGATGATATTCTATGTTAAATTCATAAGTAAAATTTCCTTCTTTTAAAATAACATTATTAAAGGCATTATTAAAATATTTTTCATAATCTACTTTATTTGATATTTCATCATAAAAAATACTTGTATGAACCTCTAAATTAATACCTATTTTCCCATAATTTCTAACAGCCCTAACAGTTTTTAAATGCTCATAGCCAAGGGATATAAGAACTTTATGAACCTTATCTAAATCTTCTTCTTTAACTAAAAAATCAATATCTCCCATACTTCTTAGTTCTGGATTTTTATACAAATCTTTAATTATATATCCCTTCATAAGAACATGAGGAATTTCTTTTAATGACAACTCTTTTATAACTTTTTTCATTTCATAGTCTCTATTAACAGACTTTTGAAGCTCTGTCCAATAATTTACCTGCTCCTTTGCCATTAAAGACTTTGAAATATTTAATATTTTGTCTTGTTTTTGAAACATTGTATAAATAATTCCATTTAAAGAATTTTTCTCTGCTATATTAAATACAATATTCCAATCTACTTCATTATTATACTCTGGAGGTTGTCCATGAATATAATTTGATAAAAGATTTAAAAAATATTTTTCATTTTTATCCATATATTTCACCACACATTTCTTTTATATAAATAGTATAGCATTTTAAATTTAATTGTAAATATATGGAATTTAATTTTCGTATTTGTTTTTTATACAAATTTTTTAATATGTTCTCCTATAGTATAAAAAATACATGCTAAAATTCCTCCAAAAAAGTCTATAAATACATCTGAAACTTTTGAACCTCTTCCTGGAATAAAAGATTGATAATATTCATCTGTTAATCCTAATAATATACATACAAGAAGAGCTATTAAAATTCTATATCCTCTTTCTACCTTAAGACTTTTAAGTGTAAATAAAACTATTAATGTAAAAACCATATATTCTGTAATATGGGCACATTTTCTTATAACTTTATTTAACTTATATTCAGTTTTTGGATTTTTTATATTAAGCTTATATACAATACTATAACTTTTTGAATTAGACTCTTTATAATTTTCACTTGAATTAGAAAATATACCTATTGCACAAAAAACAACTATAACTACTAGAATTATTTTTATAAATTTCTTCATTTATTATTCCCCTTGTTAAAATATATTAATTTATTAAATACAATAAATAAAAGCTGATAGTTTGTATTTATTATACTACTTTTCAGCCTTTAAATTTCTTTAACAATATAAACTTCATTTAATTTTAATTTATTTTTTTAAAATTCTAAGTTTTCTAAGTAACTTATAAATTCATCTCTAAGTTTTTTATTCCTTAAGGCAAATTCTACTGTTGCCTTTAAATATCCTAACTTTCCACCTACTCCATATCTTTTGCCTTCAAATTTATATGCATACATAGCTTCTTTAGAAACTAATTTACGTAAAGCTTCTGTAAGATGTATTTCATTTTCATTACCTAATTTTTCATTATTTAATATTTTAAATATTTCTGGAGTAATAATATACCTTCCCATCATAGCTATATTAGATGGTGAAGCTTCTGCTATAGGTTTTTCTATCATTCCCTTAACTTTAATTACTTTATTATCTACATTAATTCCACTTATCATTCCATAATTTATTGTTTCTTCTTTAGAAACTTCTTGAACTCCTAAAATTGTAGTTCTATATTCATCATAACAATCCATAAGTTGTTTCATTACTGGAGTTTTTTTATTATACATAATAACATCACTTAAAAGTAAGGCAAAAGGTTCATTTTGTGCAAAACATTCTGCACATCTTACAGCATCTCCTAAACCTCTTGGCTCTTTTTGTCTTATAAAATAAATTTCTGCCATATTAGAAATTTCCCTTACCATTTTAAGCATTTCTCTCTTATGAGCCTTTTCAAGTTCCATTTCAAGTTCTATAGATTTATCAAAATGGTCTTCTATACATTTTTTATTTCTTCCTGTAACTATAAGAATTTCTTCTATTCCAGATGCTACAGCCTCTTCAATAATATATTGTATAGTAGGTTTATCAACTATTGGAAGCATTTCTTTAGGTTGAGCTTTAGTTGCTGGTAAAAATCTTGTTCCTAATCCACCTGCTGGTATAACTGCTTTTCTTATTTTGTTTTTCATATTTCCACCTCATTTAATGTAAAATCTATCTTTAATATAAATTTTACATTAAGAAGTAATAATTTTAAATACATTAATGTGCATTTTTATCTCCAAATAGCACAAAAAAAGTTTTAATAACAAGCTTCATATCTAAAAATAAATTTCTTTCCCTTACATATTTTATATCAAGTTTCATCCAGTCTTCAAAATCTATGTTATTTCTTCCCATAACCTGCCAATAACATGTTAAACCTGGCTTTACAGCAAGTCTTTCATACATCCAAGGTTCAAATTCTGCTACTTCCTTAGGAAGGCTTGGCCTAGGTCCAACTAAACTCATATCCCCCTTTATTATGTTAATTAATTGAGGAATTTCATCTATTGAAGTTTTTCTTATAAACTTTCCTACCTTTGTTATTCTAGGGTCATCCTTCATTTTAAACATAGGTCCTGACATTTCATTTTGTTTTAATAATTTTTCCTTAAGTTCTTCTGCATTTGAAACCATTGAACGCATTTTATACATTTTAAATGTTTTCCCATCTTTTCCTACCCTATCTTGTGAGAACAAAACTGGTCCTTCAGATTCTAACTTTATAGCTATTGCTACTATAATAAGAGCTGGACTAAGACAAATAAGCCCTAATAAAGATAATATAATATCAAAAAATCTTTTAAAAAATAAGTAAACCTTTCCCCCATTTGCATTAAACTCGTATTCTTCTTCTTTTTTTAATTGCATAAAAAAATCCCCCCAATTTGTTCTTTTGTTAATATTTTAATTAATAAATTTCATTGACTATAATTACATAGTAACAAATCTTTACCTTAATGTCACTATAAAAAAGTTTAGTTTTGCTTAAAAAAAGGATAAAATTTAAAGACTATAACATAAATTATATTTTTTAGCTACAGCCTTTAATTATTAATTTTAGTCATATATAAAATTATGAAATGCATTAATATTTTCTTCAACATTCCATTTTAAATTATATACTCCATTAGTATTACCATCTACTGTTGTACCATCTATTGGTATTCTAAATTGTTTTATATTATTTGAATCTACAGAAACCATAAATTTTCCCATATTTAGCATGTCCATAGTTTCTATATTAGTTGTAACATTAGAAGATAAATCTGATATTATTTTAGGATATTTTGTAACTGGTTCTTCTTTTATTTTTTCAAATACTCCCATCACAACATTTCTCATTCTTTGGGTTCTTACAAAATCACTATCTATAATTCTAACTCTTGAATATGCTAATGCTTGATGACCATTTAAAAGAATATCCCCACTTTCAGTTAATTTATCTTCATTATAAACTCCATCAATAGCTAACTTTTCATTTATAATAGAACCTTCTGCCTCAGTTATGTTAAGCTCTAATCCTCCAAGATAATCTATTATATTTACAAACCCTTCAAAATTAATCTTAATATATTTTTGTATGTCTAAATTAAAAAGTTTATTTAATGTAGAAATTGTATATTCCACTCCTCCAATATTATATGCATAATTTATTTTATCAGCATCTCCTGGAAGGTCTACATATAAATCTCTCATAATAGATGTAAGTTTTAAAGAATTTGTACCCTTATCAATAGATAATATCATTATAGCATCTGATGCATTTTCTTTATTATCTATTCCTAATATTAATATGTTTTCCACATTGTGTTCTATACTTTTCTTTTCTGTTTCCTCTGAAACATTAAGTTCTTCTTTTATTTCTTTTTCTGTTGTAGCTGTACCTAAATTTAATGGAACTACTTTTACCTTATTCATATACTTGTATCCAATAGCTACTATTATTGCAGAACAAATTAGAATTAAGCATATTACTATAAGAAATATTTTAGTTCCCTTTTTTAATTTTTTCATAACCTCACCTGCCTACAAAATATTATAACATATTTTCTTAATATATTTTAAAAAATATAATTACAAATTAATATTTTATTTACTAATTAACTTTTATTTACAATATCATATAAATTTACTTTTTACTTCATTTTTGGTATAATGTCTTTATGTATAGGGAGGTGAATATTATGAAAAATTTAAAAAAGATTATTGTTAGCTTTATTACACTTACAATGTTAATGTGTTCTATTGCTTCAGCTGCTACAGCAAATGATATAACACAAGCTGTAAAAGATGCTGGTTTTGGTTCTTATTCTGCAAATGTTTCAAGCTATTTACAAGCTCATGAAATTACAGAAGCTCAAGGTGATTCAGTTATAAAAGAAATTAAAGAAGTTAAGGCTATACTTAATGGAAGAGCTTTTTCTGAATTAACTTTAGATGAAAAAACTTCTTTAAAAAATCATGCAGAAGCTGCTGCTAGCATAGTGGGATTAACTGTAAAAGTTAATGCAGGAAATGTAACTGTTGTAGATGCAAAGGGAAATGTTATTCAAGAAATAACAACTTCTGAATTAGCAGCTTTAGTAAATGCTCTTAACTTTGATAAGTTAGAGAAATTACTAACTGTAGTTATTGACTATCATAAAAATCCTGATAAAAATTTTACTCCATCAGGTGGAACTATGCAAAAAACAGCTACAAGTTATGGAAACTACATGGTTTTAGGTGCTGGGCTAGTATTAGTAGCAGGTGCTATTTTTGCTATAGGTAAAAAGAAAAATTTAGCTTAAACTATATATAAATACTATAGAGGTTTTTAATATGAATAAAGAAAATAAAAAAGATTTTACTCATAAACACAAAAACTCTAGTATTGCAAAAAAGGTAGGGATTATGTTTATAATCCCTATTTCTTTGGCTGTATGTGGAGTTTTAATAATACTAACTGCTGGTTGGAAGTATATAACTACTGGCCTTGATTTAAGTTCATTTTTATTTGCTTCTACTCCTATTCAGTTAGCAAAAACAGAATTTAATATAAATAATCAAGAAATTGTAAGACCTGAACTTGGAGAAAACTTTGCAACACTTAAAATTCCTTCACTTAATCTTGAAAAGCCTATTTTTCATGGGGATGGAAAAGCTCAACTTTCTCAAGGAGTAGGACACTTTGCAGGAAGTACAATTCCAGGCGAAGGTGGAAATGTTGTTTTATCTGCTCATAGAGATACTGCCTTTAGTGCTTTAGAAAATATTAAAGAAGGAGACGAAGTAATTGTTTCTACCTATTATGGAGATTTTACTTATAAAGTTTCAAATATAAGAATAACAAATCCTGAGGATACAACAGTATGTGAACCAACTGATAAGGAACAACTTACTTTATATACTTGTTATCCTTTTAACTTTATAGGAAGTGCACCTGAAAGATATATTGTTGTATGTGATTATGTAAAATAGGAGAAGAAAATATGAAAAAACTAAAAAATGTAGCTTCATTTATAATATCTTTACTCCTTACCTTTGTATTTTTAGCAAATATATTTTTAGTATTTTTTAAAAATACAATTTTGGACATAGGATTATATACTGAAGCTCTTGAAAATAATAAAGGTGTTGAAAGTATTTATGAAAGTATAAATGATAATATTAATTATTTAATGTTATCTAATAATATACCTCAAGACACTATGAAAGATATTATAACCACAAAAGAAATTGAAAATGAATTAAATTCTACTATGATAACAATGGTAAGTTTTATTTTAGGAATGGACTCAAAAGAAAGTTCTTTAAATACTGAACCTTATTTAGAAAAATTTGATGAAAAAATGGATAATTTTATATCAGAAAATTCCATTATAATAACTGAAGATTTAAAAAATGATATAAAAAGTATTAGAGCTTCTGTAAATACTATTTTAACCTCTGAACTTCAAATAGTAGATTTAAATAAATTTATAAATTCCTCTACAGGAAATAAAATAAAAAATATACTTAATATTTTAAATGGTAAAACTTTTTCTATAGCCTTATTTTCAGTAGATATTATTTTAATAGCTTTAATTGCTCTTATTTGGGGAAAAAGAAGAATTTATAGAACCTTTGCATGGATTGGCTATTCTGCTATAGCTTCTGGACTTATAATATTTTTAGTTTCTCTTAGTGGATATATTTCTAAATTTTATGATTCTTTAATAATAGGAATACCTTACTTAAAAAACTTTATAATAACTATAATAAAACACTATTTAAAAAATTTATGTTTAAATTCTTTATTCTTTATTTTTTTAGGAATAATATTTGTTGCAGTATACTTTATACATTACACAAAACGATTTAAGAAAATATAATTAAAAAGGACTGTTGTACAAGGAATTTTTATAGCAATATACATTATTTACTGTATATTGTATTAATATTTCTTGTACAACAGTCCTTTAAGCTTTCCATTGATAATTATATAGGTTTTTATTATAATATATTAAATAATATTAATTTAAAGGATAAATAAGAAAAAAATGAAAACAAAATTTAATGTAAAAAAAGAACTTTTGCCATCAATAATAATTTTAATAACAGCAATAATTATACTTTCTTTAATATTTTTTATAAGTTATACTAATAGAAATAAAAAAGAAACTGTAGATAAAGTAGAAAATACCCCTGAAACAACTATTTCAAAAATGTATGATGCCTTTACAAAAAAGGATTATGGTGAAATTTTTGATTACTTTTATTTAGATGAAAACATAAACTATTCTAAAGAAGATTTTATAGAAGATATGACAGAACTTGAAAATACAGGTCTTGCTAATGAAAGACTTATATCCTCTTTTAATATAGTTATTCCAGAACATGAAGATGAAGAAGGAAATATTTCTACAGACCCTACTCCTATAAACTTAGATGATTTAACTAAAATATTAGATATAGTTGTTATGAATATTGGAGATGAAAATACAATTTCAAATAAAACTACATGTAATGTGTTAATAAAGGTAAAACTATTTAAAATATTATCACTTTCTGGTCAAGTTAAAGCAATTAAAATTAATAATGAATGGAAAATAGCATCAGAAAGTATTGGTTCCTTTGTTTCAAGAATGCTTCCCTCATAACAAAAAAGCTATACTCTCTCGAATATAGCTTATCTTATGCTTTCTATTTATAATTTTCTTTGCCATTAGAATTCTTCTAAACAAATACTTCAAATATTTTTTTTCCTTCAACAATTACTTCTTCTTTTTTATATTCTTTATTTTTATTAAAATTAAATACTAGTAAGTATCCTTTATTTTGATTATTAATGTTAAGATAATCTACTAATTGCTTTAAACCTTTTTCATGGTATTCTTCTCCATGCCATACTTTTAGCTCTATTATATATTTATTGCTATTATAAGTTATTACTACATCTAATCTTTTTTCTTCTGAAATTTGTACTTCCTTAAATGCAAATCCTATTCCATTTATTATTGGTGTTAGAAAAGATAAAAATAACATTCTACCATGAGTTTCTAAAAAGCTTTCATTTTTTGAAGAATATTCTTCCTTCATAAACTGCTGAAATCTAATTAAAATCTTTTCAACATTAAGACCATTACCACAAATAAAATCAGATTTAAAATTATATTTTTTCATTGTATCATTATTTTCTAGTAATGATGAAAAATAGTTATATAAAACTTGAGAAAATATTCTATTTGAAATAGCTACCATGTTGTCTTCGTTTTTAAAGTATCCAAACATCACTCCTAAATTTATAATAGGATTAAGTATATTAAAGGTATTTCTAGCTCCATTCATTATAATATCTAAAATATATTCTTTTAAATCATTATTATTCTCTATATTTTTTATCAAATCATCAAATAGTGTATTTTTCTCATTTAATAATATTTTTATGGCTTTTATCATATTTTCTTCATTCCATAAAGCATTTAAATCTTCATCTATTATTTGACATATCCTACTTACTAAGAATGGATAACCATTTGTATAGAAATGTATAAACTCTGCTGATTTTTTAGCATTTAGTCTTATATTTCTATCATTTTTATACTCTTTAAGCATTTTTTCTATGCCTTTCTCTGAAAGACTCATATCTATGTTAAAAGGTACTGCTATATTCCATGGAGAATTATATTTTTTTTCTTCATCTGGTCTTAATTTTAATTTTAAGTTTTTTATATCATATACGCCTGCAAGTATTACTGATTTAAAAGATACATCTTCATCATCTATTCTTCTTAAATATTTTTCTCTAAGAATACCTAAAAAATTTATAAATAATTGATTGTCAGAGCTTTTATCTACTTCATCTATTATAAGTATAACTTCTCTATCACATTCCTCTATAAACTCACTTATATAATCACTTAAAGTATCTAAATCAGTCACATCTTTGCTATACTCAAATAGCTTATTACTATTATTTCTATCTATAAGTCTTATTGCTCTAGCACAGTTTTTTAAAAATTTCTTACAAAATATTTCTTCATCACTAAATGCTATATCACCAAACTTTTCAAAACTTATACTAATAACTAGATATTTGTTTAAAAGCTCCCTTTTTAAGGCTGATAACATTGTAGTTTTTCCATATTGTCTTGGTCTATTTATTACAAAATATTCATTATCTTCTATTAGTTTCTTAACCTGCTCTATCTTATCTGTAATATCTACCATGTATTGTATATTAGGATTGCAAACACCTGTGGTTCTAAATCTCTTCATAAACTAAACCTTCTTCTGCAAATACATCCATTGCTTTTTTCATTATTAAGTCTTCATGCTTTATTTCATTGTTGTTTTTAGACATATTACATTCTCCTATTTATTTTTTCACTTCAATTATATATTATTATTTCTTTTATGTAAAATAAATTTATTGTAATTTTCTGAAAATAATTATTTTCAAAACAAAAAGCTATACTCTTTCAAATATAGCTTATGTTGCGCTTAGTAATTTTTTCCATATTTTAAGACCCTAATCAGCTAACTCTATTGCCAATAGAACATCTATTGAACTGAGGTAAATAATATAGTCTTCCTTCTTTTGCTATCAATCGAACATTTTTCTTAAACAATTCTTCATTTTCAATAGGCTTAACTTTACTATTTATTTGTTCTTTTATTAAAGCAACTATTTCATCAGGCATCTTTTCATAATTTAAATTATCATTTATTAGCCCAAATCTTTTCATAATTATTCCTTTTATGCCTTGCTTCTTTCTTCTATTTTTTTCAATGTTTATTTCAAATTTTTTCACATTTTCATTATGCCAATTATACAACTTTTTAAGTGTAACCTCCAATTGGTTTCTACATATCCTATTTGTGTAATTACTAAATTCCCTTGATATTGCTCCAAGATTAAACACATATAATAAGTCAGCAATCTTACACATAATATCAAAAATAATTTGCTGCCATTTATACCACATTTCTGCTTCTCTTGTTAGCTTTTCATATTCATCATATTTAAAACCTTTTTTTTCTGTAATATCTTTAAGAGATAAATTAACTTGTTCAAAAAGTTCAGTACATTCATTCTCTAATAACTCCAAATTTATTAATTTTCTATTTCTCAATTCATTATCTTCCATTGTTTCAAACTTAAATATAGAATTCTTTTGTATTTCTAATATTAAAGCATATATTTTACTTCTAAACTCATTAAGTTGAAAATTTTCTATTTTTTCAATTTTATTATTAATATCTTTAAGCTTACTATTAATTTGTGTCATATAATATTGACCCACAACTATAGCTGCTAATGACATTATGTTATTAATAAAATTAACTTTGGTTAAATTATTTACTCTGCTATTATCAAAAGGTATCCAATTCGCATTTCCTTTTATATGATTAGAAGAAGTTCTATATGAACCCCTAAATGCACCTTCCATAGTTCTTGATTTATCAAGTACTACTCCTTGTGGAATAACTACTTGATATAATTGTCCAACTAACTTAGTTTCATTTAAATATTTTTTTGTAGTAATTGTATTAGCAATAGTTTGTAATGTTCCAGGAATAACACTATCAATTTTAGCAATTAAATTCTTATCTTTAACCTCTATAAGATGAGATTCCTCCGCTTTAGTAAGTATAGGTAATTTTTCAAATTTTATTGAAGTCTCACAAGGATCACTTTTTTTCACTATTTTTTCATTGTTTCTAACACTTAATGCTTTATTTCTGTCAAAAGATTTAAAATTAATTTGTTTCTTTTTATTCTTAAATAGCATAGTGAATGTTTTCATGTGCTATTATCCTCCTAAATAAATTAAATATAGTTTTTATTTTTTATATTTTTGCACTTCTGAAACTAACTTTAATGCTTGTGTCAATAATCCTCCTGTTATACAAATTACATTTACTACAAATTTAAGTTGTTTCATAAATAATACATCCCCTTTTTATGATTATGTAAATAAAGTTTTATTTATGATTAAATTATAGCACATTTTATAATATAATCAATATATAAAATCACAATTTTAAACTTTTTTTTAATATTTTTAATATTCTATAGCTATTTTTTGTTTATTTTTATTGTGATTTATATAAAGATATATACATATTTTAAAATTATTTTTTATTAAAATGATTAAAAAAAGAAGCCCCTACTATATTCCCAATTATAGGAATAGATGCTATTGAACTACTAAGCCCTATTAATGTTCCAGTTAATAAACTACTTTTATTGCTATTAACAAATGCACATTTAGTGACAACTTCTATTGGAGATTCATCTCCTAAAAGTTCTTTTATTATCTCAGTATTAGAAAATAAAATTATAATAGACATTACTACAGACCAATTATATACTTTAACATCATTTTCATTTTCAATATTTACTACTGTATTTTTAGATATTCCAAGAATTTGTGCAAATTCATCTTGATTTAATCTTAATTCTTTTCTTAACTCTTTTGATTTAGATGATACTCTTATTATCAACTCCTTCCTTTTATCCAACAATTCTTTTTTAGACATTTTTTCATTTCCATTATTATTCATTATATTTTTTACTCTCCTTCTAAACTATAAATAAATATTTCAATTTATTATTAGTATTTTAAATACCAATAATGTGATTTTATAATTTATATATAAAATATTACATATAAATTGTCAACAAAAAATCCTATTTTTTAAATATAACTTATTTTTGGTGTTAGTATAAAGTAGTGGACACATTAAGTCAAATTAAGTAAAATATTATTTAGTTAAGAAAGGATGTGTCCATTATGGGAAAGGGCAGAAGATATGATCAAGATTATAAAG
>ENA-ORKV01000520-ORKV01000520.1-human-gut-metagenome-genome-assembly--contig:-NODE-520-length-45911-cov-3.678623_pt1 | contig 45911 bp, 60 predicted proteins | sample MGYA00243058_ERZ508805 | MGnify/ENA primary metagenome ERZ508805 (study PRJEB26277, sample SAMN04329770) | human gut metagenome | biome: human-associated habitat | host: Homo sapiens | place: USA...
CATATCCGGAAAAGTGCATTCTAAATAGTATTTCATGCGCATTTCAAAATAAGCCTGCTTAATTTTAATATTTCTTTCGGATTCGGAAACAGAAGAGGCGGAGCCGGCGGTATCTGTTTCTCTGTAATATTTTTCTTCTGCATCCTTTCTCTGAATTGTTGCTACAACACGCAAACAAAGTAGAGTGATGCATAATGTGATGATAATAGTAATAAACATAACATATGTTCTCCTTCCTTTAATCTTCGAATTCACCAAGCGCATCGGCAGGAATAGGTTTTATTCCGCTGTTGGCAACCTGGGCCTCTTTTAGTATTTTTTCTTTTAATCGCAAGTAACTTTCTTTTGGAATAGCGAAGTCCCAGGATGTAATCTTCAAAAATTCCATACGATAAGATGTTGGATTTTCTTGATTTGATAATTTTTTCCATTCATCCATAGGGATCATATATCTTTCATCCCCTTTTGTAAATTCGCCACTTATATTCAAAAGGGACCCCGGTTTGATTCCTCTTGACAATACATCTGTAGCCACTTTATCAAAAAAGTAAGCTATGTAAGGCACATCTTTGTCTCTTAGGATGCACCGAGCGAAATATTCCTTTTCTCCATTCTTTCCGCTCTTTTCTCTTTTCTCAATTTTAGTAGCGAGAGTAAGCGTACCTGTAACCATTAACGACATTTATTCATTCCTCCTTTTTTGTATAAAAAAAAGAGAATCCACAAATTTTCATCTGCGAATAAAATTCGCAAAATCCGTTAATGGCTTCTCTTATTTAATAATATTTATGTAATCAATATTACCATGTATTACCTTTTTTGTAAAGAATAAACCGTGATAAATGAAACAAAGGTATGCTTGTAAAAAATGTAAACATAATGTATAATATACATAGAAACAACAAGAATAGAGAGACGAGGAATAGAATATGAGCGAAAAAGTATTGAATGACATTTTTCTCTTAAAAGAATTAGAGCGCAAATTAATTATTTTTAATTCTAAGAATAAAGAGAAAAATGATAATGTGAATAACCTGGATATTGACATAGAAACGAATACTGGTATGGTATTCGATTTGTATAAAACTATTTTTTCGGACTTAAAAAAAGCACTTGATTATTGTAACAGCAAGGAAAATAGTTTTTGCATGAGAAAAATAAGGTCTAACATTGATAGGCTTGAAACAATGAATAATTACATAAAAGACCAGCTGGAAAAGTATTCAGAGGGTAGAGCGGGAGCCATGACTCTGGATGAGAATACCTATAGAATACAATTTTGCTACCCTTATGGAGAAAATGGGATTAATAGCGCGGAATTTCATAATAATATGGACGCTATGATCAGAAGAGGAAAAGATTTAATCGAATATGGGAGAAATGCAGTAAACAGCAAGGATGCGGGAAGGATCATCAATTTTGAATATTCAATAGTTTTCCTTCAGCTGGATTTATATAATGTATTTGGTGCTTATTTTGGAAACAATTAAGAAATGCCAGTAGTGAAAATTGCTACTGGCATTTTTTTTAATCTCTTTCGTATTCAATGTACTCCGTATCGTTTTCTTGAAACTCATTGATAAGCTTTAACAACTCATCTTCCGTAACATTTTCATACTCGCCGCATTCATATCCGGAATTATAGCAGCAATCATCTTCATTATAGTGGTCGCTAAAAGTACCACAAACAGGACAATATTCAAAATCCGCTGTTGTCCCGTAACTGATAATCCATTTTCCATCAGCGGTTCTCATATAATCTGTCCAGAATCCATAGCAGCCGCCGGTGTTGCATTTTTCAGAATCGTATTCTGAAAAATCACAAAAACGAACTTTTTTTATTCCATTTAAATTGTTTAACATTCTTTTTCCTCCTTAATTATGATATCAGTGTTTTGATATCGTCTTTTAATTGAGCTCCGCTGTTGCACAGGATTTTCTTATCTTCCATGAAAAATGCAACTTTTTTCACGGATTTCTCTAATCCAAGCGGCAGACTATCTTCTTCAGGGTGAGCGTTGAGCCATGCCAGATATGAAGTCATTGTACATTTGACGAAATCGGCAAAAACAGGCTGCTCCTTTTTTAAAGAATTCCATTTTTCCATGTTAACCATAGCGTTTTATTGCTCCTTTCTTTTTGCAAAAAAAAGAGAAGTCATTCAAATTATCATTTGCAAAATCTTATTTGCAAAATCCATTAATGGCTTCTCTTAATTTTATTTAATTATGTAGATATAATAACATGGATTTACATGAAATGCAACCGGAATGCTATATTTACAAAAATGTAATCAAAATTATTTGTATAACATGTGTTTGTAATATATAATAGTAAGTAAAGAAATACAGCAAGCAAGGATGTGAGAAATAAAGCATGTTACAAAATACGGATTATGACAAATTATTGAAAAAATATGATGAAGTGGAAGAGGAACTGTTTGTGGGAGATCTATTTCACAAAAATACAGGTGATGAAGAGGGTGGTAGTTCTGAGGATGGAAAAAGTCTCATCAATGACAACTGAAAATAACGCCAGAAAAGAAGTGATAAATACATCCTTTGAAAAAATACGATCAGAAGCAACGGCTATTTGTAAAATCTTAGACGAGGCGGACGTAGGAAAGAATAATCCCTGGCAGATAAAGAAAAGTATAATTAGCATGGAATCAAAAACACGCATTATAAGGGAAAGGATAAAAGAAGTTGACAGTTTAATAGCAATAAAAGATTATAAACAAAATAAGATTCCAGCCTCTATTAGGATACAAAATATAGGAAAAAACGAACCTGTTTACAAGGTGACCTTGCAGGAGCTGTTACCACACAGAATTACTTTCAGTAAAGAAGGGCGGAAATTAAAATACGATTATATTAGAGATGATGTATTTAGTGGATATATGGCTGGGGTAGAGGATTATCTTTTAAAGGAAGATATTCATCAATTTAAGGACAAAATAACTGCCCTTTTTATAAATATTTTACCGGACGATGAGAGAGAGTATCCTGATCTTGACAACTTGGATCAAAAGCCGTTCATTGACGCTGTTGTAAATAAAAGAATGGTTCCGGATGATTCTGGGCAATGGATTCGTTATATCATGGATTCGGTTGTAAGAAAAGAAATTAGAAATGCCTATACGGAAGTATACATAGGGCATTGGGGCGAGATAATGAAAGTAATAAATTACAACTTATAAATTTGTAGCCACTTCATTTGAAGTGGCTACAAGTTTAATTTGATTTAGTTAATTTTAGGCGACCATTCGGGTCGATCATACATTAATCAATTTTTCCAACGAACATATCTGTCGAAAATGTCCAATCGTCTCCATTTTTCAGCAAATATGTATTGTGTTTTCTATCTACATTACTGATAACGAAAACTTTGCCGCAAAATTCTTTCATTTCCTTGCAAAATTTTTCGCGACACTCAATACTGCCGTAATTATTAAAGCCGTATTGTTTTGCCATGTCATCCCATTTACGAATCAGGACCTTGTCTCCGACTTCATAACGATCACATTTTACGGCTTTACTTCGACACGACATATCGGACTCATCTTCCTCATATACGCCGGAATATCCAAATACCTTCAAAAAGAAAGCATTCAACTCAGCTTTACCATCTACTGTTGTATCTGTTTTCCAAATGTCGTTTATAAGCACCTTTTCTGTGTGCCCATTACATTGCAGAACAACAATCCAGTCGGCATCAATGATTTCAACGACGATTCCCTGTTCTCCACAATGCATGTCAACGATATCTCCTATTTCAAAATACGCATTCTTTTTCATAATTCCTTATATCTGCTTGCTGTGACAAGTGCAAGCGCTCCTTTCTTTTTACTCAAATCTCGTACATTTCTTATTATTAGAAATGCACATCAATAGTTATATATCCAAAGCTGTTGATATAACTCTGGTGCGATTAATCACTCCACTTCATGCTGGATCGTCAGATTACGATTCGATCTAATTCTTTAATACATGTAAAATAAGAGCAATGCCATCAAACACTAATCCCATAATGATAATTGGGAAAAAGAAACCTCCAAGTATTACAAATAAAAGGTTGTTTGTGTTGGTGAAAAAAAACTCAATGCCAACTTCCCGAAATAGGGAAAGAATAGAGCATATCATATTTGCGGTACCTAAGACAACCATAAAAACATAAATGTCATCGTTTAAGATACCTTTTCTGACTAATTTTAATATTGTAAACATACGTTTTCCTCCTTACAGGTAACTCGATCGAGCGGTAGCTGTTAATTACCAATATTAATCGTACATTAAGTCTGAAACATTGATCTGAAAAGTTTCTTCAAACCATTTCCAGATTTCTTCACGAAATGTTCCTTCTGAAAAAACATTCCATGGACACTCAATGCATTCATTTTCGTCAATCGGAATATCTGAAAGAGTATCCCACAACATTCTTGCATCTTCTCTGTTTTTTATTGCCCTAAAATCAGCTTTTCGAACATAACGATCATCAGCTGCAGGAAATACAGCACGTTCTAAAAGCGAACTCATGTCTGGATAACGATACTCATCCAGCCGCTTACTAATCAATTCTTCAGCTGTATGCGGAAGAAAATTTTGAACGTCAACGCCAACATTAACTGCCTGTGGAAACATCTGCATGATGGCAGCACCACCGGTTGTTGCATTATGAACATGACCGTAAAAAAGATAGTTTCCACGATAAAATCCATCCCATTCTGCCAAGGGGTAATGAGACAAAAAAATACGATAGTCTCCATCTGAGACGGTTTTATAATAGCAAATATCTTTAAAGCACTTCCGGAAGGAACTATATTCCAGCTGATGCAGGTCATGGTTTCCCACGATAAGGACCAGCTGGCAATTTATCTGCCGGAGCAGAGGAACAATATATCCAGTGCTTGAAGCGACATCTCCCAATATATATAAAGTGTCTTCTTTCTTACAAATTTCATTGATTTTGTTTACCATGTAACGATTCATGTCCTCTACATTAGAGAAAGGGCGGTTACACAGATCCAAAATATTTTTATGACCAAAATGAAGGTCGGACATATAATATAACATAATTTCGATTTCCTCCTTTTAATGCAATTCGATAATATAACGGAGAGTGCATTGATCTTCTCTGTATATAATCACTTCATCATTTATAAGCATTTTTCCTTTATGCGCAAACAAAGCGTCTTTGCCAATCCTGGCAATGTCTTTCTCATGAAATTCTGAGAACCTAGATTCGTGTGTATATACGTCAAAAGGTTTTTTGTAGGCCACTTTGTATACCAGCAGAAAAGCAGTGGAATCACAACCGTTTGTCCAATAAGCGCCATGTAAAGATGTATAGCCGATGGATTTTTTTGCACGAGTAGCAAAGTATAACCCATGTCCAAACATTTTTCCTGTAATAGGAGCATTTGGATTGAGTTTTAATCCCTCGGTCATAATTCCGTAGTAATTCATATTTTTAGAACCATGGTATAAAAAATGAGTATCTCTTTTTCCAATACGATGCTTTTGGCAATACAAATTGTACCGATCATCTGTTTTTTTATTGGAAATATACCAGGCTCGTGCAAATTTTCCTTTTGATTCATCTGTGAGTTTTTCACAAATTTTCTTGTTTTCTTCCGGCGTACAAGGGCGTATCGTTAAGCCGAGTACATCCAGAATTGTTTTTTCGTTTTTGTTTTCTGTATGTTTTAGATTGAGTTTTCCAGTAGAAGTTACCTGAGAATGCATTACATCCAGAATATCGTATTCTCTTTCAAGAATTTCTTCGTAATCCAGAGAGCTTGCTGCAAGATGATCTTCAACATTCTTCATTTTTCGAGGAATAACCTGAAACAATTTCATCAGTTCTTGATTAAATTCAGATGTGCTGATAACGGAGCCCCTTTTCGCTAAGTCGTCAAGTAGTTCCGAAGCCGTATTAACCATTTCTGGAGTAACTTCCTCAATTTTTACCGTGTAGTTTTGATCAATTACTTTGTTGGCGTATGCCATTAAAGTGTTGATCAACCAATCTACAGAAGAATCCTCAATTTTTTTGAATTTTCCCTTCACCGCATCCGAGACGTTCTCATGTAACGCTGTTTGATCAACATAACCTTTTTGTAGTTTCTCGTTGTAGAGAACGTGGAATCGACTGGCTGGATAGGATCGTTTCATAGGTTTTGCTCCAATGCGTCCATATTCAACCGTAAATGAAATTCCATTCTGATCCGGTATCATTTTGTAGTATTTATTGTGGTTTGCGTCTGCTTCAGTGCAAATCAAATATTTTGCTTCCATGTTTATTGCTCCTTTTCATTTTCTTAATAAAAAAGGAACGTACTTTTCTCAAAAAAAGAAAAAATACGTTCCTTAAAAGTTTGGACTTAAAGCCTATTTATCATAAACTTTAAAGTCAATATACATGAATTTGGCAATTTCTTCTGACAGATTGATCATCTGAGTAGGAGTCATTGCCTTTTTCGAGTTTCTGACTTCAATTATCTTATTAAGATAAAAGAAAATATCCACGGCAGTACAACTCGTGCCGGCCGGATAGTCAGTTTTGATTTCTTCAAGGACTTCATCTGAACCAAATTTCAATGTTTTGTGTGCATCAATGATGTTGCTGAAACAGAGTTCAGGATTGAAGATGTCCGTGTTCCCGAGTTTTTCAATCTGGTCTTCAGCTTCTTTAAAAAGCATTCCCAGTTTTCGAAGTTCACTTTGAAAATCCCCCATTTTTCGGCCCTTATCGTGTCGAATTCCAACAGGTTTTCCCAATCGGATTTTAAGACCGTCAACTACATAATATGGAGCAGCCTGAACCATGCTGTTTCCAATATCAGATGTAGTAAACTGTACTCCAGCCGATAAGGTATTTACGTTTATGCCAAAGTTCTCTAAAAGAAGTTTGAAAGAACCTTCCATGACGGGATCGTTCAGCACATAGTTGAGAACTAAATACTCATGCGAAAGAGCACCAGATATAAATTTATAATCTGGATGTTCTTCACTTAATTCCTTTTCCAGTAATGGAACGGCTTCATAAGCCGGAAGGATTTCGTATTCAGCAGATAACATTGCTGAAATTTTCCCGTCACGCAGCAGCACTTTACAATGCGTTTTATGAAGAGACATTCCTCTCGTCAGCCAGTGTGCTTTTTCAATAACTGGCAAGGCATCGACCGCCGGCTTTGAATCCACATTTGTGATCGTTGTTCCACTCAAGCCTGCCCGCTGGCATATTGAAGTAAAAGCCGTGTATCGTGTAGGATACACCTGCATTTTTCCTTCCAATGGATACAAAAACAGCATCGTTTTTTCCATTTCAGCCTGATCTAATTCTTCTTCGGTTGCAATGACACACTCCGGATCAACGATAACGGTTTCGTCTGGATTTTTTACAACCTGAATTTCGTTGTTGAAAGACTGAAACATCTTAGAACCAGCAGGAACAGGAACCATAGCGCATTCATAAATGTAAGGCTCCGCCCATATGTCTTTCCTGATATAATCGAGAATTTCAGTTTTCATTTCCTCAGTTGAGAAATTTTTCACTTCCTCATCTTTCAAATAAATGTTCTTTTCCATTTTTATTGCTCCTTTACTTTTTTTATTTAAAACAATAAAAAAAGAGAAGCCATGGGCGTTCATCTGCGATAAAATCCGCAGAATCCGTTAATGACTTCTCTTATTTTAATTATTTTATAAATCCTATATTAGCATAGGATCCACGAAAAGTAAACCATTAGGTCTACATTCTTTACATTTTAGTAATATTCCATTATGATTAATAGATAAAGCGAAAAAAGACAAGATGTTATTAATACAAAATGAATGAGGTGATCATGTGATAAAGAAGAAAAAAAGAATAAGGTGTATTGTGAAAAAAAGAATAAGGTGTATTGTGAATCCTGGAAATACCAAAGTCGCATCTAAAGATATTAAAGTTACATTTGAAGGCGCAAAAGTTGCATTACCTGTGCTTATGGATGAATATTCCAAGGAATGCGATAGGAAAAATGTGATCGAGAATAAGATAAATGCACTTCTAACCATTGAAATTGCGATTTTGACCGTTTTTGTGCCAATGATTCCTATGGAAAGCATCAAGACATACTTATTTAGTAATCATAACGGCGTTATAATTGCAGCAACGATTGCCTGTATGTTGTTGAGTATAAGCATGCTGATGATGGTAGTTTCTTTCGGGCTGTTAATAAGCTCTGTAAGTATAACAACTTATGAAAAGGTGATGATTGAAAAACTGGATTTAGAAGAAAATTTAAAACAGGATGCCAATGCACTTGAGAAGGGGTTATGCGATCATTATAAAGAAATCACGTTAAGAAATTCAGAGAAAAATGATAAGAAGGCAAAAAAATATCAACAATGCATACCAATAACGATAATTTCCTTCCTTCTATTGACATTAGGAACTATAGTGCTTAAAATTTTATAAAAATAGATTTACAATTTCTTTCAGGAAGGAGGCTGGAAATAAATGGATTTGACGGATAGTATAAGAAAAGCAGCGCAACAACAACCATCGGTAAGAAGAGAACAAAATACTGACAAAGAACAAAATATTAATACAAGCGTCAACCTGGGAATGGGGCGCCCAACGCTTGAGAACTATGATGTTATGGAATCTGATGGACAGATTTTTGAGGAGTAGTTTCTTAAAAGATTGGTATTGTTAGTTGCATAATTAATTATACAAGAAATCGCCCAGCTCTTACGGTCTGAGCGATTTCTTGTATAAGGTTGAGTTTTACAGTCCTAATTTTTTTACTTTTATCGGAAATAAAGTTCATTTTTTGTTGTTTTTTACAAAAAATTTTTTTTACTTATCATTTTTTACTTTTCTTGATCAGACAATAAAGCGTTTCTGTTGTCTCGTTTTTCTTGGTCTTCTGTGCGGGCGTATAACTGCGTAGTGTTTATGGATTCGTGACCGAGCTGTTCAGATACCAATGGTAAATTGTGCGTTTTTCTCAGCATATCCATTGCATAGGTGCTCCTTAATTTATGAGGCGTTATTTCTTTTGCTTGCGGGAGATGGGCCGCAAGAGCATATCTTTTAACCAAGCGTTCCACACTTCGGACGCCTAAACGTTCTCCTTTATATTTCCCGATAGACACCAAAAAAAGAGCTTTTTCATCGTCAGTAGGCTGATATAGTTTTCTGGTTTCAATATATTCTTTTATGACTTCCTTTGTTTCATCGGAAAAATATACAGTATCAGGTTTATCGCCTTTTCGCTGAACAGACAACTTGCAATTATCGAAATCAATATCATCCAGATCAAGACCTACAAGTTCAGATACTCGGATCCCTGTGTCAAGCAATATCTGGCAAATACATAATTCTCTCAAGAGATTCTTGTCGTGAAATATGAGCTGTCTGTCGGAAAGTCCTTCTCCATAAGTAAACGCAGCACGAAAGGACTTTTTTTGGCTTTCCTGTAAGTATATGATGTTTTTTTTCTTCCGCTTTTCCCGGTCTATCGCAAGAAATGGATTTGAAGTGAGCATTCCCTCTTTACAGAAAAAATTCCAGTACGAACTTAAACACGCAATGTAATTTTCAGCAGTAGATTTTTTGTTAAGAGCATATGCATTTGACCGTGCGGGCTTATCTAATAGCCATGAAACAAATTCCCGAATGTCGGACGGCTTGAGCAAAGCCAGATCGTCTAATGTAAATTCTATGATTTCTTTTTTACCGAAGTATGAGTTGTTATTATGCAAATAATCAAGAAAAAATGACATTTTCCTGACATAATCCAGCTGTGTTTTTGGAGTAAGTCGAATTTTACGGCCGTTGTAATAATCCGTGCAGAACGGTGGAAGAGTAGCAAGTAATTCCTTGGTTTTCATTGTGTCGATGTATTGTTGTTTTTCTTTATATTCCTTTGACATAAGTCTCCTTTATTCTTTAACTACATTTTTTAAAGTAACAAGTTGAATTCCGTAGCAGGAAAGTACGGTTGTTCCATTTTTCAATGTATAGCTTTTATTTTCATGAATGTGTCCATGAATGCAGAGAGTAACCTGATTTTTGTATAAATATTTGGTGACACCCATAAGTCCATCATGGATATCATCCGTGTAACCAGAGAGAAAAGGGTTTGAATGAGAGATTAGTATGTTTGCTGCTGGCAATTTATCAGCAAAGAAAAGGCTGTCTTCCTGAGACTTAAAACCAGGCATATTTGTTTTATAAGCAACACATCCTTCGATCCCTGTAAACTTGACTCCTTTACACTCAACCATTTTCCCAGCTATATTTGTAATGCCAAACATGTCATAATAATATCGTTCATCATGATTTCCAAGAACACCTATAATTTTATCTAAAGAAACATATTTTAAAACATTTTCTAAATCAGGTTTAGAGTTGTCTCCTAGCAAAAGACATATATCATAATCAGTTTCAGATATATTTTTTAATTCTCTTTCATAATTACGAAAATGACCATGTAAATCTGCGATAATCAGCATTTTCAAATTTGAAAAATTGCCGACATGTCTTGTGACGCGTTCAGGCGCTGAAATAAGAGCATTTTCATATGAATCAATATAATTATCATTTTCGGTAAAATAATTGCTCTGTACGCATTCTGAGAGGTCGCCATTTTCAAGATGTTCATAAGAAGAATCCTTATGAACGAAAATTTTATTAAAAAGTCTTAACATTTTTTTTGCATACCACCTTTTCAATTCGCAATACTGTATTTACGAGAGACCGTTTCTGCTATTGGATAATCGTAAATAGATTTAATATATTCAGACATGTCGTATGTTACAATCATATCACTTCCAGGCATTCCTTTATATAGATTATCCAGCAGGGAAGCCAATTTTAAATGATCGTCCCTTTCATAATAGCAGTGATACAAATCTTTTCCCTTAACGAAATATGGGGGATCTATAAACATTGTGGAATCTGGTTTCCAGTACATTTCTTCGATATATTCTAGCGCATTTATATTTGAAATGTGAATATGTGTAGAACATGCAGCGATGTTTTGAATTCTTTTGCATAATGTTTTTGGATTCCATCGGGCTTTGATATTTTTCATACAATTTGCTTTGCAGATGCCAGAAAAAGCAAGCCTATTCACAATAAAAAGGCTCCATGCTGCATCAAAAATATCCAGTCCCTTGTAATTAGAAGAAACAATATCCCTTGACTCGTAATAGGCCTTTTCGGTAGGATTAAAATCCATAATTCGAGAAATAAGCGCTTCCGGGAAGAATTTGATTGTCTGAAAAAATGAGTAAATGCCATAATCAAGGTCATTAAGCCATAGTTCCTGTATGTTTCCAGAAAGCAGGAGCGATAGTCCAACAGAAGCTCCGCCAGCGAAAGGTTCAATGAAATTTTTCATATGTTCCATCCGACATTTTTCATAGACCTGGCTGACAAATTTACTTTTTCCACCCGGATAACGTAATGGAGATACCACGGTGGGAAAAGTTACAGTTTTAGAATAATTGGTATCTGAAACATTTCTTTTATCTTCAAGGAGCAAAAAGAAAGAATGTTCCGAGTCTGTTTTATCAAAATATGTAAAACCATCGCAATAAGGACACCAAAAACCTTTATGAAATTGAAAATCTTCTTCGAAATCATCCAGGTTATCAGAATGAAATCCGCAAAAGCGACATTGATACATAGAAACCTCCAATATCTAGTATATATGGTTATTTTACCACCATAGTGAAATTTTGTAAACATGTAGTCGCATAACGTATATTATGCGACTACATTGATATTATGCACTATTACTATTGTAACATGAAAAAGTAAATGCCTAATACACAGTTTGCACATAACTCCAAAATACGATTGTAAAAACTTCAAAAATATTCGTATTCACTATCTTTGTATACAATAAACTTTTTAGAATAGTTAGCATGTTTTATCTCATTTCCTTGAATTAGTTCAATTTTTGCTGGTTGTTCACAAAATAGAGCCACTTTAGGATTGTTCCCATAATGTGTGCTTCTGGGAATATTTATTGGCTTAGTAAAATTCTCCTTTATCCTTTTATAAAATATTTTTTTGAAAATTTTGTAAATGTAGAATTCAATTTTGTTCTTTATGTAAACAATAACATTTTTTTTGAACTTTCTGCAAATATCATTATCAAAACTTTCAAAAATATTTTATGATTATAAGAGAAAAAACCATAAAAACTGGCTTTAATATAAAAATTTATTTTGAAGTTTTTGCAAATACACACTAATTGCACGTTTGCACATAACTCCAAAATACGATTGCAAAAACATCAAAAATATTCGTATGCACTATCTTTGTATGTAATAAGCTTTCCAAATCAGCAAGTGGCTAAATACTGATAGAAAAATTAAAATATATGTGCTATTATAAAGTTGTCGCACGGCATGGACGCTTGCCGATGTGGTTCCGCCAGCAATTCCGGCAGACATGAATTGAAATAGTAGTATTTTGGGTAATGCCCCAAAGTGGCATTTGTCGCGCGGTGGATGCTCTGCGCGTGGTATCTGGAGCAATCCCCAGGATCAAGGGTTGAAACAATAATATTCTTGATAATTCAGAGGAACAGAGGAAAAAGGAGCGGGTTAGATGTTTAATCTTTCCCGCTCCTTTTCTATGCGTTGCTATTTTTTCTCGCTGTATTCGTCTTTTATATATTCTTCGATTTCTTCGGCTGTTAACATTCCACCAAAACATACGGCCAACGAAATAAAATCTGTTCCGCATATAATAGCTTGTGCTCTGTCGCTTAAATCCAACCTGTCTAAGTAATTGGCGGTCATCTGGTTAAGCTTTTTGCACTCATCACCGCCTTTTGCTACAATGTTTAAGATTTCCGCTCTTGTGTATTTGGTGTATTCTTTCATGGCGTTCTCCTTCCTTTTTCTTTAATCTTCCTCAGAAATGATTTCATAATGCACTTCCATTCCATCCGCTTCAAACTCAAGAAAATCCCGCAAGTCAAAAAGATCCTGCACATCATTCCACTTTTCAAGTAAATTTGGATAATCATCTGACACTTCTTCGCTTGGTTTAAAGAAATTCTTAACTTCTTCGAATGTGTACTTTTTTAATTCCCCACGTGCATTTCGTTCATACTTATCAATAATATAGTATTTCATCTGCTTGCTTTTTTTTGATGCATTCTTTCCAGCTCTGTAACACATGCAAAATTGATCCGCTAACTTTCCGAGCTGCTTTGGCGCAAGTTGATCTTTCAATTCATCCGGGATCCATTTATAGGATTCACGGAATGTATTCTCCAGGTTGCCGATCGTTGACTCTTTCTTGACCTGCTCCAGCTTGTACATCTGTCCGAGCTCTTCCAGCGTGATATCGCCGGTTTTGACTGCTTCGAGTCCCTCTTTTGTAAGGATGCTCATTGCATCCTCTTTCTTTACTGTTCCAATTCCGTTAATTTTCATATGATCACCTATATTCCTTTCTCTTTGTCTTAAATAGCAATATTATCGAGTCTTCTGACTCCACACAGTTGAAGCTCAAGCAAATAAATCTTGTCTTGATCGATAGTGCAATTATATTTCACTAAGACTTCTTCTCGTGACATAATTGTCTTTCCAGATACTTTTACCTGGTATCTTACGAAGCTTTCCGGCATATCACTTGCCATTTTCCAGTCTACCGGCGGATTTTTATGTTTCTTTTCACAGTACTGTTTATAATAAAGTCTGCAATCTTCAAACGCAAAATCTTCCTTGACTGGGAATACCTGTCCGATTTCTACATCTTCTTTTGAAAAGATATATACGGGGAGTTTACTTTCAATTTTACTCAGCATTTTGGCTGAAAAATTGAGGGACGTACTTTCTTCCTCTTTATACACATCTGCAATATCATTTTTGATGCTTTGATAAAATGCGTATGCTTTTTTTGAGGCGTTTAGTGCTCTTGGTGAAATTTTTTCTTTAATGTATAATCCCGCTGAAGAACGTATGCGTGAAAGCGCTACATATAACTGCCCTTCATTAAATACTTTTGGAGAAATTACGGCCGCATCATATGTCTGTCCCTGAGACTTATGAATAGTTATTGCATAGGCCAATTTTACTGGTAGCTGCTCAAAAGAGCCAATTTCTACCTGCTCCAGAGTAGCTTCATTTTGGGCGTATTTTGTAATAGACCAACGGAATGGATCGATGTGTAAAGACTTTCCGTTGTCCATTTTCACATCAATGCTGTCCTCATAGACCTTTTTTATAATGCCAAAAGATCCGTTAGCAAAATCCCCATTTAGATCATTTACAAGAGTCATGATTCTCGCTCCGGCTTTTAATTCCAGCAACTCCGAAGTGACCATGTCGGACAGCTTTACCTCTCCCTCAATTTTTGCGTGAAAAAGGGTAGACGGACCAGGCAAATTAGCTAAGCGAGAGCTATTAATTTCTTCTGCCTCCCTGTTTGTTGGACACAACGAAATAATATCTGTTTCCTTTGGAGAAGTACGGACAAAACGATTGAAATATTCAATACAGGTTCGGTCTCCTACTCTTGCTTTGTTGAGGTTTTTAATAAATTCCACATCATTTTTTTGCCTTTCGATTTCCGTAAGAATACAATACTTAAAATTGTATTCCTTCCACTCAGGGCATTCAAATGGATAGATACAATTTTTGTACAATTCATGATACGTTTCCTTTTCGTTTGTTCCGACAATAGGTGGAAGCTGAAAGAAATCCCCAACAACGATCATTTGCTTGTCGCTGTTTCCAGCTTTTTTCCATATGTACGAAATTTCTTTAAAAACATCCATTCGATTCATGGAAATCTCATCAATGATACATACATCTGCAGTCCGGATTTCCTTCGGAACTTTAAGCTTGTCAAAGTTTTCAACAATCCCGATGGGTAATGAAAATGCTCTGTGCGCAGTTACTCCACCTACGTTAAGTGCTGCAATTCCGGATGGAGCGCAAATTATAAGATTCTTTTTCTTTTCAATACACCAGTCGATGTATTTTTGAATCACATAGGATTTGCCGGTACCTCCATCTCCAGTCACGAAGACATTCTTTCCTTCTGTCAAGTAATCAAGTGTTTTTTGTTGTCCTTTGTTCAACATCTTTTTTATTGCTCCTTTTCTATTTTTTTACAACAAAAAAGAAGCCATCAATTTCATTTTACGGATCATATCCGCAAAATCCATTAATGGCTTCTCTTTTTATGTTATTTATAATTATTATATTAGCATAGCAGGTTCAAATTGTAAACATCTGCATGCTATATTTAATTTGAAATTGCTAAAATTACTGTTCCATTTGAACTTTCATAAATCCGTACTGCTATTGCATAAGGTTTGTTTTCCATTAATTTTTACCTCCAATCTTCCTAAGAAATCTTAGTTTCATTCTAAATATCTTGTTGCTTCTATATGGTCAAACATTTTAAAAATATCATCGGCTTTTGATTTGTCATCATTAAAAAAATCTCTTTCTGAAATTCTCATTGCAGAATAACATTCATTACAAACTTTAATTCCCTCCTTGAAATTAAAGTGCCAATTAGTATTATGTTTATCATTATGGCAACAAGGACAAATATCAAAACTTTTATTTGTGTACATAACGCCTCACCAATTTCCTTTCTAAAACTTATGAAATGCGAATTTCCTAAAATTTCAACGCAACTTTATTTACAACTGACTGTACTATTGACCGTACATTTTCAGCAGTTACATTGATTTCATATTTTGCTTTGTCAATAATTACTACTACATAAGATACTCCGTTATATACATCCGCATATATATCTACATTTTCATTTCTATCCTCTGCAAGTCCATTAAACAATGGCTTTAACAGTTCAACTGCTCTATCTATATCTCTCATTTCTCTTACCTGCCTTTCCAATCCAAAGAAACACGCATTTACTTGCTAAACTCTGCCAATGCACACCTTGTACAAAGAAATCTATCTGCCTTGTCATTCATTTGCCTACAAGCTCTGCCGTAGTAGCCACATATACAAGGTACTTTGCATTCGCTTTCATCATTTATAATATGATTTTTAATGCAGTTCTCTTCAAATGCTTTCTGTTTTTCGTCTGTTATAATTGGGAACATATAGTCATCTCCATTCCTTTTGAAATATCCATTTACGCTGTTTTCTCAAATTCGTTAGCAAATTTTTGTGTGAATCTGCCGATCTTATAAGTTCCATAATTCAATTTCACACTATCGGTAATTTCCAGATATCCGTTCTTAACCATTGCATCGATGAGATCAGGACAATCTGAACTTAAAAATGATTCTCCCTCATCAAGTGAATACTGTGGAATGTTAATAGTTACATCCCCATACAATTCGCCTTTTTCATCCCCACTTGCAACAAATGCAAGAACTGCTTTCCGCTGAAACATATCTGCATATGCGTCTACTACAAAAGTTACTTCATAATCATTTACACTCATTTTTTTCATTTTAACCACTCTTTCTTTTTTAGATTTTAGTTTAATTTGTTTAAATACACCATTACTACTCTAATTAGCTCGGATGTATTCGTCTGCTTCTTCATAAGTCAGAAAATAATCTACGTTCAGCCCCATCAATGGAATAATCGCGATGTCATTGAATTTGGCTTTGCAATTCCAGCAAATGTTCCCATGTTCAATTATCAACGGCCTAACATCCAATGGGAAAATAGGAATGATTTTTCCCTCGGTTGCATCTTTTATATACAATACCTTTGGCGGGTTCAAAAACAAAAGCAATTCATCTGGAGTAAATCCAGAATCTTCATATCTTCCTAATGTGTGTATTACCCGGCTGTTAGAAACACCTTTTTTTACTTCATACCTTTTGGGGAAGTGCCATCCTTTATTTTCCTTTGTTAATCTCATGATTTTTATTGCTCCTTTCTTTTTTTGTAACAAAAAAAAGAGAAACCTTTAACATTTATTTACAGATATAATCTGCAAAATCCATTAAAGGCTTCTCTCTTTATTTGTTTTATATTTTTTATACTAACACAATGCGCTTAATTTGTAAATATATTTGCTGTTTTTTTAGGCAATCAAATATTTTTTATCCGCAGCACACACAGATTGCATAAAGTTGCTTTTCCAAAATATCTGCGGTCATATTTGCATTTACCGAATATCCGCGCCATGTGCCGTGATTACCGTTGACAGGCGTGTAAATCTTTACGCCGGTACCATCCCATTTACTCAATACATCGGAATTGTCATCTAAAAGAAAATCGTTCTTTGTAATACATCCAAGCGCAGTTCCTTTCGGTTCTCCGTATCGCGGAAAGAACATATTCTTTTCCGGTATTTCTGGAATATGCTCCTTGACCCAGGCTTTCTTTTCATCGACCGAATGGTCATCATCAAACACAGCCGATAAAATACATATTTCCAATTCACTGTATTTGACCAAATTACCCACAGCCTGACATACATTTTCCACGGGTTCGCCACTTAAAAAGAAACCCGGAGCAGTCACCTCTTCCAGAGTTACGTTTCTCCATTTAACTGCCGTTCCGTCCAGATCCACAAATAATCTTTTTCTTTGTTCTCCCATACATTTTACTCCTTATCAAAATTGATCTCCTGCAGTCAGAACCGCCGGAGACATCCCTTTAATCAATCATTTTCAAAGCTTCTCTCTCACTCACGATCGTTATTCCAAGATCTTTCGCTTTTGTAAGTTTACTGCCAGCATCTTCCCCAGCTACCAGATAATCTGTTTTTTTCGATACTGATCCGGAAACTTTTGCACCGTTTTCTTCCAACAATGCGGTCATTTCTTTTCTACCCATTGTAGGAAGAGTTCCAGTTATAACAAACGTCTTCCCAGACAGCTTATTACTTTTAACCGAATTTCTTCCAGACAAGTTCACACCACAGGAACGGAGCCGTTCCAGTAAAAGCCTTATATCTTCCCTGTGGAAGAAATCATAAATGCATTCTGCTGTCACATCTCCGATATCCGGCACCTTCATCAGCTGATCCACGGAAGCATCCGCAAGTGCCGGTATGTCATGGAACTCACCGATAAGACTCTTTGCCGCAGACTTGCCTACATTTTCAATGCCAAGCCCGGTTAGCAAAAGCACCGCGTGATTCTTCTTTGATGCCTCAATCACATCAAGGAGCTTGTCCGTATTTTTTTCTTTGCCTAAGATGCCAAGCTGGATCAGTTCTGACCGGTGATCTTTTAAAGTATAAAAATCTGACACATCATGTACAAATCCAGAGCTGATCAGATCCTCAATATAATTTTCACCAAGACCTTTTAAATTCATCGCATCCCTGCTACAGAAATTGATCAGTGTACGTTCCAGGTGTGCCGGGCAGGACGGATTTACGCATCTTGCCTCTGCCGATCCATGGATGATCCTTTCCCCGCATACTGGGCAGGTTTCCGGAAACTGAAATGAAACACTGTTTTCTGGTCGCAGTTCTGTGCATACACCCTTTACTTTTGGAATGATCTCCCCTGACTTATATACAACAATGGTATCTCCGATACGGACATCCATTTTTCGCACAAAATCCTCATTATGCAGGGTCGCCCTTGAAACCGTAGTACCGCAAAGATGTATCGGCTCAAACACCGCAGTCGGCGTGATCTTACCGGTCCGACCGACAGACAGCTCAATATCAAGGATCTTTGTCTTTTTTTCTTCTGGTGGATATTTATACGCAATATGTCCAGATGAATACTTACTTCCCATTGGGAAATCATCTCGATACCGATACTGATTGATCTTTATCACCGCACCGTCAATATCATAATCCAGTGATCCACGGCTTTCTCCGATCTGATCTATCGCCGAGAAGATTTCTTCGGTTGTCCGACATAAGCAGGGAGCCTCAATCGTGATAAAGCCATGTTTATCCAGCCAATCATACGCTTCCATATGTGTATCAAAAGCACGACCGTGTACATCCTGTACATTGAAGAGGAACATAGAGAGCTTTCGTTTCTCTACTTCCGCAGCGTCCAACAATTTCAGCGTACCAGCCGCCGCATTCCGTTTGTTTGCCATCTGTTTTTTGCCTGAGAGTTCCAATTCTTTGTTCAAAGCATCGAAAGATCCCTGCTTCATATAGACTTCACCGCGCAATTCCAGGTACTCCGGTCCATCTTCAATCTCCTGCTTCACATCACCAATAGTCTTTATGTTATCGGTAACAACCGCACCGGTATGACCATCCCCACGGGTTTCTGCCATAGCGAGATCTCCATGCTGATATCTCAGGGTAACGGATAGCCCATCAATCTTTTTTTCAACGACAAATTCTGCGTCAGGATGGATCTTTTTCACTTTTTCGACCCATGCGGCAACATCCTCTTTTGTAAAAACGTCCTGAATTGACAGCATCGGAACCCGGTGATCCACAGTCTCAAAGCCTTTGAATGCATCTGATTTTCCGGAACTGACTCTCTGTGTTGGAGAATCAGCTGTTACCAATTCCGGAAACGCTTTTTCCATCTGCACAAGCTGCTGTTTCAACATATCGTACTCGTAATCTGTTACCAAAGGATTTCCATCCTCATACTTCTGCATCAATGCAGAAATTTTCACTTTCAAAACTTCATATTTTTTAATTACTTCCATTTCATATCCTCCTTAATAAGCAAATAGTGGACAGTAAAAACGCTGTCCACTATTTATAATTTACTCTTTTACATAATGATAAAATAGCCAAAGCACATCTTCCGGCTCGACTTCATCACCTAATCTTTGTTGCAGATATCTTCTGCATGACTCCGTATTCATGGGAGACACAACGCCGCCATTGATGACATATTCTGCGTAAAACGGTAACATTTTTTCTCTGTTATTCATTTTCACCGCTCCAATCTAATTTCTGACCGCAGTCCCCGCAATACTTGGTATTCCAGACGTCGCTCTGCAAACCTCCGCAAACAGGACAGTAGCCAAATACTGCATCCTCGCCATAAGCTTTTATGTCCACTGGTGCTTCTGCTTTGTATTTTTCAATAACTTTTTTTGCTTTCTGCTCCATAGCCGTCCGGCATTCTTCCGGCGTTCCAATCGCGCGGTACTCTTCAACCTCATTGAGCGCCTGGATCGCCGCTTCCCTTGCCTTCGGGAAATCTGGATGCCTACCGAAATCTTTCTTAAAGTCAAACAGAAACTCCGCCAGTTTCTCGTCCGTCATGCTCCGGATCCAGTCTGCATTGGTCTGCTTTATAGGGCTGAACAATGTTTTTAACTCGTCTTCACTCACTATTAAGTCAATAGGACCACGCTCATGCTTTAAATGAAACCTTGTCTCTTTTTTAAACAGGCTTCCATCTGCCCTTTTTGTCTCAATCTTACTTATAACGTAATGCTGCCCCGTCTGTACTCTGATAACCCTTGTTCCTACTTTATACACGTCTCTATTCCTCTCTTTCCAAAATTCATTTAATGCCCGCTTCGTACCATGCAAAACAGCAACTCTGTTAAAGATTTCTTATATCTGTTACAATTTGTGTAGAGTGCATGGACATCCATTATGGTAACCAACGATCATCCACCTCATTGTTGGTTGCCGCTACTGCGTACGCATATTCTTGTTCGCTAATCTTTTTATCATTTTGTGCAATAGTCCCATCTTCGAATTCTATGCGTAAATAGTAATCCTCTCTTTTTTTCCAATAATGCAATCGCCTTCCATCATATGTCTCAATGAGCAAATATTTTTCCTTATTTGCCATACTTGCCACTCTTCTCATGCATTCAATCATAAATTTTCCTCCATATTTTTAACCATTTTTTAGTTGGGCTCCGTCTTTTCTGTTAGCGCTGCGTAAGTAAATGATGATTTCACAATCGTAACGCTTACAATTTCAGGATGTTTGATTCCGCTTTCGCCACAAAGTTGATTAAAAAGTTCTGATAACAACGACTGTCCGCTTTTTGACAGTACATTTGCGATATCAAAAGACGTTTCGTCAAGCTGTTTTTGATCATTGAGAAAATCAATGTCTACCTCCTGCCATACGTCACCTGGTTGTACTTCACATTCTGTTTGGAAGTTGTTTCTTTTTAAAAATTTTTTTAATTCGTTTATAGCATTTTCCTCCGTTTTTCTTTAAAATTTTTACGTTCTACTTTTATTAAGTTTTTATTGCTCCTTTCTAGTTATTATTTAAGACAACAAAAAAAGAAGCCATTACCGCTTATTTGCAGATATAATCTGCAAAATCCGTTAATGACTTCTCTACTTTTTATTATCTTATGCATTATATATTAACACATTGTATGTAAATTGTAAATCTGGAAATCATTTTTCTATCAATAGGATTTTCCCGGACATGTTTAAATGTGCTGGATTCAACTTTAATAAATATGCTTTCTTCTTATAATAGGTCTTTCGAAGCCATTTGTAAAAAGCACGATCTTTTCCCACATATATTGGGAAAATCCAATTTATGGGACTTGATAATCCAGTCTGAGAAAATGCGGGTTTACTTTTCTCGTCTCCATTTACATATTTTTCCCACGAAAAAGTAATATTTTTATTTTTAGAGAAAAGTGTATCTTTTTTGCGTTTTTTGACACCCCCTTGATTTCCATCGTATACATCCATTACATTTCCAGATATTTCTTTTATGCAACAATAATGAGGCACATTTTCCTGGTATGGAAATATTACATAGTACGTCTTTAATAGATTTTCAATTTCTGCCGGTACAAAATCTGCGATCTTACTATTTCGCCCAAAGAATGCCTTTGTAATATGTTGCATAATGTTGACATCAAATATTTCCCCTATTTCAGACAGGCCGTTGGCAATAGCCCATTTAACAGCTTTTCGTGATTCGCTTTTTATCTTTCGCCGATCTCCTTTATAAACAGCATAGCATACAGCGTAAAAACCGCATGTTGGGCCAACCTGTCTGGAACAAAGAAACCTTCTTATGCGAAAGACTATAAAATATACTGCAATAATAGCACAATAAATATAGAATATGATCGTTTTTATTACCTTCTTTCTAATCTTTCATATTAGATAAACTACATAATATGTATATTATACCATACGTTTACATTTCTTGCAATAAAAGGCGTTATCCCCGTTTTTACAGGGATGCCGCCTTTCTACACGATTACATTAAGTACAAACTATGCAGATACAATACCAACACCGAAGAAACTAAGCTGTCCTTCTATTTCGTAATTCTTCTTTTTTCTGCGTTTGGTTGTGACAATTTCAGCACTGCAAAGAGCCAGTTGATCAAAACTAGCTGCAGCCTCATTAGAACAATCGTCGGTACACTTGTCTGCTGTTGCCAAATTATCATATTCCTTTTCTGCTTTTTCTGCCTCCTTTAATCTGGCCGCCGCTTCTTCTTTAGCCTTTGTAAGAGCAATTTCTCGCTCCTCAGAAAGAATTGCATCTCTCTTTTGCGCAATTTCCAGCCTTAATTTTGAATAATCTTTAGAATTATCCTTTTCTTCTGTAATGTCAAGGATGTTATTGAGCTCCACCTGCCTTTTTAACATTTTTTCTAATTCTGTCGCATATGCAAATGGTTTCTCATACTCTCTTTTAGATGCATCCAATTCTTGCTGGCATTTTTCGAGATTAAAAATAACTCTCTCTCTTATGCTGCTTAATTCAGTAAATATGTGATCCAGCCTTACGGTTACACCAACCGGACTTGATGATGATTCAGTACGATACATACCGTTATTTTCAAGCCCTACATATGTTTCAAAGTATGTTTTCTCAACAATTACCTTGAATCCAAAATAATGTCCTATTGCTTTTCTTTCTCCATCCTGTTTCATATTTGTCAGTACAGAGATAATCGCTTCTCCAGCAGCGTTTCTTTCATCATAAACCGTACCGTTGATCTCCATTAAAAAGGTATCATCGGAGATATTTCTACGATGCTGGTTCATGAATTCAATATCTGCCTCTGTCGTTTTCAGTTTTTCCTCATATTTTTTTATTTGAGAAGGAAATTTGACCATATAGTTATCCTGCAACGAATATCTGCTCCTGTCGTAAGATGATTTCAACAGGCGAAGTCTCTGAACGCTACTGTCCACTTCCATTTTTTCCTTGATGAGTGGATTTCCGGTTGCAACTGCCTTAATTTCGGCATAGGATAGAGCGGCAGCATCAATATCTTCGCAGGTTCTTGTAACGGTTTTTCCGTTCATTATCTGATCGATAAAGCGCTGCTTATTTTCAAGGATGCTCCAATTATAAGCATCAAACGTTTCTTTTGTGACGTATCGGTATATCGTCACTTCTTTATTTAGGTTCCCCTTTCTAATAATACGTCCTTCTCTTTGTTCAATCGAAGAAGGTTTCCAAGGGCAATCCACATGATGGAGCGCCACAAGATGCGTCTGGATATTTGCACCAGTCCCGCATTTGTCAGTAGATCCAATAAGGATTTTTTTCTTTCCAGTCCTCATTTCTCTGAAAAGAGCGAATTGCTGGGCATTTGTCTTTGCATCATGTATAAATGCAATTTCTTTTTCTGGAATACCTTTTAGAATCAGCGCATTCTTTAAATAGCTATACACTGTAAATATTCCATCATCTTTCGGAGTACCAATATCAGATACGATGAGTTGGCAACCGATTATATTTTTATCTTTTGCGTTTTTATACTCCTTCCAAACGTTATCTACTACTTTGTTCAGTTTGTTTCCCGGAGAATTCGGCGCATCAGGATACAGCAGCCGAGCGTCCGTTCCCAACAGCCTTGCTTCGTTTGTAATTTTCAAAAAATTGTCTTCGGTTCGTTCTACCATGCCTTTTCTTATCATTTCGGCACGCAGGACAAAATCTTCCATTAACAATCTTACGAAGCTATCAGGTTCCGACTCAACAATGATAGGTTTTCCACCCTTTAAGTCAGGCGTATCTAAATTCAACATACTTGCTGTTTTTATATCTGCTACCAGCTTGAAAATTCTTATAAGCTCTGGCACGTTTGTGAAACGATTGAATCGGCTCTTGAAACGGAATCCACCGCCCTCGACAGCTAATTCCAGCTCTGTTGTTACTTCTCCAAAATTAGCAGCCCAAGAATCGAAATAGGATAATCCCATCTGCTCCAGAGTGTCTTTCTGTAAATATGTCTGCATAACAAACATTTCACACATAGTATTGGATATTGGAGTACCGGTCGCAAATACGACTCCATGACCTGGAGTTTTCTCATTGATGTATTGGCATTTCATTTCCATATCAGAAGCTTTCTGCGATCCAGTCGAACTAATGCCAGATACATTGTTAATCTTTGAAAATACGGCAAGGTTTTTATAGTTATGTGCTTCATCTACCATAATAGTATCAACGCCCAATTCTTCAAATGTAATTACATCATCCTTTCTTCTGTTGTTATTTAATTCTTTTAACTTAGCATCCAGCTTTTTTTTGAAAGCTTCCATTTTCTTCAAAGTCCATCGTTCACCATTTTTGAATTTTATCTTTTCAATGGCATCTGTGATCTCTGAAAGTTTTTCGTTTAAAGTATTCTTTTTCCTTTCGTCAGACACCGGAATTTTTTCAAACTGACTGTGCGATAAAATAACACAATCATAATTTCCAGTTGCGATTCTTGAAATGAACTGTTGACGTCTTGATTTTTCAAAATCTCTTTCTGTCGCAACCAGAAGGTTTGCGGACGGATATAATCTTAAAAATTCAGAGGACGTCTGCATGATCAGTGGTTTTGGTACAACCATCATGATCTTGTTTGCAATTCCAAGTTGTTTTAGTTTCATACATGCAGCATCAAGAGCAAAAGATTTACCTGCGCCAACGACGTGAGCAAGTAATGTGTTTCCGCTAAGCAGAATTCGCGATACCGCATCTAACTGATGTTTTTGTAATTTGATCTCAGGATTCATTCCCGGAAACGTAAGATAGGAACCATCGTATTCTCTCAATCTGATGTTATTAAACACCTTATTGTAGTAATTGACGTACTTTTCTCTCCGATCGGGATCCTTGAATAACCAATCTTTAAATTCCTGTTTGATCTGCTCCTGCTTTTCTCTTGCGAGTAACGTTTGATCCTTGTTTATTACATAGTAGTAAGAACCATCCGCATTATCAATCCGGTCTCTTACGGTTACTGTTCTAAGGTTAAGCGATGTTTCAATTAAAGAATATGCATCTGCTCTTTTTGTGCCGTAAGTTTCCGTTGCCGTTACAGAAGTATTGTCACAGCCTTTGTTCTCAATCGCCCATTCTCCGCCATCTAAACCGTTATATCTGACCCGAATGTAGCCGTTGCTTGGGAACCTCGGATCATATCTGAATCGTGCCGGTGTATTTAATAACTGGTACACGAATTCTTCATAATCGCACGGATCAATCCAGGTCATACCAAGTCGCACATCAATGCTTGCTGCATCAACCCACTCTGGCTGTACTGCTTCCAGCGCCTTTACATTTTCCTCATAAAAAGGATTTTCGTCGGCTTTTTTCTTTGCAATTTCCAATTTTTTTCGGACTTCTCCAGATAAATATTCATCTGCGGTGACCCAGTTTTCTGTTTCAGGATCTTTATAGATAACATCTTTCAAGCTTTTTTTGAGGCTGTTTTCTGTTTCTGAACAAATACGGGACATATATGGAATATTCACATAGCCATATTTGTTCATGGATACCTGTAATGCTTCTACGGCGGTATCCACATGATGGATTTCTGTTACCGGATTGATGGTCCGCTTATAGAACATATCCGCCTTGGTTATGTTCTGTTTTTCATCGATCATTTCAAGGCTGCACAGCAATGGATAATCCGCATCGTCACGAAAAGCCATTTTATTTTCCCTGCCGGTGATATACCCATATTTTCTAACAAATGTATCATAGACACGGTTTAATTTTAATTTTCCCGTTTCAAATTCTGCATCTGTGCAGCCATTGGACTGCATATGGATTAGGTTTCTCATAGCATTGCGAATTTCACTCATTCCGTGGATACGATTGATTTTGTTTTGCGTAGCATCTATTTTATACATTCGAGAAAATTTGCGAAAATACAATTTTCCCTTACTGAATGTATAGGTGAAATTTTTCACCTTTGGATCAGCTGTAATGCTTTCTTCTGTCTCTCCGTTTTCTTTGTCCACATGGAAAATTTCCATGACATGGACATCCATATTGCTTAATGCCGTTTTTAATGCATCCTTGATAGAAAAATTAGAATCGTGATTTACGCAATCAGTGTAATTGCTATCCTCACCAAACATTTCTGTATTAAATTCCATTTTCCCAAACATATTGTCTGGATGACTGTTGAAATACTTGTTTACCGGCACTCCATCTTCTGTTTCTGTGACATGTATCCATTCTGGATTAGAATCACTAACATGTGTTTTCTTTTGAAGGATCAGAATATCGGTGGTTACTTCTGTTCCTGCATTTTCTTTGAATGAGTTTTTAGGAAGTCTGATGGCTCCAGCCAGATCAGCTCTAGCTGAAAGATACTTTCGAAATGTAGTATCATGCTTGTCCAGAGTTCCTTTCGATGAAATAGCAAATACAATTCCACCAGGTCTGACCAGATCCAGCGCTTTAGCCAGAAAGTAGTCATGAATTTTGAAATTGTATTTTGCATACTTGTCGTCATAGACTCCAAAATCACCAAATGGCACATTGCCTATAACTGCATCAAAGAAATTTTCCGGAAGGTTTGCTTTTTCGATTCCACATATGGAAATTGACGCTTCCGGATATAATTTTTGCGCTATGCGGCCGGAAATGCTGTCTATTTCTACTCCATACAAAGCAGCATTCAGTCCATCTGGCATACATCCAAAGAAATTGCCTATTCCCATGGCTGGTTCAAGAATAGAACCGTTTTTTAATCCAAATGAAATTAATGCTTCATCCATACACTTTGCGACTTCATACGGCGTATAAAAAGCATCATTGACAGATGCTCTAGCAGATTTGTACTCATCCTCTGTTAATAATTCTTTTAAGGATTCATATTCTCTCTCCCAAGTTTGATTTTTACTGTCAAAAGCCTGCGGTATTCCGCCCCATCCGACATACTTCGAAAGAGTTTCGCATTCGTCCACAGTTGGGTATCTCTTTTCTTTTTCCAACAATTTCAGTAATGTTATAGCCTCCTTGTTGGCATTGAATTTCCCCTTACCTCCTTTTGGTAACTCAGGGTTGTTGATTTTAAACATCATGTTTTTTATTGCTCCTTTCTTTTTTTTACAACAAAAAAAAGAAGCCATCAACTTCTCATCCACAGTTTAAAACTGTAAAATCCGTTAATGACTTCTTTTATTTTTATTGTTTATGTATTATATACTACCATAGGATATAGAAAATGTAAACCACAAAGCTGAGAACTCAGTCTCTGAGTTATTAATCAAGTGGCATTTTGAAAATTCCAGAAACGTTATTCCAACTATGACACGTTAACTCAGCAAATACTTTACATGCTCGATCGGATGTTTCATATTGCCCCAGTAATATATCCTTAAAAAAGATGCTTTTGCCGTTCAAATCAACGTCACCTCTTATAGTCAAGAGTTCATTCTTTTGCGTAATAATTTCCATCGTTATCTCTCCATTTTTATATGTAGATTAGACTCACTTTTCTATGTAAGTGCTGTCCAAAAAATTCCGGTATCATTCCAAGTATCATTCTCGAGATATTGGTAATATCCTCCACATTCTCCTTCTAAAGGAAAACCATTTTCATCCTCGCCATTACTTTTCCAGCTCCCGATTCCGTACATCTCATTCATGTAAGTTTCAAAATGTTCTTCGCAGCAATAAAAATCATTGCAGTCCGTAAATAGTTCACGGATGGGCTTTCCGCATTTGTTACACAATCTGAATTCGAAAAAATGATCTTCCTTTTCGGACCAGTCTCTTAGTACATATAAATCATCACTCACGATATCGCCTTTTGGTGTGCTTAACTGAACTTTATCTTCTGAAACCAATGTGAATGTGACATCATCCTCCATCTCAAAACGGAAATCCGGTTGCGTTTGTAAAAATTTAATTAATCGCTCCATCTTCATTGTCCTTTCTGATCAATTTTTCTAATGCCTGTTTCAGAGATGCAAACGGTTCTGATTCAGTAATCTCTTTAGGATAAAATTCTGTATCAGACATACGTTTCCTAGATACGATTTCATAATCGCAATCATCGATGCAGATACAGATAGCCGGGATCATTTGACCAGATGATGTTTGCAGTTCTTTATATTTAGCGTAGGCAAGTTTTGCAATTTCTGCAACATCTTCCGGGTTTTCTGTAGAAAAAATATAGTTCGCTCCCAAGGATGCGAATTCGCCACATTCATTTACATTTAACAAAAATTTCGTTGACATTCTTTATTCTCCTTCGTATTTTGATTTTTTTATATTTGCTTTCTGTTTACAGAGAAGACTCATTAACAATTATTGCGACTGAGCCAATACGATTTACATATTCTGTTCCATACAAATTTCTCAACGTGGAAAAATCCGCATCCGGGACAACGCTTTTTACAAGACCGGTAGAACAAAAATTCCTAACAATATACATTGCTAACTCATAATCGCTCTGTAAATGGCAGATATGCTTTATCTCCCGGAGCTTTTTCGAGGTATCTTCGCAAAAGGATTCTCTTTCACAAATATAATCAAAATAATGCTCGTCAGAATCGAAAATCTTCAATTTTTCATCTTCCCACTTAAATTTTACCCTTTCTGTATCAAGTATACCTTTGTTCATAATCGAATCATCCTTTCTACTGTTTAATAGTGTCGGATGCGATTTTAGCACCCATCATGATTTTGCAATACACATTTGTGTAGTGTTCTTTTTCTGGACCCGTGGAAGACATCATAGCGTTATAATAAAATGCAGATGCTTCATGTCGATCCATCATATCCTTTTTTCCTCCGCATATAACCGTCACAACTGACAAAGAATTCATATTTGCCAATATTTTATCTACGGTTTTTGCGCTGTTTGCCCGGATCACAAGATCTGCGTCTTTTCGGCAGCTAAATTCCTGCTCACTATGATGTGATATAAGTGGATAGTCTTCCGGGTAAATTTCCTTTCCTGATTTGAAATAAAAGTATTTCATGATCTTTTTACTGCTCCTTTCTTTTTTTGCAATAAAAAAAGAGAAGTCATTAACTTTCATTTGCAGATATATCTGCAAAATCCATTAACGACTTCTCTTTTTTCTATTGTTTATGGGTATATACTAACATAGTTTTTAAAAAATGTAAATGCAATAATCGCCAATCCATTTCTTCAGCTTTTAATTACAAATTCATCCTTAGAGAAAAATAGTCCCATTCAACGTAGATATTGTCAACTGGAACAAAATACATATTTTTGCATTCGGGTTTTTGACCTAACTGGAACGCTGTACATTTATCGCTTTTTAATCTGGCATCTATTTTTTCCTTGAATGACTCAAGTTCAGAATAGGGATCACTGGACTCTTTCATCATAGCGTATCCGCCAACTGTCTTATAATAGATGCAGCTTTCGTTTACGACAGCTGCAAAAACATTATGAACTCTACCTAACGATTTGGCCCCCAATTTAGGATAGACGTAGGCAATTTCATAGTTTACAAACTCTGTAATCACCATTTTGTTTTTCGGGATCACTAAAAATTGACCTGCGTATTCATACCATCTGTTTTCAGCAAACGTTTTTTCGTTTATACGAAACAGCATATCCGCCGGAACAAATCGGTCTGCCTTATCGTCGTCTACATAATGTACCTGGTAAGTATCTTTTTCTGCCCGAACGATCATAACGCGTTTAACGCCATCTTCTGCGAGATATACAATATCTCTTTCCTTAAATTTTGTTTCCACTCTTTCAAAGAGTAGCGTCTGAAAATCATACATATTTATATTTTATTGCTCCTTTCGTCTTTATCCAGGATTTATATTCCAGGACATATTGTTTCTTTTATAAAGCCGGCATCATCTGATTATTATAGAATACGTCCAATGCTTTTTTTATCGTTTTACATATAAGCGAGGCAAGTGATTGAGGCACTCCGTTTCCGCATTGCTGCTGACGTTCATTTAAGTTCCCGTAAAAACGGAATCCTTTATCTAATCCTTGAAGTGCAGCTGCTTCAGCTACTGATAATACTCGGTTTTCTGTTGGATGCGTAATATTCGATTTACGCCAATTCGTAATTGTGGGAGCTTGCCCATTTTCGTCAAGCCTTCGATAAATCGCAGAATGCGTATCTTTTCCAAGATTCGATATTTCATGCGGAATATCTTTCCAGTTTCCTCCTTGCGGGACATAGCTCATTTTCTTTTCTGTTTCCTTCGATGGTTTTGTAATGTCCTTAAAATTGAACCACGATGCGTCTACTTTTGATAAAGCTTCTCTTACTGTTTTCATTGGAAGAACGTTGATAGCAGGAAGCCTGATCGCGCCTATTTTTGAACCAATAACAACGGCGCGTTTCCTTGTGGTAAATCCTCCAATTTTGCAATCTGTTACCACCTGAACGCTTATTTCAAAGCCCTTTAACTTTTCCAGGACACGATTGATATAGTCGCCCTGTTTTGCAGTAAGGAATTGTGGTACGTTTTCGATACAAAAGACTTTACACTCCTGAATCTCATTGACAATTCTTATGTATTCGTCTACAAGATCTCTTTTTTCCTGGGATACAGCAGAATTCATATTATGTCGGTTTTCAGTCGAAAATCCCTGACAAGGCGGACCACCAATTACTACATCTGCGGATATGTTTTTTCCGTTGATTCCATATACGGAACCATGTACAATATGATCGCCAATATTATGCCGATACGATTCGTAGGCAGCTCCGTCGAAATCATTTGCAAATACAATATTGAAAGACGGATCTTTATGAAACGGGTAGTCAAGCATGCCAGCTCCGGAGAACAAAGAGCATACGCGGTATACTTTGTTCAGATCTTCAGAGCATTTTTGTATTTCGGTTAAGCCAAGCGATGTTGTAGTTTTGATGGACGAAAGGTACGTTTCAAAATCAATTTGACCATAGCATTCGCCACCTGCTGCGATATCCATGGTTGGAATGATTATGCCACCTGTTTTTTTTAACCCAAGTGCCGTTGCAAAATCATAGACTTTTGCCGTCTTTATCTGTGCCCTTGTTTTGACATATGTGGTCACAATAATTTTCTCATTCCGGATTTCTACTTTTAAATAATCTGCTGCTGATACAATATTCCGGACTTCTTTGGAACGGATGTCGAATAACGGTTTTATTTTTTTGCCGCTTTTTTTCCTCGACACTTTCATCTTTCCGGTTTCCGATGGAACGATCGTGATTGCTCCTTTTTTACCGTCAATGAAATAATCAAATTTGGTTCCAACTGCTACAAGTCCATTTCCCTCGTCCAGAGAAAAAGTCAGCCCGCGTTTACTCTTTTTTAAAATTTTCACTTTTATAGCCCTCTTTCTTTTTTGATTTTTGACAATAAAAAAGAGAAGCCTATCAACTTCTATCTGCAAGCATGTAACATGCAAATATCCATTAATGGCTTCTCTTATTGTTATTGTTTTATGTAATTTATATTAGCATAGGATATACGAGATGTAAACAACGTATTTTCCTTTAAAAGTTCAGTATACTCCCATTTCGGTAAATGTGCTGACTTCCAACATAAGCAGTATCTACGTTTTCAACTACGAATATCCCTGATGCTGCTTTAAAATTTGGATAAGCACTCGCTACACTGCTTCTGAGATAGAGCAGGCATGTCCTTGTGATAAAAAGTGGATTCAAATACATTTCTAGTAAGATATTCACCAATCACACGCTGTTTCCCAACGGTATATATTTTTACACGCATACACTTTTCCTCTGCTTTCTCAGGCAACATCTATTGCCTTCATAAGATCTGCTTCGAGTACATCTGCCAACAATTTTCCGGCTAAATGACCGTTTCTGATTTTTGCGTTTGTTCTACGAAGTTCTTTGAACTCTTCTTCTCTCAATTTTGCGCTTCTGCGAGCAAGCATGAAGTCTTCTTCTGTTAATCTGCTTCTTATTTCTTTTTGCCATTTCCTGATAAAGTCAACAGCATTTTCATAATCTGCATTTTGGTTGTCTCCTGTTGTTCGCTTTTGTCTGGTCGTTCCATCTGGTTCGATTTCAAGTGTGTAGTATGGCGTGTCGATGCATTCTGTTTTTCTCAAAAAAACGATATATGTTTCTCTATCATGCATACGCTCAAAATATCTGTCATCTCGATCCAGACAATGACCAAGAACTTTTCCTTCTGTAATGATATCTTCAATTCGATCGGGAACAACTATTGCGTACTTCTTGTTGTGAAATTCGTACTTTTCTTTGAGTGATTGACAAATGTTGTCAATGTCGGGAAACTTACTCGCTATTTCGCCGGCTCTCAAAGCAACCTCTACTCCGCCACAAAGTTTGACCACCTCGTTATGGCTTTCTAACAGGTTTTTCGGTTTATAGAAGATTTCTTTTTTCACGTCGATTTTGCACCTTGAAGCCATGGCAAGATAATCATCCCATGTTCCAATCAGTTCCTGCGGCTTTCTGCCGGAGAGCTTGTACTGCTTTTTTAAATAATTGCAAATTTTTGTTTCGCTCATCCGATCCGAAATAAATGAAAGCTGATCAGGCGTAACGCCTATTTCTGAAAAATAACGAATCACATTATCATCGATGATCGTATTTTCCCACTTTTCATATTTCAGCCAGGCAAGATATACTCTTGCCCCATTGTTTTCTCTTAACCTTTTCATTCGAGCCCGGTCAATCCCAAGTGCCTTTGGCAATTCCTTTATATCCTGGATATCAAGATCTAATTTCATGTCAAATATAACTGCATGTGCAAGCCTTGTAAGTCCTGATTTCGCCAACTGCTCCAAATATGGATTTTCTCTTAAAGCATTCAGATACATTTCAGGATCTATATTTTTCAATGCCTTGATCATTTCTGGAAGTCCAGTCATTTTCAATGCATCCTTTGCCAGAGAAGGTAATGTGCGTGGATAGATGCGTCCAGGCGCATTATACAGGCTGCCGTATCTGAAAAACGATGCTGTATGCACCCATCGCAAATACTCATTTTTATATAATGCATATACATATGTATCGGGTGCAAACTCTTTTGTATACAGAACCCTTCTCGTTTCAGACATATTAACTTTGGGTATTTCGTTTCCTTTGGCAAAATGATTAGTGAAATAAAAAGTTCTCAGCACCATTCCGTCATCAACTTTCTGCATCAAATACCCGAGGTATCTTTCCGTAGAAAAAGTGCCCGCCTTTCCTCTTGATTTAAATGTAACATGTCGTCCGCAGCATTTGCAGACAGCTTTTTTATTATGCTTCGGATTAACGATAGGAACTTCTTTTTTGCAGCAACTACAAAAGCCCTTTTTTGCCCCTTTTTTGTCATAGGTATAAAAAATAAAGTGTTCCTGAACAGCAAAACGTTCTCCCCACGTCATAAAGTCTTTTGGGATATCTGGAACTTTCTTCATTTGCTTATCCCATGGAGCGACTTCCCTTGCCCTTACTGCCAGAAGGCGTTCTCTTTTTATCTCGTTTTGGAAATCCACGATACATTGAATTCCCTCATCGTCTTTTTTTAGAAAACGCTGAATTAAAGCGTTATCTTCCTCTGATATAAATCTTTTAGTTACATACTCCAATTTTCGACGATCAACTAAAAGATTTTCCATTTTTGCAGTAAGAAATTTTTCGTGCATAACATCTCGCGTGATGTAATCCCGCTTTTCATAATCAATAAATACTTCATATGAAGGGCGTCTGGCTCCCATTCTTAAACACTGCGTTTCATAAATGGCAACTTCGAGAATATCACCGTGTAATTTGCAGCGGAAGTACAGATCTGTTTTGTATGCATATTCATTCATATAATATGTTTTTATTTTTCGCGGAACGTCTTTTTCTGCCATCTGCATAATTTCATTTGAGGCAAGCAGCTCCTGGATTTTTTCAATTTTTTTTATATCACTTTTTTTCATAGTTCTTTATCTCCTTTGTCCATTCATGTCATACCACACATCTGGAAGTAGATTGTCTTTTCCCACTTCCCACATGTCCATATCAACAATTTTTTTGCTATTAGCTTCTTCTTTGCAGAATGCGAGTATATCTCCTGATTTCCCTTTTGCTACCGGATCTTTTCCTCTCACGATAACAAAGTGATTCGAGGTGACTTCTCCTTTCTCCTGCTCAACATTGTTACTATCACGTCTGTATGGATGAGCCTGCATATATTTCAATGCATGAGCTACAAACTCCAGTTTACTAAGCTGTTTCACCAGTTTCATTCTGGTACCAGCTATTTTTGTGTCGTAGCCGTCTTCGTCGATGTCCCCATCTACGGCCACAACATAATAAACGGAACGATCCATGTTTCGATAATAAGTCAAGCAGTCCAATGGATTCTCCGCACAGTGAAATCCATTTTTTACACAATTAGCTTCTGGTTCTTCATTCCATTCAGTTTGTTTGAATTTCAATCCACGACAGCTTAAATCAGGATCAAATCCTTTATACGCTAACTGCATACCATATTCCTCCTTCTTTTTTTGTTTGATATCAATTTTTATTGCTCCTTTCTTTTTGACAACAAAAAAAGAAGCCATCAACTTCTCATTTACAGGTATGACCTGCAAAATCCATTAATGACTTCTCTTATTTTGTTTATATTATGTATTTTATAATATCACATGACGCACATAATGTAAACTCAATTTAAATATAATCATAGATGTTCATTTGTCCATCTATTTGTGCTTCCGGCTTTTTTGACCTTTTGGAGCCGTCAATCTTTACTGGAAGTATTGCAACCATGGAAAGTTTTTTTTCGGAAAATCCGGAATGGGTTAGCTGCTGATACTTATCCTCAGACAGGTTGTAAAATTCACAGATCCATTCATACACTTCCCTTTTTGATACAGTTATCAGACCGTGTCGCCCATTTTTTCTGGCAGCGTCTTTAACATAATCATAAGCTTCGGACAAAGTTCTTTTCGATGCCCGAATAAGCGCCTCCACAGCTTCATCAAGTATTGTTTCTCTGGAAATGATCATCACCAAATTTCTGAGACAAATATCCTTTCCAGCTTCTTCCATTAATTTTTCAGTCATATTCATAGTCGTTCGCTCTCCTCTCTGCTACAGATTGAACATAGACATAAAGTCAATCTGTCCTTCTATTTCTCCTTTTTTCAATGCACGCTTGTGCGGAACGGAAGGCTGTGCCTTTGCTGTAGGCTGCGTCTTTGGTACCGCAATCGGTTTGTGAGGCGCATATTTTTTCATTTCTTTTTCGTATTCTTCTTTATCATCAACTTTATAATAGTCAATGATCCATTCCAGTACCTTTTCAGGAGACACTGGTGTGACAATCGGAATTCCTCTCCGCGCATCCCTTTTTTCTTTTTCCGTAGGTGTACGGAGTGTTCTTGCCTTGTTCTCAGCAAATTTCATGGCGCGTTTAAATGACTTATGCTCTTGTAGTACCAATGCATTAAAAGCTGCATCTTCGTCCGCCTTTTTTACAAGAACATCAAAAAGCACCCCAAACTGTTGTGCCATGATATCCTTGTATTCCGGAACCACACTTTCCAGCACGGCATTTTCTTCAGCTTTTAATTTCTCGGCACCAGTCGCATAAGTAGACGCTTTCTCTCCTTCTGATTCTAATCGTTCAAGTTCCGCATCCTTAATTTCTACAGTTTCAATTTCGACAGTTTTTTTTGTCTCCTCTTTCTTTAAATTTTCCATCGTTTTTATTGCTCCTTTCTTTTTGACAACAAAAAAAGAAGCCATCAACTTCTCATTCACAGTTTTAAACTGTAAAATCCGTTAATGACTTCTCTTATATTTGATTGTTTTATGTGTATTATAATAACATATGATATACATAATGTAAACTATTTTTGCATTTACCTTTCCCATAATGCGGAGAAATCTGGATATTGCCATAATCCCATATTCGAATCCTGGGCATTTTTTCGTAGTCCGTCAAATAAATCAGCGTATTTTTTGTTTGGCATGTATACTTTATTATAGGCATACCCATTCTTTACAAGCACAGCGTTTAACATTTGATTTTCAACCTCTTTTTCAGATACCGAATCCGGATCTGAGAACCAGACATATGCCAACGTTCTACCATACTGGTCCGTTTTTTCTTCATCATATGTAAGGTACACGGTGGTAACTTCTTTCAGCAGCTCTTTTGTATAATCACTTGCCATTTGACCATAAATATTATTTTTGCTTTCATCTGGATTTACACTTTCAGGTGTATCTATTCCTATGAATCTTATTTTTTGTGAAGAATCGTCTATATTTACGACGATCGTATCTCCATCTATCACCCGCTCTAATGTTGCCGTATCACATTCGGATGTGGCTTTTTTAGAAGATGATATTTGTGCGAAAAAATCTTTTATGCCTCCGGAAGCTTTATCTGCAAGATTTTCATTATCTGAAGTATGCCCTGTTCCATCAAGTACAGACATCCAAGTATCGCTGATAAATTGCGTTGCATTGAGCAACGCTCCTTCACAAAAGTTTTTGGCTGGACCATTTAACACATCCAAAGCTGTTTGAATGCCAATGGCCGTTTCTTTTGGCGAAATTGTTGCTTCTGTATCGTCCGTTATTACCTCGATTGCATTTTGATTGCTCGAAGTTTTTATATATCTTTCCGGATTATAATGTATAGATACACAGGCAATGACAATCCCTACGATCAATATCCGGCGAAAAATTTTTTTCATGTCATTATCCCTTCCATGTGCTTAAATAGCATTTAAGCACGATTCCTTTTGCATTTTTGCAGCCATAACATCCACAATGTCCCTGTCCAATTCAGGCGATTGATAAAGTATATCCAATGCCTTTTGCGCTGAAATGGCCTGTGCATACACTCGCTCGCTTCGCAATGCGTCAAATACATCTGCACATCTTAAAATTTTAGCCAAATACAGGACATCTTCTCTAGGGACCTCATCAATTTCAAAATGTGGTTTATCTTCGCCGTGATGATACAGCACGATATTACATATATCATTATTCACATGACTGTTTTTCAATATACAATATCCCAGATAGCTATGCATATCTACAATTTGTCTTTCATAGGCAGTAAGTTTCTTCGGATTGTTCAATATACTGGGAGATGTAGCGATTTTCCCGATATCATGAACAAGACCAGCTTTATAGACCAGCTTTTTGTCTTTATGTAATTGTTCAGCTATACCGTATGCATATTCCGCTGTACGCCGGCAATGTTCATACAATGCATTATCAATTTTCTTGATGTATTCCACGCACAGCCTGTAATGATCTTCGTTTTTCATGACTATTCCTCCCAATATTTTATAAGTAATAGCGATAACTAACGTTATTACAAGCACTTACATTTTTAGTATATTTTACCATTTGATTACATGCTATTCAAGTCAATCATTAAAAAAGCCATATATATAATCCTTAAATAAACATTGGATTATATATATGGTAGATAAATGATCTCTACAAAAGAGACATTTCTTCTAAATATCGTGAATGTCTATCTTCCGACATTCCTTTTTTGGAATAGAACATACTGCAGCTTCTTTTTGCTCTAGTCAATGCGACATAAAAAAGCCTTCGTTCTTCTGCATAATCAGCATCACTCTCCGCTTTCTTAAACGGACAATTATCCTCATTTGCATTAATGATAAAAACATACTCCCATTCCAAACCTTTAGAGGAATGAAAAGTTGATAAGCAAACCCCTTCCTTTCTTTTCTCCTTTTTCAGTTTGCGTAATGCTTCTGCGTAATACTCAGCATAATCATTCCACTCTTTCATGGTGGTAAACGATCGCGCTTCTGCGGTTAAGGTTTTTAGTAAATCCCGTGCCTCAGATTTGTCTCGCCTACAAAATTCGCAGTAAGCATCTATTGCTGCATCATAATCCATTATATTCACCATGTAATTGATGAATTTCGTTGGATCTTCAATTTTTGAAAGATTATCAATATCTACGAACATTTCGATGATCTTCTGTTTAGCGCTGCTACTTTGAGACGAATTTTCGCAGACCTTCAGCAATTCTTTTTTGTTAAAGGTGCAATTTTTGAATAATTCTCTTTTTAAATACCTAGTCGGACGATTCAGGATTCGAAGGAAATCTCCTTTTTTGTCTGTACCCTGAGATATCCGCCAGTACGCCATTATATCCTGAAAGACAAAATCCAAATGATAGTCTCTCGGTGTTTCTGTGGTGTAAAAAGGGACTTTTAAATTCAGCAATTTTCCAATCAGAAGCTGGTTTTCTGTATTAGTACGATACAGTATAGCCATTTCGTTATACGGAACGCCTCTTTTATTTAGGTCAGAAATTTTTTTCAATACTGCCATGTCCTGCGTCTCCGGGCTGTCACACGGAATAGCCTGTACAGTACCTTTTTCATTCTTAAAGCCTTTAAAATTTTTCTGAAATCTGTTTTGATTATTTTTTATCAGTGCCGTGGCTCTATGTATGATTTCCTGTTCACTGCGATAATTTACATCCAGCGACACAACGTTGCATTGCGGATATTTTTGGGGAAATCCTATCATTATATCTGGATACGCAGCGCGGAATCGGTTAATGGACTGTTCATCGTCCCCTACAACGCAAAGATTTCCTTTTTTCCCAGCAAGCATATAGAAAATTTCTGCCTGCACTTTATTGGTATCCTGATACTCATCTATCATAATATACCGGAATTTATTCTGCCAGAAAGCAAGTTCATCCGGTTTATTTTGAAATGCTTTCCTGCACCAGATCAGCATATCATCAAAATCAATTTTTCGGTTTTCTTTTTTAAATTCTTCATATGCATTCATTGAATCTCTCAAAATCTGTTTTTCAACATTTTTCGGAGTATATGAAGACAGAGAGATATCAGCATTTTTTATCAGACTAAGTTCCGCGAACAGGTTTTTTATGTAGTTTTCCATATCATCTGTTTTTACCCTTTTATATAAATAGTTCCGGAAAAAGTCCCATTGTTCACCTTCTTTTAAAAGGTTCGATATCTGTATTCCGTACGCCTTCGCAATAACTCGAAAGCATATCGAATGTATGGTCCCGAAAAACACCTTCGTTGAGCCATACTCCTTTTTATACCGTTCAGACATCTGAAGCGCTGCCTCTTTGGTAAAAGTAATTACCAGGATTGATTCTGGATTTATACCAGAATCCAACATATGCTTCACTCTCTCAATGATAACCGTCGTTTTACCGCTTCCTGGGCACGCTACAACTAACAACTGCCCTTCTATGCAATTCACAGCCGACTGCTGTTCTGAATTTAATTGCCTCATATCTGTTTCACCTTATCCTTTCTTTCAGTTTTTTAATGATCCACATAACATTTTTTATTTTTCCTCCTGTTTAAAGTTTTAAATACCCATTAGACGTTTGGGACAGCAATGGAAGGTATTTTTCCAAGAATGAATCTCCTTCCCCCTCATCTGTCGTCCTCGGAGATGCTATTTGCAAAAGGACATCTTCTATGTTTATATCTACATAGTCCTTTTCATCTAGATATTCCAGAACAGACACAGAATCATTTTGTGCCATGATTTTTTATTGCTCCTTTCTTTTTTATAATATTTTGTATAACAAAAAAGAAGCCATTAACTCTCATTCACAGCTATAAGCTGCAAAATCCGTTAATGACTCCTCTAGTTTTGTTTACAATATGTATTTATAATAGCATAATATATGCAGAATGTAAATACACTGTATTTTCGTTATTTACTTATATTTTTTATAGCATACATTCCTTATCTTTAAAGACATCAGACTATCTTTGGTGAGCATCACCCGCAATAATTGGTTTGGCTGATTTTTCATCTTTTGCAACTACAATTTTGCATGCTACTGTTTCAAATCTCGTATAACCCTGCGCCACCAACATTTTGAGCGCAGCCCATCTTCTTACTCCATCAACAATCTTATAATCGCCCTTATCCGTAGGAGCATATAATACTTCTAATGGTTTCAATATTCCAACATGGAGAATATCATCAGCGAGTGCCTCGATTCCATCCATCGAAAAAAAACTTTCGTTCCGGTACATATTATTTATAGATATGTCCCTTATAACATATCTTTTTGTATTACTTTTTTTCATTCCATTTTCCTCGTCTTTCTTTGATATGTTTGTCATCTTTTAATCGTTTCGTAATGTCCCTCAATATGAAAATCTTCATTTTCTATAGAAAGACTTGTCTTGTTTTTTACCCATTCCAGCAGTTCTCCCGGAGAGTCAAACCATTTTGCAGTGTTGTAATCCTGGCACAAAGGCAACCCATTTTCAAGATCTTCTTTATCAACTGACTCAACCAAATCTTCATGCTCATTATTTAATACGATGTAATACTTCCATTTCCTTTCCACTTTAAGCTCCTTCATATTATCGCTTCGTTATCTCCTTTTCTATAATAGATTTTACTTGCTTTGTTTGCATTTGTCCATATTATGTTTAAAAATGGATAGTGTAAGTTTGTTGTAGGAATTAATAGAGCAGACTTGCCCGTTGAACCAGTCAGAATTAGTTGACTGATTTTAATATAGCTGTATTTATTATTTTCTACAACCCCCAAATGTGATTCTTTAGGGATGCAATTTTTTTGATTCGTGGGTATGGTATTGAATACATAGGAAACAAAAATATCTTCTAACTTTTTTACCCCTTCTGTCTGAAAATGTTGTATACTTTTAATCATGAAAGCACCCTCCTTTGGATTTTTGTTTTTCGTCAAACTCAATCCTAACATAAGGAACAGGTGCTTTCTTCTTTTTCTATTAAATTTCCCTACAAAAACTTTACCCTAGCTTAAAAATGATATTGCTTATTTACAGTCAATATATCATTGAAATAATTAGACAAAGTAAACTGATTGTCTGAATCTACATAAATTCCATTATTTAGAAACTGTTCGTAATTAACACCCTTTACATCATACGATTCTTTGAATAATTGTATAATGTAAGCACGTTGATTTGGAGTAGCTAGTGCTAAATCCTGCTCAATCCGTTTTACATCATTAATATAAGGGCAACCTATACATCCAGAACGCCGTACATAGTGGTATAACATTGGCTCATCTATACTGTATACCTGATAAATTGCATCAACAGCAGCATCTGTGAAATCGTATATTGGTGAAAATTTTCCGCTTTTAGCAAGGCATGTTTGATAAGCTCCCTGCCTGTTAACGCTTTCAGCAGTTCTAACACCAATAATCGATTTTCTCCCAGTTTCTTTTTCATATTTGGCAAGAGTATTTTCCTTTGTCTGTATGCAACATTCGTTTGAAATTTTGTGCGCCGTACCAGACAAAGTAATTTCTCTTGCTTTTTTGTTCAAATTATGCTTAGAAGGCGTAGTTCCGAGGATGCGCGACATAGTATGTTCTGATTGATTTCCTCGTTGATACCTTTTTATGTATTCATCCTGCGTTTTTGTAAAACATGGAATTCCGTATTTTTCCTTAATATCCATAGGTTTGATATCTGGGATCAATACTTTGTCAGCATTACGATACATCCTTTGCATAATCTCCTTGTGCTCCAAGCGAGTATTCACTGATATTATCGGTATTTCATCTGCGTGCAGATAATTTTTGATAAACCAATATATCAAATGACTATCTTTACCTCCAGAGTAACTTAAATAATAATTGTCATATTCAATTTTTGTCTCGAAACGAATTTCGAGTTTTCGCAGATATAAATCTGCCAATTCTTTCTGTGTTCCAGACCAACTGCAATTTGTACCCAAAGAGACATTGGCTAACCAATGTCTGCCTCTTGACTACGATTAGAGCGATTTCATCGTTCCCCAAGTGCTTCGGCATTTAAGTTATCGCAACTCGCCATCCTAACCACATTATGAGTTAGCAAGTCTCCTTTTTGATATTTTTGCAGTTTGCAATGCCCTGCGCCACATAGCAAGGTCTTTTTTGTTATTGGTCTGGATTGAATGAGTAATCATTTCTTGATATTCTTCAATTTCAATATCAATTTCTGACATTCTTACATCCTTTTGCATGATTTTCTCCTCGTTTTTTATAGTTAAATCTTAATTTAAGATTCCTTATCAAATGCCTGTGACAAGTTCTTTCTGCACTGGTTTACTTGCATTTCATTGCATAACGCCTCGCATCCTGTACACTTTAATGGGCATTGCTCATAAGTGATTTTCCTAATTTCCGTGTTATTCATATCACAATATTTCATGGTTTCCTCCCTATATTTTAATTTTTAGTTTATAATTTTACTTTTCAAATACACTTCCGTCCTTATATACTCGGAATGTCAAAACATCTCCTCCCATTGAGCCGACTATTTCGATAAAATCAGGTGTCTTATGTTCTTCTAATATATAGTCGAACCGATCCCTAGTCGCGTTAAGTTCATCTGTAAACGCAGAGCTCTCTGTCTGCTGCTCTTTTTGAGATAATTTGCATTCAGCCTTTAATTCCTTTTCAATTTTAGAAATTCTATCCTCAACACTTTTAATTCGTGCCTGTGCCGTTTTTGAAAAAAGAGATGCTCCACATAAAGGGCATTTGCAAGTTTTCCCGGCAATCTTAATGTATTTCTTGGCCAACCGGCTCCCGCATGTTTTACAGCCGATAAATTCAGCTTTTACACGAACAGGGCTGTTTTCCAATATGATTTTCTTTTTACTTTCAATCGCAGCATCACGGCGTTTTTTTAATTCATCAATCTTGTTCATTTTTATTTTCCTCATCTTTCCATTTTTTTGATTTTAGAAAAAGCCGCCGCACTATATTGGTACGGCAGCTTTTCATATTACTTAATATTGACCGGAAGAATTACATATGTATACGTTTCTTCTTCGTCTTTGATAAGAACCGGAGCTTTTGGATTTGTCATATAAAGCGCCACATTCTCATCATCCTCATCATCAATAGCTTTAAGCACATCCAACAAGAAGCGAGGATTAAATCCTATTGCAAGCTTCTCTCCGGTCCCTTCAATTTCAAGTTCCTCATCCATGCTTCCCATTTTTGAGGATATTCTTACGTTCATAACGTTTTTCGGCTGAATATCCATGATCAATGGTTTTCGATCTCCCTCTTTAATCATTAAGGTAGATCTATCGATACAGTCCATATAGAGCTGGCGATTCACCTTTACTTTTGTTTTGTAGTCTCCGTTGATTATCTGGCTTATTTTGAAAAACTCGCCATCAATCAATCTGGAAGTCACTCTGGTCTCATCGAATATAAAAGAGACATTGCTACTATCAAAAGATAAGACAATATCCTTTTCCGCATTTCCTCCCAAAATCTTTCCTATTTCGGAAAGCGTTTTGCCAGGAATAATTGCAGACATATCCGGATAATTTTCACGCAGAATAATCTTACGGACAGCAATTCGATGTCCGTCCAGAGCCTCCAATCTTAATTCATTTTCATGAACAATCAAGTGCTCTCCAGCCATCATCTTGTTTGAGTCATTGTCAGCGATCGAGAAGATCGTCTGTCTGATTCCCTCTTTGAAATCAAATTCAGACAGTTTTATCTGCTGATCCGCAGCAATCATCGGAACCCCAGGAAAATCTTCGGCCTTAACTCCAGAAATTTTGAATTTGGCTTTTCCCGCTTTTACAGTTACCGACAATTTCTCCGTGTCTACCGCAATGGAAATTTCCTGATCCGGCATTTTTTTCGCGATTTCGGCAAAGGTTTTCGCCTCCACCGCAATAGATCCCTTTTCTTCGATAACACCATCGACCAACGTCTCTATTCCAAGAGTTAAATCCGTAGCCGACAACTTGATCTTTGATCCAGTAGCATCAATAACAATGCATGTCAAAATAGGCATTGTAGTTTTCGGCGAAACTGCCTTGATTACTGTATTTACGCCATTTACAAGATTTGTTTTTTCAATTTTTAATTTCATTTTTATTGCTCCTTTTCTGTTTACTTTAAAAAAAATTATAAGGCACAATGATTTATATTATGCCTAAACTGCTACTGCTGTTTTTAAATTGAAATACTTGGCATTATACTGTACGAGATTGTTATAATCTGCCGACATGTAGTCTGCATACACACTCATACAAGCATCCGATACTTCATTGACGATAATATCTAACTGTTGCATATCGCCTACTTTAACAGCCTTATTAATGTCCGTCTTTCGATTTTGTAATATTTCATGCATTTTCTTGACGTACATCATACCTGTCTCATTGTTCAGTATAAATTTATACTGAAACAAAACCTCTTTAAGGTATACATTTAGTGGATCCTCTACACTTTTCACGAGATTGTGATAAGCATTCTTCCACTTTCCGTGCAAAAGTTCTTCAAGCATGCCTTTTTCCTTACTATAATCGTAGTTTTTCTTGATCTTCGTAAGGAGTTCTTCTACAGGGCGTCTTGATAACAATTCGCCGGTCTGCATATCTACTTTACACATGCTTATCATTCTCCCTTCAATAATTTTACACTGTTGTAAATAAGCGCACCTATGCAGAAAAGCACAGCGCAGGTGCATACACCTGACAGATCTAAATCTTCAGCTGTTTTCACCTGTAAACTACCGCATGCCATGCTAAATACAACAGCGCCCGCGGCAGATACGACCGCATAACAACTACGTTTTATTTCGTCAAAATTTTCATACAGACGATTCACGCAAAATGCGGCTACTTTCTTTGCAACGTTTGCAGCGCTTGCAATTTTCCCTAAAACGGTTACTCTTTTTTCTCCCTTCAGAACTGTTTTTTTCATTTTTATTGCTCCTTTCTTTCTTTTATTTTTAAACAATAAAAAAAGAGAAGCCTCTCAACTTCTATTTGCAAGCGCGCAGCATGCAAATATCCATTAATGGCTTCTCTATTTTTTTTGTTTATAACATGATATTATCATATATTGTTAAAATTGTAAACACATAATTGTTGCATTTTATGTATATAACACGATATGTTTACGTTATATGATCTATGCCTGTGACGGAATAACATTTTGAATGAATATTTCCTCTGTCTTGAACGCGACATATTGTGTCCCGCTGCGGCCCTCTTCATCCCTGCAATTATACATAATTAATCCATCATAACCGGCATGTTCCGCATACTCAACCAAAAAACCGGTCGTTAATCCATATGCTCTAAAATAGTCCAGTTCTTCCAAATCCCCATTTGCCGCGTACTCTGTAATCTTTTCTTGCAGTTTTTCGTCCTTTAAGAAAAAACTATTCCACGGTTGATCGTCCAGATCTACGATCAAAGGATTTTTAAAATCAAGTTGACACTGAAAGATATAACCATTTTCAGCTGCTCTTTTTGCAAAAAATTCTGCAATTACTATACTTCCAGCGAAATACGCTGGGCAATTAAAATGTTCAAAAGATTCTTTATCTGTTCCATGATAAGCTGTATACATCATTCGCTGTTCCTCACTTTTCTTATTTATAATTTTTTTAAATGCATTTGTATATCTCTCCTGCTTGTATATGGAAATGCCGTGACAACCTGAATGTAAGCATTACATTTTCTCAGAACCACAAAAATTGCGCTACACTCAATAGAGCCTTTCCGCCAATCATGCCATCGATCATGTAGATAACCATGCCCTATTACGCAGTCAAGATCTTTATACACATAAAAATCTCCCCGATCAGCCGTATCCGCAAGCCACTCCATTACACAGGCTATTATACCGCCAGTCTCCTCCTGGATAACTTCCATGATTCTGTTTGAAATCTCACTTGTAAAAGTTGCAATACAGGCAATATCCATCGTCATTATGCTTGTAGTTTATGGAAGAATGTTTGAAATTTATGTGTACTCATCTGTTTCAGCTATTCCT
>ENA-ORKV01000533-ORKV01000533.1-human-gut-metagenome-genome-assembly--contig:-NODE-533-length-45184-cov-4.368103_pt1 | contig 45184 bp, 44 predicted proteins | sample MGYA00243058_ERZ508805 | MGnify/ENA primary metagenome ERZ508805 (study PRJEB26277, sample SAMN04329770) | human gut metagenome | biome: human-associated habitat | host: Homo sapiens | place: USA...
ATTAAATAATATTAAAGAACTAAATGCAACTTTTAAAAAATTACTATCTAAAGTTACATTTACTTTTTTAAGTAATATTGATGGAAAAAATTTGACGCAAACAACAAATTATGTTATATTAATGCACACTAAAAAAGAAAAAGAGGTAATAAAAATGGCAAATAATGAACAAGAAAACGAAAAAAAATTTTATAATATGTTTGGAGTTTTAACTCATATTTCTGAAATATCGGCATTTATAACAACTTATGGACCAGAATTTAGTAGTTCTTTTAAAGATGAAATTGAATATATTGAAATGCTTATTAACTGTTATTTAAAAACAAAAGATGCAACAATTATTGAAGAAATATATCAAGAATATGAAGAAGGAAAAAAACAATATTTAAAAGAAAAAGATTTATATTTATTATTATCTGATGCAATAATTGCAGCTGGAAAATCTAAAATAATAAAAATTTATAAAAACAAAAGAAATTAAAAGAGTAGTCGTTAATAATATTATTAAGGGGTACTCTTTTTTTATATCATTTAATGAAAGGTGAGTTTGTATGAAATTAATTGTGGATAATATAGTAAAGAATTTTGATAAAAAAGAAGTATTAAAAAATGCTAGTTTTACTTTTAAAAAAGGAAAAATTTATGGTTTACTTGGAAGAAATGGAGCAGGTAAAACAACACTTTTTAATATTATTAGTTCGGAGATAGAAAAAACAAGTGGAGATATTTATATCGAAGAAAATAAAGAAAAAAGGAATTTAAATCCTTCTGATATTGGTTATGTAATATCAACACCCAATGTTCCTTCTTTTTTAACAGGAAGAGAATTTTTAAAATTTTTTTTAGACATCAATAAGAATAAAATTAATGGCTTAAAAACAATTGATGAATATTTTGATTTAATAAAAATAGAAAAAGATGATCGTGATAAACTTCTTAAAGATTACTCACATGGTATGAAAAATAAAATGCAAATGCTTATAAATATAATTCTTAAACCAAATGTATTGCTTTTAGACGAACCTTTAACAAGTTTAGATGTTGTTGTACAAGAAGAAATGAAAGATTTACTTAAAGATTTAAAGAGTGATCAAATAATAATTTTTTCAACGCATATTATGGAACTTGCTTTATCGTTATGTGATGAAATTGTGCTTTTATCAAATGGGGTACTAGAAATGATTGATAAAAAGCATCTTACAAATCAAGAACTAAAAAATACTATTATTGATAAATTAAAGGATGAATGTAATTATGAAGAATAGTTTTATTTTATCTTTTAAATTAAGAATAGCTTATCGAGTTAATACAATTATTTATGCTATAAAGCAAATTCCATTAATAAAGAAATTAATTCCAGATGCGGTTTATGGTGCAAGTGGTCTTAAAGAATTTGGATATATTATAGCTTTTCTCTATGAAATCATTCAGATGTTTCTTGGTAAATTCATTTACATGTTTTTATTTGTATACTTAGTTTTAAATACAATTAATTTATATGAAATAAATGATTTTTTCAATATTATGTTTTTTATGTCTATTATTGGCTCTTATTTAAATACTTTTATGTTTGAACCTTCTAATGACAAATATTATGCTTTGATGGTTATGAAAATGGATTCTAAAAAATATACTATTTCAAATTATTTTTATAATATTTTTAAAAGTATATTCGGGTTTATACCACCAATAATTATCTTTAGTTTAATATTAAAATTAAATCCTATTATTTCTTTAATAATTCCAATTTTTATAGGTAGTATAAAAATAAATACCGGAGCTTTTTATTTAAAAAGATATGAAAAAAATAAATTTATAGCAGATATAAAACATAAAGATATTTTAAAGTGGTTAATTATAATTCCATCATTTATTTTAGCTTATTTATTACCTTTATTACATATAAGTTTATCTATTAAAATATATATTGGTTTCATGATAATTTCTATATTACTACTAATAAAATCAATTAAATGTATATATAATTTTAATGACTATTATGCAATTTATAAAGTTATTTTAAATGATGATAATATGAATACTATTGATATTAATGGAACAGAAATTAATAAATCAGTTGCACTTAGTATGTTAGATGATAAACATAAATTTACTTCCAAAAAAAATGGTTATGCATATTTTAATGAGTTATTTATTAAAAGACATAATAAGGTTTTATATAGATTTATAAAAAAAGTTACAATTATTATATTTTGTCTGTTTTTAGTGATTTTAGGAACTACTATTTTTATTGATGAAATGAAATCTTTAATTAACGAAAAAATATTAACAATTATTCCAGCATTTTTATTTATAATGTATTATATTAATACAGGACTAAGAGTAGCAAAAATATTTTTTATGAATTGTGATTCAGCTATGTTAACTTTTAGTTTTTATAAAGAAAGAGAAGTAATACTTAATTTGTTTAAAGAAAGATTAAAAAGTATTATAAAAATGAATTTAATTCCTTCAATGACTTTATCTTTTTGTATTATTATTCTTTTAATAGTTTCTAAAAATTATTCATTAAATGATTATATATTAGTATTTTTAAGTATAAATGCTATGAGTATATTTTTTTCAGTACATAATATTGTTATATATTATTTATTACAACCATTTAATGCTAGTAGTGATATTAAAGGTGGAACTTTTCAAATAATAAATATGATGACTTATTTTATATGTTATTATGTTTGTCAAATAAAAATAGATATTCAGGTATTTACAACAGTAGTTTTAATTTTTAGTGGAATTTATGTTATTATTTCCTTATTTTTAGTTAAAAAGTACGCAGGTAAAACATTTAAAATTAGAGCTTAAGTATGACTTTACTTTTGCTCCTTTTTTATGTATATTATTAATGTAGTTATGCCGACTTAGCTCAGTTGGTAGAGCAACGCCCTCGTAACGCGTAGGTCGTAGGTTCAAGTCCTATAGTCGGCACCATATTGAAAAGAATCTCGAAATTTTAAAAATTTGAGAGTAATAAATTACTAACAGAAATGTTAGTTTTTTTGTTATAATTAATTTAAATAATAAGAAAATACTACGATGGCTGTAAATAATTAGAAAGAGTGATACTTATAGAACCATATATAGCTGATTTAATAAAAGATGAAAAAATTTTGGAATTGTACTAGCTTTTATATTTATAATTATTTGGTTATATTTGATTATTAAAATACATTCAAAAAAATAGAAAAGGAAATTATATGTTAATATTTTATATAGTTTGTGGAGGATTATTTATGTATGTTATAGTTAATATCATTTTAGATAATTCTAGTAAAGGAGAAAAAGTATAACCAACTTTAGTTAATAAAAAAACAGATACATTATTGATGCTAATAATATGATTTATGAAGAATATTTTCTAATCTTTTTAATAGAAACAAAAAAAAAGTTTTAGTGTTTCCTATAAAACTTATAAAAACTTTGATATTTTTGATAAAGGAATACTTACTTATAAACGAAATAAGTTTGTTTCTTTTATAAAAGATTAAATACCATAATGAAAAAATTTACATTATGGTATTTTTTTGCTATAATATACTGAAAAAAAGAGGGGTATTATTATGTTAATGGATGACTTAATGGGTTATGAATTTAAAAGAGTAGATAGTGTTAAATATAAAAATGACGCTATGGCTAAAAAGGTTATTAATGAATATTTAAGAAATAACAATTTATATTTTGATGTATATAAATTACCTTTTTATTCTTTGAATCATTTAATTAATGGGTATTATTATTTAAAAAGAATTGGTAAAGAAAAAGAATTAGATGAAATATTACAAAAATGCAATTTTAATTATGCTTTTTCTATTCGTAACGCTATATATGATCTTTTCTTACTAGAAAAAGATAAAAGAAGATATAGAAGCGTTAAACCTACATTATGGCCAGGAGTAATTAATGTTGAAAATGATGGGCCATTATTTAAAATTGATACAGTTTTAGGAACTATTAATGTTTATAAAGCAAGTGAAGTAATCGCAAATAAAATATTTAATCAAAATTTATGTGGTCGATGTTTTGAAGTTAGTGAAGAATATGTTACAGAAAATCCTGAGTATAAAGTAGTTTTATCTTACATGCCTTATGCTTTTATAGGTGGAGATTATCATGCTTATTTAAGAAGAGATAATAAGGTTTTAGATATTGCGGCTAATGCTTTGTTTACTGATTCATCAACTGACTTATTATATCCAAGATGCCCAATAAAAGAACTTACTTTAGATGAAATGAATTCTACTTATGAAGATTTAAAAATTCAAGATAGTGAAGTAGAGGATGACTATAAACTCCATGTTCTTGCTATACATTATGATAGATTAAGACATCAATAATAATATTTTTTTCTGTTATTATTTTTCGTTTTATGAAAATAATAATAATGGTGATTAAATGTTTTATTATATAAATATATTTTTTATATTTTCAATGTTTGGTTATATTATGGAATGTATATTTAATTTTATATGCAAAGAAAAACCCGGTAGTGGTATTCTTTCACTTCCATGGACACCAATATATGGATTTGGTTCAGTTTTAATAGTGTTAGTCCATAATTTTATTCAAAACGATATTCATATTTTAGGCTATCAAAAAGCAATTTTGTTAAGTTTTTCAATGATGATTATATTAACTATTATTGAACTTATTGGTGGTATTTTTATTGAAAAAACATTTCATAAAGTCTTCTGGGATTACCGCAAATTCAAATTTAATATTGGAAAATATATTTCTTTAGAAGTGTCTTTAATATGGGCTTTTTCATCAGTTATTTTATCTTATGTAGTTATACCTTTTTTAAAACCATATATTTTAACTATACCTGAGTATATAACAATTACTTTCATAATTTTATTTATATTAGATAATATTCATATGTATCTAACTGGAAAAATTAATAAATAGTATAAAAAAACATAATTAACACAAAATAAAAATGGTGATAGTTATGGAAGAAAATATAAATATATTAAATGAATTAAATAAAGGTGCTTGTATGGGAATGGATTCCATAAATATAATTAAAGATAAAATAAAAGATAAAGAGTTTAAAAATGCCGTTGAAAACATCTATAAAAAATATGAAGAAGTTTCTAGAAATATAAATAAACTATATTATAAATATGATAGAGTGGATGATCCTAAAACTACAAATCCAATATCAAAGGCAATGCTTTGGTCTGGAATCGAGATAAATACTCTTGCAGATACAAGTGATTCTAAACTTGCTGAGATACTTCTTAACGGAATCAATATGGGAATTATTGAAGGTCGAAAAATATTTAATAATAAATTTAGTGATATTGAAGTAGAAGATTTAATTAAAGAATTCATAAGAATGCAAGAAGGTAGTGTTGAAGAATTAAAACAATACTTATAACGATACTTAAATGTATTGTTTTTTTGTTAGTTTAAATTCTGTATTTCCGTAAACTGCTGATAACTCATAAGAATGTCTATATAAAATACTTTTTAAAGTATCTAAATTAGTCAAACTATCAATAAAGTAAACTCCAGTTATATTATATATATTTTTTAAAGAATTAACATAATCATTTAAAGCAATATAATCACTCATTTTAAAATTATTTTCAAAGAAAATTTGAAAACTAGTATTATCTTGTATTTTTCTTTTGGCATTCATAATTTTTTCTAAGTCAACTTGATCATGATTAACTAAAGAAAAAACTTGATAATCAACTAATGACAAATTTTTAACCATTTGTACAAATTCATTATATTTATCACTGCTATCAATATACTTCATTACATCATAAAAAATAAATACTATATTAGCCAATTCTATTTTCCTTTCATAATAATATATATAGGTAAACTTAAAAAATATTACTTAAAATAATTTGCTTAATATAATTGTTTGTGGTAATATAACAAAAGTTTTTTTGAGTTTAGGAAGGGTTAAAATGATAAGAATATTAAATACTTTTTATAATGATATATTAAAGGAAGCAGGTGCTGGTTCAGTTGATTGTTTATTTAAATTTAATATGTGTTTCTCAACTTATTTATGTGAAACTAAAAAAATAATACCAGCAACAGTTAAATCAAATAATTATTTTATTCCAGTACTTATAATTAATAATATGGATGAATTTAATAAATTGTTAGTTGAATATGTTAATTTGGCTGTTAATTTTTATAAAGATGATAGATATTTTGAAGAATTAAATGGAGAAACAGAAGAAGAATATTATAAAGAAAAAATGGTAATGACACTTTTATGGAGTAATGCAAGTATAGAAGATTTTAATCATCCAGAAGAATTTTTAAGAAGAAGAATAGAATTTATAAAAAATGAATTTATAGAAAATTATGATTTAGGTTTTTCAAGTGTTTTAAAAGCAAATATAGAATTTACTTCTAAAAAAAAAAAATATTTAATGAAACTCCATATTCAATTTGCTTTAAAGCAAAATTAAATGATGAAGAATATATTTTTCCAGTAATAAGATATGGAATATGTGATGATACCGTTTACGTTTATGCAATTCAAAGAGATGATACATTGGATAAAGAAAATAAATTTGCAAAAAAAGTAAATAGATCACTCTATAAAGTAAATGAAGCTGTAGATGTAGAAAATTTACAATACCCGAATATAATGAATGTAACTTCTTCTTTTGTAGTTGCTTTAGACTTATTCATTTGGCTATTTAAAAATATGGGTTTCAATAAATTTATGATAGTAGATTATTTACCAACAAGATGGAATGCTAAATGTTTAAAAAATAGTAAAAATGGTGGAAATGGGCTTACATTCGAAGAAAGAATGATGAAAGAAAATGCCGTTAAAAAATTTGAAAATACTTTTTATAGAGTTAAATACCATAATAAAGAATTTTTAATAAATTCATTTTCTCCATTTAAATCTTTAGAAATATATGCAAATGATGGTAATGCAAATAATGAAATTTTAAGCGAAATGATAACGTTAAGTAAAAAGTATAAAAGATATTAAAAACCTATGAGTAATTTATAATAACCAAGTTTTAGTTTATTACATAATATAAACTAGAAAGGAATTGGCAATTATGAATCCAAGATGTTATGAAAAAGAAAATATAGATATGAATCAAATGGGTAATTATAATGATACACAAGCAAATTATCCAAACTGTGCATGTCCTCCAGTTTATGAATGTCCACAAGAAAGAGTATGTGAAAGATATATTGTGCATGAAGTTCCACACGTAATGCCTATACATACTAAAATAGTTAATCATCATATCTATAAACATTCTTATACACCATGTTACACAATGAGTGAATGTGATACATGTGAAAACGTATATGATCCTTGTTGTAAAAACTTCTAGAAATAGAAGTTTTTTTATTTTTGTTTTAAATTAAAATACTATTTTGTATGATATAATAAATTTATTAAAAAAAATACTTGTGGAGGTTTTATGAAAATATTTATAATATCAAGTGCAGCTTTTTATGACAAAATTAAACCCATAAAAGATTACTTAGAAAGTAAAGGCTTTGAATTATTAATGCCAAATACATATGACTCACCTGACTTAACAAAAGAAGCATGGAATGAAGGATATGAGGCACATGCAAAGTTAGTACAAAAACTTTTCAAAATGAGTGAAGAAAAAATTAAAAGCGTTGATGCTGTTTTATGCATTAATTTTGAAAAAAATAATATTGAAAATTATATTGGTGGTGCTACATTTATTGAAATCTATGAAGCATTTAAAAATAATAAAAAAATATATTTATATCATGATATTCCAAAAGGAATGTTATTTGATGAAATAGCTAGTTTTGAACCAATAGTGATTAATGAAAATTTAGATTTAATTAAATAAACGATGAAAGAAAAAAATTTTTATGAATGTACAGGAACTAAAAGATGAATTAATTAAACAAAAAAGTTCTAAATTTAAAGGCAATATATATCATTATTCACAAGTTAATTTTGCTTATAATTCAAATAAAATTGAGGGAAGTAGATTAACAAGTGAACAAACTGAAGCCATTTTTTTGACATCTTCTTTTATTTCTAAAAATGACGAATTAATAAAACTTGATGACTTAACTGAATCTAAAAATCATTTTAAATTATTTGATTATATGATTGACAATGTTGATAAGCTTTTAACTAAAGAAATGTTAATTGAAATGAATAAAATACTAAAAAGAAATACAAGTGTTGAAGATGATCCTAGATATAATGTTGGAGGTTTTAAAATAGTACCAAATACAATAGGAGTAATAAATTAAACTAAAACAACTGAACCAAAAAATGTTGAAAAGGAACTATATAAATTACTAAATTTATATAATTTAAAAAAACAAGTTTCTATAGAAGATATAATTGATTTTCATTTTAACTTTGAACGTATTCATCCATTTGGAGACGGAACTGGTCGTGTTGGTAGAATGATAATGTTTAAAGAATGTTTAAGAAATAATATTATTCCTTTTATTGTACTTGATGATGATAGATCTTATTATTTAAGAGGATTAAAAGAATATGAAAATGATAAGATGTATTTAATTGACACGATTAAACATGAACAAGATATTTATGAAAAGATATGTGAAGAATTATTAGATTTTGATTTAAAAGAAAATAGTTAAAAATAGTACAAATTTAACAATTAAGAATATTATAAAATTTAAACACATTTTAATATGTAAATATTGTGTCTAATCTATTTATATATTTTTTCACTTATAGTATATTAATAACATAGGAGAGTGAAAAGAATGATTTATCCATCAATAGATAAAATATTAAAGAATGTAGATTCAAAATATATTTTAGTACATGTTGTAGCTAAAAGAAGTAGACAAATGCAAGAAACAAAACATTTTCAAATGAAAGAAAATGAATATGTTTCAAAAAAAGAAATTGGTAGGGCTTTAGAAGAACTTGATAAGGGATTAATTCATATTATAAAAGATTAATCTTTTTTTTGTAGAGAGAGGAAATAATATGCAATTTTATAATAAAAATATTGAAGATATATTTGATGAATTAAATACAAGCGAATCTGGTCTTTCTTCTAAAGAAGCTGATATTAGAATCTTAAAATATGGTAAAAATGAATTGGAAGAGAAAAAGAAAAAATCATGGCTTTTTAAATTTTTAGAACAATTTAATGATTTAATGATTATTATTCTTTTAATTGTTGCTGTATTTTTAACTTTTTATGGTCTTTTTTTTAGTCATGAATATACAGATGCCATTGTTATATTTGCTGTTGTTTTAATTAATTCAATTATGAGTTTTATTCAAGAAGAAAAAGCTGAAGTAACTTTAAATGATTTAAAAAAATATTCTGTTTCAAAATGTAAAGTAAAAAGAGATGGAGTTATTCATATAATAGATTCGTCTTTAATAGTTCCAGGTGATATTGTTATTTATGAAGCTGGAGATAAAGTTACGAGTGATGCAAGAATCATAAATGAAAGCAACTTAAGTGTGGATGAATCAGCATTAACAGGAGAATCTTTACCTGTAAGTAAAAATACTCAAACTTTAGATGGTAAAAAAATTATCCAAGATAGAACTAATATGCTTTTTTGTGGTTCAGTTATAACAAATGGAAAAGCAACGGCAGTTGTAGTATCAACAGGTATGCTTTCTGAAATTGGTCTTATTGCTGTATCTTTAAATACCCCTTACACTGTACAATCACCATTAGAAACTAAAATAAAAGAATTAAGTAAAAAAATTACTATTTTGATATTTATTATAATTTTGTTTATTTTTATATATGGACTTATAAATGGATATAAAATACTTGAGATACTTATGTTATGTGTTTCTTTATCAGTTGCAGCAATTCCTGAGGGACTTCCTGCAGTTATTACAATTACTTTATCAAATGGAGCAGCAGCTTTATTTAGAAAAAATACAGTTGTAAAACAAATAGGTGCAGTTGAAACTTTGGGTGCAGTGGATGTGATTTGTTCAGATAAAACTGGAACTATTACGGAAAATAAAATGAAAGTTCTAAAAACAAATTTGGTTGATGAAAATATGTTTGAACTTATTTCTGTTCTTTGTAATGATGCGGTTATAGGAGATGAAGAAATTGGAGATCCAACTGAAATAAGTTTACTTAATTATATTGGAAAAACAAAAATAAAAGAAATTAATGATGAGTATCAAAGACTTATTGATGCACCTTTTGATAGTTCTAGAAAGATGATGAGTACTTTTGTTAGTAATGATAAAAAATCTTACGTATTAGTAAAAGGAAGCTTAGAAAACTTATTAAAAAACTGTAATTTATCAGATAAAGAAAAAGAAGAAATATTGAAAAAAGAAAAGGAAATGTCTGATGAGTCATTAAGAGTTATTGGCTTTGCCTATAAAGAAGTAAAAAAAGAAATAAGTACGTCTAAGGAACTTCTTGATAATGAAAATAATTTAACTTATGTAGGTATTTGTGGGATGATTGATCCGCCTAGAAAAACTGTTGCATCTTCTGTTTTAAAATGTAAAAAAGCTGGGATTAGACCTATAATGATAACCGGGGATTCTTTAAATACTGCTGTTAGTATTGCCAAAAGTGTTGGTATAATTGAAACTTCAAATGAAGGTATTTTGGGAAGTGAACTTGATAACTATAGTGACGAAGAATTAAAGGATGTTATTACAAAGTACTCAGTTTATGCTAGAGTAACTCCTGAACATAAAAGAAGAATAGTTACAGTACTTCAAAGTATGGGAAAAGTCGTTTCAATGACAGGAGATGGGGTAAATGATGCTCCAGCTATAAAAGATGCTCATGTTGGAATAGGTATGGGTATTACTGGTACTGAAGTTACTAAAAATGTTGCTGATGTTATTCTTTTAGATGATTCATTTTCAACTATTGTTGATGCTGTAGAAGAAGGAAGAAGAATATATGCGAATATAAGAAATAATATTGTTTATTCTTTATCAAGCAACTTTGCAGAAATATTTGTAGTTTTAATAAGTATGATATTTGGTTATAATATTTTACTACCGATACATATCTTATTTATTGATCTTATAACTGATTCAATTCCAAGCATTTGTCTTTCTTATGAAAAAGCTGAAAAAGATATAATGAATCAAAAGCCTCGAGGACTTAATAAACCGATGTTTACTAAATTTTTATGGGGAGAAATTATTATTTCAGCAATAATTGAAACTACTTTTGTTTTAGTAACTTATTTTATAGGTTTAAAATATTTTTCAAATGATGTTGCTTCAACTTTAGCTTTGCTATCTTTGGTAATGCAAGAAATAATTTATGCGTTTAGTTGTCGTAATTTAAAAAAATATGCTTTTAAAGAAGGAATATTTTCTAATAAAGCATTTAATATTGGAATATCTATATTACTTATAATTGAAGCTTTAGTGTTCTTAACACCAATTGGTAATATCATAAATATTGTAGTAGTTGATATAAAAACAATTTTATTAGTTGTTTTATTTAACTTATTTGCATTTATAATTTATGAAATATCTAAAGTTAGAGTGGCAAAAATATTTAAAGATTAGTTAAAAAATATGCAAAATAAATTGCATATTTTTTTATTGCAATACTATTTGTAAAAAAAGTAAGCTTTACTCATAATAAAAAAATACACACATGTAGTAAATAAAAATAGGATAAATCTTTGAAATTAGGTGAAAAGAAAAATGTAATGTAGAATAATTTAAAAGTTATGTATTTTAATATGCAAAAATCAAAAAAATATTTTACACAAACTTTGTGTAAACCAACCAAAATGACTTGATAATCGAGGGAGGAGTATTATAAAATAAAATAGTAGAAAGTAGGGAATAATGTGAAGAAGAAAAGTATGCTTATAGTAGCAATATTACTAATGTCAATTGGATTTGCAGCAATCTCCGCAACATTAATAATAAACGGAACTGCTAAGGTAAGCGAAAACAATGAAGATTTTAGTGTAATCTTCACAGCTGCAAGTATAGATGGGAAGGACGTATACTCAACAGCAGTAGATGCAACAAAGAAAACAATAACATTTACAACAAGTGATTTAAAAACATTAAATCAAACAAGTATACTTACATATGAAGTAACAAACAATTCAAGCAACTATGATGCAGAAGTAAATGTAACATGTGTACAAAAGGAAGGCACAACAGCAAAATACACAAGTATAAGAAATGAACTAGAAGGTAATGCAACTAAAGTATTAGCAAAAAATTCAGTTAATGGAACATTAACAGTGACATTAAACAAAACAGCAACAGAAGAAGTACGAGAAGAATACACATGTACAATTACAGCAAATGCTGTAGAAAGAGATACATTGGGAGTAACAAAGCCAACATTTGTAGCATGGGTGCCAACATATTATGCATTTGGAACACCAACAACAGCAAGTGCAACAGATTATACAACAGTAGGGAAAAATGTATTTGCAGCATTAGATACAAATAATGTTAAAGGTGTATGTATAAATGATAATGGATTATTTTGTATAAAATCAAATGATTATGACAATTCAGTTTTAGCATTAAAGAATCATTTTGGAGAATCGGTTTGTAGTTCCTCTGGTTCTCGCTTCCGCTGCTACTCTGATGCGTTCGACTGCAATGCTAATTCGAGTGGCGACGTGTATTGCTACGATAGCTCGGCTGATGAGTACTGCCTTGTGTACTCTTCCGGCGCTGTCACTTGCGGCTAGTCTTGCCTCCCTGGGTATCTAAAAATCTAAAATCTATCTTTTGATTTATCAAAAGATGCTGAGGAGCAATGCGACGAAAAAGTGCCGAACGAAAGTGTAGGCACCAATGTTTTGAAATGGTTGGTATCAACTATTTCAAAAAAAATAATAAATTAGAAAGGAAATATAATAAAATTTTGGGGTATTCTGAATTTAATGGAGCTTTGGTGACAATGGTTCTAACTTCAACTGCAACTCTGATGCGTTCAACTGCAATGCTAATTCGAATGGCAACGTGAATTGCAACGATAACTCGACTAATGAGAACTGCAATGTGAACTCTTCCGGAACTGTCAATTGCAACTAGTCTTGCCTCTAAGAAAAGCCAATATACTTTGTTTATTTAGTAATATTTTAAATTAGAGATTTGGAAATAAGAATATTCCGTGTGGAAACACAAAATATATGCAGTAAATGAAAACTTAGATTAGTAATAAATGTTATGAAACTCTTTGTTTTCTATCCTTACTGTTTTTTTTTATTATAAAAAAGTCTTATAAGGGACTTTAAGAAAAGGTTTAACTAGTAATAAAAATCTAAATATAAAACCAAATTTTAGTTAAAAGTGCTAAAATAGTTGACAAGTGCATAAAATTTGGTATAATGAATATGTTTTAAAAAGGAAAGCGATGTATCCACATCCACCTGAGCTGCTAATATGGTGCTAGGTAAGAAAGCTAAAAAATAGAAAAATTATTTATAATTATACTATAATTAGGTTTTTAAGTGGATACAAATGTATTCACTTTTTAATTTGAATTTGGAGGTGCTTATCATAGCAAACATGAACAAGAAGAATGATGATTTACTTATCAATGAAAGGATTAGAGTTCCAGAACTTATGGTAATTGGGCCAAATGGAGAACAAATGGGAACAAAAAAACTAAATGATGCTTTAACTATTGCAAACTTTGCAGGTTTAGACTTAGTTTTAATGAATCCAGGAAGTGAACGTCCTGTTGCTAAAATAATGGATTATAATAAGTACAAATACGAAAAAAATAAAAAAGCTAAAGATGCTTTAAAGAAACAAAGAGAAGGAAATAAAGAAACTAAAGAGTATCGTTTATCTCCAATTATCGATGTTGGTGACTTTGAAACTAGAAGAAAAAATGCTCAAAAGTATTTGGAAAAAGGTCATAGTATAAAAGTATCTATCAGATTTAGAGGACGTGAAATGGCTCATACTGAAATAGGAAAAGAAGTTATGTTACGTTTTTATGAAGCTTTAAAGGATGTTTGTACTATTGAAAGTGAACCAAAACTTGAAGGTCGTAATATGACTATGATGTTAGCCCCAAAGAAAGAAATGTAGGAGGAAAATTTATGGCAAAACAAAAAACACATAAAGCAACTAGTAAAATACTAAAGAAACATAAAAGTGGATTAATTACTTACAAAAAAAGTAATGGAAACCATAAAACAGCTAAAGATACTTCTAAAGCTGTTAGACAAAGAAGAAATAAAGGACAATTAGCGAAAGGAATAGCTGACAGATTAAAAAATGTCATCTAGTAGGTGGAAATAATGACAAGAGTTAAAGGTGGATCTGTTGCTAAAAACAGACGTAGAAAAGTATTAAAAAGCGCAAAAGGATATTTTGGATCTAAGCATAGATTATTCAAAACTGCTCAAGAACAAACATTCCATAGTGGTGCATATGCATACAGAGATAGAAAACAAAATAAGAGAAATTTCAGAAAATTATGGATTACAAGAATCAATGCTGCATGTCGTATGAATGATATTAGTTACTCTAAATTTATAAATGGATTAACTAAAGCAGGTGTTGAAATTAACAGAAAAATGTTAAGTGAAGTTGCTATCGATAATCCAGCATTATTTACTTCATATGTTAATATTGCTAAAGATGCTTTAGCAGGAAAAACTGTTAAAACTGAAGTTAAAAAAGCTACAACTAAAGAAGTAAAAGAAGTTAAATCTGAAGAAAAAACTGATTTATCTAAATTAACTGTTGCTGAATTAAAAGAAATGGCAAAAGAAAAAAATATTGAAGGATATACTTCAATGAAAAAAGCTGAATTAGTTGATGCTTTAAATAAATAGTAAATTTATTCAATAAAATTGGTAAATATTACCAATTTTTTTTATTTAATATTGATAAATTATATAGATTAATTTATAATTATTATAGAAAATTATTGCTTAAATAAATATATTTATAGATTGAAATGTTGGGAGTGATAAATATGATAGCTGTTAACTGGATAGTCAGAATCTTAGGAATAATATTTATCGGTTTATTAGATGGTGTTGCATATACACTTGTTAGTTTAAGCTATCGAGTTTTTCTTGCTGCTTCAGAACTTAATTTGTTTGGTGGAAAAAGTGGTGCTAGTCAAGCAATATATGATACTTTTACTCAAAAAATTTATTTAGTTTTATCAGTTGTTATGCTATTTGTTTTTGCATATCAATTAATACTTTTAATAGTTAATCCAGATGGAGATGGAACAAAAAAAACTACAGGTTTATTAAAAGAACTTGTAATCTCAATTGCCCTTGTAGTTGTCTTACCAGTTGTTTTTAGATATATGACTGTATTTCAAGAACATGTTATAAGAAATAATACGATTGGAGCAATAGTTTTAGGAACTGCTCCGACTTCAAGTTCAACAAAAGATACTGCTTATGGAGATTCCATTGGTATGACAGTTCTCATGGCGTTTTATCATCCTCAGGGAACAGGATATAATACGTTCTTTGATACTTTGGGTAACTTAAAAGATCGAGATGAAGCAATTACTGCCTGTAAAGAAGCGGGTCAGGGCGATGATTCACAAGATACATGCGAATTATGGATGGATGCTTTAGAAAAATGGAATTCAACAATTACTGGAGAAAGAGTAGATCTTCCTTTTGCATTAATTACATGGAATTTCAAAATTTTTGATACTATTGGAGAAGACAATGGAACATATTATATGTGGTTAATCAGTACAGGGTGTGCGTTGCTTGTAGCTTGGTTCTTTATAAGCTATGCGATTGACTTAGGAACTCGTGCTGTAAAACTAGGATTCTTAGAACTAATTGCTCCAGTACCTGTGATGCTAAAAATAGTTCCAAGTATGAAAAAATCTTTTGAAACTTGGAAAGGCGAATTAATAAAAACTTATGTAGAATTGTTTTTAAGACTGGCTGTAATATTTTTTGTAGTCAAACTTTGCACATTAGTACCGGAGTTTGTTGAAATAATATTCTCAGATTCAATGCAAGATGTAAACGGTTGGATATTACTTAAATCAGTAACAATTGTTATTCTTATTTTGGGACTACTTAAATTCGCAAAAGAAGCACCAGAATTATTTAAATCTATCATGGATAATGGTGGAGGAATGTTTAAAAATCTTGACTTAAAACCAGGAGCTAAAAGACGCATTGAATCTAATGATTATGCAATGAAAGGTATTTCAACTATCGGAGGAGGAGCTGTTGGAGTTGCAGCAAATGTTGCTAAAAGGTACAATTTAGCTAAGGAAAATGGAAAATCTAATGCTGTTACGCGAGCAATCGCAGCCTTATCTGCTGCTCCTAGGGGCTTGATTTCTGGTGGAAAATCAGGATGGGACAATAGTTCTAAAACATTTAAAGATATGAAAAAAACTTATGGAGCTGCTGTTGATGATGCTCATGCATCGTTACAACGAGCTTCTGAGGGAGATTTACATACTAGACTTAGAAATGACTATCGTGGAATTAGAAATATGGAAGTTATGAACTCAGAAAGCTGGTTTGAATCTGCTGGTGATGTAATGAGAGCTAATAAAGAAGTTTATGATGCAAGCAAAGATGAAGCTGAAAAGGCAAGAGAAGCAAGAAAAGCAAGCCGTAAGCAAGAAAGAAGAGACTATTGGGCAGGTGTTGGGCAAAACCTTTCTAATAGAGAAACAGAGAGCTTAAATAATATTCAAACTTCTTTAAGTACAATAGAAAATTATATGAAGTCTTCGTTCGATAAAGCAACTGAAGCTATAAAGAAAGCTATGAATGATGACTTAAAGAAAATATATTCTGGACAAGAAGTTGTAAAAGTTAAAATTGATGAAAAGGGTAATAAGGTAAATGTTCCAATGAATGCATCAACCATAAAAGATTATTATCGTGACCAATTGATTAATGCAAAAAAAGATAAAATATCTTCAACACAAATGCATGCTATTGCATCACAATATAGAGAAGTTGAAAAACTTATTAGAAATAGTAAACTTGATAGTTCGATATTAAATAATATTGATGCTAAGATACAATCATCTGCTAAAAAAGCTGGTATTTCTAATGGTGATAGAGAAATTAAAAACTTAAAAGATTTAATAGATTTTACAAGCGGAAGTGATGCCCAATCTCATGCAGCAGACTTTGTTAAAGCAATGGAAGTTATGGAAGACGTTAATAAAGTTGTACAAGAAACTAAACAAACTAGTGACCTTTATAAATCAACTCAATCTACTATGAAAAAAGCATCTAGTGATGCTGAGAAAAAATAGGTGATTTATGATATTTGCTAAGATTGAAGAACTTGAAAAACAAAAAAATCTATGTAACCTTTTTCTAGAAGCTTATGACGTAATTGTTGGCTCTAGAAAAAGTGAAATAGATATTATAAAGGATGCAGAAGAATATAGCTTGAAAAACAATGCATTAAATAATGCTGGAAATAATTCAGAATATAAAAAAGTGGAAAAACAAATCAAAAGGTATTATCTTCATCTAAGCTATGCTAAATTTTGTGAAATTGCTGAAGATAGTTTACATTTTGATGAAATCCTTTTAAGTATAAAAAGAGAAATATTAAAAAAAGAAAATTATAAAAGTTTTATTGATTGTGGCTTACGAGTTAGTAAAGACTTTGAGCTAACCAAAAAAGAGTTTTATGCTGACTACGTTTTTGCTACAATTAAAGTTCCTGAATTAGAAGCAATGATAAAACTTGAAAATGAGAATAGAAAGAGGAAGATATAAGTATGAAAAATGCGTATTTGATACCAGCAAATTCGAAAAGATCGATGCTGATTCTTGGATTATTTGCTCCAATAGATTTAGCAATATTTCTTACTGGAGCAGTGTTAACCGTTATATTAATGCTTTCGTATCATGCAACAACAATGGAAGATGTATTTATGATACTTACTCCGTTATTTATTTCTACAGGAATGGTAATGCCGGTACCAAACCATAGAAATATTTGGACACTTACGGCTAATATATATCATTATTTATCAAATAGAAGAACATACTTTTGGAGAGGTTGGTGTATGACAAATGGCGAAGAAAATAAAGATAGAGACAAGTAAATATACTGAAGATTGGCTACCTGTTAAAGATATTAGGGGTGGAATGATTGAAGTAGAAGGAAAATTGACTGAGGGTAATCAACTGGTAGCTGGAGTAAGAGTAGAACCGAAGAATATTTTTATTTCTGATCAAGAAACTCAAGATAGAACCCTTATTGCTCTTAGAAATTTCTACAACACATTAGATTATGAATTTTGGCTTGTTTGCTGTGATAGACCAGTGGATATAAACTTATATAAATCTGAACTAGAAATTATGTATAATGATGCTCAAAATCAACAAATTAGAAAAATGATTTTACAAGATATTCAAAAATGTGATAAATTTATTGGCCCAGAAATAAATGCGGTTGATACAGAATTTTATCTTCTTTTTAAAGATAATCCCAAAAATATGGAACGTATTCAAAAAAGACTTCACAATATGATTTCCGGACTTGCAACTGCAGGACTTAATTCAAGACAACTTACGGATGATGATGCTAGAGTTTTATTAGATAGTTTCTTTAATGATTCAAAAAGAGTAGAATATGGGACGGTGATGACTGATGTCGAAACTAACGGCTAAAAGTGAAATAGCTCCTAAAGGGTTAAATTTTAAAATAAATGAGTTCATGATAAGTGATAAATATGCAACGATTTTAACAGTTTTAGAATATCCAAAAGCAATTGGACCAGGATGGTTAAGCAATATCACATCAATACCTGGAGTTAAGTTGTGTATTAAACACATTCCAATTGAACTTTCAACTATGCAAAAAACTATAAATAAAGAAATTGCTGAGTTAAAAGAAGCTTATCAAAAAGAACATGATCATACGTTAAAAGAAAGAATTAGATTAGACTATGAATCGATGGAAAACTTTGTATCTATGCTTGCAGCAACTCAATCAAAAATTTTTGATTTTCAAATGCATGTAATGATAATGGCAGATACAAAAGACGAATTAGATTCAAAAAAGATTCAAATAAAGAACTTCTTAACATCTTTAGGAATGAGAGCAATACCAATGATGTTTGAGCAAGAAAAAGTATTAAAATCAATGTTACCAATATTCCCTAAACAAGATATTGAAAGTAGAATTGGTATACCAGTTCCGGCACCAACTGTTTCAGCAATGTATCCTTTTGTATTTGACTCAATTAAAGACCCAGGTAAATCAACTCTTTTTGGAATTGATTTCTCAGGTGGTGTAGTATTATTTAATCAATTCTTATATCAAATAAGAAAAGAATTTAATAGAAATAATGCCAATATGATTATACTTGGTACTTCTGGTTCAGGTAAATCAACAGCAGCTAAATTACTATTAAGAAATCATATAAGAAATGGATATCAAATTGTTTGTATAGACCCAGAAGGAGAACTTGAAACATTAACAAAAGCATGTGGTGGTTCATTCGTTGATTTAGGTAAAGGTGGAGCATTTGGACTTATTAATCCACTTGAAGTTGTAGTTGATTCTGATAGTGAAGAACTAGCTCAAGGACTTGGCTATACCGTTTTAACAAGAACACTTCAATCATTAAAGGCATTTATGAAATACTATAGCCCAAGTATTGAAGAAGATGTTCTTGCAATGTTCTCACAAATTGTTCAAGAAACTTATAAACGTTTTGGAATCGATTTTAACACTAATTTTGCAAACTTCACACCAGATAAATATCCAACATTTGATGATGTATATGCAACAGTAAAAGGTAAACTTTTATCAATGCCAGAAGCTACACGTGAAAGAGATATAATGGAACGTTTGGAAATTAAAATTAGACCATTTATTAATGAACTTAGATACTACTTTAATGGACATACAACAATAAATGCAAATGATGATTTCATTGTATTTAATATTAAAGACGTCATGAATAGTGATTCTAATATACGTGATGCATTATTCTTTAATATCCTTAAGTATTCTTGGGGATTATGTCTAGACAAATATAAAAACACGGTTATGATGGTAGATGAGGCCCATATATTACTATCTGGTAATAATGAACTGGGAGCTGAATACTTAGCACAAATGCAAAGACGTGCAAGAAAATACAATACTGGAACAATCATTATTACTCAACAACCTACGGACTTTGCTGCAGAAAATTTAATTGTTCATGGTAAAGCAATATTTGATAATGCTTCATACTACTTAATTATGGGACTTAGAAAACAAGCAGTTGAAGATTTATCTAAATTAATAGATTTAAATGAAAATGAAAAAGAGAGTATAAAGACATATACTCAAGGAGAAGCACTATTTGTATGTGGATCCAGAAGAATGCGTATTAATGTAATTCTTACTCAAGATGAATTAGATTCATTTGGTACAGGTGGAGGATTATAGTATCAGGCGGTGATATAATGAAAAAAGTTGATTTCTTAATCAAAATGTTATTACAAAAAAGTAAATTTATATTTGCTTTTTTAGTAATAGCACTTTTTTCAGTTATATTAATTCCACAAACAAATGCTTCTGAATTTAATTATAGTGACTTTGATTTTGATACTTATTTTAAAGAAAAAGGAAACTATTGGACACTTACATGTAATGAAAACGAAAAATGTATAGATAAAATTATAAAAAATCAAAGAAAATTTTATACTAAATTATATAAAATATTATCTAAATATGCTAAAAAAGGAATAATATCTGAAAATAGTTTTGTAGATAGTCTTATTCTTGAAACAGTTTTTATTAATATGGATCCAGGAACATTTGCTGATAATGCAGAGGAATATGAACAAACTTGGGGAGATGGAAAGTCAGGTTATATTGTAGATGATTCAGATATTGATGACCCAGAGATTGAACCTGATATAGATTATGAAAATATAACAGAGGAAGAAGCTAATTATTTTAATGAAGAAAAAGATACATTAAAACTTCTAATTTCAAACCTTTTTTCATATACAACTAAATGTTATGGTATTTATGGGGACCCAACAATAGAAACTAATGATGATGGTACTGAAGAAAAAATTTGTGATAAGGGAACTTTAGAGAAAATTCCTAAACAAGGTCTTGCTTTAGGAAAAGTAGAAAAATGTGTTGATAAAATGACAAATGGCCTTGGTTTTTGGAAGTATTATGTTAGTAAATTAAATCATGATCATTTCATAGCAAAGTATTATTTATCTGTTAATATGCTTGGATTAGTTGTTAATGATGAATATTATGATCAATGTAAAGATATGGATGGAAACTATGATGAAGGTACTATTTATGCTTATATGGATTCTGGAGAACTTCCAAAACTTGATACCGACAAATATTTTGATTTCTTAAGTTTTAATAAATATTTTGATAAAAAAGCTCATTTACAAGAATACTTTGAAGCCGATGTTTTAAAACCTGCTAAAGTGGACTGTATGACTAAAGATTTATGTAGTAATTCTTTAGAAGCTGCAGGCTTGTATGATACATATCAGGAGCAAATCATTAAAAGTAGAAGAAAAATTATTAAAGATATATTATTTATTCTTGATAATTATGGAATAAAAATAAGTTATGCTGGCGTAGGTTACGAATTTGGAATGTCAGCAGTAAATTCAGACAATTCAGGTTGGTGGTGGCCAATTGGAAATGATTCATATTACACAAACGAACCGATTCCAACAGTCATAACAAGTTATTTTGGGCTTCGTACATCTCCAACTGCTGGAGCAAGTTCTAATCATGGAGGTATAGATATAGCTCCAACAGTTGCAGCTTATAAAACAAGTGGTGGAGATAGAGACGTTCCGATAGTAGCTACTAGGGATGGTGTGGTAGTGCTTGCATCTGAAAACATTAAAGGATATGGAAAATATATTAAAATACAGCATGATAATGGAATGTTTTCAGGCTATGGTCATATAAAAAAAATACTTGTAAGTAATGGTCAATCTGTAAAACAAGGTGAAGTAATTGCTATTATGGGAAATGAAGGAGTTTCAACAGGAAAACACTTGCATTTTGAAATATTTACCGATGCAAGTACCAGAGTTAATCCACTTGACTACGTAAGTCAAATGAATGCTAGACCATCAGCATCAACCGGTAAATTCACATCTGGATCTGGTAATCGTCAATCTGTATGTTTAACTTTAAAGAATTCAGGTTATAGTGATGCTGGTATAGCAGCAATTCTTGGAAATATTCAAGCTGAAAGTGGGTTTAATCCTTTAGCAGATAATGGAACTCATGGTGGAATATGCCAATGGGGATATGGTGCAAGATATGAAAAACTAAAACAATATCGGCCATATGATTATAAAACTTTAGAAGGCCAGACATTATTTATGATGTATGAACTCCAAAATTCTTATACTTCTTTAAATACAAATCTTAAAAATTCATCAAAAAGTGCAAATGAACTTGGTGATGATATATGTATGAAGTATGAAGCTCCAGGTAGATCGGAATGTGATAAACGTTACCAAAATCCAGAAAACTTATTAAATTATGTCCAAAGAGGATGCAATTAGGAGGGTATATGAAAGAATTTTTAGAACATAAAAATATTATTTATATTTTAATTATTTTAATACTTTATACATTTATAGCGTTATTATTAAGTAGATTAAAATATGATAAAACAGATATTACTAAAGTTGATAATTATTCGGTTTTTTATACTCTTTCTAATTCACTTAATACATATCTTACATACTTAAGTGAAGAAAACACAGAAGTATATAAAATAGTAGAAGATGAATATAAAGAAAAATTTGGAATAACTAAAGAAAATGTTATAAGTAAGCTTAAAGATTTTGATATAGATACACCTTCTTTTAGAGCAGAAGAGATGTTATATGAAAGTGTTGATAAAAATATAAATAAATATTATGTTAGAGGAAAACTTGTGAGTGTTGGAGAAGATGAATATAAGATAATAAAAGATTACTATCTAATTATTTATGTTGATTCAAGAAATAATACTTTTATGATTTCTCCTTATGATGGTTCTTTATTTAAGGGTAAGCAAAATGAGTAAATATGATAACTTAGTTGAAAAAACATTCAAATTTATAATTATATTAGAAATAATTGGTATTTTCATTTTAATTATATTAAATACTAAAGTAAATAATGATTCAACAACTCAAAAAAGTTTTTATGAAAATAAAAAAATTAATGAACTTATACCAGTAAGTCCAGATAATGAATTGATGGCTAAAAAATATTTTTCTGATTTTGTTAATTTAACTATTTATGAACCTGAATATGCATATGAACATGTAGCTGATTATTATAAAGAAAAAGTATATCCTACTTATGAATACTTTAAAAATAATATTTTAAAAAATGCTAGTGATGGATTTAAAACATCAAGTGTAGCATCCTATAAAGTAACTGAAAAAAATAAATATCGTGTGTTTTATATTAAAGATACAAGTGGACAAGAATACTTGATAAAAGAAGAAGGTATTATGAATTATAAAATTTATTTAGATATTAAAAACACTGATTTATAAATTAAGAAAGGAGCAACATTATGGAAAATGAAATAAATAATTTAGTTGATGGAACAAGTGCATTAAAACCTGAAATAAATAATTTAGTTGATGGAACAAGTGCATTAAAATCTGAAATTAATGATGTTGCTCCAAATAATAATAATAATAATGATAATATAATTGAATTTCCTAAATTAGATGCCGGGAAAAAAATTGATGAAAAAGGGAATATATCTGACAGTGCTACTAAAAAAACTTTAAAAGCGGTTGGAAGAGGAGCTGGAGCATATTTTACTGGAGGAAAATCTCTTCAATATGATAAACAAATAACAAATAACCGTTATGGAGATAAACTTTTGGGAGTTGTATCTGATGGCTTAGAAAAAGTTCCGGGAGTAGAAGAAGCAAGTGAAGCACTGGATGAATTAAATGTTCAAGATTCTGTAAATGCCGTTATGGATGTAGCAGGAGATGCAATGAATGGTGATATTACTGGAGCTATTAAAGATGGCTTTAAGGCTAAGAAAGAAATTAATAAAACAAAAAAACAGGTTTTAAAGAAAGTTTTAATAATTGTATTACCGATACTCTTTTTCTTCTTAATATTTATGGCGGCTTTAGCTCCTGTTCTAGGTGGATTTATGGATACAACAAATGGTGGTATTGGTGTAGATGATAAATATTCTAATTCTAGTAATGGTGGAAGTTCAACAAATGTTAAACCTGGGCCTTCAGATAATGGGGCATTTGTCGATCCTTCAGCAGTATCAAATATGGATATTGAAATAACCGAAGCTCAAATTGAGTATCTTAAAACAAGCATTCAAGGATGGGATTCATTAAATCAATTTCAAAAGAATGCTATAATGGCTGCTTATTCTAGAATAGGTAAAACATCTTATTTATGGAGTGGTAAACCAAGTGGACCGGGAAATTCTGGTATCGGTGGTGGTCTTGATTGCTCAGGATTTGTGTCATGGGTTATATGGACAGCAAGTGGAAATACATTTAACCAAAGTACTGATGCTATAGCTTCATCAATTAGATCTAATTCTAGTGGATTAACTCAAATTGATGCATCAAGTGTACAAGCTGGGGATATCGTTGTATTAAGAAGACCAAATAACTCTGGACATGCACTTCTGTATGCAGGAAATAACCAATATATTCATCTTGCTGGTAAAGGCCAAACAGTAAAAATGAGTAGTTATAGTTTTAAAAGTACTGATAATGTTTACTATGCAAGATATCAAGGATAAAAAGGAGAATTTTATGAAAAAATTAATGTTAAGTCTATTATTATTTATATTACTTCCAAGTGTAGCATTAGCAAGTTCTAAAACAGTAAGTTTTAATGTTTCTTTAGAAGATGCATCTTATATGGATAGTATTGATAAAATATATGTAAATTATACCGATAAATCAGAAACGGAATATTCTGTTACATTAGAAAAAACAAATAATTATTTTTATACATATAATGAATATGATGGTACTGATATAGAAAAAGTAAACGTATCTTTTGATAATCCAACATTTAAAGGAACATCTTCTGTAATAAAAGGAACTAATGAATATAATATTTCTATAAATGTTGAAAAAGATAGTAATGAAGAAATATTTATTGGTGGAAGTACTCAGTCAACTACTACAACAACTACAACAAATAGAACAACTACTAGTAATGTTCTTACAACTACAGCTTTAACAACTACTAAAAAAAATATGATTGAAACTGGTTTATCAGAATCTCAAGTAAAAAGTAACAAAGTTATAAAAACTATATTTACGTTTTTTTTAATAATTGCTCTTATAATAGTAGTAATATTTGCTTTACAGGCCATAATAAAAATCGTAAATGCAAACAAATAATATAGAAAAATATTATTTTATATATTATAATATTTAAGAAAGTAGGGTTAAGTATGAAATTTAAAGTTTCACCAAAAGATATGGTAATTTTCAGTATATTTTGTGTATTTTTATTATATTTTAGTTCGATAGCTGTTTTAAACGTGTTCTCACTTGTAAATGATGGTGAATTTTATGGATTAAATCCAATAGAAGGTTTCTCTACTAAATATATATTTGGTACTTTGCTTGTATTTTTTGCTGTATTAGTAACTATTTTCTTAAGTGTTTCTTCTTCTATATTCGAAAGAGGAAAAGGACTTGGTTTAAGTTTTAGCGAAAAAGAAGAAAAAGGATACTCTCGTTGGTGTAAAGAAAAAGAAATGAAAAAAGCATATAAGATATGTGAAGTTGGTGTCAAAGATGTTACAGCACCAGCTGGTGGAGTAGTTTTTATAAATGATGGAAAACATATGTGGGTAGATGATGGTGAAAACCATACGTTAGTAATCGGAGTTACTGGAGCTGGTAAAACAACGGCTGTAGTTGATCCATTAATTTATAGTTTATGTAAACATAGTGAATCTATGGTAATAACTGACCCTAAAGGTGAAATTTATAAGAATCATGCTGAGCTTTTAAAAGCTAGGGGATATAAAATTGTTGTATTAAATTTCCGTGATCCTGCAAGAGGAAATGCTTGGAATCCTTTAACTTTACCTTATAGATTATATAAAGAAGGAAATATTGATAAAGCTGTTGAGTTAGTTGATGATGTTGCTTTAAATATATTACAAGATAAAAAAGCACAAGATCCTTTCTGGGAAAAATCAGCATCAGACTATTTTTCAGGATGTGCTCTTGGATTACTTGAAGATGCTAAAGAAGAACAAGTTAACTTGAATTCAATTAGTTATATGACAACTACTGGAGAAGAAAAATTTGGAGCTAATTCAACATATATTAAAGAATATTTTACAATGAAAGGTGAATCATCAAGTCCATATGTATTTGCTAGTAATACAATAAATTCACCAACAGAAACTAGAGGAGGAATTCTTTCAGTTTTCCGTCAAAAAATCCGTTTATTTGCATCTCGTGAACAATTATCTGAAATGCTTGCTTATTCAGACTTTAATATGCGTGACATTGGTAAAGAAAAAACAGCAGTATTTATGATAATTCATGATGAAAAAACAACATATCATGCTTTAGCAACAATTTTCATTAAACAATGTTATGAAACATTAATAGATGTTGCTCAAGAATGTGGTGGAAAATTACCTTTTAGAACAAACTTTATTCTTGATGAGTTTGCTAATATGCCTCCACTTAAAGACGTTACAACAATGGTTACAGCTGCTCGTTCAAGAGCTATAAGATTTACGTTTATTATTCAAAACTTCGCTCAATTAAATGATGTTTATGGTAAAGAAGATGCAGAAACTATAAGATCAAACTGTGGTAATTTAATGTATCTTTTAACAACAGAACTTGCTGCATTAGAAGAAATATCTAAATTATGTGGAGAAGTTAAATCTAAAAAAGATGATAAAACAGCATCTCAACCTTTAGTAACCGTATCAGATTTACAAAAATTAAAAATGAATGAAGTAATAATTTTAAGAAATCGTATGAATCCATTTAGAACTAAACTAAAACAAGGATTTGATACTGACTGGGGAGATTCGGAATTTGGTAAAGCAGATTTCCCAACTAGAGAAAAGAAAGAAATTCAATTATTTGATGTAAAAGAATTTGTAAGAAAAAGAAAAAATATAAAAGATGATGGTAAGGGAATGAATCCATTAGGAAATAATCCATTTGCTAATCCATTTGGTGGTGGAGATGCACCAAGAATACCAACATTTGAAGAATTTATGGCAGCAAGAAATGCTAAGAAAGAAAGTGAGCAAAAAGCTGCAGCATCAACATCAATTGAAAATAAACCAAAGATGCCAACATTTGATGTTGATGAAATGGTAAAAAGAATAGATGCAAAAATTGCTGAACTTGAAGCTCAAGAAAAAGAAGAAAAAGAGAAGAAAACAAATTCACCATCAATAAATGATAATAAAGAAATACTTAATCCATTTGCTCCAAAGGAAAATATATCAAATCCATTTGAAGTAAAAAATGAAATTCCAAACCCATTTGAAGTAAAAGATAATCCTGTTGAAAAAATAGATGAAATAAAAATAGATGAGAAGGAAGTTAAAACTCCTCATCCAGACAATATAAAGACTTTTGATGAATTAATGGGAATTGGAGTGAATAATAATAATTTAGGTGGTATTGTAGATCCTACTAAAGAAACTAAATTAGATGATTATAAAAAAGAAGAACCTTCTATTAAGGTTGATACATCTTCTAAAGTAATGGATAATTCAAATGTATCTGATGATGCATTCTTTGATGATTTTTTTGAAGAATAGATTAAATCTATTCTTTTTTATATAATGTAAACATTTACACATAACATTAATATCAAATAGAATATATAATAAAAATATTGTATACTTATTATAGAATGGTGTGTGCATATATGAGAAGAAAGAGTGCAATAATAGTTGCAATTTTAATAATGTGTATAGGTTTTGCTGCAATAAGCACAACATTAATAATAAGTGGTAATGCAAAAGTGAGTGAAAATACAGATGATTTTTCTGTAATATTTACATCTGCTTCATTGGATGGACAAGATGTATATGCAAATGTAATAAGTGAAGATAAAAAAACAATAACATTTGAAACAAAAGAATTAAAGACATTAAATCAAACATCAGTATTGAATTATGAAGTAACAAACAATTCAAGTAATTATGATGCAGAAGTAAACGTTAATTGTAAAGTAAAAGAAAATACAACAGCAAAATATACAAGTATCAAAAATGAACTTGAAAATAATGTAACGAAGGTATTAGCAAAAGAAACATTAAATGGAACATTAACAGTAACACTAAATAAAACAGCAACAGAAGAAGTAAGAGAAGAGTATGTATGTGAATTAACATTTAATGCAGTCGAAAGAGATACATTAGGTTATGTTGGAGAAACAGAATGGACATTTGATTACACTGGAGGAGAACAAACTTTTGTAACTCCAGTTAGAGGAGTTTATGTATTAGAAACTTGGGGAGCTCAAGGTGGAGCATCAAATACAACATATATTGGTGGATATGGTGGATATTCAATCGGTAAAGTTGTACTTCCAAGTGATAAGAAAATCTACATTAATGTAGGTGGTAAAGGTGGAACCAATTCAACTGCTAACTCTACAACAGGAGCTGAAGGTGGTTATAATGGTGGCGGAACAGCTAAAGCAAATTCTGGAGTAAACCATTTATATGGAGCTGGCGGTGGAGCAACTCACATTGCTTTATCTTCAGGACTTCTTTCAACATTTGAAAATAACCAAGATGATTTATTAATCGTTTCCGGAGGCGGTGGCGGTGGAAGATGGCAAGCAAACTACGCAGCTGGAAGATATGGTTATGGTGGCTCTGGTGGTGGATACATTGGTGTAACTGCCTACGATATAGCTTCAAATACAAGTGTTTATGGTGGTACTCAAGAAGGCCCAACTGAAGGTGGAACAAAAGGATCATTTGGTCAAGGTGGTGTTAGTTCAGCTCAAGGTGCTGGTGGTGGCGGCTACTATGGCGGAAACACTGGTGGACCAGGAGGAGGCGGTTCTGGTTATATCGGTAATGCTACTTTATCAGAAAAAGTAATGTATTGCTATAACTGTGAAGAATCAACAGAAGCATCTACTAAAACAATTTCAACTACATGTGCAAGTGCAACTCCAACTGAAAATTGTGCAAAATCTGGTAATGGTTATGCACGTATAACTTTAATAAGGTAAAACCGAAAGGAAAGTGAATATAATGAAAAGAAAAAGTGCAATAATAGTTGCAATTTTAATAATGTGTATAGGATTTTCTGCGATAAGCACAACTTTAATAATAAATGGGGCTGCAAAAGTGGGTGAAAATTCAGATGACTTTTCAGTTATGTTTACATCTGCTTCATTAGATGGAACAGATGTATATGCAAATGTAATAAGTGAAGATAAAAAAACAATAACATTTGAAACAAAAGAATTAAAGACATTAAATCAAACATCAGTATTAAATTATGAAGTAACAAACAATTCAGCAAATTATGATGCAGAATTGCAAATAAATTGTAAAACAAAAGAAAATACAACAGCAAAATATACAAGTATAAAAAATGAACTTGAAAATAATATTACAGTAGTTAAAGCAAAAGAAACATTAAATGGAACATTAACTATAACACTTAATAAAACAGCTACAGGAGAAGTAAGAGAGGAGTATGTATGTACGCTTACATTTAATGCATTAGAAAGAAATGAATTAGGTCAAGGTATTCCTGATCCAGTATCATTTACAACTGATAGTTGGGAAACTATTCAAAAAGCAGTTCAAAATGGAAATACTAATGTATATAATGTAGGAGATACAAAGGCAATTGAATTAACTAATTTTGGAACACAAGTTGTAAGAATAGCAAATAAAAGTGAATGTACTACTGAAACAAGTGAAACCGCATGTGGATTTGTAGTTGAGTTTGTTGATATAATTACAAGACAACCATTTAATAGTACAGAAACGAATATAGGCGGGTGGAGAGATTCAAAAATGCGTACTTATATAAATGATACAATATATAAATCCCTTCCAAGTGACTTACAAAATGTAATAACTTCAACAAAAGTAATATCAGGTCATGGAAGTATAGAAACTTCTAATTTTGAAACACAAGATAAATTATATTTATTGTCTACAAAAGAGATATCATTAACTATGCATCCTAATGATGTAATTAATTCAGAGACTCGTTTACTAGATTATTATAGAAACAAGGACGTTAAAGATTCTAATACTTCGGGTGCAATAAAAAAATATAATGGGTCTGGTTCAGAATGGTGGCTTCGTTCAGCTGTTAAACCATATAATATTTACTTTTTTTACGTTCGCTCTGGTGGAAATTGGGATTATAATAACGCTAATAATTCAAGTGGTGTTTCTCCAGCATTTAGAATAGCATAAAAAAATATGTGATTTTGTTTTCACATATTTTTTATTTAAATAATTTTTTAAATAGAGAATTACCTAACTTTCTTCCAAATGAAGATGCGGTATTGGTAATCATTCTTTCACTTGCTTTACTCATAACCGTTTTTTCTTTTTTGGTAGTTTTCTTTTCTTTAACATTTTCTTTTTCGTTTTCTTTCTTTGTGAGAATTGAATTTATTATATCTGATGTTTTTGTATATTCAAGCTTATTTTCATATTTTCCATATAACCAGTTTGACTTAATATGATTTTCTCTTTCAAATTGTTCGATTGTTCCTATTTTACTTTGAGGAGGTAAAATAGTAAATTTATCAACTATTGTTGGCTCACCATCTTCATTTTGTAAAGATATAAGAGCTTCACCAGTTTTCAAAGTTTTAATTGCATCTATTGTATTAAAATTTTCATTTTTTCTAAAAGAATCACTTGCAGCTTTTATAACTTTTTCATCAGATGGAGTATAACTTCTTAAAACATGTTGAAATCTATTTCCTAATTGCGCTAATATTTCATCTGGAATATCTCCAGGACTTTGACTTATGAAATAAAGACCAACACCTTTAGAACGAATAAGTTTTACTATTTGAATAATTTGTTTAACTAAATGATCTGGCATAGAGTCAAACAATAGATGAGCTTCATCAAAGAAGAAAACTAATTTAGGTTTAACTGTATCTCCAACTTCAGGAAGTTCATTATATAAACTATTTAACATCCATAACATAAATGTTGCATATAAAGTTGGTTTTTGAAATAACGTTTGAGCATCTAAAATATTTATATTTCCATAGCCAGTATTAACATCAAAATGTATTAAATCTTTTATATTAAAAGCAGGTAAGCCAAAGAAATAATCTCCACCTTCAGTTTCTAAAGATAAAATATTTCTTTGAATTGATCCAATTGATTGTAAAGTAACATTGCCATAAGTTAAAGAATATTCTTTTCTTTTTTCGCCAACATAATTAAGCATAGCTTTTAAATCCTTTAAATCAATTAAATCAAACCCTTCATCTTGAGCAATTTTAAAAGTAATAGCAAGCACTCCTTCTTGGGCATCAGTTAAATCAAGCATTCTTGCTAACAACTTAGCACCGATACTTTTAACAGTTGTTCTTATTGGTGAACCATTTTTTGAATAAACATCTAAGAAAGTAACTGGAAAACCTTTTACTTCAAAATTAGATATATTTAAACTTTCCAAACGACTACTTATTGTTTCAATAGAACCTGGTTTTATTAAACTAGCTAAATCTCCTTTAATATCACTTAAGAAAACTGGAACTCCAGCTTCTGAAAAACTTTCAGCTAATACTTTTAAAGTAATTGTTTTACCACTTCCGCTTGCACCTGTAATAAGTCCATGTCTATTAGCTTTATTTAAAAGTAAAGTAGCATCTCCTGATTCATTTCTTCCAATTAAAATATTTCCATTTTTATACATAACAGAACTCCTTTTTGTTTATAATAATTATAACACACCAAATAAAATTATCAGAATATAATATACTATGAAAAGATTAAAATATAGTGATTACTCTGGAGATGGAGTATTAATTAATTTAGATATAGAATATATTCCTTATCAAAAATTAATATATGAACCAGAAAAATATTTAAAGAAAAATAAAAAATATTATTTTAAGTGTAAACATGGGGTAAAAAGTAAAGAAGTAGTAAGTATTTTAGAATTAAAAGGATATGATGTAACTCAATTGATTTAAGAATTATTTTATTATATAATGGATGTGTGATATTTATGGACATGGTTATAGCAAGTGTAAATGAAGTATTAAACAATTTAGATTCGTGGATAGAACTATTCCTATCTAATTTAGGTATATGGGGAGCGTTGATAAGCTGTTTACTTATAACAGTTGAATCAATTCTTCCTGTTTTGCCGTTATGTGTATTTATTACTCTTGTTTTTTATGCTTTTGGATCATTTTTTGGATTTTTTATAAGCTGGTTTTTTACTCTTTTTGGATGTTTTTTATCTTTTACGCTTATAAGAAGTAAATTTAGAAATTGGTTTGTAAATAAATTCTTAAATAAAAAAGAAAAGGGTAAACTCAATAAGTTTATGGGATATGTTGATAAAATGAGTGTTTCATCACTTGCAATATTAGTAGCGATACCATTTACTCCGGCATTTGCTGTAAATATAGCAGCTGGTTTATCTAATATGACTAGAAAAAAATATATGATAAGCATGATGATAGGTAAAGTATTTATGGTTTATTTCTGGGGCTATATTGGTACAACATTAATTGAATGTTTAACACATCCAGAATATTTAATAAAAATAGTAATAATGCTTATACTGGCATTTGTAATAAGTAAAATAATAAATAAATATTTACATTTAGATTAGAGGTTTATATGGAGTATATTATAATTGGTTTATTAATTTTAGTAATAATTTTATTAATAGTAAATATAGTAAGTTCTAAGAAGAATAAAACTAGTGAACTTAATTTAGTTGGAGAACTTTCAAGTTTTAAAAATGATTTAACTAAAAACATGGGTGATTTTAAATATGATTTAACTCGTGAACTTATTAAAGATTTTTCTGAATTAAATGATAAAGTAGAAAATAAACTTAATCATATTAATGATAAAGTAAATGAAAAACTTGATGAAAACTTAGAAAAAACAAATAAAACGTTTACATCTGTTCTAGAACGTCTTTCTAAAATAGATGAAGCTCAAAAGAATATCGACGTATTATCCAAAGATATTATAAGTTTACAAAGTGTTTTAACAGATAAAAAGACTCGTGGAACATTTGGAGAAGTAAACTTAAATTATATATTAACTAATATATTTGGAGAAAAAAGAACTGTTTATGATATTCAATATCATTTACCAAATGGATTTATAAGTGATGCTGTTATATTTGCACCATCTCCTTTAGGTACTATTTGTATAGATTCAAAATTCCCTTTAGAAAATTATGAAAAAATGACTAATACAAATAATACTAAATTAGAAAGAGAAGCAGCATTAAAATTGTTTAAAGCAGATGTAAAAAAACATATAGATGATATTGCTAGTAAATATATTATTAATGGTGTTACATCTGATGAAGCTATCATGTTTTTACCAGCAGAAGCTATATTTGCAGAAATTAATGCATATCATTCAGATATATTAAATTATGCTTATAATAAAAAAGTTTGGATATGTGGACCAACTACTTTAATGTCAACCCTTTCAACAATAAGTATGATTTTAAAAAATATTGAAAGAGACAAATATACTAAAGTTATTCATGAAGAACTTAATAAACTTGGTATTGAATTTAAAAGATATAAAGATCGTTGGGATAAATTATCTAAAAGTATTGATTCAGTTTCTAGTGAAGTTAAAGATATACATACAACAACTGATAAAATCAGTAAAAAATTCGAATCAATTAGTAATGTAGATGAAAAATTAATTGAGTATAAAGATGTAAATTAATATACATTTTATTGACTTGAGTATACATTTTATACTATTATTTAGGTGAGAAGGTGAATATATGGATCCATTTGATTTAACAGTAATTGCTTTAGCTGCAATATTTGGTGGAGGTTATGCTTTAGTAAAAAAATTTCCTGATATAGTTGGAGCTATAAGACTTAAAAAAGCAGAAAATAAAAAGAAAAAACAAGAAGAATTAGAAAATTCTCCGGAATATCAAGAAGAACTAATAAGAAAAAGAAAATTTGAAAATGCAATAGATAAAACTAAAACTATGAGTTTTTTAAATACTAAAAATAGTGAAGATAAAATTGATGTACGTTTAAGAGAAGAATTTCAATTTGATATTGACAAAGATATTGTAGTTAAAGGAACTTTAAGATGTAATGCTGGAAGTAAAATTGAAATGCCAATTTATCTTTATCAACCAAGATTGTTTGCATCTAATAATGGTAAAGAAATTTGTATTGGGCCAAAACTAACTAAAGATGGAAAATTAAATAATAAATACATATATGTAGCTAAAAAACCAGGGAATGATACTAATATTTTTTATGGTTATGTACCTAAAGCTGAAATATCTACAGGTTCAGAATATGATTTTGTAAAAAATAATCCATTTACCAGTGATAGAAGAATTCTTGAATTTATTAATATTACTTTAGATACAGATAGTAAAGGTAATACTTTACCATTAGATTTGAAAAATCCTGAAACTAGAAAAGAAGTAGAAGAGTATATAAAAAAATATCAAGATACAAATATATTTTATGAATATGCTCGTCAAGCTTCAAAAGCTTTAGCTGATAAAGAAGAAAAAGAAAATTTAGAACGTATAAGGGAAGATGCTATATATCAAGACCAAATTTCTAGAGTTCAAAAAGAAGAAAAGGCAAATGAACCTAAAAAAGAAGAAACAATTGATAAAGAAAAAGAAGCTTATAAACAATACTACGAAGATCAATATGGATATTATGGAGTTAAAAGTCCTTATAATAAATATAATGAATTACAAGATGATAGAATGAGGGAAAATAAACCTCCAATAGCTCCACCTCCACCAAGAGGACCAAGAAGATAATATCTTCTTTTTTTATGCATTTTTAACTTTTTAGGTTCTAATTATGTCGATAAATGTCGAATCTATTGACATACTTTTTTATTATTTTATAATAACCACTCTAGAATATGAATGAGATGCTTATCACTTTCTTATATGTAGGACGTATGTAGTAGGAAATTGATTTATAGTATTTAAGAAATCATTTAAAACTGATGTTTTAATTGTTACTCTTTTCGTTATAATTTTTATATTACTTCTGCTTTTATATAAAAGTAGATAAAAGTAAAATAAAAAAGCACCTTTTCTTTTGAAAAAGGGGCACCCAAAATGGTGGTAAGCATCGCGTCCTAAAGAAACTTTGCTTCTCACTAAATTAAATATAACATAATACATATAAAATGTAAACATTTACACATAATAGAAATATTAAATAAAATCTACAATTAAAATATTGTATAATTAACACAGAATGGTGTGTGTATAAATGAAAAGAAAAAGTGCAATAATAGTTGCAATTTTAATAATGGCAATCGGGTTTGCTAGCATAAGTACAACTTTAATTATAAATGGAAATGCACGAGTTTCTGAAAATACAGATGACTTTTCAGTAATATTTACTGCAGCTTCATTAGATGGAACAGATGTATATGCAAATGTAATAGATAATACTAAAAAAGTCATTACATTTGAAACAAATGAATTAAAGACATTGAATCAAACAAGTATACTTACATATGAAGTAACAAATAATTCAAGTAATTATGATGCCGAAGTGACTATTAATTGTAAACTAAAAGATAATTCGGAAGCTAAATATACAATCATCAAAAATGAATTTGAAGGGAATGCAACAAAAGTATTAGCAAAAGAAACGTTAAATGGAATGTTAACAGTAACACTAAATAAAACTTCTATTGAAGAAGTAAGAGAGGAATATGTCTGTGTTTTAACATTTAATGCACTAGAAAGAGATTCTTTAGGATACGATGGACCAACAGAATGGACTTACGATTATACAGGAAGAGAACAAACTTTTACTGCTCCTTTAAGTGGGATATATAAACTTGAAACCTGGGGAGCTCAAGGAGGAAGTGCTTTGTCTTATAAAGGTGGGTATGGTGCTTATTCTATTGGAACCATAAGTTTAATACGTGATACTAAGGTGTATTTAAATGTGGGTGGTGCTGGAACCATTGGAAAATTGGACTCATCTTTAATTATAACATCTGGTGGCTATAATGGAGGTGGAGACAATACTTCTTATATTTATGGCTATGGTGCAACAGGAGGTGGAGCAACCCATATAGCAAATGTTTCTGGTTTACTTTCAACCCTAGAAAATAAAAAAAGCAATATATTAATTGTTTCCGGAGGCGGCGGAGGTGGAGGTCAAGAAAAAGGTACAGGATATTGCTATGGAGGTTCAGCAGGTGGAATATCAGGATCAAAAGGTTCTTCTAATCCTGATAGAGAATATAATCCTGGTGATGTTGGTACTCAGGTTTTAGGATATGAATTTGGAAAAGGAGATACTTCAAAGTCATGGCTTGGTTCTGGTGGTGCTGGTTTTTATGGTGGCTATAATGGCTGTGGAGGTGGTGGAGGTTCTTCGTATATAGGAAATTCTCTTTTAACTGAAAAAAGTATGTATTGTTATAATTGTCAAGAATCAACAGAAGAAAATACTAAAACTATTTCAACAACATGTGTAAATTCAACTCCAACAGAAAATTGTGCTAAGTCCGGTAATGGTTATGCACGAATAACCTTAATAAAGTAAAAACGAAAAGGAATGAATATATGAAAAAGAAAGGGATAATAGTTACAATATTGATGCTAACAGTAGGATTTGCTGCAATAAGCACGACTTTAATTATAAATGGGTCTGCAAAAGTAGGAGAAAATACAGATGATTTTTCTGTAATATTTACTGCAGCATCATTAGATGGAACAGATGTTTATGCAAATGTAGTAAGTCAAGATAAGAAGACAATTACGTTTGAATCAAGTGATTTAAAAACTTTAAATCAAACTTCAGTACTAACTTATGAAATAACAAATAATTCAGCAAACTATGATGCAGAAGTTGAAGTTAATTGTAAAGTAAAAGAAAATACAACAGCAAAATATACAAGTATCAAAAATGAATTAGAAAATAATGTAAAGAAAGTTTTAGCAAAAGAAACATTAAATGGAACATTAACAGTTAATTTAGAAAAAGTAGCTACAGAAGAAGTAAGAGAGGCATATGTTTGTGTTTTAACCTTTAATGCGTTAGAAAGAGATACTTTAGGAATTGAATCTGTTTCATTTGCTGAAGATGATTGGAGTACAATAGCAAAAAATGTTAAAAAAGGGCATACAAGTAAATATAGTATAGGAGATACAAAAGAAGTTAGTGTTGGATCTTTTGGAACGCATACTGTACGTATATCTAACATGAGTGAATGCACAAATGGAGAAACAAGTGAAACAGCATGTGGATTTGTAGTTGAGTTTGCAGATATTGTAACTACGCAATCATTTAATAGTTCTAATTCAAATTCTGGAGGTTGGAAGTCTTCAACAATTCGTACATATCTAAATGGAACAGTATATAATGCATTACCAAGTGAATTACAAGATGTTATAACTTTAACAAATGTAATTTCAGGCCATTCAGGAAGTGATTCTGCAAACTATGAAACTCAAGATAAATTGTATTTATTAACATCAAAAGAAGTTCATGGAACAAAACATTCATATGACAGAGTTGATGCCGAAACAAAACAATTAGATTATTACAAAAACTTAGGAGTAACAACAAGTAATTATTCTGGAGCAATAAAAAAATATAATGGAAGCAATCTTTGGTGGTTACTTCGTTCAGTAAATGCTACTAGTTCTTATCCTTTCTTAGGTATAAGTGCTAATGGTAACTGTGATCATGCTTTAGGTACAGGTGGTGTTTCTCCAGCATTTAGAATTGCATAACTTAAAGAAGATAATGTCTTCTTTTTTTATGCCTTGATATCTTATTTGACATATTATTTAATCATTATTAGATAAGATAATATTGGTGATAATATGAAGGTATATTTAGATTTAATAATTATTATAAACTTTGTATATGATTTATTAATACTTACAGCAACTTCAGTTCTTTTAAAAAGAAATACACCTTTTAAAAGACTATTATTATCAACAATAATTGGTAGTTTAAGTATAATAACTTTATTTGTGAAAATAGATTCAATTTTTCTTATTTTATTTAAATTTTTATTAAGTTTAATTATGGTTGTAGTTTCTTTTGGTAAAAAAAATATTATTGAAAATACTTTCTATTTTTATGTAATTACAATTATTATAGGTGGATCTCAATATATGTTAAGTGGAAGTGCATATAAAGTTAATATAGTAATGATGATTATTATTTCTCCAATTATTTTAGGAATATATTTATATGCAATGAATAAATATAAAGTGGATTTAAAAAAAATATATGAAATTATAATTGTTGATAAAGATAATACTTATAATCTTAAGGGTTATATGGATACAGGAAATACTTTAATAGATCCAATAACAAATTTACCTGTAATCATGGTAAATAAAAATATTAATTTTAAAAGTCATAAAATATTTTATGTTCCTTACAAAGTAATAAATAATGAATCAATTTTAAAATGTATTAAAGTTGATAAAGTTTATATTAATTCTAAAGAAGTAAATGTCTTATTAGGTTTAATAGATGAAAATGTATTAAAAAATAATATAGATATTATTTTAAATGAACATATAAGAGGAGAGATAACATGTTAAAAAAAATTATAAATAAAATTTTAAGCATTCTAAAAAAAGGTGATTCATGTTTATTCATAGGAAGTACAGATATATTGCCACCTCCACTTAGTAAAGAAGAAGAGTATAATCTTGCTTTAAAAAGTAGTTTAGGTGATAAATATGCTAGAGATAAACTAATTGAGCATAATTTAAGATTAGTTGTTTTTCTTGCTAAAAAATATGAAAATACTGGATATGATATAGAAGACTTAGTATCAATTGGTTCTATAGGTTTAATAAAAGGGATTAATACTTATAAGGCTGATAAAAATATTAAACTAGCAACTTATGTATCACGTTGTATATCTAATGAAATACTTATGTTTTTAAGAAAGAATAAAAAGAAAAAAGTTGAAGTTAGTTTAGAAGAAACTTTAAATTATGATGCTGAAGGAAATACACTTGCATTAGAAGATGTTTTAGGAACTGAAGAAGATATAGTTGCTGAAAGTGTAAATAAAAAGCAAGAAACAAAATACTTAATAAATGAACTAAATACTTTGAGTGATCGTGAAAAACTTATAATGACTTTAAGATATGGACTTAATAATACTGAAGAATATACTCAAAAAGAAGTTGCTAATATGTTAGGTATTTCTCAAAGTTATATTTCAAGAATTGAAAAGAAGGTAATAAAAAGAATTAAAGAAACAATTAACTAAGTGTAAACTAATTATCAACAATTATGAATAAGTGTTTTCAAAATAAATCAATATGCTAAAATTAAATAAGAGGTGATACGTGTGACAAGAATTGAGTTAGAAAACACACAAGCAAAGAAACCGGAAAAACATAAAAAAAAGAAGCATAATTTATTTTATAAACTTATATCATTTTTGTTGATAATTTTATCTGTTATATCATTTTCATTTGCAATTTATAATGATATATTTCCTTTACCTTTAATTTTAATAGGTGGTTTATTTTTAATTATACTGGTTTTCTTTATAACTGTTATTTTAAATAATAATCGACTTCGTTTATGGATAAAACGTTTATTTTTAGTTTTTACTATATTAATTATAGTTTTAGAAAGTATATTTTTAGTATATGGAGCAAACACTTTAGAATTTATTAAAAGTATAACTGATAATGGTAAAAGAATAGATGAATATGGAGTTTATGTATTAAATAGTAAATATAGTAAGCTTGAAGATTTAGATGATAAGAAATTTGGATATTTATCAAGTGAAGAAGATAAGAAAATTAATCAAGTTATAAAAAAAATGGATGAAAAAATTGATTTTTCATATCATAAAGAAGATGAACTTAATGAAATGCTTAATAAACTTGAAAATAATTCGTATGATGCAATTATAATGGAAGTATCTAAAGAAGACATTATAAAAGAAGAAAATGAAAGTCTTTATAAACAGCTTAGAAAAATTGAATCTTTTAAAATTGAAACTGAAGTTAAGACAATAAAAAGTACTAAAGATATTACTAAAGAAGCATTTTTTATGTATATAAGTGGAATTGATACAAGCGGTTCAGTTCAAAATAAAGCAAGAAGTGATGTTAATTTAATAATTGGTGTTAATCCACGTACTAAAAATATTTTAATGGTTTCAACACCAAGAGATTATTATGTAAAATTGCATACTAAAAAAGCTATGGATAAGCTTACTCATTCTGGTATTTATGGAGTAGAAGAGTCTTTACTTACATTAAGTGACTTATATGATGAAAAGATAGATTATTATGCTAGAGTTAATTTTACTTCATTTGTAAGCGTCGTTAATGCTTTAAAAGGAATTGAAGTAGATGTTCCAAAGAGTTTCTGTGAACAAAATTCTAAAAGAGAATTTGGAGATAAACAAATTTGCTTGAAAAAAGGAAAACAAACATTAAATGGTGAACAAGCTCTTGCTTTAGCTAGACATAGACATACTTTCCAAACAGGAGATCGTGCTAGAGGAGAAAATCAAATGATGATTTTAGAAGCTATTATTAATAAAGCAATGAGTCCAAGTATTGTTACTAAATATAGTTCAATATTAAATGCTTTAGATAAAAAAGTAAGTACAAATATGACTAGTGATGAAATGGTTAAATTCATAAAAAAACAAATGAATAGAACTAGTGGATGGAAATTTACAAAATTAAGCGCTAACGGAACTGATTCAAGAGGAGCTTGTTATTCATCAGGTTCTTCTATTGCATATGTAATGGCTCCAGATGAATCTACTATTGAAACAATAAAAAATACAATGGATGCTTTAGTTGCTGGAGAAGAAACTTTATCTTAAGAAAAACACAACTTAGTTGTGCTTTTTTTATATAATGTAAATATTTACACATAATATTAATATTAAATATAATATACAACAAAAATATTGTATACTTGATATAGAATGGTGTGTGTATAAATGAAGAGAAAAAGCGCAATAATAATTGCAATTTTAATAATGTGTGTAGGTTTTGCTGCAATAAGCACAACTTTAATAATAAATGGATCTGCAAAAGTAAGTGAAAATACAGATGACTTTTCAGTTATATTTACGTCAGCTTCATTAGATGGAACGGATGTATATTCGTCTGTTATAGATGATACTAAAAAAATTATAAATTTTAATACTAAAGATTTAAAAAATGTTGGTGATACTTCAGTATTAAATTATGAAGTAACAAATAATTCAGCCAACTATGATGCAGAAGTACAAGTTAATTGTAAAGCAAAAGAAAATACAACAGCAAAATACACAAGTATAAAAAATGAACTAGAAGGAAACACAACAGTTATAAAAGCAAAGACTTCATTAAATGGAACGTTAACAGTAACATTAAATAAAACTGCTACAGAAGAAGTAAGAGAAAATTATGTATGTGAACTAACATTTAATGCAGTAGAAAGAGATGTAATTGCAGTAAGTGGAACAAATTTATATAGTTTAATAAAAAATAATGCGGATACAACGACAGTGATAGATTATAAAGTTAGGTCAGGAGTAAGTGGAACAAATGGAATATATACAACAACTGCAACTAATGGAAACGTTCCAATATATTACTATAGAGGAGCAGCTGATAAAGTAAATAACAATATTATATTTAATAATATGTGTTGGAAGATAATAAGAACAACTGAAAACAATGGAGTAAAAATAATATATAATGGAACACCTACAGATGGTAAATGTGAAACTCAAACAGGAGAGACTACTCAAATTGGAACAAGTAAATTTAATGAAAAATATGATGATAATGCATATGTAGGATATATGTATGGAACAGCTGGAAGTACAACATATGAAGCAACACATGCAAATATCAATGATTCAACAATAAAAACATATATAGATAATTGGTATAGTCAAAATTTTGATGAAGATGCAACAAATAAATTAGAAGATACAGTATTCTGTAATGATCGAAGTACAAAAGCGTATGATGCAACCACAATAGGTAATCCAAACATGGCATCTTATGGATCACTTGGTTATGGTAAAAATGATACATTGTTTGGAACAGCACATCGAGCATCATATTGGTCAAAAAAACTAAATCCAAATTTAGTATGTAAAAATACAAATGATAAATTTACGGTAGATAGTAAAAATGGAAATGGTGCACTTACTTATCCAGTTGGATTAATAACTTTGGATGAAGTAGTACTTGCTGGATTTAATACATATTCTTCAAATACAAGTGATTATAAAGATACAACAAATTATCTATACACAAATATCGGTTATTGGACTTTATCACCTATTTATACTGATGTTAGCGGTAATGCAAGTGTAAATGGGGTGGTTAATAATGATAGTATAATACATAATAAAGTTTTTTTTATTTATGGTATTCGTCCCGTAATTTCTTTAAAATCTGGAACAGTTGTTGAGCCAACTGGTGAAGGTACAACAACAAAACCATATGTAGTAAGATAGTTTTTATGTATGTCAACCAAAAAAGGTTGACATGTTTTTTTGCTTATGTTAATATACTTATAGAAAAAGGAGGCATAAAAGATGGCTGTTAAATTAAGATTAAAAAGAATGGGAGCTAAACAAAAACCTTTTTATAGAATTATAGCTGCTGATTCAAGAAGTCCAAGAGATGGTAGATTTATTGAAACTGTTGGTACTTATGATCCAGTTAAAAAAGAAAACAACATAACTGTTGATGAAGAAAAAGCTTTAAAATGGTTAAATAATGGTGCTCAACCAACTGATACAGTAAAAAATATTTTAACTAAACAAGGAATTTGGGCAAAATATAAAAATACTAAAAAAGAAGGTAAGTAATTATGCATACTGAGTTAGTTGCTTTTACAGAAAATTTAGTAAAATCTTTAGTATCTGCACCAGAAATGGTTAAAGTACAAGAATTTTTAGGAGATGAAGACGTAATTCAACTTGAAATAATTGTTCAAGATGATGATATGGGAGTAGTTATTGGTAGAGGTGGAAAAATGGCATCAGCAATTCGTACATTAATCCAAGCTGCAGCATATAACATGGGAATAAAAAGAGTTAGAATTAACATTGATTCATTCTAAAATTATATTTACAGTAAACACATGATTTTCTTTACAAAATTATGTGTTTTTTATTGCCAATATAAATGTAAAGTTGATATAATAATTAGGTACAAGAAAGGATATGGATATGAAATACGTATATTTATTTACTGAAGGTAACGCTAATATGAGAAACTTACTTGGTGGTAAAGGTGCTAACTTAGCAGAAATGACTAATATCGGTTTACCAGTACCTCAAGGTTTCACTATTACTACCGAAGCATGTACTCAATATTATGAAGATGGAAGAGAAATTAATGAAGAAATTCAATCTCAAATAAATGAGTATATAACTAAAATGGAAGAGATAACTGGAAAGAAATTTGGAGATTTAGAAAATCCATTATTAGTTTCAGTTAGATCTGGAGCAAGAGCTTCAATGCCAGGTATGATGGACACAATTTTAAATTTAGGTTTAAATGAAGATGTTGTTAATGTACTTGCAGAAAAATCCGGAAACCCTCGTTGGGCATGGGATTGCTACAGAAGATTTATTCAAATGTATTCTGATGTAGTTATGGAAGTAGGAAAGAAATACTTCGAAGAATTAATTGATCAAATGAAAGAAAAGAAAGATGTAAAATTAGATGTAGAACTTACTGCTGAAGATTTACATGAACTTGCTGATCAATTTAAAGCTGAATATAAATCAAAAATTGGTGAAGATTTCCCAAGTGATCCTAAAGAACAATTAATGGGAGCAATTAAAGCTGTATTCCGTTCATGGGATAATCCAAGAGCAAATGTTTATAGAAGAGATAATGACATTCCTTATTCATGGGGAACTGCCGTAAATGTTCAATCTATGGCATTTGGTAACATGGGTGATGATTGTGGAACAGGTGTTGCATTTACTCGTGACCCAGCTACTGGAGAAAAAGGTTTATTTGGTGAATTCTTAACAAATGCACAAGGTGAAGATGTTGTTGCTGGTGTAAGAACTCCAATGCATATTTCTGAAATGGAAGAAAAATTCCCAGAAGCATTTAAACAATTTAAAGAAGTTTGTGCAACTCTTGAAAGTCATTATAGAGACATGCAAGATATGGAATTTACTGTTGAACATGGTAAACTTTATATGTTACAAACTAGAAATGGTAAACGTACAGCTAAAGCAGCATTAAAAATTGCTTGTGATTTAGTTGATGAAGGAATGCGTACTGAAGAAGAAGCAGTAGCAATGATTGATCCTCGTAATTTAGATACATTATTACATCCACAATTTGATACTGATGCGTTAAAAAAAGCAACTCCAATTGGTAAAGGATTAGGAGCATCTCCTGGTGCTGCATGTGGAAAAATAGTTTTCTCTGCAGAAGATGCTGAAAGAGAAGGTATCGGTGGAAAAGGAGAAAAAGTTGTACTTGTTAGACTTGAAACTTCTCCAGAAGATATTACTGGTATGAAAGCAAGCCAAGGAATTTTAACAGTTCGTGGTGGTATGACTAGCCATGCTGCAGTTGTTGCTCGTGGTATGGGAACTTGCTGTGTTTCTGGTTGTGGAGATATAGCTATGGATGAAGAAAACAAGAAATTTACTCTTGCTGGAAAAACATTCCATGAAGGAGATTATATTTCAATTGATGGAACTACTGGATGCATTTATGATGGAATTATTCCAACAGTTGATGCAACAATAGTAGGTGAATTTGAAAGAGTTATGTCTTGGGCAGATAAATTCAGAAGACTTCGTGTTAGAACTAATGCTGATACTCCAAGAGACGCTAAAAAAGCTCATGAACTTGGTGCTGAAGGTATTGGACTTTGCCGTACTGAGCATATGTTCTTCGAAGAAGATAGAATTGCTGCATTTAGAGAAATGATATGTGCTGATACTCTAGAAGAAAGAGAAGCTGCACTTGATAAAAT
>ENA-ORKV01000537-ORKV01000537.1-human-gut-metagenome-genome-assembly--contig:-NODE-537-length-45076-cov-9.964177_pt1 | contig 45076 bp, 39 predicted proteins | sample MGYA00243058_ERZ508805 | MGnify/ENA primary metagenome ERZ508805 (study PRJEB26277, sample SAMN04329770) | human gut metagenome | biome: human-associated habitat | host: Homo sapiens | place: USA...
TTTCTGAATTTATATTTTAGGTTTTTAAGTAATCTTTTAGCAGCATTAATTTCACAATCTTGCTTAACATATTCTTCGTTTTCATTTTCAATAAATTCTGTAGCTACGCTAAACGCCATATTTCCTACTATAAGTTTTGCTTCTAGCACATTATGAAAATAATCTATTCTTTCCACTTCACCTGTATATTTATTTATGTGAGTCTTTTTTAAACAATACTCACAATGCTTTTGATCAAAACTTGCAATTTGTGTAGCATCAATTGCAATACACCAATATTTATCATTAAGACGCAATTTTTCAAGAGATCTTTTCTTTAATAATTCTCTTATCATATAATCACGTATTTTTTCTAATTGTTTGTTTTCTAGTTTTTTTAGGAAATTATTAATAGTATCATAATGTGGTATTTCATCTAATGAATCTATTTTTAGACTTTTAGCAATATTATTTATGGCTTCATCAGTATTAAAATCTCTAGTCATTCTATTCATACTTGATATTCCAACAATATTTTTCATAATTACTGTAAACAGTAATATATCCGGTTCATATGTAATATAACTTGTATGCCTAACATCTTTAACTGATGCTAACATTTTATTAAAATTACTAAAAAAGTGTTTTCTAATTTTAGTGAATTCTGCGAAAAAATTTATTTCTGATTGTTTTTCTCTTTTTTGTTTTCTTGTAACTTTTATCATAATAAACTCCCCATAAACATAGTAAAATTGTGTTTTTTTTAATATAACTATAACACAATTTGTTATATTTATAGGGAATGTTAACTCGAAAATTTTTTACTCTTTAAAGCTGCATTTGCAGCAGCTCTTTTACCTATTTTCAATGAAAATTGAAGTATTACAAATCTATGATCTATTGTTGTATGATCAAATATTATATAAATTGATTTAGATTTAAACTTATACTTTTGCAATAATTTATACATAAAAAACTTGTAGAGTTTTTCAGGATTTATAGCTTCATTGCTTAAAAATCTTTGCAATCTTTTTATTTTACTTTCTTCTGTTCCTAAAGAGTAATTGTCTTTCAACTCTTGAGATATTTTAGATAATACAACTGATTGTGAACAAATTATTCCAATAACCATTGCAATTAAATTATTTAAGCGAGGAGCAGATAAAATTATCATTTTTTCTAGCGTTTTTTTCAATTTTGTAGTAATATATTCTTGATCGTTGATCACATAAACCACCCTTTCATTTGTGTTTTTGGTTTGGTAGATTTATTTTACAATGAAAAGGGTGGTTTTTCTATTATATTTTTTTAAATTCTTATCAAATTTGCATAAAGTAAATATTTGTATATAAACTGTCCGTAGGTCAGGCTAAAATACAGTTTAGATTTACCATACATACAAATTGGAATTTGTTACTGAGTCTTTTGGAAATGCTTATACGCTAATACACCAACAGGAAGAAAATATACACACCAACATAATAGTGCAATAGTACCTCCGTTTCCAGTTTCTCCGCTTTCCATGCTTGTGAATACGCCTGTCATCGGCATAATAAAACATCCAATAAAAAAAACGCCATGTAGTATCATCAAATATTTCAGCCACTTGTCCGCTTTCGAACTTGGATTGATAGAAAGGCCAATAAATAATGTGGAAAGTGCCATCATTCCGTAACCAAGCAAATCATAATTGAATAACAGACCACCACGTTGAAAATCTAATATTCGAACGGCTTGCTCATTCAAACCGCCCAATTGAACACTCGTTGTCTGGGCATAATATACTAATAGAACCATCACCGCATAGATAACGGCAATAACAACACCGACACTGGCAGAAACTTTCCGTTCTTCGCAGCTTTCATATTGAAACCCTACTGCCATCATAATGTATCCCAGAGGTAAAAACATACACACGAGATATGAAACAAATGGTAAATCAGCAATCAGACATATAGCAAAAAGAAATACAGTAATTGTTACGACTACTGCTCCAATTTTGGAAATTATTTTGTTCATAATCTTTCCTCCACAACTTTCGATTTATCAAACTTCTTTTATTTCTGCTGAATCATCTTAAAATGCTCCAATGCCTCCACAATTGCTCTCTCCTTATCCTCCGAGCACTGTGGTTGCCTACTATCTTCATTTTTAGGTAAATTATAATTCTTTCCAACCTCAATTCCACATTTTCTCTTTACCTGTGAAATATACAGATTGGAAACCTTCATGCCGGCATTATGTTCAGCCACATACTTCTTTATCTCATCATATGTTGCCTTAGTCTCTGCAGATGTTATATCCACATCATCAAGTTCAATCGTGACATTAATGTAATCATCCGGCTTTTGTTTCAGTTGGGACAAAAGAACAACCGTCTCCACATGACTAGTTTGTGGAAACATATCCACAGGCTGAACCTTTATTGTTTTATATCCTTTTTCTTCTAAGATTTTTAAATCTCTTGCTAATGTACTAGGGTCACAGGATACATAAACTATTTTTTCTGGTCTTGTTTCTCCTATAGCATTTAGTAGTTTTATGTCACAGCCTTTTCTTGGTGGGTCTACTACTATTACATCAGCTTTAATTCCTTCATTTATAAGTTTAGGAATTATTTCTTCAGATTTACCAACAAAAAATTCTGCATTTTCCACATTGTTTAATTTTGCATTTTCTTTTGCATTTATAATTGCAGGTTCTATTATTTCTACTCCATAAACTTTTTTAGCCTTTTGGGATAAAAATAATGTTATTGTTCCTGTTCCACAATAAGCATCAAAAACTGTTTCATTTCCTGTTAAAGAAGCATATTCTAAAGCTTTATTATAAAGAATTTCTGTTTGTATTGGATTTACTTGAAAGAATGATAATGGTGATATGTTAAATTTAAAGTTTCCTATGTAATCTTGTATAACATCTTCTCCATATAAAGTTATACATTTTTCTCCTAAAATAACATTTGTATTTTTTGAGTTTACATTAAGTACTATACTCTTTATTCCTTCTATATTTTTAACTATTTCTTCTTTAAATTCATTTATAAAAGGAACTTTTTCTTTTGTAGCTACTAATACCACCATTACTTCTTTTGTTTTAAAGGCTTTTCTTATCATTATATGTCTTAAAATTCCATTAGAATTAAAGTTCCCATCTACTGTTGCAGGTTCTATATTATATTTATTTATCCATTCTCTTGTTATTTTAGCTACTTTATCTGCCACTTCATCTTGAATTAGACAACTGTCTATATTTATTATGTTATGGCTTCTTGGAGCATAAAACCCTATAACAACTTCTCCATTAACTTTTCCTATTGGAAGTTGAACTTTATTTCTATATCTATAAGGATTTTCTTCCATTCCAATTGGATAGTTTACTAATTCTTCTGAAAGTCCACCTATTTTTGATATACAGTCCTTTACCCTATTCCATTTAAAATCTAATTGTTTTTTATAACTCATATGTTGAATTGAACAGCCACCACATTTTTTATAATTATTACATTTAGGTTCTTCTCTTCCTTCTGCTTTTTCAATTATTTCTAGTAGCTTCCCATAAGCATAACTTTTTTTAACTTTTACTATCTTAACTTTTACCTTTTCGCCACAAAGAGCACCTTCTATAAAAATTGGATATCCATCAATTTTAGCTATACCTTCCCCTTCATATCCTTCAGATATTATATTTAAAATATATTCTTTATTTTTTTCTACCATTTTCTAATCTCCATTTTAATATTTGTGTACTAATTATATCATATTTTATATTTTACTATAACATAATAAAAAGCACCTTTTCAGGTGCTAGTACAGAATCAGTTGCCACTTAATCCCATACTTAAATTATAACTTATTTTTATGAATATATACATATTTTTATTTATATTTTTCACAAATTTATAAACTTATTATTATGATTAAATTTTATTAACAATTTAAAAAAAATGATATAATTTTTAAAACAAAAAGAAGGCTATTAAAAGCCTTCTTTTTTAATATATAAAATAGATTATTCTACTACGCTAACCTTCATTAAGTTAGTAGCTCCCTTAGCAACAGGAACTCCAGCAGCCATAACTACTGTATCACCCTTCTTAACAAATCCAGCTTTTTCTGCTATTGAAACAGCCTTTTCCATCATTTCGTCTGTAGATTCCATCTTTTCTGCAACAATTGGATATACACCCCATGAGAATACTAACTTCTTAGCAACTTTTTCACATGGTGTAACAGCAACGATTGGACATTCTGGTCTGCATTGAGATAATCTTTGAGCAGTTGCACCACTTTGAGTTGAAGAAATTATAGCTGAAGCTTGTAATTCAGCAGCTGCATTACAAGTAGCTCTTGAAATAACTCCTGCGATTGCTGGAATGTGCTTCTTAGCCTTAGAAACTGCAACATGGTAGTCTAAGTTCTTTTCAGTTTCTTCTGCTATCTTAGCCATAGTTCTAACAGCATTTACTGGATAGCTACCATTAGCACTTTCTCCTGATAACATTATAACGTCTGTTCCATCATATATAGCGTTAGCAACGTCTGAAACTTCTGCTCTTGTTGGTCTTGGGTTTCTTATCATAGAATCAAGCATTTGTGTAGCTGTTACAACTGGCTTACCAGCTTCGTTACACTTCTTGATTATCATTTTTTGTACTTGTGGTACATTTTCAACTGGGATTTCAACACCTAGGTCTCCTCTAGCAACCATTATCATATCTGATACTTCTAGTATTGAATCTATGTTATCAACACCTTCTTGGTTTTCTATCTTAGGACAAACAAGGATATGTTCTCCACCATTTTCTTTTAATACTTGTCTTATAGCTAATACGTCTTCTGCTTTTCTAACGAATGAAGCTGCTATCATAGTAACACCCATTTCGCATCCGAACTTAAGATCGTCTTTATCTTTTTCAGTTAAAGCTGGTAACTTAATTGAAACTCCTGGTACATTAACACCCTTGTGAGTTCCTACTAAACCAGTGTTTTGAACTTCACATAAAATCTTGTTTCCATCTATTGATTTAACTGTTAATCCAACTAAACCATCATCTATTAATATAGTGTTTCCTGGAACAACATCATTTGCAAGTCCTGCATATGTAACAGAACACTTAGTAGTATCTCCTACTACTTCTTCTCCAGCATATATTGTAAAGTCAGTTCCTTTTTGTAATTCAACCTTGTTTGGTTCGAATTTACCAGTTCTGATTTCTGGTCCCTTTGTATCTAATATTATAGCTATTTCTTTTCCTAATTTCTTAGCTGTATTTCTAACTAATTCAATTCTTCCACGATGTTCTTCATGATCTCCATGTGAAAAGTTGTGTCTTGATGCATTCATACCAGCTTCTATAAACTGAGTTATGATTTCTTCTGTTTCACTAGCTGGTCCTACTGTACATATCATTTTTGTCTTTTTCATGTAATTAACACTCCTCTTAATTTAATAATGTAAATTCTTTATATAAATATAATTTTTAACTTTTGACTATTTTGAAATAACAACAGAAAGGTCATAAAGTTCTTGACTAAACTTTCTTTCTACTGCTAAAGCTTCATCTATATCTTGATCTATTATCTTATTATCTCTTATTCCTATAACTCTTGAAGTTTTACCTTCCATTAATACTTCAACAGCTTTAACACCCATTCTTGAAGCTAACATTCTATCTTGAGCTGATGGGCTTCCACCTCTTTGGATGTGACCTAAGATTGTAGCTCTTGTTTCAACTCCTGTTACGCCTTCAACATATTCTGCAAGGTCATATGCTCCTCCAACACCTTCTGCTAGTATTACAAGATTGTGTCTCTTACCTTCATTTTTTCCTTCAAGTATTGTTCTGCATAATTGATCTTTGTCAAATGGTAATTCAGGCACGATAACAGCCTCAGCACCACCACATATTCCTGCGTATAATGCTAAGTCACCACAATTTCTACCCATTACTTCAACTATAGAAACTCTTTCATGTGAAGTTGAAGTATCTCTTATTTTATTTATTGCATCTACAATAGTATTTAATGCTGTATCAAAACCTATTGTGTAATCTGTATATGCTAAATCATTATCTATTGTTCCTGGTAATCCAACTGTCATTACACCTAACTTTGATAAAAGCTTAGCTCCTGTGAAAGAACCGTCTCCACCTATTACTACTAATGCTTCAACTCCGTAAGCTTTTAATATCTTTACAGCTCTTTTTCTTACCTCTTCTTGTTTAAATTCTGGACATCTTGCAGTTCTAAGGATTGTACCACCTCTTTGGATTATGTCTGATACTGAAGATCTAGTCATAGGTGTTATATCTCCATCTAATAATCCACTATATCCTCTTTGAACTCCCATAACTTCAATTCCATTGCTTAAAGCAGTTCTTACAACAGCTCTTACTGCTGCGTTCATTCCTGGTGCATCTCCACCACTTGTTAAAATAGCTATTTTTTTCATTACTGTTCCTCCTCACACACCTATTGGACTATTACTTCGTCCTTATTTGTATGCTAAATTTAACCACTCACTAATAATAACCGTTTTTATTGTACAAAATTTGCAAGAATTTATCAATTGGTTTTTAACAACTTTTACGACTATTTTTCATATTTTAATCATTAAAAAGTTATTTCACTATTATTATACCCTAAAAAGGCTTAATTTTATAATAAAAAATAGTCTCTTTCTTACTTATTTATTTTTTTATATTTTTGTTACTTTTTTAATCCATTTTATTATTATACTTTATTTTTACGAATAAAAGCAACATTCTTTATATATATTATCATAATAAATATTAATTATCCATACATACTAAAGTTTTTTACTAATTTTTATCTAAAATTAACCCATTATTAAAAGTTGTATTTTAACTATTGGATATTATTCTTATATTTTCTTCTCCAAAAGATTTTTTTAATTCTTCAATTAGTTCTGAATTTGATTCTGTCCAAAATTCACTTGAAAGTCTATAAGACTTCTTTTCTTGTTTTACATATAAATATATTGGTGTATTTCCTTTCTTTGCCAATGTACAATTTTTCAATTTAAACTTTACATCATTTATATTATTTTTACTTTCAATTTGAATATAAATTTTATCTCCATTAACCTTTTCTAATCCACTTATAGATTCACATATAAGCTTTGGTGGCTCATCTTCTCTAATGCTTATTCTTCCTTTTATAACTACAAGTTTATCCTGTTCTATATTATTTCTAAATTTCTCTAAAATTTTAGGAAATACTATTACTTCTATTGTTCCAGTTAAATCTTCTAGTTGTACAAAGGCCATTAAAGTATTGTTTTTTGTAACCTTTTGATTAACTGAAATTAATATTCCCCCAAGAATAACCCTATCATTATCCATAAATTTAGGTTCTTTATCTAAAATTCCTTTATCTAAATCCTTATGAGTTTCTTCCATTAATTCATAGGATTCATTTATTTCTTTTATTGTAGTTGAAGTTTGAACACTTAAACTTTTTTTATATTCATCTAAAGGATGACCAGATAAATATAAACCTGTCATTTCCTTTTCCATAGCAAGAAGATTTCCTTTATTAAATTCTTTTATATTAGGATAATTTATTTTTGGTATATCTATAGAATTTTCATCTAAATTAAATAAACTTATTTGACCTTCTATATTTCTTCTTCTCTCATTTGTTCTTCCATCCATAGCCTTTTCAAATACTGCAAGCATTTTTGACCTAAATACATTAAAACTATCCATAGCTCCAGCTTTAATAAGACTTTCAACAGCTCTTTTATTTACAGCTGAAGTATCTATTTTATCTATAAAATCCTCTAAAGAAGTAAATTTTCCTCTAGTTTCTCTAGTTTTTACTATAGAATCTATTACATTTATTCCAACATTTTTAATAGCTGCCATTCCAAAAATTATAATATCACCTTTAACTGTAAACTTTCCACGACTTTCATTTATATTAGGAGATATTACTTGTATTCCATTTTCTTCTGCAAACTTAATATAATGTGCCACCTTTTCACTAGTATCCATAACTGAATTAAGCATTGCTGCTATCATTTCTACTGGATAATACCTCATTAAGTAAGCTGTTTGATAACCAACAACTGCATAAGCTGCTGCATGAGATTTGTTGACATTTTGTTACTTTAAGGAATTTAAACCTTAAACTTTATATTTCTATAAAGATCGGACTATATCATTACCTTATATTAATAAGGTATAGGGCACTCGTGGATATTTCACCATATAACTTTTTACTTAGGCTAATTTATCTAGTCTCTGAACCTTTAACCTATTTCTAGGAAACTTGGCTGCGGATTGACCAATCCTTAAACTTTTTACCTCTTCTTAATTGATTAAATTAAGCCCCTAATTCTATTACTAGACTAAGTTGGTATTTAAGGCTCTAAGGTGTTTCCCGCAATTAACCCTATTTGCTTTGTAGCTCCTACCACAAAGGCACTCTTGATTTATATGAATGCATATGATGCGAAGTCCATCATTGTATCAAATATCTTGTTACCAATGGATTCGCTTATTCCATTTCTCACACAGCCTGGAACTTGAACATTTCCTTCTTCATCTATAATTCCATAAATAAAGTTTTTTCGTTCTTCTTCCATTACTTCATGTTTTTTCTTGGACATGGCTCTTCTTACCATATCACTCCTTCCTAGGGAATATCCTGCTAATTTTCTAACTATTTCCATTACCTGTTCTTGATAAACCATTACGCCATATGTAACATCAAGTATATCCTGTAATTCAGGTGTATCATACTTTACCTTATCTGGATTATTTTTTCCTTCTATATATCTTGGAATTTCTCCCATAGGACCTGGTCTATATAAAGATATTCCAGCTATTATATCTTCTAAACTATCTGGCTTTAATTCTTTCATAAAGGAAGTCATTCCTGGAGATTCTAACTGAAATACTCCAGCTGTGTGTCCTTCTCCTATCATTTTATAAACTTCTTTATCATCAAAGCCTATTTTATCTAAATCTATTTTTATATTTCTATTTTCTTTAATCATCTTTACAGCATCATTCATAACTGTTAAAGTTCTTAATCCAAGAAAATCCATTTTTAAAAGTCCAAGCTCCTCTAGGGTTGTCATATCAAATTGTGTTACAATCATATCTTCATTTTTTTGAAGAGGTACATACTCTACTAAGGCCTTAGATGCTATAACAACTCCTGCTGCATGGGTTGAAGAATGTCTTGGAAGTCCTTCTAAGTTTTTGCTTATATCAATTAATTCTTTTACTCTTTCTTCTTCCTCATAAGCTTTCTTAAGCTCTGGATTCATCTCTAAAGCTTTATCTATTGTAATTTTTAATACATTTGGAATCATCTTTGCTATTCTATCAACTTCTGCATAACTATAATCCATAGCTCTTCCAACATCTCTTATACACATTTTAGGAGCCATAGTTCCAAATGTTATTATTTGTGAAACATTATTTTCACCATATTTCTCTACAACATAATCTATAACTTCTTGCCTGCGTTCATAATCAAAGTATAGTGATAGGTAAGACTTTGATGTTATCTCCATCTTTTCCCCCACTCCACACCGTACGTGAGACTTTCGTCTCATACGGCGTTCCCTCGTTTGAATTGTGGATGTATTATGCGACCTTGTTAAAATTTATCGGTTCTAATTTTGCAAATTTTCTTAACTGGTTTAATTTTTGTTTTGATTTCATAGTCCAATCCTTGGTTATTTGTGAAATCAGTTTTGTATTAGTTGAATGTATAATTTTATGCACTTCGGTGTGTACGATTATTAGGTTTTCATATTCATCAGTTCCACCGTGTTTGAGTGGTACTTTATGATGACAATGAACTTCTGAAGTTTTTAGCCTAATACCTGTAATGTAGCATTTTCCATTTTGACCTACGAACTTTGATATTCTATTATCAATATATTCAACACTTCGGTTTTCAAAGTTACCTTTTCTTAGGTTTTCTAATTCAAATACTGATACAGCATTTAGTGTATTGTGTATTCTTTTTCTACCTGTCTCAGTGTATGGTGTAACCTCTGGGTGAATTTGTATTGGCTTTTTGAAGTGTATTGGGTATAGTGTTATTTTGCAACAACTGTTTAGATTTTCTTTATACCCTTTGTAAAATGTTTTTAGCACTTCATTTTCAACGCCTTTTTCAACAATTATATTCTTTCTTTTGAGTGTTTTATATTTACCGTAGATTATGTAAAATATGTCATTAAAGTCTTGCCTTACGTCAGTTGCTACTTTGTAGTAGTTGTGAATTCCCAGTGTGAATCCATTGAGGCTTTTAACTTTATCAATATTCGGACTGTTTCTTAAATCTTTTAGCTTACTTTTATAGACTTCAATTATTTTCTTTTTCCTTTTTGGCTCGATTTTACTTTGCGATACATATCCTAACTGGGATGTTCCTTTTGGGATAGCTCTCAATCTAATTCCTAAGAAGTCTGAACCATTTTTCCTAAGATTTGTGATTTTGCTCTTTTCATCGCTAATCTCTAATGATAATCTATCTTTTAGCCAAAGTTTAGTTGCTACAAATAATTTCTTTGCATTCGTCCTGCTATCGGTAAATAGTTTAAAGTCATCTGCGTATCTGACAATGTAGCATGGTTTTAACTTGGTATTCTTTAGGGCTTTAATTTTTGAGCTTGGATGAATGTATTTGTGTTTTGTTGTTTTTGTTTCCCATTGGTTTGATATCCACCAATCGAGTTCATTCAGAACTATATTTGCAAGTAGTGGAGATAGTATACCTCCTTGTGGAACTCCTTTAGTTGGTTTTCCTTCACCTACTATTTCGGCTTTAAGCATTTTGCTTATTATACATAGCACTCTTTTGTCTCTAATTCCTAAAGTCCAAATTTGCTTCATTAATTTACTATGATTTACATTGTCGAAGAACCCTTTAATGTCAACATCCACAACAAAATGGTTTTTGCTATGGTTTATTAGGTGTTGACACCTTGCTATTGCTTGGTGGGTACTTCTGTTAGGTCTAAATCCAAAACTTGATTTATGGAATTTACCTTCGCAAACTGGTTCTAATATTTGAAGAATACATTGTTGTATTAGCCTATCTTCAATTGTAGGAATTCCTAATGGTCTTTGTTTACCATTGGATTTCGGTATAAATACCCTTCTTACTGGGTTAGGTTTGTAGTTGTTTAATCTACTTCTGACTATACTTATTATTTTATCTTTAGATAATTTTTCTAAGTATTTTATTGTATGACCATTTATACCTTTGGTTTTGCTACCAGTGTTTCTTTTAATTGTTCTATATGCTTTTAAGATGTTATCCTCATTTATTATTAATTCATATAGTTTATTAAAGTAATGACCTTCGCTTGATTTTTTATACAATTCATCTAATATTTTTTGTTGTCCATAATACTCATTATTTCTTAGGACTTTTCTTTTCGTTGGTTTATGTTTAGTCAACTAATCATCCCTCCTTAATGGAGAAGAAGTCCTCTCCGAGAATTTTCGTTTCTTTTAGTCTTACAAGAACCTAAACATTTTTTTTATTGCAAAATTTTAAACATAATACTTAGTCCACTCAAACGACTTGAGCCTATCCCTCCACTACTTATTATCATAGTTTCATAGGTACTGTGGCTCTACTCTCACCTTGATTAATTAAGGTTATAGAAGATGTGTTCATCATTCTTTTCCCTTAAAACATTTCATAGATAGCTATATCTCAATGTTCAAGGCTTTCCACGTTCCAATACTCCTATCTGTATCGTATATCCGTAGGTGCTACCTAAATACCGTCATCAACCCAATCTCCTGTAAAGATTGTAGGACTTTCTTAACCGAGCCTTTACTCATCCTTCTGATGATAAACCAAATTTGGTTCTCTTAGCATTTCTACTAAGCGACATTCACGATAAGTCAGTCGGTAGTTCGTCTCCATTACACATTTTGGATACTCACCATAGTTATACTTCATAGACATCAGACATATCAGTTACGACTGTATAAGCCTTTCCTCAACATTACTTGTTAGGGTAACTTTTCTGCCTACTTTAACGGGCTTTACACAATTTCATAATAGCTTAATCCACTGCATACCGTAGCTTTAATGGCAATTCTTCGGAGCGTTACTTCCTCATTTAATTGCTCGGAGTATTAGTTCTCCTAAGTTTTGCAACTTAGTGGGTAATCTTTTCAATTACCAACGTGTCGCACCTGAATCAATATCAGGCATACTTACTCTTTCAGGATTTAAGAACATTTATTATTATCCATAGACTCTTTATTCTATGTTCTGGAGGTTTCCCTCATTTTCATCAGATAGTCATTTCTATCTCAGTTTGGACTATATCATCATATTGAATAAGCATATGTTTATTCAATAAGTTGGGCACTCGTGGAGAAGATTATTGATTAGCTACTCACTTCTCTAGTCTCTGAACCTTTCTGGTACATATTATGCTATTTCCAGACTTGGCTGCTGATTAGCATGCTTTTTTAAGTTTAGCTTTCCAGCAATTCACCCAATTTAAACAGCGCATCTTAAATTTACGCTCAAATAGTAAGCTATATTTTATAGGATCAATTTTTGTTATTCCTAGGGTATAGGCAACTATAGAACCAGCTCCTGAGCCTCTTCCTGGGCCTGTTGGTATTCCTTTTTCCTTTGCAAATCTTATAAAGTCCCAAACAATTAAGAAATAATCAACATATCCCATCTGTTTTATTATTCCAAGTTCATATTCTAGTCTGTCTATATATTCTTTTCCTTTACCCTCTATAGATGAAATTTCATCATAATCAAAAGGTCTTCCCCTTAAATTTTTAAATTCTTCATATCTTTCAATAAGACCTTTATAGCATTTTTCTCTTAAATAATCATAAGCTTCTCTTCCTTCTGGTAATGGGAATTTAGGAAGTTTTGATTCATGAAACTTATAATCAAAATTACATTCTTCTGCAATTTTAACTGTATTCTCTAAAGCTTCTGGAATATATGAAAACATATCCCACATTTCTTCTGGAGATTTTAAATAAAATGTTTCTGAAGGATATCTCATTCTATTTTCATCATTTATTGTTTTTCCAGTTTGAATACATAATAAAATATCATGTGCCTTTGCATCCTCTTTTTTTACATAATGAACATCATTAGTTGCTACAAGAGGAATATCAAGTTCTTTAGATAACTTAATGTTAAATTCATTAACCTTTCTATTTTCTTCAAGACCATGATTTTGAAGTTCTAAATAAAAGCCATCTTTAAAAATATCTTTGTATAACAAAGCTATTTCTCTTGCCTTTTCTTCATTTCCTTTTAAAATATAATTTTGAACTTCTCCACCTAAGCAAGCACTTAATGCAATAAGTCCTTCACTATGCTTTCTTAAATAATCATGGTCAACTCTAGGCTTATAGTAAAAGCCATTTATAGAACCTTCGGAGACTATCTTCATTAAGTTTTCATATCCTGTTTTATTCTTCACAAGAAGGACTAAATGATAGGTATGGTTTTCTTTATCAGGAGTTTTTATATGCATAGACTTTCCTGCTACATAAATTTCACAACCTAAAATAGGCTTAATACCTTCTTCTTTAGCCTTTTTATAAAATTCTACACATCCATACATAACTCCATGGTCTGTAATAGCCACACTATCCATTCCTAATTCTTTAGCCTGCTTTATGACTTTAGATATTTTTCCTGAACCATCAAGCAAACTATACCCTGTATGAAGATGAAGATGACAAAACTTTTTTTCTTCCACCTTATCACTTCCTTTAAATTTCACTTCTTAATTCTTCTGCTATTTTTTCAATTTTTCTTAATCTATGATTAACTCCAGATTTTCCAACTGGAGGATCAAGCATTTCACCTAATTCCTTTAAAGATTCATCAGGATATTCAAGTCTAAGTTCTGCAATTTCTCTAAGATTTTGAGGAAGTCTTTTTAGTCCTATTTTAGATTGAATAAATTTAATACTTTCAACTTGTCTTACTGCTGCATTAACAGTTTTAGAAAGATTAGCTGTTTCACAATTTACAAGTCTATTTACATTATTTCGCATCTCTTTCATAATTCTTATGTTTTCAAGTTCTAAAAGACAAGAATGAGCTCCCATTATGTTTAATATATCCACAATTTGCTCTCCTTCTTTTATATAAACAATAAAAGAATTCTTTCTTTGAATAACCTTAGAATTTAATCCACAACTATTAATTAATTCACACAAATCCTGTGCATATTCTTCACTATGAGTAACAAATTCAAGATGATAGTTTTTTTCAGGATTTGTTACACTTCCTCCACCTAAAAAGGCACCTCTTATATATGCCCTTTTTTCATCATCTGTTTCTACCATTTTTTCATCAATTCTATAATCAAGAGTAATTCCACCATCAACTTCTTTAAATATTCCTGTGTCTTTAAGAAGCCCTCTAACTCCCATTTCTTCGTCAATAACAACCATATAAATATTATTCTTTTTTAAAGAATTACTCTTTTTAACCATAAGTTTTGAATGTATTTGAAAGTGTTCTTTTAAAAGTGTAAATACAAGTCTTGCACTTGTAGGATTTTCTGTAGTTATCTTAAAAGATAATCCTTTCCCATTAAATCCTATAGTTCCACTTACTTTCATCATAGCTGAAATTTGAGCTAAGGCCTCTTCTCTGCTCATTTCTGTATATCTACCTAACTCTCCTTTTACCTTCGCTGAAAATGACATTTAACTTTCTCCTTTACTATTTTCCTCTTTTTCCCTCTGTTTTATACGTTGAGATAAATACATATATTCAATAATTTTCTTTTTATCATATAATAAATGTTTTTCCATAATAGTTTCTACTAATATTTGTGCTAAATAATCTGCATCATGCTTTATAAAACCACTTTCCATTTTAATTAAGTTCCCTACAATTAAGTCAACACCTTGATTCTTTATATTTTCTTCATCAAGTTCAACAAGCTTCGCTCCTTCTTTATCATACTTTTCCTTAAGTTCATCAGAAATTGCTCCACAATTTGCAATAACACATTCTACTATATCCTTACCACCATACTTTTGAATAGTTTTTAAATGGTCTGAAGCTGTAAAACCATCAGTTTCTCCTGGCTGAGTCATTATATTTGATATATAAACTTTATAAGCTTTACTTTTTCTTACTGCTGAACTTATTTTGTTTACAAGAAGATTAGGAATAACACTTGTATAAAGACTTCCAGGTCCCATTACAATTGCATCTGCCTCTTTTATAGCATCTAAAGCTTCTTTTAAAGGAACTGCGTCTTCAGGTTCAAGCATAAGACGCTCTATAGGAGATTTTTGCTTTATTGCTTCTTTAGGTATTTGAGATTCTCCCTTTACAATATTTCCATTTTTCAAAATTGCTTTTAGTTGCATATCATCTAAAGTAACAGGAATAACCTTTCCTGTTACAGCTAAAACTGAACTCATTTTTTGTACTGCATCCTCAAAATTATCAGATATACCATCCATTGCTGCTAGAAACAAATTACCAAAACTTTGATTTTTTAAATTTCCATCTGTAAATCTATATTGAAGAAGTTCTTTCATAATTGGTTCTGTATCTGCTAAGGCTAATATGCAGTTTCTTATATCCCCTGGAGGAAGCATTCCTAAATCCTCTCTTAGTTTTCCAGAACCTCCTCCATCATCTCCAACAGTAACAATAGCTGTTATGTTTGAAGTATAATATTTTAAGCCTCTAAGCATTGTAGAAAGACCTGTTCCTCCACCTATAACAACTATTTTAGGTCCTTTTATTAAAAGTCTTTTTTCTCCAATAAGAGATTCTATTCTGCTATTATTTAAAGCAACCTTTATTTCTCCCTTATTAACTAAATAAATTACAGACTTCATAATTTCCACTGTAGATAAATAAATAACAAATACTCCTGTAAATATAAGGGTAATATAAAACATTTTAAATGCAACTGTATATTCTCTTCTATTTATAAGTTCTATAATTCCAAAGACTATAAGAAGAACTCCTAAAACTCCAAAGGCTAACCATCTTTTTACCTTAATGCCAGGCTTAAGCCAATCTTCAAACCTCATAGTTTTTTAACTCCCTTATGAATATCTTCATTTATATCTCTATGTTCTATTGAAGTATTAAAGTCTTCTTTTTTAAGTTCTTCATAAACAGCATTAGCTATTGCAACAGAACGGTGTCTTCCTCCAGTACATCCTATTGAAACAATAAGTTGTTTCTTTCCTTCTTTTGCATAGTTAGGAATAAGAAATTTTAACATATCATTAAGTTTTTCTAAAAAGTCCTTTGTTTCTTGTTGCTTTAAAACATATTCCTTTACTGGTTCATCAATTCCTGATAATGGTTTTAATTCTGGTATATAAAATGGATTTGGAATAAATCTTACATCAAATACTAAGTCTGAATCTACTGGTATTCCATATTTAAATCCAAAACTTAAGACACTTATAGAAATTTCTTCTTCTATTGATTTATCACCAAAATATTCATTTATTTTCTCTCTTAAATCCTTAATAGGGTATTTTGATGTGTCTATTATTATATCTGCTTTATCTTGAACTTCTCTTAACTTCTTTCTTTCAATATTTATTCCAGTTAAAACTCTTCCATTAGGAGATAAAGGATGGCTTCTTCTGTTTTGCTTAAATCTTTTTACTAAAACTTCATCAGAACAATCAAGGAATAATATTTCATATTTAAAATTATTTTTTCTTAAATATTCTAAGGATTCAAATAAATCATCAAAGAATACTCCACCTCTTATATCCATTACTAAAGCAACTTTATTTATTTGTCCTGTATTACATGCTTCTGCAAATTTTGGAATAAGCTTTGGTGGTAAATTATCCACACAAAAATATCCTATGTCTTCTAAGCTTTTTGTAGCTTCTGTTTTTCCTGCACCTGATAAACCTGTTACTATTACGAATCTCATATTAGCCCCCTAATTTATGTATTATTTCAAATAATATTATAGCATATCTATAATTTTTAATAGTATAATGAAACTTTTATATTTACTAAAAAAAATAACCTTAACAATGATTTCAGTTATATTTATTAATATATAACTTATATTCTTCAGTATAAAAACTGAAAAATATAAGTTAATTTTAACCTTTCTGATATCATTTTAAAGTTATAACCAACAAATTCTTTAATTTATAAAGATTTTATAAATCCTCTCCAATTATTCTCACTTCAGTATGAAGTTCAACTCCAAACTGTTTTTTTACTTCTTCTTGAATATATGCTATTAAATCTAAAATATCTTTAGCTGTAGCATTACCTTTATTTATTACAAAACCTGAATGTTTTGAAGAAACAGCAGCTCCTCCTATTGAATACCCTTTAAGACCTGAATCTTGAATTAGCTTTCCTGCAAAATATCCTTCTGGTCTTTTAAATGTACTTCCAGCTGAAGGATACTCTAAAGGTTGTTTTTCTTCTCTTTTTTGAGTTAAATCATCTATTGTTTCTTTAATTTCTTCTTTGTTCCCTTTTTCTAATTTAAAGGTAGCATTTATAACAATTGAATTATCTTTCATAACCTTTGATGTTCTATATCCAAGTTCTAATTCATCCTTAGATAAAGTAACTATTTCTCCAGAGCTTGTAATTACTTCAGCTTCTTTTATTACATTTTTAATTTCTCCATTATAAGCTCCTGCATTCATAAATACTGCTCCACCTACAGAACCTGGAATTCCACAAGCAAATTCAAGGCCTGTTAATGAATTTTCTAAGGCTTTATCTGAAAGTTCTTTAAGCATAACTCCACAATCTGCTTTTATTTCTTCTTCATTAACTTCTAAATTAGTAAGACCTGTTAACTTAATAACAACTCCTCTTATTCCTCCATCCTTTACTAAAAGGTTAGACCCATTTCCCATAACAAAGTATGGAATATTGTTTTCTTTACATATTTTTATGCTTTCTATAATTTGTTCTACTTTACTTGGTATTAATAATATATCTGCAGGACCACCTACTTCAAAATTTATATGTTCCTTCATAAGTGCATTTATTTTAACTTCGTCTTTTGAATATATATTACTAAATAAGTTTTTTAAATCTAAAACTTCACCCATACTAAACTCCTTTTATTTTTTATATAGTTTTTTAACCTACACTTTAGTATAGTTTAATTTTACATATTAGACAATACACTTTACTTTATTTTTCTTTACTTGAATTAAAATAACTTACTATACTATATGCTGTTTTTTTATCTATTGAATCTATTTTTAAAAGTTCCTCTAAAGATGCTTCTTTTATTTTTTCTACGCTTCCAAAATGTTTTAAAAGAGCCATTCTTCTTTTTTGTCCTACATTTGGAATGTCATCTAAAATAGAGTGAAGTGTTCGTTTATCCCTAAGGGCTCTATGATAAGTTATTGCAAATCTATGAACCTCATCCTGTATTCTTCTTATTAATTGCATTAAATTAGAATTTCTATTTATGATTATTTCCTCATTTTCATAGATTATTCCTCTAGTTTCATGTTTATCATCTTTTACAAGTCCACATACAGGAATATTAATATTTAATTCTTCTAAAACCTGTAAAGCTACATTTACTTGACCTTTTCCACCATCCATCATTATAAGGTCTGGAAAGTTAGAAAATTTTCCACTAGAAAATTTAATATTTCTATCCTGTATTTCTTTTACTTCCTTTAATCCATGTTCAAATCTTCTAGTAAGAATTTCTCTCATACTATTATAATCATCAGCACCTTTAACTGTTTTTATTCTAAATCTTCTATAATCACTATTTTTAGGTTTTCCATCTTCAAAAACTATCATAGTTCCTACAGAATCTACTCCTTGTATATTTGATATATCATAAGCTTCTATTCTAAAGGGTGGTTCATCTAATGATAATATATATTGTATTTCTTCAAGATTTTTTCTATTAATCTCTTTCTCTTTTAATATTTTATCTTTAAATTGTTCAAGTGTTACCTTCCCATTATCCTTTACCATTTCAAGAAGATTTTTCTTTTCCCCCTTTTGAGGAATCTTAATCCATGCCTTTCCTTCTCTTTTTATTGTTAAAAATTCTTCTAAAAGTTCCTTTTCTTCTACATAGGGAACATAAATATTTCTTGGAATTTTTGCTGTACCACTATAAAAGTTAACTATAAATTGAGATAATATATTTTCTTCAGGCTCATCACCTGTATTTTCAATTATAAAATGCTCTCTTCCACTAAGCTTACCATCTCTAAGAAAAAATATTTGTATACATGAATCTCTTTCATCTTTATAAATATTTATAAAATCTTCATCACCTTCAGATACTCTAAAAATCTTTTGTTTTTCAACAAGGGTATTTATAGCTAATATTTTATCTCTAAAGGTCGCTGCCTTTTCAAACTCTAATGCTTCTGAAGCTTTTTCCATGTTTTCTTTAAGAACTTTTATTATATTTTTGTCCTTACCATTTAATATATCCATTATTTCATTTATCATTTTCATATATTCTTCCCTTGAAACACTTCCATTACAAGGTGCCATACATTTTTTAATATGATAATTTAAACAAGGTCTTGTAGGCTCATCTCCTTCTTTTATGTTTTTTTTACAATTTCTTAAAGGGAATATTTTTCTTATAAGATTTATAGTTTCATAAACAGCTGTTCCATTTGTATAAGGCCCAAAATACTTATTTCCATCCCTTACAAAGTTTCTTGTAACAAAAACCCTTGGGAATTCTTCATTTATAGTAATCTTTATAAAAGGATAAAACTTATCATCTTTTAAAAGAATATTATATCTAGGGCTATATTTTTTTATTAAATTACATTCTAATATTAAAGCTTCCATTTCAGAATCTGTAACTATGTATTCAAACTCTGCAATGTTTTTAACCATTGCTTTTACCTTTTCAGTATGATTTTTAGAATTCTGAAAATATTGTCTTACTCTATTTTTTAAAATTTTTGCTTTACCAACATAAATAACTTCTCCTAAAGAGTTTTTCATTAAATAAACTCCTGGTTTATCTGGTAAAACTTTTAACTGATATTCAAAATCAAACATTTTATCAAACATCCTTACTTTTTATTATAAGAGACAAATAGCGAAGTAGATAAAAACCTTACTTCGCTATTAAATACCAATTTAAAAATTATCTTCCTAAAGCTGCATTTATCATTGCAGCAGCTACTGGTGCTGCTACTTGACCACCATATCCTGCATTTTCTACAATTACAGCTACAGCAATTTGTGGGTCATCTGCTGGTGCAAAAGCTATAAACCATCCATGAGGTTCAGCTTTATTTCCATTTTCATCTAATACTGTTGCTGTTCCTGTTTTTGCGCAGGCATCTGTACCTTCAAAGAAGGACCAACTTCCATAAACTCTACTATCTACATAGCTTTTCATAAAATCTGTTATAACTGCTGCATGTTCTTCTGATAATACTTTTTTATATTCTTTACTCTTAATTTCTTTTACTACATTTTGTTGTGAATCTACAACAGAATTAACAAGCTTTGGTTCCATCATAACTCCATCATTTGCTATTGTTGCTGCAACTAGTGCCATTTGCATTGGAGTTGCTAAAACGCCACCTTGACCTATACCAGATTGAGCAATCACTCCTGGATAAGTTTCAAGTGGAAATTTACTTTGTGCCAAGCCAAATCCTTCTTTAGGAACATCATTATTAAATCCAAACTTTTCTGCTGTTTCTTTTAAAGTTTCACTTCCAAGCTCTCTTGCTAATATTCCACCAAAAACTACATTACTAGATGCTAAAAAAGCACTTTTTAAATCTACATAACCATTAGCTTCGCCACTATCATTAGATAGAGAATATTTATCACTTATTTGTATATATCCATTACTATCATCAAAAGTTCTTGATAATACATCTGGAATATTTTCTAATGCTGAGGTTGTAGTTACAACTTTAAAAGTTGAACCTGGAGGATATAATCCATTAGTTGCTCTATTTATTAAAGGACTATTAGATGCTCCACCTGAATTTGCAGCAGAAATTGCAGCCTCTAAGTTATTAGGGTCGTATGTAGGCTTAGATACCATTGCTAAAACTTCTCCTGTTTTAGGATTTAATGCTACTGCTGCTCCTTTATTACTACCAAGGGCATCATAAGCTGCTTGTTGAATTGTAGGATTTAGTGTTGTAACAACTCCATTTCCTACTTTTTTTATCTCATCATCTTCCTTGCCTCTATTTTTAAATTCTGTCTTTAATTTTTCAAAACTAAAATTATAAAACAAACTATTTTTTTTATCTTCCTTTGTTGGAGTATAGGTAGTAAGTTCTTCATTATATAATTTTTCTAATGCTGTAGTTCCATAAGTTTGACTAACATACCCTAAAGCATGAACATAAACATCTCCACCAATATAGTTTCTTGATTGAGTTAAGGCACCTGTTTTTTCTCCTGATGTTAATGGAGACATATTTCTATCATAAATAGTTCCTCTTAAAATGTTGTTTTTTTCAGCTGCTACTCTTTTATTATTAGTGTCCTTAGCTAAATCCGGAGCTTTAAAAGCCTGAAAATATGCTATATAGGAAATTAAAGCAATAAAAAGAAATAAAACTACTATCATAACTTTCTTAACATTATTTCCAAACTGATTCATTTTTATTAACCCTCCTCTGAAACCTTTTGTAATAATCCTAATGCAAAAAACATTGTAAGCATAGAGCTACCACCAGCACTTACAAAAGGTAGAGTTATTCCTGTTAAAGGTATTACTTTAAATATACCTCCAATAATAACTAAAGCTTGACATGCTATCATTACACTTAATCCTACTGCTACTAATTGTGAAAATCTATTATTTGTTACAAAGGCAACTCTTATTCCTCTATAGAAAAGTAAGAAGAATAATATTAATATTCCTATTCCAAATATTGTACCAAACTCTTCACAAATCATTGCAAAAATATAGTCACTTTCTCTTACAGGCACAAAGTCAGGATATCCCTGTCCTAAACCTGAACCAAACATTCCACCTGAAGATATTGCGTATAAACCTTGAATTATTTGATATCCTGCATCAGTTGGGTCAGCCCATGGGTCAAGCCATATTTGTACTCTTTTTCTAATGTGTGAAAAAAGCTTATATGCCATACTTGCACCTACTGCTGATAATCCTAAACATAATACAACATACTTTTTCTTTGATGTAGCAACATATAAAAGTGAAACTGCTATACCAAAAAATATTAAAGCTGAACCTAAGTCAGTTTGATAAACAAGACAGCCTAAACAAAATATTGTTACTAAGGCAGGTTCTATAAGATTTTTTAATTGTTTAATTGTTTTTTCTTTACCACTATATCCTTTTAAAGCTGATGATAAATATAAAACCAATGTTATTTTACCAAACTCTGAAGGTTGAATTCCAAAACCACCTATATAAATCCAGTTATTAGACCCATTAGTTTCTGGTGCAAATAGTGGTGCTAATATCATAAATATTATTGTTAAAACTAAATATAAATATCTATAATTTGATAGTTTTTTCATTCGTGGAAGAAGAACTACAGTTAAAATAAATATTATAATACCTAAAACAAACCAAGCAATTTGCTTTACTGCATAAGTATAGTCTATTCTATATAACATAGCTATTCCTATAGCAGATAAAATACATGCAAATATAAGCAAAAATTTATCTCCTTCTGGATAAAACTTTCTTATTATGAAATGAGAACACATTATAACAACACATACTATTCCACCTATAATAAGAGCTCTTTTATCTACTGGATTGCTTAAAAGTGCTAAATCACCAAAAAGAGCAATACATAAAATGTATGTAACTAATAAAAGTAGAAATTCATCTTTACGAATTTTCACAAAATCACCTCAATCATTATGCTAACACTCTAAATAAAGCTGTTCCAATTTGAACCTCTTCATTTCCTAATAATCTAACATTCATTGATATCTTTTTCCCATTAACAAATGTTCCATTAGTACTGTGTAAATCTTCTATATATAAATTATTCCCTTTTACCATAAGTTTAGCATGGTTACCTGAAGTATGCCTATCTTGTAAAACTACAGAATTGTCTTCCTTTCTTCCAATAGTTACTATATCTATAATAGGTATTATAGTTCCCTTTTTAATGTTAGGATTCTCTCCCGTTGAAATAACCTCAATGCCATAGCTTTTCTTAGCTTTTCCTCTCTTTTTAGGAGGTTTTGAAGGTTTTTCATTTTTTCTAACATTATTAACTTTTATATCTTTATACATTATTTTTAGGGCATAGTATATTATAAAATAAAGAATTATTATAAATATAACTCCAAATACTATTGCCATTATTTTAGAAAAATCCATAAGTTCACCTCAAAAATAAAATTATCTGTACATATAATTATACAATAATAATGACATAAAAGCATACTTATTGTATATTTTAAGAAATCATTAATAATTTATAACATATTTCTTAAATACTTTCCTGTATATGAATTTTCTACTTTGATTATTTCTTCTGGTGTTCCCTGTGCAACTAAAGTTCCTCCCTTATCTCCACCTTCAGGACCCAAATCTATAATGTGGTCTGCACATTTTATAATATCAAGATTATGTTCAATAACAACTACAGAATTCCCTGCATCTACTAATCTTTGAAGTATTTCTATTAATCTCTTTACATCATCTATATGAAGTCCTGTTGAAGGCTCATCTAAAATATATAACGTTTTTCCTGTACTTCTTTTTGAAAGTTCATAAGCAAGTTTTATTCTTTGAGCCTCACCTCCAGAAAGTTGGGTTGAAGGCTGACCTAATCTTATATAGCCAAGACCCACATCATATAAGGTTTGAAGTTTATTTTTTATTCTTGGAATATTTTCAAAGAACTTTAACCCTTCTTCTACAGTCATCTTTAATACATCATCTATATTTTTACCTTTATATTTAACCTCTAAAGTTTCTCTATTGTATCTTTTTCCATTACAAACTTCACAAGGAACATATACATCAGATAAAAATTGCATTTCAATTTTTATTATTCCATCACCTGAACAAGCTTCACATCTTCCACCTTTTACATTAAATGAAAATCTTCCTGGTTTATATCCTCTCATTTTAGCTTCTGTTGTTGTTGAAAATAATTCTCTTATTATATCAAAGGTTCCAGTATAAGTAGCTGGATTTGAACGAGGAGTTCTTCCTATTGGACTTTGGTCTATATCTATTATTTTATCTATATTTTCAAAACCTATTATTTCTTTATGAGCTCCTACTGGATTTCTGCTTTTATTAACTAATCTATTTAATCCTTTATATAATATTTCATTAATTAAAGTACTCTTTCCTGAACCTGAAACCCCAGTAACCACTGTTAATGTTCCAAGAGGAATAGAAACATTTAAATTCTTTAAATTATTTTCTTTAGCACCTTTAATAGTTATTTTCTTACCATTACCTTCTCTTCTTAAGGCTGGAACTTCTATTTTTTTTGCTCCACTTAAATACTGCCCAGTAATAGACTTTTTACACTTCATTATCTCTTTTGCTGTTCCACAAGCTATTACTTCTCCACCATGTTCTCCTGCACCTGGCCCTATATCTACTATATAATCAGCTGCTTTCATTGTATCTTCATCATGTTCAACAACTATTACAGTATTTCCAACATCTCTAAGTTTTTGTAATGTCCCTATAAGCTTATCATTATCTCTTTGATGAAGTCCTATACTTGGTTCATCTAAAATATACAACACTCCCATTAATGAAGAACCTATTTGAGTTGCAAGTCTTATTCTTTGAGCCTCTCCTCCAGATAATGTTCCTGATTTTCTAGATAAGTTTAAGTAATCTAAACCTACATCAACTAAAAATTGAAGTCTATTTTTTATTTCTCTTACAATTTGGTCACTAATTATTCTTTTCTTTTCTGAAAAATTTAAGTTATTTATAAAATCAAGTTCTTCTTTTATAGGCATTTGTGTAAACTCAATTATATTTTTTCCATTAATTTTTACTGATAATACTTCTGACTTTAATCTTGCCCCATGACATTTAGGACAAGCTTTATCACTCATAAAGGCTTCTATTCCATCTTTTATGAAATCAGAATTTGACTCATTATATCTTCTTCTTAGTGCATTTATTTCTCCCTCAAAAGCATAATTGTACACTGCTTTAGTTCCATCTTTAACATAGGTAATACTAAGTTTCTTTCCTTTTGTTCCATATAATAAAATATCTACAATTTCCTTTGGAAGGTCTTCAATAGGAGTATCTAATGAAAAATTATATTCCTTACATAAAGCTTTTAAAATAGCAAATGTCCAAGATTCTTTTTTAAGTCTTCCTTCTCCCCAACTTGCTATAGCACCTTCCATAATGCTTAATTTTTTATTTGGAATAACAAGCTTTTCATCAATTTCAAATAAAGTTCCAAGTCCATCACAATAGTCACATTTTCCATAAGGTGCATTAAAAGAGAACATTCTAGGTTCTAATTCTCCTATACTTATACCACAATCAGGACAAGCAAACTTTTCACTAAATAAAATATCCTTATCACCTATTATATTTACAATTACAAGGCTTTCTCCAAGCTTTAGAGCTGTTTCTAAAGAATCTGAAAGTCTTCCTTCAATTCCTTCCTTAACTATTAATCTATCTACAACTGCTTCTATATTATGCTTTATGTTTTTCTCAAGCTTTATGTCTTCTTCAGTTAAATCATAAATTTCTCCATCAATTCTTGCTCTTACAAAACCATTTTTCTTTATTCCCTCTAATACCTTTTCATGAGTTCCCTTTCTTCCTTTTATAATAGGTGCTAATATTTGTATTTTGGTTCTTTCACCTAATGCCATAACTTGGTCTACAATTTGGTCCACAGTTTGTTGTTTTATCTCTTTTCCACACTTAGGACAATAAGGTGTTCCAACTCTTGCATATAAAAGTCTTAAATAATCATATATTTCTGTTATTGTTCCTACTGTTGACCTTGGATTTTTACTTGTAGTTTTTTGGTCTATAGAAATAGCTGGTGATAATCCTTCAATTTTTTCCACATCAGGTTTATTCATTTGACCTAAAAATTGTCTTGCATATGCAGATAAGGATTCTACATATCTTCTTTGTCCTTCTGCATATAATGTATCAAAAGCTAATGAAGATTTTCCTGAACCAGAAAGGCCAGTAAATACAATAAGTTTGTCTCTAGGTATTATTAAGCTTACATTTTTTAAATTATTTACTTTTGCTCCCTTTATAATAATTTTATCATTCATGTTTTTTCTCCTTACATATTAAAGTTTTTCAAATATATTAATGTTCTAATTTTATTACAAATACTTTAATTTTTTTCTAAGTCAGAAATTATATCTCTAAGCTCTGCTGCTCTTTCAAATTGAAGATTTTTAGCTGCATCAAGCATTTCTTCTTTATATTTTTTAATAAGCTTATTTTTTTCCTTTTGAGTAAGTTTTTTAGTTTCCTTAGAAATATCTTTTATTTCTTCTTCCTCTAATGTCTTAGTTGCCTCTATAACACTTCTTATATCTTTTATTATTGTCTTAGGAACTATATTATGTTCTTCATTATATTTCATCTGAATAGCTCTTCTTCTTTTAGTTTCCTTTATTGCTCTATCCATTGAGTTAGTAATTTTATCTGCATACATTATAACCTTACTTTCAGAATTTCTAGCTGCTCTACCTATAGTTTGTATTAATGAAGTTTCAGACCTTAAAAATCCCTCTTTATCAGCATCTATAATTGCAACTAATGCAACCTCTGGAATATCTAGTCCTTCTCTTAAAAGGTTAATTCCAACAAGAACATCATATTCGCCCTTTCTAAGGTCTCTTATTATTTCCATTCTTTCAATTGTCTTTATATCAGAATGCATATATGTTGCTTTAACTCCAAGCTCTATAAGATATTTTGTTAAATCTTCTGCCATCTTTTTTGTTAAAGTTGTAATAAGAGTTCTAAAACCCTTTTCTGTATTTTTTATTATTTCTCCATATAAATCATCAATTTGTCCTTTAACAGGCTTTACTATTATCTCTGGGTCTAAAAGTCCTGTTGGTCTTATTATTTGCTCTGCTATTTCAGAAGAATTATCTAATTCATATTGAGATGGAGTTGCACTTACAAAAACTACTTGATTTATCTTTTTCTCAAATTCCTGAAACTTTAGTGGTCTATTATCATAAGCACAAGGAAGTCTAAATCCATAATCAACTAAAGTTTCTTTTCTAGACCTATCTCCTGCATACATAGCTCTTACTTGTGGAATTGTAACATGGCTTTCATCTATAAACATTAAAAAGTCCTTTGGAAAATAATCAAGTAAAGTTTTAGGTGGTGTTCCTGGAGCTCTATTATCCATTATTCTAGAATAATTTTCTATTCCACTACAATATCCCATTTCTCTAATCATTTCTATATCAAAATTAGTTCTTTGTCTTAATCTTTGAGCCTCAAGAAGTTTATCCTGTGCATTAAGTTCTTTAAGCCTATCTTCAAGTTCATATTCTATTGTTTTTAAAGCTCTTTCTATTGTTTCTGAAGAGGATGCAAAGTGAGAAGCTGGGAAAATAGCTACATGTTCTCTTTCTCCTAAAATGTTTCCTGTTAAAATATCAAATTCTCTTATTCTATCTATTTCATCTCCAAAAAACTCTATTCTTATTCCTTTAGTAGAAGAGGAGGCTGGAACAATATCTAAATTATCTCCTCTTACTCTAAAAGTACCTCTTTTAAAATCTATATCATTTCTTTCATATTGAATTTCTATAAGCTTTTTTATTATCTCATCTCTATCTTTTTCCATACCTACTCTTAAGCTTATAGTAAGTTTTTCATATTCTTCAGGATTTCCTAATCCATAAATACAAGATACAGAAGCAACTATAATAACATCTCTTCTTTCAAAAAGTGCAGAAGTTGCAGAGTGCCTAAGTTTATCTATTTCTTCATTTATTGCTGCATCTTTTTCTATAAAGGTATCTGTTTGTGGTACATAAGCTTCTGGTTGATAATAGTCATAATAAGAAACAAAATATTCTACTATATTATCAGGAAAAAATTCCTTAAATTCTGAACATAATTGAGCTGCTAAAGTTTTATTATGAGCTAAAATTATTGTAGGTCTTTGAAGTTTTTCTATAATATTTGCCATGGTAAATGTTTTTCCTGAACCTGTTACTCCAAGCAAAGTTTGACCTCTATTTCCTTTTTCAATTGATTCTACTAAAGTTTCTATAGCTTCTGGTTGATCACCAGTAGGTTTAAACTTAGATTTTATTTTAAACTCTTCCATTTCTTCACGCCCCTAACCGAACTAATATTCGTATATATATTTTACTTTCTATTCATAGTATAGTCAATAAAAAAGAAAAAAATAAAACAAAAAAAAGCTTTCTTAATAATGATTTTTCATTATTAAGAAAACTCCTTAATTTTTATTAAAATTTACTATTTTATTTGAAGAAATTTCTTTTGGTACTAATATCATTCCTAAGAAATTTTCTTCTTCATATTTATATATAATCTCTTTTATATTTTTATCTCTATCTATAATTTTTATCTTTAAATTCTGAACATTGTTTTTTAGTAAAGAATAGACCTCTTTATCACTAACTACTTTTTTATCTTCTATACTAATAATTTTATCTCCAGGATTTATTCCTATATTATCTGCTATTGAATTTGGAATTACATCTAAAACCGATATTCCTTTTTCATCACTTATAAAAATTGGTTTTTTTCTATCTTCTTTATAAATATCTACTTGATATAAAATTTCGTTAATTATTGGTACTATTAAAATTATAATTATTTCTCCTAAGCTTCCTAAGAAATTTAATTGTGCAATAGCTATTGTAAAAATCCCATTTAACATCATAGTTATTCCAGATGATGCTACCTTTTCTTTTTTAGTCATCCTAAATGTTACAGATGAATATCCTACTATGCAAACCATAGGGAACAATACTAAAGTCATATTTTCTATAGTATTTAAATTAGATATATTTCTTAAAATTGGCCACCAATTTGGCATATTAATATTTTGTGCTAGATTATTAGTAATAATGTTTTGATATGTCATAAGAAATACTATTGATAAAGGCCAACATCTTCCAAATAAATAACCACCTCTTATAGTACCATCTTTACTTGAAAACACTGGAATGCTTCCTTTATCCCCATCAATTATCACTAAAATTCCATTTACAATATTTATTACTCCAACAAAAGTAAATAATGAACCTATATTCACTTCTATAATTTTACTAAATATAAGAGAGGCTGCACCTAATATAGATGCAGTATATGAAATTCCTAAAAATCTATTTTTACTAAATACTAAGGATATAGAAAATAATATTAATATAACAATCCCAACATTTTTATTAAAAACAACTCCTAAAGAATTTAAAATTAGACTTGTTATAGCACCTGCTACAATTCCTAATACTATTTGTGATAAAGTAAGCTCTAAAGCTGAATTTATGGAATTTCCAATTACCATCTTTTGCATTATTGTTAATTTCTTATTATTAAAAAACAATATTATTCCCATTAAAATCAGCAAACTTATAAAAAGAGGATCAACTATCATGGACGCTACTGATTCTAAAGTGAACAAAAATAAATTCATAAATTGAATATCCCCCTGCTATTTAAGCTCTTCATTTAAAATTTCTAATGCTTTGTTTATTTGAGAGTCTTTTTCCTTTGTATATTCTTCTTTAAGTTCATCTTCGTTCAATTCTACTTCATAATCTGGATTAATTCCAACTTTATTTATATTTTCTCCACTTGGAGTGTAATATTTTGAAATTGTTACTTTTAATCCTCCATTTCCACTCTTTAATTCAAAAGGGACTTGAACAACACCTTTTCCATAAGTTTTTGTTCCTACAATTGTTGCAGCTTTATAATCTCTTAAAGCCCCTGTAACTATTTCTGATGCACTTGCAGTATAACCATCAGTTAATACTACTAAAGGCATACCTTCTGCTGAACCACCTGTAGATTTAACATCTTCTCTATTTTCATACTTATCTATTGTATATGTTATTATTTTATCTTTTGGAATAAACTCTGACGCAATTTTAGCTGCTTGAGTTAATAAGCCTCCTCCATTTGATCTTAAATCAAACACTAATGCCTTCATTCCTTGTTTCTTTAATTCTTCAAGTTTAGCATGAAAATCTTCATATGCATTTTCATCAAAGCTAGTTAATCTAATATATCCTATTTCATCACCTAGCATTTCTCCTTCTACACATACATTTTTTACATCACCACGAGTAACACTCATTTGAATTTTTTCTTCTCCTCTAAGTATTACTAAATCTAATGTTTTTATTTCTTCACCCTTCATTAAAGAAACAGCTTTATCTGTGTCTCCACCAACTTCTTCTCCATCAACAGAGAAAATTACATCCTTTGCTTTAATACCAACTTTTTCTGCTGGACCATCTTTTATAGTAGACTGAACTACAACTTGATTGTCTTTAGCTGCAATATATACTCCTATACCTTTAAAGCTTCCAGAAATTGAACTCATAAGATTTTTATATTCTTCTGAATTCATATAAACTGTATATGGGTCTCCTAACGAATTAACCATACCCTTTATTGCTGCCTCAAGCATAGTGTCATCATTTATATCTCCATCATATAAAGTTATTAAGTCATCTCTTACCTCAAATAAAGTTTTATATTTTTCTACTGCGGCCTTATCTTTATAAACATCTGCATAAATATCTCCATTCTTACCAAAAACTATACCAAATCTTGATATATAGTTTCCACAGAAAAATGCTCCACCTATTAATACAACAACTCCCAAAATTGAAAGACCTTTTAAAATTCTTTTTTTGCCTTTTTTCTTTTCTTTTTCTTCTTGAAATTCGCTCATTCTCAATTCTCCCTTTTCATTAAGGTTCTTATACTACTAAGAACTTTCTAAGAGCTAAATAACTTGCAAATCCTCCTACTAAAACACCACCAAGTACAAACTTCCATAATAATGATGTAAATATATATGATATAGGAATAAGATTTAATATAATCACTCTTGCTGCTATAAATGATATTACAAATTTATATAAGAAGTATAATGCAATAACTGATAAAAATGTTCCTATTAATCCTATAAGGATACCTTCAATAATAAAAGGCCATCTTATAAACCAATCTGTAGCTCCTACAAATTTCATTATTCCAACTTCTTTTCTTCTTGCATATACAGTAAGTTTTGTTGTATTCATTATTAAGAATATTGATACTCCTACTAATATTACAAATAATACTGTACCAATAATTTTAGTGAATTTTATTATACTTTGTATAGTATCTATACTTTCTTGTTCGTCACTTACACTTTCTACTCCATCTAAATCTTTAACAGCTTCTCTTATTGCAGGAGCATAAGACATATCTTCTAATTTAACTATATAAGAAGCAGGTAATGGATTTTTTTCTAGAGTATATCCTTTTAAAATTCCTGCATTATTTTCTTGTAATTTCTTAAAAGCATCTTCTCTTGATTCATATTGAATTTCTTTAACACCTTCTTGAGCATTTATTTTTACTTGTACTTCCTTCCTATCAATAGGGCTTATATCATCATTTAAATATACTACTAATTCAATTTTGTCTTCAAGACCACCAATTGCAAGATTTAAGTTTTCAGCAACAAGCGAAAAAGTTCCTAACACTATAAAAGTTACTAAAACAGTAATTATTGTAGCAATACTTATAGTTTTATTTCTTTTAAAACTTTTAAACGCATCTCCTATAAAATAATTTACAGTACTAATTTTCATCTTTATACATCCCTCTCTTTTCGTCTCTTATTATTTCTCCACCTTCAATTTCAAGAACTCTCTTTTTCATGCTATCAACTATTTCTTTAGCATGAGTTGCCATTAATACAGTTGTTCCAGCTTTGTTTATATCATCTAAAAGTTCCATAATTTCTTTGGCTGTTTTAGGGTCTAAGTTTCCTGTAGGTTCATCTGCTATTAATACTGTTGGGTTATTTACAATAGCTCTTGCTAATGATACCCTTTGTTGTTCTCCTCCTGATAATTCATTAGGAAACATTTTATACTTATGAGAAAGTCCTACTAATGATAAAACCATAGGAACTCTTTTTCTTATTTCTTTTGGTGTTGCTTCAACAACCTTCATAGCAAATGCAACATTTTCATATACACTTAAATTAGGTATTAATCTAAAGTCTTGGAACACCATACCTACTTTTCTTCTAAAGTAAGGTATTTGTTTTCTTGTTAACTTAGATAAATTTGTTGAACCTACAATAACTTGACCAGTGGTTGGCTCTACTTCTTTTAATAACATCTTTATAAATGTTGATTTTCCTGATCCAGAAGGACCAACTAAAAAGACGAATTCTCCCATACCAATTTCTATATTTATATCTGATAAAGCTTTAACATTATTTTCATATATCTTTGAAACATTTTCAAATTTTATCATTTTAACACTCCTTGCTAACATTTGTACTCTTATATACTAGACAACTGTAACTAATAGATTTCAGCTTTTTTTACTTATTCAAAGTTTATTATAACATAATAATACTGTAATTCATAACTATACTACTTTTTTTATGAATTTGTAATATTTTTATCTTAAACTAAATTTTTAAAACCTTGACCTAAAACCTCACTTGCTTCATTTACTGTAATAAATGCTGTTGGGTCTTCAATTTTCATAAATTTTTTTAATTTTATAAACTGTCTTCTATCAACAACAGTTAATATAACAGCATTTTCTTTTCCACTATAACCTCCTTTTCCTTTAAATACGGTGCATCCTCTATCTATATCTTTTATTATATATTTAGATACAATTTCTTCTTTTTGAGTAAAAATAAATACTTGTTTACATTCGCTAAATCCATCCAAGAATCTATCTATTAATGTACTTGATAAATAAACTCCTAACAACCCAAAAAGTCCTAATTCAATTCCAAAAGTAAATATTGCTAAAATTATTATTATTGAATCTACAATTAGAAGTGCTACACCAATATTCATATTTAAATACTCACTTAGTAGCTTTGCTATTATACTTGTACCTCCTGTTGAAGCACCTTGATTAAATATAATAACTGCTCCTAATGCTATAATAACACTTCCAAAAATTGTGGCAAGTACTAAGTTATCTGTTATTGGAACAGGAGTTGTAAACTTTTCTATTATAGACATTGTAATTGATAATCCAAAGGCTGCATATGCACTTTTTACTCCAAAACTTCCTCCTAAAAATATAAAAGCTAAAATGAATAATACTATATTACATAATGTCATTACAAGGCCTGGGTCTAAATTAAATATTTGCTTTGTTATTAAAGCAAGACCTGAAACTCCTCCTGAGGCAATAGAATTTGAAAAAAAGAAATATTCAAATGCTATTGCTGTTAATAAAAATCCTATTGTTATTAGTACATATTCTTTTAATTTTTTCATTTGTTTCTCCTTATTCTATATCCATAAATCCTTCTCCCCTAACTTCATAAGATTCTCTTACACTTATAAAAGCTTTAGGGTCTTTTTCTTTTATAAAGGATTTTAATTTTATAAACTCTTTTCTTTCAAGTACTGTATATATTACATTTATATCTTCTTTTGTATAAGCTCCTACTCCTTTTAAGTAAGTACATCCTCTAATAAGCTCTTCTAATATAAAATTACTTATTTCATCTACTTTAGAACTTATTATTAATATTTCTTTTTTAGTATTAAATCCATCAATAAATCTATCTATTGCAATTCCTAATCCAATTACACTTAACATAGAATAAAATCCTAAGTCTAATCCAAAAGCAATTGTTGCTAAAAAAGTTATAAAAAAATCTATAATCAAAAGTGCTTTTCCTATATCTATATGAAAAAACTTATTTAAAATTTTAGCAAGAATATCAGTTCCTCCAGTTGAAGAATTGTTGTTAAAAACCATAGCCATTCCTATAGCAGAAATAAGAGTTCCAAATATAGTTGCAATTATTAAATCTTTAGTTAAAGGATATGGATTAAAAAATCTTTCAATAATCCACATTATTATTGATAAACCAACAGTTGCAAATAAGGTTTTTCCACCAAAGTTTCCTCCTATAAAAATGAAAGCCAATACAAATAAAGCCATATTTACTATAAAAGTGATTAAACTTACATTTATGCTTGGTATAAACTTATTTATTACAATAGCTAATCCAGTTACACCTCCTGCTGCTAAGTTATTTGGAGCAAAAAAATATTCAACTGATATTGCCACTAAAATTATTCCTATAGTTATAAGGAAATATTCTTTTATTGTTCTTTTGTTCATATTTCTTAACACATCCTCAAATATTTGTACTCATGCTTATATTTCCTCAATTAAGCATAAAATATCCAAAAATAAAAAAATAGGAGATGTATATTTATCATCCCCTACTTTTATTAAGAAATTTTATTGAAATTTTTATATTACTTTAACTTTATTGCTTCTTTAACATTTTTAACTATGTTTTCAGCAGTTAAACCATAACGTACTAATAATTCATTAGGTTTTCCACTTTCACCAAAGCAATCATTAATACCTACTTTTTTAACTATAACTGGGCAATTTTCTGTAACAACTTCTGCAACGGCTGAACCTAAACCACCTATTATACTATGTTCTTCTGCAGTAACAATAGCTTTTGTTTCTTTTGCTGCTTTTATTATTATTTCTTCATCTATTGGCTTTATTGTATGAATATTTATTACTCTTACATTTATTCCTTCTTTTGCTAAAGTATTTTTAGCTTCTAATGCAGCTTCAACCATAATTCCTGTAGCTATTATAGTTGCATCAGTACCTTCTGCTAAAGTTACTCCTTTTCCTAATTGGAATTTGTATGTAGCCTCATCATTAACATTTGCTACAGCCATTCTTCCAAGTCTTACATAACAAGGTCCATTAATTTCTGAAATAGCCTTTATTACTTGTTCAGTTTCTATAGCATCTGATGGATTTATAACAGTCATATTTGGAATACTTCTCATTAAAGAAATATCTTCTACTGATTGGTGAGTTGCCCCATCTTCTCCAACAGTTAATCCAGCATGAGTTGCACAAATTTTCACATTAAGATTTGGATAACAAATTGAATTTCTAATTTGCTCAAAAGCTCTTCCGGCCGCAAACATAGCAAATGTACTCACATATGGAATTTTTCCACAAGTTGACATACCAGCTGCTACACCCATCATATTAGCTTCTGCTATTCCCATGTTAAAGAATCTTTCTGGAGCTACAGCCTTAAAATCTGCTGTTTTTGTTGATTTTGAAAGGTCTGCATCTAAAACTACTACATTTTTATTAGTTGTTGCTAATTTTGATAATGCCTTTCCATAAGCTTCTCTAGTTGCTATTTTCTTACTCATTATTTATCTCCTCCTAATTCTTTAAGTGCAATTTCACATTGTTCCTTGTTTGGAGCAGTTCCATGCCATGATGCTTCATTTTCCATAAATGATACACCTTTACCTTTTACAGTGTTGCAAATTATTGCTGTTGGCTGACCTTTATGATTTTTAGCCTTTTCTATAGCATCTAAAATTTCATCATAATTATGTCCATCTATTACTAGAACATTCCAACCAAAAGCTTCAAATTTTTTGTCTATAGGTGAAGGATTCATAACCTTTGTAATTTCACCATCAATTTGTAATCCGTTAAAATCTACAAATGCTGTTAAATTATCTAATTTATAATGAGCAGCACACATACTTGCTTCCCAAACTTGACCTTCTTCTAATTCTCCATCTCCTAAAAGAGCATATACTCTATAAGATTTATTATCAGCTTTTCCAGCTAAAGCCATACCTACTGCTGCTGATATTCCTTGCCCTAATGATCCAGTTGACATATCTATTCCTGGTAAATCATTCATATTAGGATGTCCTTGTAGTCTTGAGCCAGTTTTTCTTAATGTTAATAATTCCTTTGGATCAAAAAATCCTCTTCTTGCTAATGCACTGTATAAAACTGGTGCTGCATGACCCTTTGATAATACAAATCTATCTCTGTTTTCATCCTTTGGATTATTAGGATCAATATTTAACTCAGAAAAAAATAAAGTTGTAACAATATCTGTTGCAGATAATGATCCACCTGGATGACCTGATGCTGACTCTGTTAACATTTGAACTATATCTTTTCTAATTTGTTTAGAAATTTCAACTAACTCTTCCTTATTCTTTTTCATTATGTATCCTCCTAAAAAATATTATAGACTATAATTTTTACTAATTTGCATTAGTATTTTAACATATCTTATGGCTTATGTGTTAGTATTTTATAAAAAAGGCAAAATAAATATGAAACTCATTAAAAAATCGAGATGAATTTTACATCTCGATTATATTTTTATAATCCCTTTATAAGCTTAAGCTAATCAATAATGCATTATTAACTTTTTTCATATCAACATCTGTCATATGTCCAATTTTTTCTTTTAATCTTCTTTTATCTAATGTTCTTATTTGTTCAAGAAGAACAACAGAATCTCTATTTAGTCCATATTCCTCTGAAGATATTTCTACATGAGTTGGTAACTTTGCCTTATTTATTTGAGATGTTATAGCAGCAACAATAACTGTTGGACTATATTTATTCCCAATATCATTTTGTATTATGATTACAGGTCTAATTCCACCTTGCTCTGAGCCTATAACTGGACTTAAATCTGCGTAAAAAATATCGCCTCTTTTTACTACCATTGTTGTCATTTGATAAATCACTCTCCGCAAAGCCATGTTTCATATATATCAACATCAATAAATCCACATCCATCATATTCATGGGCAATTGCTAAATTTAATTTTCCCATTTCTATATAACCTTTTTTCATTTTTTCAAATTCTATAGCTCCTTCACTATATAAATCACTATATAATATACTATTAGATAAATTCTCATTTGTTTCTATGTTTTCTAGTATTTTTTTATTGTTTAATGACCTTGACATAATTCTCACTCCTTCTGGTAGTAAAAAAATTTATGTTTATAATAACAACTAAATACATTATATTTCAAATTGTATCATAATGTCAAAGTATTAAACTATTAATTATTTAAGTCTTTTCTTTTATATAAGAAATTTCTATGTTTTTTGATGTACATTAAATTAATTATCTATGTACATACATTAAGTAATTTTTGTACATTTATCTAACTTATTTTTATCTATTGCTTATGTATATACATATAATCTAAATAATTGTGAATTTTGTTGATTACTTTAATGGCTATTTATTTTTTAAAATAAATTTTTATCTAATTCTTTCAATTTTTCAAAGCTTCTATATGTTATTCTTATTCTCTCTTCATCTTTTACATCATAAATTTGGGTCATTACTGGAACTTGATTTTCTTTATCTAAGTATATAAAAGCATAATCCATATGTTGATTTTCAAATGGAAGTTTAACAATTACTTTTAAATAACTCTTATCTCCCCATTCTTCTTCACCTTCTTCAATAGTTAATATTTCATTTGATAATATATTATTTATAGATGCTAAAGGATAAACTTCATCTATTCCTTCATCAACTTCATATTTGTTTTCCTTTTCTTCTATTGAAATATAACCATTTTTATAAACTTTTACCCTACCTTCCTCAAATTCAATTCTTAATCCAAGCTTTTTATAATATAATAATCTTACATTTTCAGAATACTCATTTTTAGAATTTTTTATAATGTACTCTATTTTGGACTTATATATTGGTATATCTTTTATTTTTTCTATAACTTCTTCATTTGTTAGTACATAGCTATGTCTAAAAAATATAATTACTATTAAAAGTAAGAAAGGAATTGTAAATAAAGTTAAAATTATCCATTTACTAGCGTGGCTAACTATTTTTTTTTCCTTCATATTTCCTCCAAGGTTAGTTATATATTAAGTAATATTAATATATTTAAGGAAATATTCTAATTCTAGTTTAAATCTTCCATAATTGATGGAATTACTTCAATTATGTCCCTTGCATTAACTGAAAATTTTGTTTTTCCTAATTTATCACCAGATTTTCCATGAATATATGCTCCTAAAATAGCACTATTAAACAAATCCTTACTTTGTCCAACCAATGAACCTATTATTCCTGAAAGACAATCTCCCATTCCGCCAGATGCCATTTTGCTAGTTCCAGTGGTATTAATAATAGTTTTTTCTCCATTTGTAATAACAGTATTATAACCTTTTAAAAGTACTATTACCCCATTTTCTTTTGCATACTCTCTACTTATTTCAATTCTATTATTTTCGACATCACTTATAGACTTTTTAACTAGTCTTGCCATTTCTCCTGGATGAGGAGTAAAGATAGCCCTTCCTTTTAAAGATTTTAATAGTTCTTCTTTTCTAGAAATGATATTTAAAGCATCTGCATCTGCTACAACATAACAATTACTTTCTTTAATACATTTTTGTAACATGTTTACATTTTCATTATTTTGACTAAGACCAGGACCACATATTAATACATCTATATTTTTTAACAACTTCTCTATTTTTTCAGTTTCACTATACCTTAGTGTCATTTGCTCTATTAATCTAGTGGAAAAAATATTTTGTAATTCATCCTCTATAAGCAAAGTTACTAACCCTGATCCTGTTCTTACAGTAGATTCAGCTACTATATAAGCAGCACCTGTAAACCCTTTACTTCCAGCTAATATTAATACTTTTCCATAATCTCCTTTGTGTCCTACTATATCTCTTTTAGGAATAATATTTTTATAATCTTCTTCTTCTAATAGATATATATTTTCATTATTTTTTTCTTTTACAAAATCTGGTATTCCTATTTTTATTGTTTTTATATTTCCTAAATATTTTTGTGCTTCAGTAGAAAAAAATCCTTTTTTATAAACTTCAATACTATAAGTTTCCTTTGCAATTACTGATATTCCAAGAGCCTTACCTGTATTACAATCTAATCCTGATGGCACATCAATGGATATTGTATATTTAGAAAATTTATTTATCATTTGTATAGTATTATAGTACAATCCTTCTATATTTCTACTAATTCCTACCCCAAATATAGAATCTATTATTATATCAGACTTTTCTAACTCAAGTTCTAAATCTTTATTAAACATATCCTCATTTAAAATAACTATTTTTCCTCTAAGATTTTTGAAAATATTATAGTTAATTTTAAATTCTTTACTTCCTTTTTCAACATTTCCTACAATAAATATTTTTACGTTTTTATTAGACAATAATAATTTTCTTCCTAGAGCTAATCCATCTCCTCCATTATTTCCTATTCCACAAAAAATAATAAAATTCTTTCCTTTATGTACAACTTCGTTTAAAATTCCCTCAGCTGCATTTTCCATTAGTACTATACTAGGTATCCCAACTTTTTCTATTGTTTGTTTGTCAATTTCTTTAGTTCCTTCCATAGAAAATACTTGCTTCATTATTGTTCCTCCTCTAATACTGCAAAGGCAATTGCATTGTCATTTGAATGTGATATTGAAAGGTGAAACTTATATTTTTTAAGGTTATTCTTTTCAATTACTTTTAAATTTAGATTAACTAATGGCTTATTAAGATTGTCATGTAATATTTCTATATCCCTTAATCCAAATCCTCTTATTCCTGTTCCTAAGGCTTTGCTTACTGCTTCTTTTGCTGCAAATATTCCTGCTATTGTCTGTTTATTATTATTTCTTGTTTTAAAATATTGTTGTTCATTTTCAGTAAATACTTTTTTTATAAAATTACTATTTCTTTCTATTGCTTTAGAAATTCTTTGTATTTCAATAATATCTGTTCCTATCCCTCGTATCAAATTAAACACCTTCTCTAACATTAATTGTACTATATTATAGAGAAAAATGCTCTGTTTATTTAATTAAATTCAAGAACACAATTATCAACAGTTTCTCCTATTACATCAATTAGGTGAATTGGTGATACCTGATTTCTATATAATAAATCAAGTAACTTTTGGACTACTTCTTTCTTTTTTGATATAATATCAACACGATCTTCAATAGTACTTACTACTACCTTATTTTTTATGCTTTCTTTTTTAACAACTATTCCATAAACAGTTTCATTATTATATTTTCTAGACTCCATTAGATAACTATATTTCATTTCTATCCCCTCCAAATTAATACTTAAATTTAATTCTTTAATTTTCAATCTAATCCCTCCTAAACTAACTTATCTTTTACTAAATTTTAGCATAACTTTAAGTATTAAATTGTCAAAGTGTAGACTACTTAAAAAAATTTTTTTCAATTTCGTTTTACAATTTTATGTAATTCTCTTTTTTTTGAAATCCTTTTCTGGTACTTTTCCTAATACTTTTTTATTTTTATTTAGAAATTCCTTTGCTTTTTTTTAAATATTTTTTTACATATTTAAAAAAAGACTATTGCCTATTCGACAACAGTCTTATCTATAATATTATCCCTAACTTTTTTAGTATTTATAAAATTAAATTCTTCTGCACAAACTTCAATCTTATATCTTTTATTACCATTTTCATCTTCATAATTACTAGTTCTAAGAGTTCCACTTATACTTATTGAATCACCTTTTTTCACATATTTACATAAAATTTCTGCCTTTTTACCCCAAAATACAACTGGAACAAAATCTGCTTCTTTAATTCCTGTTGAAGATTTAAAGTTCCTATTTATAGCTATTATTACTCTAGTATAATATTTGCTTTTACTTTGAACAGCTTTTAATTCTGGGTCCTTAACTAAATTACCTAATAATACAACTTTATTTATCATAACAACCTCCAAAATAAATAGATATTAAAATTATTGACATTAATATCTATTTATATTCAATAAGAAGGAATTATTTTTTAGTTATTGATAAAACCGAATTAAATTCTAAACCAAATAAAAATATTATAGAAATTAAAAATAACCATATCATAAGTATAAACACTGCTGCCAAACTCCCATAAATCTTTGAATAATTACTAAAGTTATTTATGTAGAAGGAAAAAGCTACTGAAATTATTAACCAACCAAAAGTTGTAATAATTGCCCCTGGAAAAGCTTCCTTCCACTTTATTTTTTTAGATGGTGCAAATTTATATATAATAGCTAATATAAAAATAAGAACTATTAATATTAATCCATATCTAAATAAATTCCATATAAATAATACTAAATGATGAAAAGGAAGTATATTTATCAAATGATTTCCGATTATATCACCAAATACAAGAAGTGCAAGGGTAGCTATTATGATTAAAGCTAATGCTATTGTACTTATATATGATATTATTGATCTTTTTATAAATCCTCTATTTTCATGTATGTTATATGCCTTATTTATACCTTTAAGTACAGCTCTAAAGCCTGAAGATGCAGTCCATATTGTTAATAATATAGAGATTCCTAGTAGTCCTGTACTTTGATAGCTAACTATTTCATTAACAGTACTCTCTATTAACTCAAATACACTAGTAGGCATTAGATTATCTAATAACTTTAAAATACTATTTGCATCAAATTTACTAAATCCTAATAATGTAAATAAAAACATTAAAAAAGGAAAAAAAGACAGAATTAAATAATATGCCATTTGAGATGCTAAGGCAAAAATATCATCTCTTTGAGATTTGGTTAACAAAGTTAATATTAATTCAAATTTAGATAGTTTCTTATATGACTTATTATCCTTCATTGTAATTATAAAATCCCCTTTTAAATTTGAATACAATAAATTTCTTTGTTATATATTATACTCAATTATTTTTTTTAATATTAATTTTTATTTTCATCATATTCATTAGTAATTCTTTGAACTATCTTCTTTATAACACTTGCTTGTGCAATTAATGAAATAACAATTATGAATACTCTTATTCTTTCTTCATCTTTTTCATTAAGATCAAATTCTTCCATTTTATCTTTTAGATGATCTATATTGCCCATATAAGTTTTTAAAAATGAATCATAGCTTTCTTTTTGAATTTCAGTAAAAACTTTATATGCTGCTTCCCAAGAAATTATATCATCTGTTCTGTCATTTATTTCATTAAATGCTAATCTAAATACTTTTTTTATTTCTTCTGTTGTTAGTACGGGCCTCATAAAACTTAAAAGAACCAATTGAACAAGATGGATTTTTGTATATCCCCTTTTTTTACCATCTTCAGGCTTCATGATTACTTCACTTTTTATATAGTTTTGTACTATGTTGTTAGTATATTTATCTTCAGTAAATTTATCATTTAAAAAATCTATAACTTGAGATAAAAATAAATCATATTGAGGAAAGTCATTAAATGATATAATACTACTACTAGACATTTCTTCAGCTAATTCTTTTATATAGTCAAAACTAAAATCTTTATTCATGCATTATCACCCTCTTTTTATTATTAATTTTATTATATAGTAAAAAAAAACTTGTTACAAGTTAATTTTGCCGTTATAATAATATTTATGTGTTTTAAAAATAGAGTTATACTTTTTTTTACATTTATAGCTTATTTCGTATGTAATTTCAGTATTTTTTTAATATTTGCCTTTTTTATTATATAATTTTATTTTAGATTAATTTTAATATGTTAAAGGAAGCCTGTACGTACAATTTTGAATTATGTATTCATGCCATTTTTGAGGATTTTTCATTTTATGTAATTTTTATTAGAAAAATTCCTTATAACCTATTGACATTCCTAAATTATGGTAGTATATTAAACGTATAAAGTTGCTTTTTTCCCGAAATTTTACAAATATAGCATTGTTACTGGTTTTTTAAAATATTTTTTTGGAAAATTTCAAGTGAAAGGTTGACTTTAAATTACATATTTGTTAATATTATATATGAAATGTCGAAACATGAATTTAAAGGAGGAACCCAAAATGAAATCAACTGGTGTAGTAAGAAGAGTAGACGAATTAGGTAGAATAGTAATTCCAATAGAGTTAAGAAGAACTCTAGATATTGCTGAAAAGGATGCATTAGAAATATATGTAGATGGTGAACAAATCATATTAAAGAAATATGAACCAGCATGTATTTTCTGTGGAGATGCTAGAGATGTTATAAATTATAAAGGTAAGAATATTTGTCAAAACTGTCTTCAACAAATTAGAGACAACAAATAATATACCTAAAATAACAACATACTAAATTTTAGAGAATTTATCCCCTTAAATTCTCTAAATAAAAAAAACGTTCTACCCCTTAGAACGTTTTTTTATTTTTATTAATATTTATCTATTTGTTACTTATCAAAATTGATTTTATTAACTCTTTTTTTCTATAACAATAAATTATATGTCAATAGCATATTTATAAACTTCATTTTTGCTAAGGCCTCTTTCTTTGGCAACATATTTTATAGCTTCTTTTTTAGTAACTCCACTTTCCATAACACTTAAAATATGTTCCCTTATATTTAAGTTCTCCCACTTTTCTTTATTTTCTTTATCTATATGCTCTTGTGGCTTTCCTTGAACAACAAGTACAAATTCTCCTTTAGGAGATATTTCTTTAAAATATTCTATTAATTCTTTTATTGTTCCTCTTTTAATTTCTTCATGGAGTTTTGTAAGTTCACGGCATACTGCTATATTTCTATTTCCTAAATACTCTAACAAAGTTTCTAATGTATTTAAAATCCTATAGGGAGATTCATATAAAATTATGGATTCTTTTACATCCTTTATTTCATTTAAAAGAATCTTTCTTTCTTTATTTTCTCTAGGAATAAATCCTCTAAATAAAAATCTTGTTGTATCTAACCCAGAATATACTAAGGCTGTTGTTATTGCTGTAGCTCCAGGTAATACTTCAAAATTTATATTTTCATTAATACATTTGCTCACTATTACAGCTCCTGGGTCAGATATTCCTGGAGTTCCTGCATCTGTAACTATAGCTATATTCTTTCCCTCTTTAAGCATTTGTATTATATCTTCACTTTTTCCTTGTTCATTATATTTATGATAACTTATTAAGCTTTTTTTAATTTCAAAGTGATTTAAAAGTTTTAATGTTTGTCTTGTATCTTCTGCTGCAACTATATCAACAGTTTTTAAAACTTCTAAAGCTCTTAATGTTATATCTTTTAAATTTCCTATTGGGGTTGGAACTAAATATAATTTACCTACACTCATTATTTATTACTCCTTCCATAGATTTTATTAATTTCATCACTATATTCTCCATTATCATTATAAACATATAAAGGTGGTTCCCACTTAAGAAATTGTCCTCCATCTCTTTGACCTTCTATTAAAACTATATTAGGTGCCTTTTTTGTATTTGGATGAACCATTCTTATTCTTTTAGGCTCTATTTTATATTTTCTCATTAAAATTAATATATCAGCTAATCTTTCTGGTCTATGTACCATATACATTCTACCATTATCTTTTAATAAAATTCTAGAAGTAGCTATTACATCTTCTAAGGTACATAAAACTTCATGTCTTGCTATAGCTAATTTGTCACTTGGATTAACAATTCCTGAATTATTAAGCTTATATGGTGGATTTACTGTTAGTGCATCAAATCTACCTAATTGTTTTAAAAATTCTATATCTTTTAAATCTCTATTTATAAATTTTATTCTATCTTCTACATTATTTAAAGCAATACTTCTATTAGCCATTTCTGCTATTTCTTCTTGAACTTCTATTCCTACTATTTCTTTAGGGACATATTTTCCTAACATTAAAAAAGGAACTATTCCTGTCCCTGTACATAAATCTATAACTCTAAAATTCTTTTTTATATTTGCAAATTCTGATAATAATACAGCATCTACTCCAAATCTAAAAGAATCCTTTTTTTGAATGAGTTTTAATCCTTTTAACTGAAGATCATCTATAGTTTCATTTTCTTTTATAATCACTTCATTTTGTATAATACTTTCATTACTCATATAATTATTTCCTTTTCTTTTTTATATATAAAAAAAGAAGTTGCAAATAACAACTTCTTTCCTGGTGGCTCGACCAGGAATCGAACCAGGGACACGAGGATTTTCAGTCCTCTGCTCTACCGACTGAGCTATCG
>ENA-ORKV01000546-ORKV01000546.1-human-gut-metagenome-genome-assembly--contig:-NODE-546-length-44405-cov-17.127414_pt1 | contig 44405 bp, 63 predicted proteins | sample MGYA00243058_ERZ508805 | MGnify/ENA primary metagenome ERZ508805 (study PRJEB26277, sample SAMN04329770) | human gut metagenome | biome: human-associated habitat | host: Homo sapiens | place: USA...
AATCAGGAATCAGCAGGACGCAGCAATATAAAATGGCCGGGAACAGCATTGTTGTAGATGTTCTTTATTACATCTTCAAGAAAATGTTCGTCGACAAGTCATGTGAAGATGCGCAATTATCTATTTTTTGATTTCAAATATTCACACAAATTTTATCAGGTGGAAATTTACGCATAAACGGAATTATGTTTAATTCGATAAAAATATGCCATTAAATACTCAATATAAAGTCGGAAGCAATCGCCCGGTAGTTGCGGTAAATCCTAATGGGACCGTTATCGGATTTTTTGGATCTATAAAACTGGCCGCCAGTATCAGTAAAGTAGATAGAAATTCTATAACCGACAGCTGCTTACGTGGCGCTATATGTAGAGGTCTCAGGTTTTACTATGAAAAGGATTTCAGAAAAATATATGAAGAACAGCGGCTGGATGATCTGAAATTTACAAGAAATCCTAACATTGACATAAATACAGGACGTTTTGTCAAAGGGAATAAGGCGAGCAAAGGCTTTAATAACTGGTCTAAAGAGAGACAGGAAAAACAAAGGAAATTATCAAGGGAGAAATGTTTACGTCTTATCAATGATCCTGACAGCAACTTTGGCCCTCATATAAAGTCCTCTAAGCCTTTAGGTAAAAAAGTAATTTGCCTGGAAACGAAAGAAGTCTTTTTATCTGCGGCCGAATGTGCAAGAAAAATGAACTTAAATGTTGACGGGCTATATTCTTCCATCAGAAGAATGAATAAGTATAATGGGAAGAAATACATGTATCTTTCAGTTTATGAAGAAATTGATAAAAGAGCAAACGATAATATGTCTAAGATAGCTTATTCATTGTAGTATGGAAATACAGCACGAAAAAGAGAATACAAAACGATGTAGGAAATGTGGCAGGACATTTTTACTGAAAGATTTCAAAATGCGTCATGGCAAGCCGATGTCTATCTGCAAAGAATGCGCCAGAGATCAGGAAAGAGAACGCTACCGGAAGAAACACCCCAGGGAAACCGGAGTTTTTCTCAATAAAGAAACCGGACGGATCGTTGAACGTACAAAATTCAATGTGAAACTGTTCTGGAGTCCGGCAATGATCCAGGCTCTGAAGACATATTTTCCCAATACTCCCAATAAGGAAATCACAGAAATAATGGGCATCTCCGCATGGGAATTAAGAGTGAAGGCAAAAGAACTGGGACTGAAAAAGGACAAGGAATACACCAGGAAGCAATCTCTTGAAAGTTTATTGATAGGCCATGCAGTCAGTAAGGAAAAAGGTTATCCTGGAAGTTATAAGAAAGGGAATCAGTCTGGAAAGCCATATTGGTTTAAAAGAAAAACTACTTTTGTATAAAAACATAAAAGTATAAATGTATGAAAAAGAAATCAAATAAAAACGGTTACGCCAAAGTATTGAAAGATAAGGTGGATGAAATTGCACTGGAATGTGGATTCTATAAAGAGTCAAACAATCCGGCGAACCTTTCGTCAAATTACCGCGACTCAGTGCTCCCGCTTCTAATTTCGTTCTATGCTACAACCGGAACCATCGGTATCAGTTACTGCAAAGGATGCAAACCGGAAATGATAAAAGATATTTTTGAAAATCCATTAAACTATGTATAAGCCATGTCAGAACAGAAAACCATCAGTCAGGCGGTCAAAGAGGAGTTTCTGGACCTGACGCGCTGGGCAAATAATATGATCCGGCAGCTTCAGACCAACTTCGAGACACAGCATGTATGGCCGGGGGGATTCCCCGGTCCGTACATCGGGTACCGCAATACGCCGGCCGCCAAGCGTAGCACTGGGCAGGCTTACCGTCGAATGTATGCCAAGGTGTTCAACGGGGCCGGAGGTGACACAAAGAAGATTTCCTTCTTCTTCAACTATTACCTGTATTTCGTGGATATGGGTGTCGGTGCCGGACAGCCCATCGAAGATGTGGAACGCAGCAAGGATGCCCGTTTCAACCAGCTTTATCAGATATGGAAAGAAGAAGGCGACCGCCAGTCACGACCCGTCATCGCCATGGAGGTGCGTCACCAGCTCCGGCGACTGGAAGTGCTCGTGTCGTCCTATTATCAGGACTTCATCGAAAACGGCGTACTGGTTTCTTTCCAGGACGAGTTTAAACGAAGTGATTATAAATTCCGGATGAAATGATATGGGTAAACAAAGTGTATGCACGCCCCTACTCCATGTTTTTTGAAGATGTGGCACCTGGTATAAAGAGATTTACATTAATCAAACTAAAAAGAACCCCATGACAGAATTAAAAGAAATCATCGAAGAATGGGCCACGAAGTACAAGCCCATGCTTCATACGCCCGGAGAAACCGGAAAGAACAAACGGTTTTTCCTTTTCGACAACATTGTAGCTATTCCCTCGTTCATGAGCAAGCTGCCCGACGTAAAATCGCCTTGTGTGGGCTACGAATTTGCCCAGGACGGGACGATCAGAGGCGGTCTGGATAAACCTGTACACGTGGTTTATTTCCTCGTTAAAACGAATAATATGAAGCCGACGGACAAGCAGCAGTCATACGAAGCTATTCAGGAAGCAAAGATGCACATGCATAAGTTCCTGGCCTGGCTTCGCGATCAGCAGGAGAAACGAAAGATTTTCCGGAACATAAATCTTGAAACGGAGGAGCTTCACTATTCAACCTACGGACCTTTCCTGAACAACTGGTATGCGGTCTTCGTCGAACTGACCGATGTACAGCAGGTAAATCTCTGTATAGATCCGCAGGACTATGTGGAATGAAAAGAAATCCCGGGACGGCGCTTTCGTTCCGGGATTTCTTCTTTATTTTCTTATTTCATAAAGCAATTTCACGTTTTCACCATACACGGCATTGAGGGAATAAGATACATCTTCCGAATGGTTATCATGTATATATTCCGGAAAAATCTTTGTCGGAACAGAAATAACCAATGTATTATCCGAGAAAGACACAAATCCAATATAAGCAAACCATCTACCAAACGAAATTTCCCCTACTCTATCTCTGATTAATTTTATGAACTGATTCCATTTTGAACAGTCTTCACTGGAAACAGATTGTACATCATTTTTTTGTTCCTCTTCAATATGACTAAAAAGATCCATCTGAACAGGCTCATTTTTTATCTCCTCAACTTTCGGCTCATGTTCATCCAGCCAATTGTTCAAAAGGACCCATGCAAAAGAACATGGATTCTCTATATCCTTACGCTTTTCAAGGATATCCGAAATACGCTGTGTCTCCTTTATAAAATCTACACGTAGTTCAGGCAGAAGCCGAGTTCTTATTTTCCTTATGTTAGCAGGAGTCTGGCGAAGAGTAGTTTTCAAGTAAATTTCCAGATCTGCATCTTCCTTTCTTCTCTCTTTTGCCTTTTGCTCGTTCCCGGCCAAGTCGGTATAAAATGCGCTTATATGAAACATTTTCGGATTACCGGACTCCCCTACTCCAACTCTCTCAATTTTTATCCAGAAGTCAGAATTTCCACTATCAGCAAGTCTTTTCAGCTCCTCTGTGGCAGGAGTAATGACCCGCTTATCCAAATCTGCATAGCGTTTATACTTAGGTTCCCTCTTTCCTTTTTTTTCGGTGTACAATTGAAAGAACTCACGAAAATCATCAAGGGAAATATTAAAACTGGTTCTTTTCCCGGAAATAGTATTCGATAATGTCAGTACATAAAAACGTACAGCATTAACATTGCTTGTCACAAAAGCAATACGTTTCAGATAATCATTATATCCAAGACGGATATCCACCATTTTATCCAGAACAGAACGTTTCATGCCTATCCCAAAATCTCTTACATATCTTTCATCTTTTTTTGTGTTTATACTAAAAGCAGACGTAAGCTTATCTTCTTCCTCCCCATTGTTTACAACGGTAACATTTACAGTGATTTTGGTCATATTGTTAAGACTGACTTTCGCCCTTTTATAAAAGCCGGGACTTATACCAAGACATTCCATCGGAATATTGAAATAGAACTCTCCATCATAGTCTATATGCTGTTTTGCCTGCGGAAGGTCGAACAAAGAAAGTTTCTTGTCGAAGTTATTGGCATTATACACATTCAGAAGTTCAAGAACCAGTGGTTCCATTTTCTCCATAAGGCACGCAAATGCGCGGAGCTGAATAATGTCCATGCGATATTGTAGACTTGAAAGCGAGCGCGGCTGACGTACATAATCCTCCCGCTCAAAAGGAGTAAGATTCACCCCCGGATATTTTTTCTCAGAAGCTTTCCTCGCCATAATCCTCTCCCTTTATTTCAATGTACAACTTATTACCGCAGTGCGGACATTTAAAAGCAGGAACTGTATCTTCGGTTTTCCGGTGGACAAATAGTTCACTTATTTCTACATCCAGTGCCCCAGCAATCTTTTCAAGGGAGGAAACGGAAGGATTCCCTGTCATATATCTGTTCAGGGTGACAGCAGAAACACCAATTTTATGGGCTAAATCCTTCTGCGTCATGTCCCGTTCTTTCAGAAGTTCTTTAATACGATATTGTGCCATTATTACTATAATTAAAAGATTCAACATTGCAAATATATGCAGATATAAGCATATAAGCAAATAATATGTCTAAAAATTATATTAAACATTTAATTTTTAATTTTATCAGAAAAGGAATTATAATTAAAAGTGAACTACTTGTCCACTATAAAGCAACTGTATTATCATTAAAAACATCATAAGTGAACTACTTGTCTATTTCAAAGTGAACTATATGTCTACTAGAGAAAGAGTGAACTACATGTCTGTTTTAAAGTGAACTACTTGTCTATTCTATATCTATCAGTGAACTACATGTCTACTTTAATTGCACTACATGTCTATCAAAAGTGAACTACATGTCTGACAAAACATAACTACATGTCTATCAAAAGTGAACTATATGTCTACTAAAAATATAATAATTACCTGAATTTCAATAACATGTTTGTAGTAGTATTTATATATTCAGATATTATAGAAATAAAAGCCATCGATCGATGTTTTTTTATAAATATAGAGAAAAATAAAAGGAAGTACACTATAATGGCTAAATGTACTCCCTTTATTGCCTTAACGGACTTTGTTGAATCTGATGCAAATATATAAAATTTAGTCAGAAGGTGCAAAGATTCCGAACTCTTCTAAAAATATTTCCTGAAAAGAGATACAAAATTCATTCCTCGCGTTCTATTGACAGAACTTTAAACTTAACAGTATGGATTTATCAAAAAGCATTTGCATGGCGGCCGCACTACTTCTGGCAGCCTGCAGTCGGGAAAACATTGTTGGCGAACCGGACGATCCCGAAATGAGTGATCAGACGTGCAGGGTATCTTTTGTGCCTTCGTTCATGGAAATTTCACAGGGAGACATTGCTTCCTGGCAGTCGTCGCGCGGCGAGTCGCTGTCCGATCTGGCCACTACCCTCTCCTACTGGGACTATCTGGACGGCGACTGCCTCCAGTCGGACACACTGACACTCCCCTCTCCCATCAGCATGACGCTCAAGTACGGATCGCACCATCTTTATTTCCTCGCCCACAGCAGCACCAGCCTTCAGCAGTCGGAAGACCGGACTTTTTATCCGTCAAAGGTAACGGAAACTTTCTGGACGGATTTTCCGCTGGAAGCGGACGAAAACTTGCAGGACCAGCAGACGGTTCCTATGGAGCGGGTCGTCACCATGGTGAAAGTGACTCTGCGCGACGCAATGCCGCAAGGCGTTGACTCCATCCGTCTGACGGTCGACGGTCACTACCGGAAACTGGATCTTCAGACGGGAAACGCAGCCGGATCTTCCGGATCAGCCTACTCCCTTTCCTGGAAGACCGGAAGTGAATATGCTGGCCGCACCGGACTTTCCTTCTCGATGTATAGCTTCACCCCTACCCCGGACGAAGAGTTTCAGTCGCTGGTCCGCATCGAGGCCCTGTCTGCGGACGGTGACGTGCTTTATTCGGCCGAAGCGCCATCCGTTCCCCTACTCCGCAACCGGTGTACCAATGCTTCATGCCGGCTGTTTAGCGGCAACACCGGGATAAGCTTTGCTGATCCTGACGACTGGATGCCGGCTAAGGAAATCGAGATGTGAAACCCTAAACCATAAATACATATATCCATATATTTACATAACCAGCTATATGGCTATTTAAATATATGGATATATAGCTTTGTATATAACCGGATATATGGCTTTACACATATCCGGTTATTTATTTCGCATGTCCGGTTATACAGACAGGTATATATACAGGTATACGGCTATTCCGCTATCCGGCTATTTATATATTTAGCTAGTCATATATTCAGCTATTTATATATTTAGCTAGTCATATATTCAGCTATATGTATATCTGAATAGCTGGATACGCAGGAATAAGGATAACCTGATAGACAGATATACAAATAGCTATATAATTAAATATATGTATAGTCATATAACTGTATAGCTAAATATTTATATATACAGATAGTTGGATAACTGCCTATCTGTATAGCCATATATCCCGTTGGTTTTTGAAAGGCTTATATCTGTATAACTATATTGTTGCATAGCCGGTTATGTATATATTTCGCTATTTGTATAGTTGTATAGCTGGCTATCTGTATAGCTGAATATATGGCTATCGAAATAACTGAATATTTGTATAGCTATATATTTATTTATCTATATAGCTTTGATATTTCAAAGATTATCATTACTTTTGTGGTGTTGAAATTCAAATCCTATTAATGATGACAAAAGTAATTTCTATTCTTAATTTCAAGGGTGGAGTAGCAAAGACTACCACTACTTACAATCTGGGTGTAGCGCTTTGGGCGCTTGGGAAACGTGTGCTGCTGATTGATACGGATGCGCAGTGTAATCTCAGCGGAATGCTTGGATTTAATCAGAGTGAAGGTGACGCCACGCTCAATGAATGGTTGCGCACGGACGATATGCCCATGCCGATTTACGAGCAGTACCCCGGCCTTTTCTATGTACCTTCTTCCAAAGGACTCCGCGATATTGAGTCATATCTGAACGGAAAAGTAAACCGGGAAATGTTCCTTTACAACAAGAAACTGAAACCTTACCTGCAGCCACAGCAGGACGGAACATACATGTTCGACTATGTGCTGATTGACTGCAGTCCGAAAGAAGGTCTGATGAACAACAACAACATGTCTGCATCCGATTATGTGCTGATACCGGCAGAATGTTCCGGGTTCTCCCTTCAGGGTATGCAGGATCTTCTTTTCGGGATCAGCGAGATCAAGGAAAATGTAAATCCCAGACTTGAGATCCTGGGTTTCCTGATCATCAAGTATGACAAACAGACCCGAATTTCGCGTGCAGTAAGCGAGTTCTTCGACAGCAGATATGGCGACAAGGTTTTCAAGACAAAGATCCGCAAGAATGTGAAGTTTGACGAGACTCCGCTTCAGTACAAAGGAATTTTTGAGCACGCACCTGAGTCGAATGGAGCAGAGGACTACATGTCGCTGGCCGAGGAAATAACCGGATGCACCCGTCCGTCCAACTGGCAAAGCATAGCGCTGGACGCATGGATATCGGCAAACGGTGTTCAGGAAGATGAAGAGGAAGCAACAGAAACCGATCCGGAAGAGAAACCGGTGATTTAAAGAGGAGGGTAGTATATGATCAACAAAAAGAATAAGAAAGCTTTGCTCAATATAGGTCAGTTTGTTGACGATGCGAAGCAGAACATCCGGCCAGCGTTCGTTCCCCCTTCGGGAAATGCGACGGAAGAAGAGGACAAGAGTCTGGTAAATACGGATACCGGAGTTCCACCGGGACAGACGGAAGCTGCGCCTGTACCTGAGCCGAAAGAACCCGAAGAGGGCAGGGCGGAAAAGGCAGAGTCAGCGTCTGGGGAAGAAGCCAGCGCGCCGGAACCATCGGACGAGAAAGCGAAGCGCAGCCGCCGGGCCAAAACGGCAGTGAAACGTGACAAGCTTATCGCACTCCGCTTCGACAAGAAGATGCACAAAGAGATCAGTCGGATCAAGCTGGAATACGAGATCGACATACAGGATTTTGTGTATGTGGCGGTTGAAAGGTTCAAGGAAGAGTTTTTCCCGAACGGGAAAGCCACCAGAGAGGGACTGGACATCATCAGCAAGGCGCTCGACAGGATAAACGGGAAGACAGAGGATGAATAACATAAAAGTCGCAGGCAGAAATTTTCTGTTTGCGACTTTTTTTGTATCTTCGCATTGAATTTCAATGATTAAGAGCGGTGGCTCTGACGGCAAAAGGCAGGAAGAGTCATCACTTCCTGCTTTTTTTTGTTGGAATGTCAAAGGATATGCTTATCTTTGCAATACTTTGAATACAGAGTCAAATGATCGTGTTTTATTACAGGCGGATGAAGGACAGAGGTTCTTCATCCTTTTTTTTGTTTTTCTTGCTTTATTCCGAAGAAAATCATATATTTGTGTGTTCATTTTTTTAATCATTGAATTATAATAGTACATAAACCCAATTTTATTTTCATAACCGCACTTTCCTGTGAAGGGAGGTGCGGTTTTTTTGCATGATGAACAATTATTTGTATCTTTGTGATGTGATAAATTATTATTGTAATATTGAATCGGAACTCATTTGCCTGTGAAGGCCGGTGAGCTTAAACAGATGTATTTTTTCTTTTGAAAAGTTTCATGATCGCATTTCCCTGTGAAGGGAGATGCGTATTTTTTTGTCCTTCATTCCCAGTTCTGCCTTATTTATCTTTGTGTCAAAACAAGAGGAAAATGAAGAAACCTACCAAACGACTGCTCTGGACTGAGGCGTACAAGCTGATGAACGCCCGCACTCCGGACGGGAAAAACAAGCCGTTCGACATACGTTTCGTGTGCAAGGACGGGACGATCAGCGAATGTTACAACGTGCAGCGGGCCGTGTCGTACAACCGCGAGAAAGGTTTCCGGAAGCTGGTGCTACTGAACGGAGATTTCCGCATTGTGTACGACGTACTGATCCTGCAGATTAACGACACAAAGATATTGGTTAAGTGATATGACGACAAACACAAAAAAGACAAACCGACAGAAAACCGTTCAGGAGATCAAGCAGTTCCGCGGGAAGGTTACTTCGCTCATGGGCCGCGGCTTCGAGTACATCGGCATGGCCCGTGTATCGGAAATCCCTTCCGTATCTTCTTCTGAAATGCTGAAAGGGGGAGGAGCCATCGGCGGATTGCCCATTCAGGGCACGTTCAATATCTTCGACAGCAAGCAGTCGAATCCGGTGCCGGTCAGCAATGCCGGAACACCCGGTCTGGGTTACATTCCCTGGGGACCGGAGAACATGCTTCCGAACACTATCTACAAGCTGGTAGGCAGTCTGCCGTACACGGCAACCGCCATCAAATATATTATTGACCTGACCGTAGGGCTTGGTCCGCAGCTTATGTACCGCTGGTCACGCTATGTCAACGGTACGGTAAAGAGCGAGCTGATTCCATTCAAGGATGCCGGACTGCTGATCCGTAACCGCATCATGGAGGTTCAGACACAGATTGACCAGCAGAAAGCAGAAAGCGGCGAAGAGCAGGGTGGGGGAGGCACAATCACCTGGTCGCAGGCCGTATCCGGAGAGGAGCAGAAAGATACCGCACAGGTTGGAACCCCGGAATACGAACTGAAGCAGCTCCGGGAGGATTACCGCACCTGGGAAGAGACTGACAAGGAATGGGACAAGTTCTGCGAGAACAATAATCTGGAACTTCACTACCTGAAGTGCATGACCGACGACGCGCACATGGATATTTATTTCCCGACCATCGGCCTCAGTATCGGGCGGAAGGACGAAGAGTGGGACCCGAAGATCGTCAAGTTAGGAAACATTCCGGCGGTGTGCTGCCGCATGGAGGAGATGGACGACCGGATGCGGATCAACTACGTGTATTATGCTGAGAAATGGCGCAAGGATGCCACGCCCAAGTTGAATGCAAAAGATGTGGTGGCCTATCCGACACTGATGCCGGAAAACATGCTTACGGAGCTGCGCCGTCAGGTAGAAAAGAGTAAGAAGAGATCACCCAGGAACCGTACTACCTGGTTCTGCTGTCCAAGCTATTACCCTTCGATGCTGAAACCCTATTACCCGCAGCCGGCCTGGTGGAGTATCTTTCCGTCGATGACTTACGATTATGCTACGACCCTGATTACCGACAAGGCCATGGCCCGCCAGAATGCGACCATGTGGGGAAAGATGATCTTCATCAACAACGAGTACCTGCGTGCGATGTTCGACGAACTGGGAGCTGATACGACGGAGAAAAAGCAGGAAGTAAGAGACAGCATCTACAAGAAGGTAAACGAGTTTCTGCAGCGCCGCGAGAATAACGGAAAGACGATCTGTCTGGACTCTTTCGTAGGTCCTGACGGAAAGACGATGCAGCATGCGGTGGAGATTGTGGATGTGCCACAGCTGACAAATGCGGCCGAATTAAAAGATGAATTAGAGGAGATATCCAGTATAATCTTCTTTGCCATAGGGGTTCACCCTTCTTTGATTGGAAGCACACCTGGGAAAAGCGGAAGCACCGGAGGTACTTACATGCGCGAATTGCAATTGCTCAAGCAGAATCAGCTTTCTACCCGTCAGCGCATTTATCTGCGGTTCCTGAAGAATATCTATACATTCAACAAGTGGGACAAGCACGGAGAGATTGTGATCCGTCAGCAGACATTTACCACGCTCGACCGGAGCGCAACCGGCACAGAAGAAACGGAATCTACACTGTAATATACATTTTTCTTCTTCTTTAGGTTTTTGGTTTATTGGAAATCCCGGCAGAAAGGTCGCTTTCTAGCCGGGATTTTTCATAAATATATGGAAGATTTAATGTGAAAAATATTTACATAAACTATATGCGTTTCTTCTATTCCAGTGAATGAGACGGGAGAAAATCGTTCTTTTCTGCCAAAAAATCTATTAATAAATTTTTTGGAGTTTATTAATAGACGTGAAAAGTGTTTATTAATAAATTTCTCAGAGTTTATTAATAAATTTTTTCGTCGTCTTTCCTTTCTTCTTCTTTCTTTTCGTTATTACATGTACCTGAAATGAATTTCATTGTATTGTTTATCAGTTTGTTGCGCTTTTCTTTTTCTACTTCAACAAGCACTTTCATCAGCAGGTTCAGGCTATTGATGATCATTCCGGCCAATACCGAAAGAGAGGCAAATGTAGCGAGTATTAGCAGGCGAATGTCGTCAGTATTGAAATAAATAATTATTACAGATAAAGCTGTAAACAAATAGCCGGACATAATCAGTCTGTCTCCGGATTTTAGATTGTTCTTTTTCATATCAAATTAATTAATCAGTTTGTTTTTTGTTTTCTACACGGAAGTAGGGCATACCTCCCGGAAGTGAAATCCATATCGCCGGATCAGGAGTAAGGATCATCATTTCTTTGGCAGCCATTCCCAGCAGACAAAGCTTTTCCGTCTCTGTATGAAATCCGGTCCATAGCTGCCCGTCTTTGGTGGAGCACGCCTGAAGGAAAGAGGCTCCATCGCCTGAGCCGGGAAAGAATCCGTCGGGCAGTTGTGAAAGCATTTCGCGGATCTCGTGCCGGTGCACCTCGATGCGTTCCGGATGGAATCCGACTTTTACTGTAGGGTTCTGAATGGAGTTCACAAACAGATAGAGGTTTTCCCCTTTACATTCTTCGTATTCTTCGTGGCTGCGAAACATGCAGTCGGCGAAAATTCGGTCTACGTTTTCAGTATTCAGTTCGGTCATGGCTCTGTGATTTTATATGTTTTCGGCCAGCAAGTCTGCTATGTCATCAAGTCTTATCAATTCGCTTTCCTCGCATGAATTTATGCAAAGAATAATGAGTCTGTTTATCTTTACTTTTCTATTCATTACTACATCCAGCTTTGTTTTTCCTCGATTTGCATCGTTTAAATACAAATGCTCATTTACCGCTTCTTTCAGCTCTTCCGATGGGTCCTGTTCCGAAGATTTGGCAAACTGAATCATCAGTTTTATAGCTTCTTCTTCACTTTCTTCCAATTCACGTTTTTCTATGTAGTAATAAGTCCCGCTTTCGTCCAGTACAAAAGATTCCAGGTCGGCGTATTCGTCACAGTCGTATTTTGACTGTACTACGTTTACAATATCCAGTGCTTCCTGTGCATCATCTCTTTTGCCTAAATCTATATATTTCTCGCATTCCTGAGCGAAAATGTCTCGTATATATACAAGCTGGTCTTCTGTAAATTCTTTTTTCATGGTTCATTTGTTTTATTGGTTATATAGGCTCAAATCTAGCTTTTTCTTTTAGATTTTCAATTCCTTTGCAAACAATACTGTGAAGTCTCTGAGCATAAAAGTTCATTTCAGCAGGGCTTTTTTGGATTCGTATTTCAATCCCCTGTTCTCCACCGTATATTCTGTTTGGTATAGTGAGGGTTACTATATCTTCATACCATCCGATTTTTATTCTAAATCTTATGTTGAGATCTTCTATATAATGACATAGAAGAAAAGTAATTTCTGTTTCACTTAATACATTTGCTTTAAAAATAGTTTCTTTCAGAGTAGGAACAAGGTAATTATTCAGGTATGTATCAGTATCTAATGGAATAGTTTTCATTTCTTATAACTGTCATTGATTTTTTTGCATTCATTGTATATATCTTCTGGGACAATGACATATCCTTTCCTATCAAAAGATTGCAAGTCGTTTCTTCTCCAATATCTGTCGAGGACATAACCAACATATAGTTTGTTTGTAGCATTAACTTTTAGGCCATAAAGATATAATGCAGTTTCCTCAAGATGTTTTTTTTGTATATACCAGACAGATGCTATATTAGAACAAAGTTCACAACCTTTAAATAAAAGTGTTTCTCTGATAACATCATGACCATTTATTTCATCGTATTTTTCAATAGTAGTTATATCTACTTTGTTTTGATTTAGTATTGTTTTCATTTCAAACCTATTTACATTTTGTTACGTTATGACTATTTGTATTGTTTTTTTGTGCAATAACAACTCTGTAATTCACTTGTAAATATAGAAAATTCTTTTTTACCAGGCTCTCCTTTCTTGTTCAGTTTTACGACCACCACACGCGGATTACCGAGGTAATGAATCAGCTTTTGCTGGAACCGGTTTACCACCTTAAATGACTCACCAGTTACGTTGTTTGTCAGGATGTCTCCCGTGTGAACGCTATTTCCGTTACAGTCTACAAGGAATTTGTCGAGATATTCCTGTTCTTTCTGCTTGATTCTTTTCTCGTAGGGTTGCGAGATTCGGGTCATTTCATTATGTATTTCCAGGAGCTTCATTCTGTATGGAGCGAGCTCGGATTCCATTTCTTGCTTTATGGAAAGGATATCTTCTTCCAGTCTTTTTGCACCTTCTGATTTTGATTCCATAATCTTACTCCGGTAGTGGGTTATCAAATATTACTTTCATGTTATTCATTGATTCCTGAATACGTTTTTCAAGGTTTTCCGTGTAATGATCATTATTTACCGGATTGGGTATAAATGTTGTTACTACTCCGTAACGACCTATGTCAAGATGGAGAGGGAAAAACGCAACAGTATCTACTGTCGTTCCCAGGATTAAATTGACGGTAATGCTCACGCCTTTAATGTCTTTCACCATCGTAAACCAGACGCTATGATTCTTGCACGTTGCGAGGTCCTTTATCAGTCCTTTCTCTTCCAGCGGTTTCAGGTATTTCGTAATGTATAAATCGGTGTTTACTGACTTTCTGTTTAGTTCATCATTAAGGGATTTATTTGCAGCCATCAGTCTTTGATAAATAAACCTCCGTTCTGGTGATCTGAATGTTTCCTCTGCTGACACATCGGACTTGAAAAATGTGATATGGTCTTCATCCGCCTCTGTTTCGATAATGACTTTCATTGAGTTTTCTCGTGACGGCTCATTCAGTCTGAACATGATGCGGCATCTGCATGGAATAACCCGCAAGTCTGTGATAATTCCTTTCTCTTCCAGAGGCTTCAGGTATTCAGACACATATTTTTCAATTGAGTAATCGTTTGCGGTCATAGGGCTATTCTATAATATAATTTTTCAAAGGATCTGCAAGGTAATGGAAAACCTCACGTTTGTGTTCAGGAACGTCTTCGTCTGTAATGCTAAACAGTAGGAGAACAGATTCCGGGACTTCCAGCGAGCTGCATATCTTTTTGATATTTTCCATTGAGGGGAAAGACTTTTCTTTCTCTATGGAACAAAGGTTGTTTGCTGACATACCTATTTTCTTCGCCAGGTCTTTCTGTGAAATACCCTTCCGCTTGCGTATTTCTTTTATTGCGTTTCCTATATTCATAATTCTTTGTTACTTTATACGTTCCGACTGATCCGCACATGTTGCACGGCCAATTTCAAGGCTTCTGCAGCTCATACATGTGGGTACGGAAGGGGAGTAGACACGTCCGCATTTCGGGCAGATCCATCCGTATATCGCTGATGCTGGTATATTGTCAGCAGGTTTGTTTTCACTGCGGGCCATTTCAACGGCCTTCATTGCATCGTCCAGTGAAACGGTGTAGTAGGATTCTCTTCCATTGAATTTCTCCGTTTTCTTTTTGTTAAGGTATTCTTCGGGTGTCATGGTTCAATTATTTGCAGTTCATTACCAACTTTCAGTTTGGCTAAGAGTGTATTTACGGCTGCTACCTGATTTGACAATTCATTGAGGTAGATCCTAAATATTTCTTTCATCAGCTTGTCATCCACGTTTATATTGACAGTCTTGGATTTTCCTTTTTTATATCCGAACAATTTTCGTTCTTTGTAGATAATGAACTGATGAAGTTGAATATTTTCCATCTCTTTCATGTTTTGAATGGCTTCATCGAGCATTTTCAGCCTTCTTGTGGCTTCCACTTCATTACCAAGGATTCCCTCGACTTCATCTATTAGTTTCTTTAGATCTTCCGCCATGATTTATTCTGTTTTAAATATCCATTTTCTGCACACCAGCAAAGCATTTCGTAGGCTGCGTCAATAAATTCATTGTTTATGCTGCTTACTATTTTTATAAAGCTGGATGTACTAAGGTAGCTAATATTCCAAACTCTTGTCCAGTCTTGAATTTGTTGCTCAATATTCAGGATGTTTATACTTCCACTATTGTCAGATATATGTGTAGGAAGTAAATCAAGAATATCCTGCAAAGTAAAAGTTTTATTTTCTTCTATATAATTTTCGATATATCCGTCGATAACAACAATGCTTCTCGAATATCCACAATAACTTTCAGTCTCAGAGATTATATATTCTTTTGCGCTCGCTTTACTCGTGTCAACACCTAGCTCTTTTAGGTGCTGCATTTGCTCAATATCTAATACTTGTTTACTCATCCTTATTCTTTTGTTTGTAATCACTCCATTCTCTTATCTCTGCATTGCAGCAGGGACACAAAACATATAGCAATGTTTTTTCTATTCTTGTAAATGGGAACTTCCCATCACTTCTGGATAGCACGTCCCTTTTATCGAAAGTAAACTCGCACCCGCAGAACTGGCAGGTCGCTATTTTCTTATCGTATTTCCCTTCTTTGATAATTTCAATCATATTGTTACAGGTTACGACAACACCACATACATGGCTGCCAAAAACAGATAATATAATTTGGTTTTACTCATGGCTGATTGCATTTACATATTGTTCCAGAATTGATTTCACTTTTCGGATGGATTCTGTTTCCAGGTGTATGACGGGGTGTGCATATTCTCCAAGGTCACATTCTTTAGTATAGAGTATATTAAGCATATCCTCGGAAAACTCAATTCCTGTAAAGCGAACTTCTTCACCATCGGCCTGAAAGAATAACCCTTCTTCTATATCTAGCGTTTCAGTAACTTTGTAGCTCCGAATTTGAAACCCGTCCATGTCATCCCATTCACATATAGGAGCCAGAAGCAGATAAATCTCTCCGTAGATCTTGAATCTCTCTAGCATTTCTTCAGGTGTAATTTCTATTTTCATGGTTGCTTAGTTTTGATTAATATCCGTTTTCACATGCTTTGCAGCAAAATTTCTCACGATCACCTGCATCAGAATCTATGATTTCGTATTTACGTCCACACTGCTGGCAGGTATATTCAATCACGTCCGACTGATAGTATTTGCAGGAATCTCCCGCTTTTACTTCCTTCCCGAAATTGGTACATTTCCCGTTGTCATAACTGTTGCATGTTGCGCAGGTGGGGGAGAAGTTTTGGGATTTTTTTAGAAGTTCCGGATTGTCATGGATTTTTCCCCAATATTCAATATCAATACTGTTGAAAATATGCCTGCGAATTTTTGCAGCTTTTTTAGCAGATTTCATAATATCTTCGATAGACCGGCACATTCTTCGTTGAATATCAAAACCAATTTCTTCGATTCTGTTAAAACAATTCACTTTTATGTAACATAGCCCGATTTCCTCTACTTCTGCAAAGACAAATATGTCGCTTAAAAAGAATGGATTAGGTGTCTCATATATTTTCATATCAGTTATTTTTCTGTATTGGGTAGTAAATCTTTTTTGTAAGCCCATTTCACGGCAGGAGAATAATATTCCTCCCAATCATCATCATAATCAACTATTTTCCCATTTTTCAGGAGCAATACAACATCATCATGGTTATTTATATTTATATCGAAATCATGCCATACGCTGTCTATTCTCCATTCTGCGCCTTTTACAAAAGCATTCTCAACATCTTCCTGTGAAATTGCGCTTCCTCCGTAATAAACCAAGCATGCCAGATTTTCGGCTTCCTTTTTAGCTGCGTTTTCTATATCTTCTCTTTTCATGGTTTTTCTTTTAAGTATTCTTTATTCAGGTGATTGTTTTCTATAAGCCATCTAATCATGCAAATAGCGGTGTCAAAAGAACCAATGTTCATTTCCTGGTGCTTCATATCATATCCAAGTTCTTCGTATGAAATAAACCAGAAGGATCCGTCACTATTCATTGCAAAATCAGCATTTGGGCGGTTACTTTGAGTGATTGACTTAGGCATAATTTCCAGAAGCCGGTCAAGGCTCCATGCAGGAACATCTTTTCCCCAGAGAGCGTCGAAAATCTCCTCTCCGGTCATCAGGGTACCGTCCGGGTGCTTATGGAAAGGGCTTTTTAGTTTTGCGATTCTTTCCGGTGTCCAAAACTTCCCTCTCGATGTGGGAGGTTTTGTTCGAAGTTCCCATTCCAATGATTTTACCCGGCTGTTGGTGTGGTGATACACCATGTCAGCCGTTTCCGGTTTCAGGCCCATCAAAAGAAGTATTTCCGATTGGTCGCGTGTGGTTGCTATTTGTGATTTGAAGTCCATATCTTATTCCTTTACTTTTACAAATATTACGTTAGACTCATCTTTTCGACTATTATCGCATAAACCTACTATATCTCTTAACTGCCCATAGCATCCTAAATCATCAAGGTAGCATCCATCACACGAACCCATGTAAGCTTCCTCTACTCTCAGCTTCACCAGTCCGCACTGGAATGTTTCTCCGACTTTAAATTCTTTCTTTGGCATATTTCAATCCTCGTCTTTAGGGAATAAGTCCTCAATATTCTCACTGGTATAATAGCCCATGATATCTTCAAAATGGGAAATGCAAATACCGGTATTTTGTGCCACACAGTCTACATAAGTTTCAAAATCTACTTTCAATATGTCATCAAACACCTCCTTGCAATTGGAATAGTCTATCCACACCATAAGACCGTAATTTTCTTGCCATTCATGGGTGTCTACAAGTTCTTGTAGCCTTTTTAATTTCTTGAAATCCATATCCTATTTATTTCCTTTGTTCTTTAATCGAATTTGTTCTTGAAGCTGTTCAGCATTCTTTTTCTGAAAGTTCGGACAATTGTACACGTCCCCGAATGACATCAGAACCATAACAGGGAAGAGAATCCCATGCTGGCAACTTCTTCCAAATGAGTCAGCAAATGTGCAGTCTTCGCACCGCCCGTTCACGTTATAAGCTGGCATATTATAACTCCATTGATTTTTGAAGTTTAGAAACAAGTGCGTCTGCCTGATTTATAGCTACCTCAGCAATTGTTTCATGAGGATTAGGACTTGTCTTGCCTGCATAAAGAGCCATATCCTTGCTTGCATATACTCCTTGTGCTATTGCAATTGCAGCCTGTATCCTTACTTGCTGCCAATCTGGATAAACATTTTTGAAATCCAGTTTGGTATCAAAATAGGTATGCCCGTCAGAGCCTTCATATACACTTTTTGCGCCCGATTCTGCAGTAGGTTGCGAATTAAGATTCAACTTAACTTCAATGATTTTCCCGGTAGATAAAATTTTTGCTTTCATATTTCATTCCTCCACCTTTACAAAGATTACATTCTGTTTGTCTTTACGTGACATAGGATCACAAGGTCCTACGAATCTTACATCAGCTAAACAGGGCTCTTCTGCGTCGAAGTAACATCCTTCGCATGCTACCTTGTTGTCAATACCATGCTCAACTCTCAGCTTCACCAGCCCGCACTGAAATGTCTCTCCTATTTTAAACTCAGTTTTTGGCATGATTGTCACTTTTATATTAAGAAGAGTCATACTGTCTATACGGAATTGTCCCTGTTCTAAATTCATATCCTGCAAGCATTCTTTCAGCTTTTCTATAACTGTCGGCCTGTCATACTGCCTTGTATCAAAAAAGAAGGAAACGCTTTCGCCATCTTCGCGATAAAAGGATTTTCCGTCTTCTCTGTTGTTGAAATCTTTCAGATCGAAAGCCTTTTTCATGATTTCAACAGCTTGCTGCTTGGTTATATTATCCATGTTGTACTATATATTATTATTGTTTATCGTTTCTGTTTTTCTCTTTTACTCTATCAATCACTAAATAAATAAGCATAAGTTCAATGAGGGCAATGTCATAATCAATTCCGAATAAATGGCATAGGGTCCATAAAAGCCATGAACAGATTGTTATTATTACGGCTATTTTAAGATATCCTTTCATAATTAATACCTGAATTTACCGAACTGAATAACAGCCATCGGCTGACTGAAGTCATAACCGCGGAACCACTCTTTCCAGTCGTCTACCGACAGGCCGTCGTTCGCCGCCAGTTCAGTCAGTTCCGGATATTTGCCGTCGATGTCGAAGAAATTGAAAGAGGCACATCCGTCGCGATCCAGCTGGAAGGTAAGTTTCTGAATGCCTGTTCCGGATTCTGCGGTCAGACAGCCGATTGTTATTTGTCTGCTGAAATAAGGACGGCCTTCCCACTGACGGACGGAGATAATCGCTTCACCTTGCTGCACCTCCCGGATTCGTTTCGCCCAAAGCGGAAAGTTAGCGCGGATGGTGTGCCGTTTTTCTCCGGAAAGAAACTTTTCACGGAACCCGGTCGCGTTTCCCGACCGGGGGTGTTTGGCCGGGAAAGATTGCGAAAGCATAAGCACATAAGTCTTTTTCATCGTTTTATTACAGTGGTTTGACACGACAAAAATAACAAAAATAATTCATAAACAACACATGGAACCAACAAAAATGAAACGAAAATAAATTTAATGAACTTTTTTCTGTCCTTCAAAATAACAGATATGATACCTAACTTTGGGGAAAAACAAAACAGCTATGTTAGTAAATACAACCGAAGAAATCAGGGCTTACGTGCCCACCAGCGTGTACAGCGGCGACCAGTCGCTCCTGACGCTAATGGAAGAGACGGAAGAGAACATCCTTGTGCCGATTCTCGGCCGCAAGCTTTACGACAAGGTGTGTGCGGACTATGAACAGGCCGTAGAGGGCTATGGCGGAGTGACGGCAGCCTACGTGGACAAGGAAAAGCTTACGCCCGAAATCCGGCTGATCCGGCTGTGCCAGTCGCCGGTGGTCTACATCGCACTGGCCAACAGCACCGGCATCCTGACGGTGAGTCTGAACGACGGGGGAGGACTGAACCAGGTGTACACCGACGGCTACGACAAGGCCGACGAGAAGGCCGTGAGCCGGTTTGAACGCGATGCGTATTTCAAGGGACGCCGGGGATTGGACCGCCTGCTGATCTTTCTGGAAGAGGATGCGTGCAGCGAAGATCCGGTATTTGCCGCGCTGTGGCGGGAAAGCCGTTACTTCTACCTGCAGGGCGACCTGCTTTTCACGACGGCCATCGAGATGAACCGCTATCTGGACATCGGTGAAAGCCGCGAGAAGTTCATCGCCCTGCTCCCCGATGTGCGTTACTGCCAGAATGCCTACATCGCTCCAGAGATAGGGGAGGATCTGACCGAAGCGCTGGTGAAATGGTGTACCCGCTCGCTGGAGTCGGATCTGTTTACGGGCGAGAGTAAGGATGCCGTAAATGCCGTGTGGCAGAAGGCGGTGGACAAGCTCCGCATGACGCTGGCCCTGTATGTGGAATCCCGCCGGCCGGAGAAACAGCGCAAGTACAGCGAGAATGATGCCACCTATGCGATGACGCAGGCCCGGAAGTTTATCGCCAGCAACCAGGATCAGTTCGGCGACTTCATCAAGGGATCTCCGCTCTACGTTCCGCCGGTCACGGAGACACCGCAACCGGAGACGAAACCGCCGCTGTTCGACTACGACAATCCGGACAATGCCCTCTTTGTTTTCCGCCCGCAGGCTCTCAACAGGCATTAATCCGCACCTTATTTTTTTGTCCTTCATTCTGAGAAACCCTATTCCTAACTTTGGGTAAAGAAACGACAAAATGACAAGCACGACAAACTATCAGATCAACCTTCCCGGACTGCCCGACAGCTGGAACCGGCTTTCGTCGGAAGAACTGGAAGAAGTGAACCGCCTTTACCTGAAAAGGATGGCGCAAGCAGCTGCGGGCGACGAGCAGCAGGCCGACCGCGTGTACAAGCTGAAATGTTTCATGCTGTTTCTCGATCTGAAGGTGATCCGCCGCACGCTGACGGATGAAAAAGGCGATACGGTGTTCCTGTTCCGCCGCAAGGGGCTGCGCCACCTGTTTGAGCGCATTCCCTTACGGGCGTGGCAGGTGGACCAGTGGATCAGTCAGAGGCTCGGATACCTGGACGAACCGTTCGGGCGCACTGTCACTCCCTACGGGATCATCCGCCTGCGGATGGGGACGCTCCGGCTCAAGGCTCCGGGCGACGTCATGCTGAATGTCTCCTTCGGACAGTACCAGTCGGCCCAGAACCTGCTGATCATGTACTGGGACACGGAGAAGGTGCTTCAGACACTGCTGCGCCGCAATTCGAGCCGTGCGGCCGTGAGGATGCAGAAGCGGCGCATGAGGGACATCCGCTGTCAGTTTCTCGCGGCCCTCTTCAACGAGTCGGTGCGCGAGACCGGAGAAATCCGCGAAGGGCGCTACCTGCGCAAGTACAGCCGCCGCGTGTGGGCATTCTACTCCGGACAGATCCGGAAAAACGCCCGCTGGTTCCGGCCGGTGGAAAGCCGCATGTTTCCCGTCATGGTGCAGTATTTCCAGAGTGTGCAGGAGTTATACGCCAGGATGTATCCCGAACTGTTCACTCCCAACGGGAAGAAGTCCGGGCGTCAGAACCCGATCAAGATCGAGGTGGAAATGGTGAACAACGTGATGAAATACCAGGGCTTCGACGACTACGATGCCGTGTACGACAGCGAGGCGGTCCGCATTCTGGGTATTATGAATGCGATGGCGAAGGAAGCAAAGGAAATTAAGGAAATGAATCAGAGATACAAAGCAAAATGATAACCGAATACAAAAGTGCTTTATATAGAATATCCTACCAGGGAGTGTCAATGATAGAAAATGCCCTGGGTAATCCCAATCTGATACAGATATCAGTTGTGTTGGGGTGCTCTATTATTGTATCTCCTCAACAGGGAGGAGGTATCCAATATCTGCCAAACGGAGAAAGTCGCAAGTGGTTTTTGTACGGGGTCAATACAAAGCTGAATAAGACAGGCCATCATTTTATCTATGCTCGCCTTAATCGGGATGGAGATCAGGCTTATCTCATTTTTTCCGTCAATGATTATGCTATAGACGGAACCATCAACGGAGAGAATCCAAGCCCGGCTTATTGTTATGTAAAGGTTGGGGAAATAACAGAAACTGATGCGCTGGAAGGTGCAACAACACATAGAAAGATAACATTTGATTTTGGGAAATACCAGACGGATGAAACCCGCGAGGAGAATTACTGGCAGCTAAGATCAGATTCCCAGGGAAATGAATATATAATAACCAAATATCCTGTTTTAACTCAGGGGTCACTTACACAATATGCAACTTTAGATCCTGTTGTACCTTCTATATTTGAAGGGATTCCTTATGACAACCAGACAATATGGTTTAACCCTGCAACACAGAGAGTAGAGGTGATTGGAGGTACAGGTGGCGGTGAAGCAGGATCGGTCAAATGGGTAAACATTACTGGTAAGCCCACATGGATTGGTGATGCCAAACCGACCTATAATTGGTCAGAGATACAGGGTGAAAAGCCTTTCTATACGAAAGAAGAGATCGCTTCAAAATATGTTACTATTGATACCGAGCAGGAGATAACAGCATTAAAGCATTTCACTGCCGGTCTTTCAGTCGGAGAATCAAAGAAAAAGATCTACGAAGAAAACGGTGTTGTCTACATTGATGCAGATGTAGCTGTTACCGGAGCAATGACATTTTACGCAACGGCTGGTAGAACTGTATCAACAATTATGGATGCTGTTACAGTGGATGGTATTACTATCAAAAAGGAAAACAATGTACTAAAAGCTGTATCAGGTGCAGGAAGTTCCTTCGATGAAAATGCCATGTGGTCTGCACTTTCCGGATCTTCGGACAACCAGATCAACAAGTCGCATCTAACCACGGCTTTGGATGGATATGCAACCCAGAATTGGGTTATAGAAAACTATGCCACTAAATCAGAGTTGTCAGCTGTGTCTAATAAGCTGAGTGACTTCTTGGAAGGTTCTGATACGGATAACATCATAAACAAGTGGAAGGAATTGGAAGCATTTCTGTCCGGCATGGCAGAAACGGATAATCTCGCGGAAATACTTGAAACAAAGGCTGACAAAAAATATGTAGATAGCACCTTTGTTACGTTGGCAACCAAGCAAACGATCACTGGGGAAAAGACATTTTCCTCTGTGCTGAATACAGCCGCTATCAAGGCATCCGGAGCTATTACAGCACCTTCGCTGGCAGCATCGGACTGGGTTACTATTGCTGGAATTAAGCTGAGAAAGCTGGAGGATGGTGCGCTAATGCTGGAAGGAAATCTGGCATTAACCGGGGCTTTGACTATGTACGCTAGCAATGGGCAAAGCTTTGATACAATTTATGATGGTCTTCCTATCGACAATGATACAATCTACTGGCAAGAAGTAGACGGATCGAGAGTTTTGAAAGCAAGAGAGGGTAGCGGATCATCCTTCGATAAGTCTGCTATGTGGACAGCTTTAGCCGGATCTACCACGGAACAGATCAATAAGTCGCACCTTACTACTGCTTTGACAGGTTACGCAACCGAAAGTTGGGTGTCAGGAAAAAACTATGCTGTTAAAGCTACAACATTAGCTGGCTATGGTATAACAGATGCTTACACAAAAAAAGAATCAGACGGAAAATATCCTACTAAGACCGGAAGTGGAGCAAGCGGTACATGGGGTATAGGAATTACAGGAAATGCAGCTACGGCAAGTAAATGGGCAACATCCAGAACTATAACGCTAGGTTCGTATTTATCCGGATCTGTAAGTTTAGACGGTTCCGCAAATGTTACGTTAAACGCGAATGTTGTTGGTCTTACTTCTCAAGGTAATAAAACCGCTGCTACTGGTAATACCTCCCCTGCTAGTGGTGTAAGACTTTATCAAGTGTATAACAATGGTTATCCAACACCTTACGGTAACTTATTAAGCGTAAAGGGTGGTGGTGCCGGAGAATTATTGCTTAGCTGGGCTAATGCCAATAGAATATATTACAGAAGTCTACGAGATAACGGTGATAATTGGCTAGGATGGAATGAATTAGCTTTTATAACAGACAATGTGGCTTCTGCAACGAAGTTAAAAACTGCCCGTACATTATGGGGAAGAAGTTTTGATGGTACAGCCAATGTAAGCGGAAATTTAGATAGTGTTGGAAACATAACTCTAAATAAGAATGCTATAATAAAAGGCCACCTAGGAGGATCTGATATTTGGAAAATATATACAAAAGAAATTGACATATCTAAATCTGATTTTATTATAGAAGTCGGTGATGATATGGACGAACGTATTTTGTGTAGACAGACTTATTGGAACGAAGATAGGCCACCACGTGAAATAACTCTCATGGGTTATAGCGGAGAGCAACGATTTATTGATGTATATATCAACGGAATACGTTTGCATAAAACAGCCGATGGCGTATTAACACTTGAAGGTAATTTGGCAGTAACAGGGGGTATTACTACCTATGCAATAGATCCGGTTTCCGCATCTACAATTATGGATGGAGTGGTAGTAGATGGTGTTACTATTAAGAAAGAAAACGGAAAACTTGTCGCAGTAGGAGGTGGCGAAGCTGGTAGCGTTGCATGGGATAATATATCCGGAAAACCTTCTGTATTCCCGACTAATATTGCCAATATTACTGACCTGCATTCTAGCTGGGATGCAGTTCTCAAAGCGCAAAAACCTAATTGGTTAACCGCTGTTAGCATAGCAACTATTTCGGATCTGCACGCTAATTGGGATGCATTATTAAAGGCTGCTCCGTCTGCATACGTTACTCGCTGGCCGACTATTTCTGAAGTGACTAACAAGCAGAATCTTGTCATAAAGCTAAACGGAGGAACAACTGAGGGAACGAACCAATTTACTTATAACGCAACCGGGGCTAAGACTATCAATATAACTCCGGCCGGGATCGGTGCTGCTGCAAGTAGTCATAACCATTCTTGGAGCAATATTACTTCTGGGAAACCTACTACACTGGCCGGGTACGGCATAACGGACGGTGTAAATTCTGTAAGTGTAACTGGTACTGGTAATGCAATTACATCAGCTTCTATAAGCGGTCATAGTTTAACTTTGACTAAAGGTAACACGTTTGTGTTGTTGAAAGAAAGAAATATAAATACAACAAATAAAGGCTTATGGGATATTGACAAAACTAATGGAGGTGCAAACTGCTGGAATAACCCAGTAAACGCGGCTTTGCAGCTACAAAATAATAATAATGCCCTTGCTATTATTATAGATGGAAATGAGAATGGCCGAATGGCTAATATTCAAGTAGGCCATGAAAACGTTAATTACGCTGCTAATGTAGGAGTTTTATATTTAAACAGACTTGGAGGGGATGTTTACATAGGAACTACTCTTGCTGCTACAATAAACAGCAATGTTGCTTCAGCGACAAAATTGCAAAATACAAGATATTTGTGGGGAGTAGCTTTTGATGGGACAAAAAATATAGAAGGTACGCTGACTATTTATTCTGATAACACCTTTGATGTTGGAACTGATGCATGTAATTTTAACAATATCTATGCTAGAGAAGTGAGAAATACTAAGGCTAGGGATATGGTTATCACGCAAGATGCTAGTGCAGGCCTTTTGTTTAGAACAAGCGGATCTAATAGAGTTTATATTACGTCTAACGGAAATGTCGGAATTAATAGAAATAATCCATCTTTTACTTTGGACGTTTCCGGAAATTTTAGGGCAAGTTTGGCGCAGCTTGGTGCTATTGAAACAAGTACTTATGGTACAGGAGAGTGGACTGATGCAACTATGCTTTCTAATGCAACGATAAAGTCAGTAGCTTATGGAACTGTAGCTAGATCTTCAGCACATTGCCATATCGGATGGAAAGATGTAATAAGTGGTGTGGGATATTCAACTTATTATGCTATTGGAAGTGCACGTGAAAATTCTAACTGGGGTTCTTTGTATTTTGCAGTAGGTAACAATGACGCAGGAACGAGCGCAGGGTGTAAATTATATTTGAGAGGATATGGACAAGCAGAGCTAATAGGAAATCTTCTTGTTACGGGTGGAACAACATTCTACGAATCTGATCAGAGAGCTAAAAATATAATAGGCTTAGTTTGTTTGTCATTAAAGCAAATATCAGAAGCACCTACGATACGGTTTAGGTGGAACGGATGGCATACTAAGGATGATGGCCGGAACCACATCGGAGGAATAGCGCAATATATTCAGGGAATTTTGCCGGAAGCTATTATCAATTCAGATAAATCGCTCAGCATGGACTACGCAACAGTAGCATATACATTTGCAGTTCATACAGCTAGACATTTGATGAACTATGAAACTAGAACCGATAAGAAAATCAAGAAACTTGAGAACAGAGTTAAATATTTAGAGAAACAACTTAAAAAGCTAGGCTATGAAGAAGTTCGTACTTTGGATGATCAGAGTGTTTGAGCTCGACATCCCAACCGAGAAGATTGTAACAAAAGTAGTGGAGAAACAAGTATTGATCCCGGAAAACGGAGTTCTTGAAGGAGATTTACTTGTCAAAGGTCATGTTACTGTAAAGGGATCTTTGGACATAGAAGGGAATCTTGTAGTGTATAAAGACGCTACATGCAAATTTAATAGTAAGGAGGAATAATTATGGTAAGAGATGTAATTCCAACTGAGAATGTATCGTATGATGATATCCGTGATACGTTAAACGCAAATGGAGGTAATGTCAATAATTCCGCAGTTACCGCATTCCAAAGTAGTGCAAACATTAACAAATGGAGTAAGTATAAACCAGTAAGACTAAAACAAGATTTCACAGATCATAATTCTAATTGGTATAAAGCCAATGACGGCAATTGCGGATTTGGAGGGTTGTCTCTTTATGATAGCAATACAATTATGACCGCTTATAAAAATGGGGACACATGGGAATATCTATTGCCTAGAGGAGGTGCAGATGAACCATTCCGCCTAGGAGACTTTAGAGGGTATTATACAAAAGCAATTCCGTTCATTAGAACAGGTCTCAAAAAAGATAATTCTTATAAAGCTAATGCAGCAGGCACCGGATTAGTTACATTTGAATTTGATGCTACTCCTGAAGGGCATAGTATTCAGCTTAAAGACTTTGACAATTCTACTTTTTATCCATTGGCTGATGCTAAGATTGCAGCATTTATCTGTTATGGGAATCCTCTTAGTGGTGATATTTCAGCTCAAGTAAAGAGTATTCAATATGGTGATGTAATTTCCAGTAAAAATAAACCTACTATCACTCTTGATTTTAATAAGATTCAATTAGGATCATATTATGTTGTTTTTGCGATGAGTTATGAAGCTCAGAATGTAAGCTACATGACGATTCCAGATCCGACAGAAGATAATTATATAATGGTAGTTGTTGCGAACGAAAACGATCCTTTATTCGGGGCAAAAGCCGTATTTTCTCGTATCGGATTTGAAGCTAACGGAATAGAAGCAAATATCCCGTTAACCAATATAGAGTATTTTGCTAACGCATATTCTCCTTATTTCCAGTCTTTGAAATTATCTGAGAGAGGTCGATTATCTTTAGAATTTGATATAAATACTCTTAAAGCGGAGCAGGACTATACTATACCCAATGCGGATAATTTTATTGTAAGATTGAGAAAGGTATTAGGTGATGATGGAGGTTATATTAATAATATGAAGGTTGTAAAAATAAACGATAGCTCTCCTTCGTTCCCTTATGTATGCAAGAAGGGTACAAACACAAAAGTATTATTACAGAATAATTATGGAGATGCTGTAATAGGCAGTGACATTCAAGACGGATGGAACAATCTTTCATTATATGACAAAAGGTACCAATATGATTCAGCCATAGATAATTTGGACATATCGGTAGATGTACCTCCTTATAAATGATATGAAATAGAAGCACTTAAAATAAGATAATGTTGAGTATAAACGATAAAACATTGATAATATGAAAAAAGCAAGTTTATTAATAAAAGGGAATCTCCAATGTAAAAATATTTTACGGGGGGGGGTAATTTTGTATTCTTAGCAAAAGAATCAGATTACGATCTGTCTGAATGCGTTATCATTGAAGGTGATTTAATAACCGATGATGATATTAGCGCACACGGACTTGTGTTAGTAACAGGATTTGTCAACATAACTGGAGGGAAGTGATATGGCTGTATATGATATTCTTCCCTCTCAGAACCTAAAATGGGATGATGTGAGAGATACACTTAATGCCAATGGCGGTGTTGTAAATAATAACGCTATTACAGCATTTCAAAGCGGAGCAAACATTAATATGTTTGCAAAATATAAGCCTTCTGATATTGGTGCTGTAAACTTTACGAGAGATAACCCCGGAGCATTTGTCGTTGATTCCTGGGACGGTCAACTGGTTACTATCAAAGATAAATGGTGGATCGGAAAGAATGGAACATGTAATATAAACATTCCTATTATTGATAATTTGGAAAACAATGCACCAAATGATACACCGTGGTCATACATACCTGTTCCGGGTGGTCAAAATGCACCTTACCGCTTAGGGGACTTTGCCGGGTATGATGCAAAAGCGACAAGTGATATGATCACATTAGTAGTGCCGGAATATGTTGTAATAGGACAAAGTTTGAGAGTGCCGATATATATGCCGGAAAAGAGAGAAACTGAACTTACTCTTAACGATATATACGATGTGACAGGTGGTGTTACTTTGGTGTTCCGAATTTGGGTGCAAGGCAAAACTGGATATTACAAACTGGTGGAGTTTCAACCCAAACATCAGACAATGCTGGAGATAAGCGCGGAAGATCTGGAGTTTATCGGAATGTCTCCTAAAGATACCGTATGTATGCACCTGATGTCAAAAGATGTAAAAGGAAGGTACAGAAACATGAAGGCAACGGAAGGTACAACAACCTTGTATAAAGTTAAAGTATTTTCTACCAAGCCATACGACTTTGTTACTCCGCGTGGTGAGGTTCTGCAAAGCAATTCCGACATTAAGAGATTGCGCCTGTACAACATTACGTTCGGTATTACAGCCGTTGGATTTTCAGGAGGTACGCTGGAAGCTGGTAGTAAGATTGCAGTGTACAGATACAAGTCGGGAAATGTCAACTATAAGTATGAGCAGCCGTGGTACGAAACTGGCCCAGCTGGAAAATTGACAGTAGCCGCTGGACAGATAAGATATTATCCGATAGTCCCCAGCTTCGATTTTACCACAAACGACATAGATGAGAGTGTAACGAAGGCAGTAGTTATTTGGTGGAATTCCAGTTATATAGAATTATCAAGACTTGAAGTTACAATAAGAAAAACAGATTTTTAATTATGGAAATAAGAACAGAACAAGAAGGAAAGTGGATATCCCCGATGTATGGGAAGTTTCTTACGCAATCTTCCGCAACAAAAGATGAAGATCGGGTAGTAGCCAAACAGGTATATATCCCTTTGGATGAAAGTAACGATGAATGGACTGAGATCACCAAAGAAGATGCGGAACGTATCTTCAAGGCAAAGAAAGCTACAAGAGGTCAAATAGAATATCCGGAAGAACAGGTTAATCAGATGATCGGCCTGTTTGCTTCACAGATCAACGCCATGAACCTTACGGACGAACAGGCATTGCAGTTTAAGAACCTGCACCCAGCCTGGGAAAATTTCATCAGTCAGAAACTTGAAAAAGATTACAAGGTGCTTTATCAGGACCGGCTTTATAAAGTGAAACAGACTATTGAAAATGTACTGGAAAACCAACCGCCTAGTGTTGACACGGCAGCACTGTACGAAGAAATCAACGAAACCAATGCCGGGACAAAAGAAGATCCTATTCCGTACAATAACAACATGGAGTTATTTGAAGGAAAGTATTACTCCCAGAATGGTATCACGTACAAATGTACCAGAAATACCGGACAGGCCGTATATCAGGACTTGTCCGGACTTGTAGGAATTTATGTAGAAGTAGCAAACTAAAAATTATATCTCTATGAAACTTAAAACAGTAGTTATAGCATACAAAATGCTGGATGATGCAGTGATCACAAGTGTAAACGACAAAGATGCAGTCGGTATAATTAAGAACCGGAAGGAAATGCGCAAGCATGTGGAAGCCTATGATGCTTTGCTGAAGGATGCACAGGAAAAGTTCAAGCCTAAGAACTTTGACGAAATGCAGGAAAAGGCCCGCAAGTGGAATGAACTTCCGGAGAGTGAAAAGGAAGAACTTAACAATTTCTTTGCGCCATACCAGAAGAAGGTAGATGCAGCCTGTGAACCGGAACTTGAAAAGGAAGTAGAAGTAACTCTTGAAAAGATTTCCGATGAAGGAGCAATCCAACTGGCAAAGGAAAACAAGTGGCCTATGTCTAAACTGGATCTCCTGAAAATCATGCTTGATTAACAGATACTTTTTATCTCTATTTAATTAACCTGCCTTAAAATGGCAGGTTTTTTATTATATTTTCGATTAGATATAAATAAAATACGTTGGACTACCTCAAAGACGAATGATCAGATCATGGGCGGGCTTAAAAACCCGCCTTTTTTGTCGCCGGATGGCGAAAATGGACAATAATAGGTTAAAAATAAGTTAAAACTAACATAATCCAAACAAATATCCGCAGAAATGTTTGCTGTAAATAATCTTTTCTATACCTTTGCATCGAAAACATTTCGCACGTGTAAACCGAGAACGCGATCTATTCCGAAGAGTGAGAATTAAACGACATTCTATAATGAGGTAGTGCTCAATGAGTGATAGAATGTGGGAAGGAGACGAGAAATCGTCTCCTTCTTTTTTCAAAGGATGATCAATACTTCAATTTGTTTATAATATCCATAGGCTAGCCTGGTTGTGAGACCGGGCTATTTTTTTTGTCCTTCAAATATGTTCCGTTAATCTTTATCTTTACAATAAAAAAAGATATGGAAGAAAAACAATTAGTGTTCAATCCCGGTGAAAATATGTTTTCGGCGGAAGTTCAGGTAAATGCAGATTATAATCTGCATATTGAAATGGAAGAGGTTGGCTCTTTTGTCTTATACCAGCGTGGGAGTAACGAGGGCAGGTACAAGAAATGCTACCAGCAGTCAAGCTGGGGAGAAGTGATTGATGCTGATTTCTGTCATGCAGTATATCCCAAAAATATAAAGATTTCAGTGACAAACAAGCCTGTTAGGGCGACTATAAGGGAGGCTGGTCAATGAAAGGGATCCATTTGGCGCAAACTGATATAGGAGTCATACGCATTGCTGAAATAAGAATACCTGAAGACATTTGCACATGTAATTTGTGTGAAGATTCTGGAGGAGAAGGTATCCCTCATATTTCGGACGCGCTTCTTATGGAGGATGGCAGTCTATTTCTGATGGAGGACGGCACGTACTTTAGGCTGGAGTCAGAGCTGTAGAAATCCATGCCTGGATATGAAAAGTATTGGAGATATATAAAATAGGATAATATTATGGCAATTACAGGAACAAAATTAAGTCAGGTACAGACTAAACTGGAAGATATAAAAGGCACGGAGCGAATTTATGTTTCCGATAATGGTACGCAAAAATATATACAGACAGATCAGCTGGCCAAACCCAGTGATATTCCCGATGTAAGCGGCTTTATCACTGGTTTACAAGCAGATAAAAAGTATGCGACAATCGACCAGATAGGAGATATCAACTCAATCCTTGACAATATAAACAGAGAAGTTATATAATGGGAACAACAGCAGACAAACTAAACAAGATATTAGCCAGTAAAGCTGCGATTAAGGCAGCTATTGAGGCAAAAGGAGTGGAAAATGTCGGAGAAATCCTTTCCGAATACCCGGCTAAAATAGCAGCCATTCCGACAGTGGATGAATACGCCCTTGAATCGCAAATGCTGATACTGCCGGTACGTTCGACCATTATCACCACGAGTGAAGGAAAGACTGCAGCGATAGCCACAAACGACCATATCAAGATTGTAGATGCAGACCTGAAACATTACACAGTAAAAGAATGGAACGACCGAAGCATGGCAAATGGCTTTGACAATGAACTCATTGCTCCTCCTGTAGGTTTTTCTTTGGAGTGTAACGGTATCAGAGCTATTCTTTATTGGCCGTGGAAGGGAGAATATTACGCCACATCCGGTACCACAAACAAAGCATCAAACGTTATGCAACACTCAGTTTATGAATACGACCAGATGACCGGCGTACGCGAAGGTACTGACTATCATGGGACAGTAGATGAAAACCTTAACACACATACCGTAGGAAGTCACTTTGCAGCCGACTGGAGCGTAACCGTAACTGAAGACGATAAGCTTGAACTTTACAGCGGCAATACCAGGCAACGCTGGATAATGGAAAAGAATTGCGGCAATGTAAATGCTATGATAGCGGATAATTACGCCGAACGTCTTGAAGCCATGTATGTACAGAATGAATGGCTTCGCCACAGGTTTGCCATCTGTAGCGGCATAGCATCTTCTGAAGCAGAAGGCACAATAACCAATGTGGAAATCCTAAATTCATCAGGCGTACAGGCTCAGGCAGGCGAAGATATGTTTTTCTTCGTAAACGGCCAGAATACAGGCTTGAAAGCAATGTACAATACAAATAACAGGCATTCGGTAAACAACGCATACTATTTCAAACCTGAATATGCTGAATGGCTGTACGAACAGCAGAAAACAAACGGTGTAAACATGAACGACACCGGAGTAAATTCTGCCGAACGACCTCTTCTTTCTCCGGGAGCAAAAGGAGCAGAAGCAATTACCGTTGACGGTTATTGGTATATCATTACCCCATACATAAGCAAACCCGGCAATTCCAGTACAAATTATGACTGGAATATGGCGGACTCTCATGCTGTGTATTACATTAAATCTCTTGAAAATAAATATATGGCAGGAGAGAAAGAATTATATCCATACTGGACAAACAAAAGCATAATTTCGGGATTGATAAACTATCTTAACAGTTATGAAAAATGGGGCATACCTGGCGTCCTGGGCGGCAACGTCTGGAGTTGTGTCCGCCTCAGTGGCAGCAGTGCCTGGTATGTGAACATGGGCTCTGGCATCTTGATCACCTACGGCACGAACGGCACCTGTAGTGTGGTGCCAGCCTCCGCTTTTTGATCTATCTCAGCCGTGCGGAGCACGGCTCATCAACTTTTGCATTAAAATATATTAACATTTAATACGCGACAATAGAAATGAACAGATCCGGGAGGAAACATTTGGACGCACCGATTATTCAGGACGTTATACGCTTGAATAATTGTCTCATAGAAATCAACAGCAAAGCTTATAAGGTCATAAGCAGAACATATATAGACCCAATGCTGAAGCAAGGCGCATTGCTTTTCAGTTACGCTATGCGTCAGGTCCGCGGAATGGACTATTACAAAAGAGCTACAGAACTGACATACGAATTGCAGTTTGGGATATACTTGATAGTGGCTCTTGGAGGATGCAGCAAAGAGAAAGCGTCTGTAATAGACGTTTTGTGCGATAACATTTTATCTTCGCTTGCGAGGATAAAGAATGTCAGAACCGAAAAGTCTTGAACTATGTCGGCAGAACTGTTTAATGATAAAGGTCCCTGTGCTTGCAGTGAGCAAGCTATTTCGATTAACAGGGCAGAAGTCCTGGGCGGCAACGTCTGGAGTTGTGTCCGCAACAATGGCAACAGTGCCTGGTATGTGAACATGGGCAATGGCAACTTGAACAACAACAACACGAACAACACCTATAGTGTGGTGCCAGCCTCCGATTTATCAGAAAAAGTGTCCGCCTGGATAGCTGCCGAAAGCGACTGTTACAAAAACAAGCACGCATCGCTCGAAGCAGCATCGTTCCATTTCAACCTGTCGCGTATTTATGAATTGATAAACAGGATAGACAACGGATACCAGCCACAGACAAGCATCTGCTTTGTCCTCGACTACCCTGTGTATAGAGAAGTTTTCGCCGCCAATTACACCGACCGCATCGTGCACCACTACGTTGCCCCGATGCTTGGAGAGATATGCGAGAAAGTCCATGAAGCCAATGGTGATGTAAGCCACGGCAACCGTATCGGACATTCCGCATCTACAGCCATCGAGCAGATACAGCGGAACATCCGTGATATAACGGACGGCTACACAAAGAAAGCCTTCGTAGCCACAATGGACATATCAGGCTTCTTTATGTCGATAGACAAGGAAACAGCATACCGCATCTTGCGGAAATACGCCGATATGTACTACGACAAGCCCGATAAGGAGGAAAAACTCCCCCTGCTTCACACCCTGATACAGCATAATCCGGCCACAGACTGCGAGCGACGTTCCGATATAAAAATGTGGGATAAAGTACCACCCAACAAAAGCCTTTTCGGACTCCCACCCGAAAAAGGACTCCCGATTGGAAACTTCTATTCCCAATTATTGGCAAACCTCGTCATGGCCGAAGCCGATGCGGAAATGATAAAAACCGGAGTTAGATACACACGGTTTGTAGATGATATATGCGTGGTGGCAGAAACCGCATCCGAAATAATCCATGCCCGGAAAGTATTCATCAAAGTAGCCGAGCGGTTGAAGCTCAAAGTCCATCCCGATAAATTCTACATACAGCCGGCCTTACACGGAGTAAAGTTCTGCGGAAAGGTAGTAAAGCTGAACCGTATTTACATATCCAACCGTACAGTACATGCCCTCCATACAGCGATAGAAGAATACAGCCGGATGCCGTCGTACGATAACGCCGTACACGTCATGCAAAGCATAAACAGCTATTTCGGTCTGATGAAAGGAACAGCGTCCTTCAACATCAAAAAGCGCATAGCAAAGAAAGCTCTGGAAACATTCTCCGAATGGCTGTATTTCCGCAACAAGAACGGCAGGTTCGTCTGTGTGCTGAAAGACAAGTATAAACCAAACAAGACATCATATCTAAACCTGAACGACTATGCTTCCATATTCAAACCGCCGACAAGGTACTATCCGAAAAGGAGGCTCCCCCTACAGCTCCGCGAGCCTGCATATATGCGAGCATAACGGACAATTGATAGCAATATTTAAAAACATTAATAACATGAAGTACGGAAAAATTACAGAAGGAACACTTCAGACGCTTGAAGTGGAAAAAGGAGTGCAGGTGGGCGGAAAGCTTACCGAAGAGGAAATTATCGCACAAGGATATAAACCTGTTTGCGAAGTGGAACAGCCGTCCGATGCGGAGTTTTGTGTTTACAGGGAGTACGATGTATGCTTCGTGCAGATATGGAAACGAACAGACGAAGAAGTGCAGGAAGATGAGATTTGGACTGCTGAAAGTGTAGTGATGCCGAAGTATTCAGATTTGGAACGGTTGAAAAAAGATGTCGCTATGGTTAATGAGATTATCGGCACACTCAATCTTACCAACAAGGAAGCATTGTCGGTTAAAGAGTTTTATCCCGAATGGCCGGCAGACAGCATTCAGGTAAAACAGGGAGAAAAGTATAAGTACAACGGGAAACTTTACGAAGTAGTGCAGGATCACACCACGCAATCTAACTGGTCTCCGGGGAACCAGTCGTCTTTATGGGTTGAAGTAGTGGAAGATCACGAAGGAACATTGGAAGACCCGATACCTTACAACGAAGAGTTAAATCCGATGTGGCAGGGAATGATACTGGAAGAAGGCAAGTATTACACCCAAAGCGGAGTAGTATATAAGTGTATCAGAAATACAGGCAACAAGGTAACTCATAACCTTGCAGACCTTGTAAGTGGTGGATTTGTTCAAAAAGTAGAAGCATGATAAGCAAAGTATTCAATTATTTCGGACATGACGGACTAAAGCACGTCATTGCGAGCAATGTGATGGTAGTTGTCCTTAACCTGATCCTTCCTCTGTGGGTAGCGGTATTAGTTGCCGCATTGGCCGGAGTGGGAAAGGAAGTAGTTTGGGACAAGCTGATGAAGAAAGGCACATTCGACAAGAAAGACCTTATAGCTGATGCGGTAGGTATTATTATCGGGTGTTTGTAAAGAAAAAATAGGATATAATTATTATATCGTTAGCCTGGTCGTGAGACCGGGCTATTTTTTTGTCCTTCATTCTGAAATGCCCAATTCCTAACTTTGTATTGCAAGATAAAACAGATGTTTAACTAAAAAAAGACGACAAAATGAAAAAGATGATTTTGCTCTTTGCAATGCTGATGCCCTGCGCACTCTTCGCACAGGAAGTTTCCGGAACTGAAACCGCCGGAGGTGATTTCGCAATCGACCTGGGTATGTTTACCGGTATCGTAGCACTTATTTCGGCCATCGTGACGCAGATCGCGAAGCTGATCCCTGCCGTGGCCAGCAACCGTCTGGCAAAGATCGGTATGTCGTGTGCCGTGGGTATTGTGGTCTGCATGGTGGCATGGGCACTTCAGGTGTCTCCGCTGCCGTCGGTTTGTGCGTGGTGGGGTGCGCTGATCAACGGAGTGGCTGCCGGACTGTCCGGATGCGGGTTCTATAATCTGGTGAAAGCCATCGGGGAACTTTTTAAAAAAGATCAGACACTACCTAAGGAGGAATAACAGAAAGGAACAGACGGAATGGGTGCAGAAATGATAGCGGTTATTTTTTCAGGTGCACTTTCTATCATAACCTTTGTTCTCAACTGGATTGACAAAAGGAACCGGAAGTTTCGCGACAAAATGAATGATCTCAAGCTGGAGCGATACAAGCAGGAAACCGAACGGTTGGGATTCAAACGGAGCGAGAACACGGCAAAGGTGTTCGGCGAGTTGTGGAAAGTGCTCTACGAAACAAAAGCCGACAGGGTTTACATCGTGCAGCCACACCCGTTGGGGAATGCAGCCTTTCTTTCCATCTATTTCGAGGTAAAGCGCAAGGGGGTTTCGGGCATGAAGGACAATGTACAGCGTCTGCCCATGAGCGAGATGGCAGTGTTCAGTCAGGGACTGGCGGAGAACCTGTATCTCTGCTTCACCGACATCGACACGCAGGTGAAGGACAAGATGGCGAAATCGCTTTTCGTCACAAACGGATGCAAGGCCGTAGCCATCAAGAGACTCAACAGCGCGTCCGACTGGGTAGGAAACATCTTCACCGAATTTACCGACGAAATGGAGGTGAGCGAGGAGCAGGTACACAAGGTGCTGCATGAAGCGGCGGTGAACATACAGTTCATTCTTCCGGAGTACCGGGAGAATCCGTATAAATAAAGTTACAAACCATAAACACAACACAAACAATGGACGAAATCAGTTTTAAGAAGGGAGCAGAAGGCTATATGGCCGAATATACTTCCGAAGGACGTACAATGGTGCAGATTCAGGGTGTGAAATCCGGAAGACTTACAATCTCCCAGTTTATTGACACCATGGAACCTGTCACGATGGAGACGGTGAATTTCACCAATACCGTCATCGAAATCAACGTACCTGCCGGCATGAAGGTGCGTATGCTGAGCGATGTAGAGGTGAAAAAAGTCAAGGCATTGGTCATCAAGGATTCCGCAGCAGCCGGCGGTGGCGGCGGTGGTGAAAGCTATGTGCTTCCGAAAGCCACTGATTCTGCGCTGGGAGGTATCCAGACCGGCTATTCCGAAAACAGCAAGAACTATGCTGTAAAGGTAGACGGAAGCGGGAAAGCCTATGTAACGGTAAACTGGACCGATACGACTTACACCAATGCTACGTCGGGTAAGCCAGGTCTGGTGAAACAGGGCGCTCACGTGACTGACGCAACCGGACAGGGTGATGCTCACACGGTATTGAACAAGCTTATTGACGAGCTGGAAAAAGCCGGAGTCCTGGCTTCTGCATAAGAACAGCCACGACACAAAGAAACAAGCACAACACAAAAACTAAACTGACACTAAACTTTTTCCGAAATGAAAATCTGGATTGACAACGGGCACGGATCGGATACCGCCGGAAATCGGTCTCCCGACGGACGGGTGAGGGAGTATGCCTACGCCCGCGAAATAGCCGCAAGAGTGGTCAGCGCGCTCAAGGCCAAAGGTCTGGACGCACAGCTGCTCGTTCCCGAAGAGAAAGACATTTCCCTGCAGGAGCGTTGCGCACGCGCCAACCGCGTGAAGGACAGCATCCTGGTTTCCATCCACCTGAATGCGGCCGGAAACGGCTCGCAGTGGATGACCGGACGCGGCTGGGAAGCATGGACCAGTGTAGGTCAGACCAGGGCCGACACCCTGGCCGAGTGCCTGTATGAGCAGGCTTCGCAGGTGCTCAAGGGCATGAAGCTCCGCAAGGACACTGCCGACGGCGACAGCGACAAGGAAAGCGGTTTCTACATCCTCAGGCACACCGCATGCCCGGCCGTGCTCACGGAGAACCTGTTTCAGGACAACCGGGAAGACGTGGACTTCCTGCTGTCTGAAGAAGGCAAACAGAAGATTACCGTCATCCATGTGGACGGTATCTGCAAATACCTGGGCGTATGAAGCAGCTTCCGTGGATACTGGCAGGCGTTCTGACGGCGGCGCTCCTCTTCTCGCTTTTCTTCCGGGGATGCGCTGACCCAGGTTCGGGAACCGCAGACACGGTGTGGCTGCCCGTCAGGGTGGACACGCTGCGCGACACGGCTGTTGCTCCGCCCGTGTCCGAACGTCCGGCGGGTACCGATACCGCACGACTGCCCGTATTGCGGCCGCAGAAACCTTCCGTACCGGCTTCCGGTGCGGAAGATTCGGCTGCCGTCGCCTGGCCCGATACGCTGGAGACAGGACGGCTCCCTGTCCGGAAGGATTCCATCGCGGCGGACAGCGCTGACGTACTGATCCCCATCACCGAAAAGGAATACCGCACCGACGACTACCGGATCGTGGTTTCCGGCTACCGTCCCCGGCTGGTTTCGGCCGAGTTCTACCGGCAGACTCAGACCGGCGTTGTCACGCCTCCTGCTCCGAAAAAGAAGCGGTGGGGCATCGGACTGAGTGTCGGTTACGGCGTCGGACCGGACGGAAAGATGGGCGCTGTCGTGGCGGTGACTCTCAACTACAACCTGCTGCAATGGTAACGGCAGCAGGCTGTTTACAAAGGAAGATACGAAAAACACGGGGCGCAAGTCCCACCCAAATAAAAGAAACGATGAGTAAAAGTGACATATTTAATGATATCCTCCGCAAGGTGTCGGAGGAAACAGAAATCTCGTGCCCGCAGATTCTCTCGCGGCGCAAAGACATGGAGACGGTCGACGCACGCTATCTTCTTGTGCATTTCCTCTCGGAGACCGGTTTCTCACCTTCTTATATAGCTGCCAAAATAGGTGTCAGGGAGCGTACCGTGACACATATCCTCACGAACTTTGACGTCCGCCTCTCTACGCAGAAAATGTTGCGAATACAATGCGAAAATATGCGGAAATGGCTCGGAAACAAACCTTTCCCCCTCTGACTGGCCTTGTGTACCTTTGTCGTGTCAGGAAATAGTTCCTGTCACGACAACACAAACACAAAACAGTATGACAATCAAAGGTATGGATGGTCAGAGTTACAATGTAACCGGCCAGGGACAAGGTAATTTTAACACGGTGGGGGCTGCAGCCGGCATCGCATCATTTTTGGGTATCAACGGTGGTAACATCCTGGGTCGCAATGGCTGGGGATGGAACGCAGAAGGCGTATGTTCAGACAATATGCCCGTAAGCCGTTATGAGCTTGGCATGGCTCGCGAAAACGATTCTCTGAAAGCTGAAAACGCTTTGCTGAGAGCTGACAAGTACACTGACCAGAAGATCGTGGAAGCCTACAAGGACTTGCAGGGTCAGATCAAGGAACTTTCAGTGGAAGTTCGCTCCAACAAGGACGCTCAGACCGCTGTCAACATGCAACAGGCCGTTTACAACGGTACCAACACCGCTACTCTGCAGTGCATGCAGAACAGCATCGCCGCATTGCAGGCTATCACCAAGACATACATTCCGTCAAGCAACGTATGTCAGTCTGACTGCTGCGGATGTGTATCAGTCCAGTAACCCCAAACTGGAACCCCGGGGGAGGACCGTCCGGTCTTCCCCTTCCTTTTGATTTTCAAGCACTGTAGAAAAAACTCAAACACGCAGCACAATGACAAACGCACAGATTCTGACCGCTGTCATCCTGAAATGGGGTGAGCCGGTCATTCCGGTTATGATGGGCAATACGCTCAACGGTATTTCCGCCGGCATGCTCCCGGTAGAAAAGTTATTCAAGTCAATCGGGCTCGCAGGCCCCGGATGGCAGATTTCCAATGAAATCAATTCGCTGGCAGCCGTAGGCGGCACAAAGCTGATCCGCCCGTTCCTCGAAAAATTTGTGTCCCGCATTCCGGACGACATGATCCCGGAACTGGCTCACGGATATGTTGACTCTGCCATCCAGCAGGGAAAGCTTTCCATAATCGACGGATTTTTCACCTTCGACCGCAATGACCTGGTGGAACTGAAGAAATATCTGGACTGCAACCTTCCGTATCAGAAACCTGAGGAATATGTGGTGAAGGTTCCGCAGCAGCCCGTGCAGCCGTCCGGTCAGCAGACCGCAGGATCTCCGCATCCGCAGTCCGGCCAGCAGCTGAAAAATGACCAGCGAGAAAAAGAAGAAAAATAAGTGCCGAATACAGGCGGCCTGGTGTCCTGTAAACAGATATACAACACAAACACAACACAACTATGATTCAGTCAATCACTTTGTCGGGAGTACCGACAGCTAACGTCCAGCCACTGACGGTGAACATTACCAAGAAGCTGCGTCAGGCTTATTGCGTGAACAACGGCGTTCAGCCCACTGCTACCGTCGTGTTCAGTGTAGTTAGCGTGACGAACAACAACACGCAGAACATTGCGCTTATCAATGCGGCTGTAACCCTGACCTATACTCCGAAAAACGGATGTGCGGCCAAGACTATCCAGTGGACAGAACAGTTTACGGTAACATTTATCGGTACGGCCAATACGGCTCCTACCAGTGTGGTAGCCGCAGCTCTTGTTCCGCAGGTATTCTCTTACAACGAAAACGGATGCGGTTGCTCTGCCTGTGGCGCACTGATTGCAGTCCCGGTTACGATTACTGCTACCTTTCCCGCCTGACGAAGTTCAGGAAGCCCTGTTCAGCACATTCAGTCTGGCATCGGCAGCCGATGAACCCGTAAAAAAGCGTAGGAAAAGGAAAGTTTGAGTTGCTCCCTGCCCGCGAGGGCGGGGAGTTTTGAAGGAACAATAACCAATAAAAACATTGAAATATGGACAGAGAACAACTGATAGCCCGTTACGAGGAGCTATACGATAAAATGAAGGAGAGCAAGGACGTCAAGAATATGAAAATATTCAGCGAAGCTGCTACCTATTATTTCAAGGAAATGGCCAAAATGCACCCGGAAATGGCAATGAGCTGGCTGAGCCACCTCGAAGCTATGTGCTGGAATAATTTTTTGTCTGAAACAGAAGCCGTTAACATCGGTAAAACGATGATCAACGAAGACGGAGTGAAAGGATTCCACTGGGGACACGACACATTTGTTTCAGCTGTCAAGCAGCTGGGAGGAATCCCCGAGGAAAAGCCCTATTACAATTCATACGCCCTGTGCGTAACGGCGAACATGATCTACAGCGATATGGCATACAGCATCGCCGAAGACATGGGTTACAAGACTCCTGCCGAGGTGCCCAACGAACGCATGGCGTTGTCCTGCTACCGAAAGGCAGTGGCCTACCTGAAGGATAAGGACATGAACTTTCATGTACGCCATTACTTCAAGAAACGCATGTACGGAGAGCCTTCCGTCATGTAACAGCCGCATAGAAGAGAAGCTGGATCTGCTGATCCGGATGGTTTCCGAACTGGACGGCATCAGAGGATTCGGATCGAATGTGCTGGCAAATGTGGTGGGCGATATCTTAATGAGAAGATGAAAATGCAGTCGTGGTTTTGTCGTTTCTTCCACGGCTGCATTGTTTATATATAGAGTTATGAATGACTATTTTTGAATGAAAGATATTTTATCCCAGCTATAATGCCCAGAGTTTGCGCTAATAGTTGTTTTACCGGAAGAAGTCTCTTTCAAGTCTATGTCTACCAAATAGCGTGGTGGCAGCAACATGTCTTCATTTGAGTAAATCCCATCATCAAAGAACCATGTGTAGAAATATATTTCGTCCTGGGCAATATTAGTATAAACATATCCTGTTCCGGAATAAGATTCCAAAACCTTACCGGCTGCTGTATTTAGTTTTTTTACGTTCCATTCTGCGGTCAATCCATCCTGACTGAACTTCAGATTATGTATGATAGTATAATTTATCAATCCGTACTCATAAGAAGTAGTGTATTCAAACTCATTCCCATATATCTTTTCTTTAATAAAAGTATAAGGCTGAGCATTTTTTAGTACAAAATTAGTTCCGGTCTGATCACTAAAAGATAGTTTTTCATTTGCAAATGCGACATTAAATAATATTTCCGGTTTCTGATAAGCATGGTTTGATCTGCCTTTCAGTGTTTGATCTTCAGGCCATTTAATAATGATATTTTGGCCATCATCAAAGTTCCAGTTTCCAACCTGTGTAACGCACCATTGTCCGTCATCCAAATGCCCGCATTCCATCCATTCTATTGTTTTGTCAGAATTAAACTGAAAAGCGCATCCTTCTTCTTCATAGAAATACCCGTTTGTAATTTGGCTTATTAAATTCTTCTCAGCATCTTCTTTCGGGTCGCCTGAGCTGGAACATCCCCATGTGAAGAGACTCAATAGCAAAAGTAATGTAAATGATTTTTTCATAAATAATGTTTTGGTTTCATGCAAAAGTATGGTTTCGCATTTCAACCCGAAAATTATTTATAAACTAATTCAAAATAGTGCTTATTTTAGTAATAAAAAGCCATATTGTTGACTAAAATTAAACGTGACATAATAAAAATGAAACATACATTCCAGCCCTTTCAGATCACCTTGTAGGGCCTGTCAAGCGATATGCAGCAAACCTCTCACGCGATTCCCTGCAAACCTCTCGAGAGGTTTGCGGCAAACCACTTGAGAGGTTACTTTTTTTGTCCTTCATTTCCACCTTCCGGCTGCCTAACTTTGAGGAAAACAAACACAAAGACATGGCAAATAGTTTAGGTACCAGACTAGCTAGAATCGACGTGCTTATCGGAGGGGCTGATCAGGCTCGCAAGCAGGTAGAAGAGATGCGCAAGGAATGGGCAAAACTCGGCAAAGAAGTCCAGGAAGCGCAGCGGAATATGGAGAAGTCCGTTGATACGGTAGATTATGACAAGAATAAGAAAATTTACACGGATGCTTTAAAACAACAAAAGCAGCTCCAAAAATCTATACAGGAGTCTGAACGAAATATTAATACAGTTCAGAAATACCTGAATGATGTTTCCGGACAGACTTTACGAAATCTGAATAATGCTCAGAAAGGGCTCAATCAAATGCTTCTGGGGGTTAACCCTAAGAATGTAGAATCATTGAGGACGGTACGTGAGTATATCAAGCAGATTGCCGATGAAATCCAGCGTCGTAAAGGGAACATCGTAGAGTTTTCTGACATCATCGGAGATATTGGCAATGTGAGCGACAAATCTCTGGGAAAGGCAAAGGAACGGTTGCAAGACCTTATTAAATCCACAGAACTTAACACACAGGAAATTCAAAAATACCGTGACCAGCTTGCTCAGGTGGAAGCGGAAGAAACCCGCCGTGTCTCCCAGCGTGCGCAAACCACACTCGGGAAAGTCCAGACAGGTACATTCGACGGGACAATATCCCAGACAAAGGAAGCTATCAAGTTGCTTGAACAGTACAAGCAGCAACTCAAGACCAGCGACACGAAGGGTATCAAGGATGTGGAGTCGGCCATTAATTCTCTCAATGAGAAGCTGAAACAATCATCTGCCCAATTTTCTACGATGGACGAAGCACTACTCAAGGCGGAAGACGTTGGTATGGGTACGTTTGACGGTACATACGAAGACCTTGAAAAGCTGAAAAAATCGCTTGAAGAGTATAAGAAGTCGCTTGAAGTGAGCGATACAAAAGGCTTGAAAAAAATCCAGGTTGCGCTTGAGGTCATTGATAAGAAGCAGAAGGGAGCTTTACTGAGTGCGAAAGAACTAGATGATATAATTCTTAACCTGAAAGCCGCTCCACTGGAAGATTTGCAAAAGGCCGCGTCACAGCTTCAGCAAGAACTTTCTGAAGCTGAGCGTGACACGCGCGAATACATGGAAACTTCAATGAATCTGCGCCGGGTAAACGAGCAGATTAATGAAGTGAAACGAAGCTGGCAGGAACACGACAACCAGATTGTAGCTACCATCAAGCGTTTGACAAGTTATGTGCTGGTATATGCCGGATTCAATGAGGTGGTAGGACGTATCAAGCAGTTGTATCAGGCTAACTTGCAG